>Ga0256834_1000539_pt1 | contig 27132 bp, 18 predicted proteins | sample 4281140metaG_FD_190536 | JGI IMG/M metagenome (GOLD analysis project Ga0256834, IMG submission 190536) | Hydrothermal vent microbial communities from East Pacific Rise, Pacific Ocean - 4281-140 | ecosystem: Environmental > Aquatic > Marine > Hydrothermal vents | place: Pacific Ocean: East...
TGAAAAGAATATGCAAGAATAGCCCGACTACCTTGCCTATATTGGGAAGCAGGCAGACAGGTCTATAGCTCCCTACTCCCACTATCTATTTAAGAGTTACTTATGGCCCAGTGGTCATATCTATCCCATTTATTTTTCGTTACCTTTATGGGTGGGTGGGTAGATCCCACTTAATCAAAGGCATCAGGACATGCTAGACGCCTCATACAACCTCAAACCTCACACCACCTTTCATTTATTAGTTACGTTTACCCAAGTAAAGGCATCAAAACTTAACTTTTTAGTGACAATTATCAATCTCAGGTTTTATCTAAAATAAAATCCTGTATAAAATTGGTGCATTAGTTTGTCTGTAGTGGCTAAAATATGGTTTTGTAAGCCCAGTTTCTACCGTTTTATCCTATAGCAGCCTTTCAAAGACTCAAGCTCTAAAGGCAGCAATGGGCATGCTCTAGTCATGCAGCGGTTTCTAACCCGCCAATGTCCTCGAATCGTCTGTAGTCAGCCAGAACCGGCCGTTCATGACAGTGAGCTTAAACAACAGGAATCGACCCATTGCAGACGCCCATCTCACAAACACTTATTCAAATTTGATTGGGCACTAGAAACACAGATTGGAACACTGTAACGTATCAGTATGACGTGCGTTGAATCATTATTGAGTATCTGTTTTGTCACGGTTAACAGCGAGGCGAATATATTTGCTTTCAAAGATTTCATCGCAGCTCTTGCCCTGCTCATAATCATCTACACAATATCTGATATACGGTATCGGTTCCGTGTCTCTGTTCTACCAACACCACTTTTCAAGATCAGTTACAGGCTCATTGTCTTTATTGGATTTGGAACGCTTGCAACAGACATATGGATCAGTGAAAAATGGCTAGTGCCCAATAGCCTTATCACGACTGCGATATGGCAAGGCATTCTCGCAATGCTGTTTCTTAGTCTAGTTATCACATGGATGCGATGCGCTTTCATCAAACCGCCGATTTTCGGACGAGACAACTATCAGAAGTATGCTCAAGAGCTTTACCGCATAGTTTTGAAAGGGTCGGAGACTGAACTTCCAATTATTGCGCACGAACTCGCAGCTTCCGCCAAACCATTAATTACACTTGCTGCAAATCTGCAAAATGTGGAAGCTGCGACAGATGAAAAACTGGAACCTTGCGCTGAAGGCCACGCTAGCGACATGTTGCTGCTTATAGCCAATCGTAGGTTTTGTCGACATTTAGTAGCCTCATCTCCTCTGACAGCCATTCGCTTACTTGATGCCGTTGCTGAGGCCAAGGCATATCATGTACAAATTGGATTGTTTGTACAGAACGTATCGACAGAAGCGATCCGAAACAAAGACTCCGGTCTGTACCATGAAGATGAAGGCTATTATTCTGGCCTGCTCGGTTACATCAAGCCTTTTAGTCAAGCTCTTTACGGAAACTATGAACTAGTAGAAGCATTGAAGCATCATTCACCGCTCGATATTCATTACGAATCAGTTTGGGCCTGGGATGCAGATCAGTTTGAGACTTATTGTCGAGTCGTGCAGATGACGTTCCAGAGCTACTTGGAAGGAGGCTATTGGGGGAGTCATTCTTATGTCCTTACGAGGGCGCTGGGTGATATTCAGGAGACTACTAGCAGAGCAATTCTTGATATCAAGAAAACAGATGCTGATTACTTTGAAGATGCTTGGCGTCGTCTTGAAGTGGGAGTTAGATGCATCGAAGATATCATAGATGCGATAGGTAAGCTGGATCCACTACCGAAGGCGCGCAGTTTACGCATTCATGATCATAAACATTGGAATGAAGATTTTTACGACCAGCTTGCCAAGGTTATGTTTGAGATAATTCATTCGGCGGCATCCATTGATGGGCCTCCCGACAAAGCATGGAGCATTCAGCACAACACTGTATGGAATAGGTTTTTTGGACTCGATAAAGACAACATGGCATGGAAGATCGTCCAGTTCAAGTTGCGCCGACTCCTTTATAACGAGATACGTAACCTCGAATCTTTTCCAACCTACAAAACGACACGGGTACTAGCAATGTGCTTGAATGTAATGGGGCTTAAGCTAGGCAAACGCTCAAACCATGGTCGAGACTACGCAGCACTTAAAGCTGCGGTGTTAGCATGCACTCAAAGGAACTTTTTGCATCTACGTGAGGACAACCATGAATTGGCTGATAGTTGCCTAATTGGGGGTATTTCCTTCGATGCCGAGCAATTGCGACTTGTCAAGACCTATCTAAAAGGATTGAAGCCAGAGCCGGATCGGGAATATCTTCCGCTTGATGCACCGACTGTAACTGCTTAGGTCTCTCTATGACTACTTTTGGCCCAGACTGTGTGAAAACTCTTTAAGCAGAACTCCAGTGGATTTTACGCTCACTTTCTCCTTCCTTAATGGCAGTAATGTGGGGCAAATGTAACGAGATGGCCCCATATTGCAGGGTGATGTGGGGCAAAATCTATTTTGTGTGATGTTTCTATTAGTTTTCACACAGTCTGAGCCAAGAGCGGCCATTCATTCCTTAAAGGGTGTAGACCCGGTACTGACCCCGTTACCGCAATAAATCACTCCGTTTTATTGTGCAATACCACACTTCGCACGAACGACCCTTTTGACCGACTCTTATTATTCAGTAGACTTTAGCTTTTCTGCTTCTTGCTCAGCATTGCGCGCCTCTTCATCACGGCCAAGCCCTCTAAGAGCAAGCGCCATGTACTCATATACGAATGAAGACAAGTATGTGCCTTGCTGCAGGAGTTTTTCAAATTCCCCAAGTGCATCATCAAATCGCTTTAACCCTAATAGGGCCAATCCAGCGTGTATGTCGAGTACTTGCTTATCGTGTAATTGCCCATGAGGCAACCATTTGCTGATACGCTGAACGATCTGAAGCATTTCATCGTAGTCTCCTTCTTGTTCTGCTTTATATATCGGATCAAAAAGTACATCCGATTCCATACTGCAAAGATATTGAATGGCTTTCCTCACGATAGACTCATCGTACATGCCGTTCAGTAGCGTTGCCAATGCTGCACCGGACGACTCTTGATACTCCTTCCCTGCGATCTTCCAGATCGCATATGCCGCTTCAACACGAAGATCGGGAACATCTGTTTCTAGTAGAAGTTCCAACTGCTCAATCGCTGCCTCTTCTTGTGTAATACCCAGTGCCCTTGCTGCTCGACAACGGCGCTGCGGATCTTCATCATGAAGGGCTTTTATCAAATCGTGTATTCCTTCATCAGATTTGCTCCAGCGCAACATCGAAGCAGCCGCAGTTTGCACACGAATATCTGGATCATTGAGGATCAGTTCAACCGCAATCTCATCGTCACGCTGAGACTCTTCCTTCAAAGTCTCCCGTTCTTCTCTGATCCGGCTTTCGGCCCATCTCTCCATCTCATTCGCTGCCGCTGAGCGTATATTGTCGTCAGGGTTATTGAGAGCCTTTCGCATTCGGCACAATACTTCCGACTCAGCCACCAACGCTTTAAGGGCATCGTGGATACCCTCTTCGTAGGATGGTGAACGGTCCATTAACCACACTGGTGGCTTCTCACAGATCTTTAATAAGAGCTGCGTCAATGCATTAACGGCTACATCCGTCTCCGACGATCTCAGGAACGAAATAGCCGCCTCAAATGTTCCTGTATCATCTGTTTCACATAGCAGTGCGTCGGCTACCTGGTCTGCCACCTCGAAAGCCCTCAATTCCTTGAGTAGTTTTACGGTTGTCTCTCTTATATCACCAACACTGTGCGTGAGATGCTGACACAACTCATCAATGGCACGGCTACGCGGAAGCCCGGCCAATGCATACAACATCTTTCTGCGTGCATTGAGTGCAAAAACATCTGTTCCTGTTGGTGTGGAGATAATTTGATAGGACTGAAAAAAGTAATTTGCACCGGACTCACTGATAATAACGGCATCCCCTCTCCTATAGGGCCCATTACAATGTCGGATTCCTTCGTTTTCCATCCGTTCTATCAAGGCCTTTGGGAGGTCCACCATATGTGCTGTGTCATCATGTTGTGGCATTGGAATATTACAACTAAACAGCCATACAGCGTCACTCATCACCAGCCCATTATTTACAATCAAAACAAGATGGTCAGCGTCTCGCGTGCATGATGATAACGCGTTTCCAAGTATTTCTAAGTTGCTCTGATCGAGCTCCCGTGTAAGTGCAACCGCAAGGGCATCACAAGCAGATTGGGCTTGACGCGAGCCAAGAATAGTGGCTGCCGCCGATCTGTCGAGCGCATCCTTGCTACTCAACATTTGTACCACTTCCGCATTGTCCAGTGGCTTCATCTTTTTAATCCGCTCTTCGCAATTACGCTTCCGTACCTCAAAAGCTTTATTTTGTTTTTTGCGGATTTCATGAAAATTGGGAATATTCAGACCCATGCTGCTCCACGAAGCAATATTTTCGAGCACATCATTCAGCGCTTGGCATTTCTTTACATCCATGCCAACGGCGTCTTCCAACATGGCATTGAGCTCCCTGACTACTAGGTCTCGATTCATACTTGCGAGTAATCTTTGAGCATAATGCTGGTCTTGGTCACCATCACTAGTGGTGTCTAGCAGGCGATCTAACAGCAACTGAACTGTTTTACGTTGATCGAGCATGTTTAGCGGCGTTTCCACCTCCCAGTCCGATAGTTTTTTATCCACCAGGCTTTCAATTAATTTTGGTACCGCCAATGCTGTGGTGTTACCACGATCAAGTAAAAGCAGTGCCTGTAGCGCCGTTTCCCGCGCATGTGGCTCGCCATATTTCCTGCCATCTGGTGGAAAAGCCAGATTCAAGAGTTTTTCTTTTACGGTGTCATCACTGAATCCTGCTTCGCCAAGACAAGTGCATCCCACATGTTGATGTCGGATATTTTTACTGCTAGCCAATTCAAGCCAGTTGTTTCTCAGTAAATCTTTGAGTTCTTGCCGAATATGACTGGCACTGACTAAACAACGTGCAGAAATAATTGGGTTATGCATTGCTAACAGCGAAATGAAATCACTGCTATCGGGCATAAGACCGCATAACATCACGGTAGGAACGACATACGAATGTTCCGTTTCATGGTTGCTTTGATAGGATTCTGGATCTATGTGTCGCAATATTAACTTTGGCATCCTAGAGACGACCCCATCCATCGGCAATGAGTGGAGCGCAATTGCCGTAAAATACTCTTGGACTGATTGATGCATAAACGACATGGTGTTATCCGACTGCCGCAACACACCATTGCTGACAAGTTCGTCAATGAATTCTTGTGTACTCCACTCGCGAGGCATAAGACTCAGCCTTTCCACCTCTTTCCACACAGACTTCAGTAATGTCTCAACGTTGCGATTGAGCGACATATCACGTTGAACTGTTGTGCTCCCCTTTTCCGTCATATCGCTGGCTATTGCGGCCAACACCGGCCTTTTTACCTCTTGATACGAATAACGGTTAGCCGGTTTCCCTGACTCTCGTTCTACAAAGATGTGTCGATCCACAAAGTTTCGATAAAGTTGCCCCACGTTTTGTGGGAGCGCGTACCTCGATGTTCCACTACAACTCTTCACGAGAGACATCAACATAAATGGGTTTCTTGCTAAGTCTTTTAACCGTGCCCCCATTCTGACGTACACTTCCGCCAAGCCGTTCTCTCTGAGATACTCTTCGACTTGCATCGGCTCAAGCGGGAACTGCTGAACTTTCTCAGTTTTCAGGAGGCTCGAACAAAGCAGTTCGGATACGGGGCCTGCTCTGCTGCTAATCAAGTACATGTGGTATTTTTTTTGGAAGAACTCACCTAGCGCTATTGCACATATGGACCGGAATTCGTCTGGTACTTCATTGAAACCATCCAAAATAAATATGAATTCCTGTTTGCCAGTCCTCCATAGTGAGAGAAAATCTTCCTCCGACAATCCAAGCTGTGTAGCATTTGTCAACATCGTGATGAGTCGGCTAAAACCATCTTGTTTTACGTCGAATCTTTTAAGCTCCAAATAGACTGGAATTAGTCCGTCGCTGGTGGCTAGGCGTGCCTTTTGTGCTGCATACCATAGTAAGGACGTGGTTTTCCCGCCACCACCGTCTCCCAACAAAAGCAGCGGCATGTCTTGAGCGACAAATGCCCCGAGTGGCCCCTCTTTTAGCTCGCTTTGGGACTCTTTTTTAGGCTTGTCAGCAACTTTACTGACAACCATATTCATGTAGCGAATATCCTCCTCTGAAGTTGTGTAGGCATTTGCCAGCATATGTTGCTTAAAAGAGCTCTCAATATTCGCAACGTGCGCCATTACATACTCATGCGAAATTCCATGCTCACTTTCACGCGGATAAAATTTTTGCAGCGCCTTGACCAGTTCATCCATGGCGCCTGTGGGATTTTCGTAATAGAGCAATACCTTATCGCCAAAAGATATAGGAGCTACATGCGCTTTCTCTTCAATTTGAACTACAAATATTTTGCTACGGTCATATCTACGTGCTGCATTTGCGACTTGATGCACCCAACCCGTTCCAAGCGCATGGATGGTTGCACAAACCACAACCGGACTGCCTGCTTCGAGTTCCCGTCTAACTGATTCGACGACCGAGTCACCCACCGATATCGTGCTCTCACAAATAGCTTTAAACCCATGCTCCTTTAATGACTGAGAGAGCTCTTCTGCAAGAGTATTATCTTGATCGGTGTGTGCAATAAGGACATGTTGCGTCACTTTCAACGACTCCTTTTAATGCCAAGGTCCGGTAATTCTTGCATGTGGATGGATCACTTTATCGCGTCGTTTAGCTGCTTAAATCCTTCATTCCAGTCTTTGACCAAATCGGCAAACTTGATATCTGCAATAATGGCTGGTGACTGCCCGCCAGTCAGGCGGACAGGTAAGAGGCGTACGTTTTCACCGTTTAGCTGACGTGCGAGTGTCGACATCCACTCTCGACTTATCCATGGGGCGCTAACACCTGAATCGGAAAAACACATCACCACATAGGTCGTGCCAGTGAGCCCTTTTTCTATCTCCCCGACAATCGAATCGCCAATTTTAAGCTCCCACTCATCAAGCCACACTTTGTGCCCTTTGGCCTGAATTTCACTGGCCAATCGTTCTGCTTCTGATATATCACCCCCACGATGACTGATAAACACGTTTGCCATTTTATGTCTCCTGTTTGTGATTATTATGAAAAAGTAATTAAACGGGCCATATCTCTCTAAACTGCGTTAATTCTTCCCTATGCGCACTTTTCTTAATCAATTCTGAGGGTGTCTGAGTTCAGCCTTTTAATCCATAACTATTCGACACGCCCTGAAATATAAACCAAAAACAGATCGATTTGCAGCAAACACCTCTTCAGACTTTTCGATAGGTGGGGATGAACTTCTTTAACGTGTGATTCCGTATGAGTGATATGTCTGCCTAGGGTTTATATATCATTGTAATTGATGGAATTTATAACATACGGCTGCTTACACGACAAATCAGCCATTCACTATGGTGGAGCTGAATACCTGCAACGGGTACAGACAAGCCATACAGTGGCATCTAGCCCGCCAAAGTTCTCCAATCGGCAGGTCCCAGCCATGAGCAGTCATTCATGGTCGTGTGGATAAACAGTAGGAATCGACCCTAAGGAGCCATTTAGTCTGAGCTTTTACTCTGCCCCCGAACTCTTGCTTTTCTTGTAAAAAACACAAAGGCAGTCATTCAGAGCCAGTTGGTAGTTTTGCATTGTTTGCTCGATATGTTACTACTCTGTTTCTTCCCTTTTGCTTTGCTTCATAAAGGGCTTCGTCTGCACCCTCTATAATTGAACGACTGATCTCCACTAGATCTGCCCCTTTTTTGATATGCCAAATTGAGTTTACACCGATAGAAATAGTAACTTTGATTTTTGTGTTTGACTCAACTAGACACGTCGAAGTCTCGATGTTGCGTCTTATGTCGTTCGCAATTTTCTCAGCTTGCCTCTTATTTTTATCTGGCAGTAATACACAAAACTCTTCGCCACCATATCTTGCGCATAATGAACCAGTGGGAAGCGTCGTCTTTGCGACTCTTGCAGTTTCACGTAATACCAGGTCACCAGCAGCGTGGCCATAAGTATCATTAACGTCTTTAAACTTATCTATATCCATGAATAGGATGGAAGTAGATGTGCGTTGTTTTTTTGCTCGTGACAAACACTTTAGAAATTCTTGGTCAAAATAAAGCCTGTTCTTTAGGCCGGTTAATGGATCAGTTGTCGATTGATGTTGGATTTGACTAAACAACTTTGCATTTTCAATTGACACAGCAATAATGGCAGCAAGATGTTGCAGGTAGTCATATCCATGAAATTCACTAAAGCGCGCGTTATCGTTACTTCTGAGATTGTAAGAACCTATGATCTCATCTCTATATACCAATGGGAGTACCGCAACGCTTGATGTTCTGCGGCCCTTTTCCGGGAACAATAATTTGTGCTCTTTGTGATGGACTTTCCCAAGATGCGGTGTGCGGGTTTCAGTAAATATGTCTGTTAAGGGTTTTCCATCATCTAACATGATGATGCATTCATTGGCCATCAATTCATCATCCGCAAGAATTTTGCGGTACTGATAATCTGTGTCGATAAGTGCCACTGTGATCTCATCTAGTGGAAATCCTGAAGTGTACTCATGGGTTATCGAGTAGAGTAACTCACTAAGACTTCTGGCTCGTATCGTATCGAGAGCTAATTGTTCAAAACGTCTCAACTTCGATTCATTGTGAATTGCATCTTGGGCGATTTCTGCTAACCGTCCGCGCAAATCACAATTTACATAATTGAGATCGGCTTTCTTCATCTTACTTTTATCCGTCTTTATTTTCTTCATCAGCAAGGGTGGGCATGCTGTTCATGCCTACGCATCAATTTATTACTCATCTTTAAACTTTCAACACTTAAACTTGGCACTGCCGTATTTATATGGACAGAAGCAACCGCATATTCCGCGTGGGCTCAAAAAAACGTGCCCACCCTGCCCGGGCTTGAAGGCACAATCAATTGCTCTGACCCCTTTGATTGACAGCTGGAATCGATTCTAAACAGCTATTTCTATATAGTTAGATATATGTGGTATTTTTTCGGTATAGGCAGAATGCAATTAATCCAGATAAGAAAATAAGTAGTGAAGAAGGTTCTGGTATTGAGGAAGCAACGCCGTATACAATACGATCTAGATTTACAGAACCAAAAACAGACCCTCCATCTAGTGTATATGCTTCAAAATCATTATCTACCACAAAGTCTTGAGGTGATATAATCTGCGAAATATCCCAGCCTATAAACGGTAGAAAGTGTACTTCATCTATTTCCTTAAAATATGGGTGCATAATGCCATCAAGTATATATAAGCCAAGTGCGCCATTATCTAGAGTGATTTGATCATCTATTGCCATTTTTACATATGAACTGAACCCTGTACTTATTTCAAACCATGTTTCAAAGTACACAGAGTCTTGATATTGCGATATATTCGTTGCTACTTGGTATTCATTCATAGATGAATCTGTAAATTCTAACTCTAGGTTTAAGTCTGCATAAGCGTTTTCTCCGTTTACAGTTGTAGTAAGCGAGGTATATTGCAGTTCTAAGAACGAATGATTAGTCCATTGAAACCCAGGCAGCCCATGTCTAGACGCAGTTAGCCCCCCATCATCGATCCCATCCTGCACACTTATTTCAGCAGTTACTCCTCCTCCAGCAGCTGGAGAAAGCTCAAGGGTATTCGAGTAATCTTCTTCATAAACCCAGCCCCCTCCAAGATCGTAATCAATAGCTGTTATTACTGGATTTAGTTCGGCTACAGATGCATCTACGTAAGAGGTAATTGATAAAAACACTAGAAAGATAATTGCCAACTTATTTAGTTGTGATATTGTTGCCCCTGTTTGTTTGTTGATTGTGTAATCCATGCGATTCACCCCTTAATAGTCGGTTGGGTCGACTCTAAAGTTACAGAATTAACCTGCGGATCTAAATTCCTATATTAAAAGGCACATTGCATGCCAAGCATAATAATATGCCGCTAAATCAAGAGAATGGCTTTTATAAGCCAATTGACACACTTTACCTATGTAAAGATAAGCGACACTTACAATACAAGATACAAGGACATATTTTATAGAAAATATTCGCGCTATATAATATCTTTACTCTCCTGCAACAAACATGTTTCATATACCTGAACTTTGAGTACAACCGAATGACACATAATGACTTAACTACCATGCGTGCAATGAATAGCTATTTCTATATAGATAACGAACGGCCGGAGTTAGCCGGACTCGGCTATTTGACCATGCGAACATGAAAGGCAGCATCACGCCCTGAGGCATTCAGTCAACTCTTTAAGTGACATCCCGGTGGATTACGTAGTCACTTTCTCCTGCCTTAATGGCAATAATGTGGGGCAAATGTAATGATATAGCTCCATATTGCAGGGTGATGTGGGGTGAAAAGCATTTTGCGCGATATCTTTATTAGTTTTCACACAGTCTGGGCACTCACCAGCCGTCCACAGTGGCAGCAACATATCATTCAGAGACTAACGTGGTGAATGAGTGCTCCCAGCCAAGACCAGTCGTTCAGAGTTTTCACTCTGACCTCAAACACTTACCCATGCCAATGGACAGCAAAATCACCATTAAAGATTAATAAACGAGGCAGGTTCACTAGGAGATTTAAAGCAATAGCTCTGGCTTAGTAGTCACTTAATATTATTTCTGATCTAGGCTGGCTTTTATGCGTTCATGTAATGGAGCATGAAATTTTGATGTGTAAGCTGTGTCTATTTTGTGAGTCAAGTTTTCGCAGGCTTCAGCAATGAGCGAGATTACCCTGCTATTTTGTTGTAGAGGCTTATGGGTTGATTGATCAAAGTTTTTCAATGTCATTGACTGACGAAGCATACGAACCTCTTGTGAGAAGTCATTTGGTATGGCTATTTGTAGTAAAGTAATTTCATTAGCTATTCGTTGTATTGAAATTCTTATTTCCTGCCCAAGATACGCTTCATAGCTAGTTGTGTGGAATTTTATGGCACGCCTTTCAAGTTGCTCAACCCGATCTTGAATTGAATCAATTCTCGCACGTATCTCTTTGCGAGTCTGAAGGCAGCTATTTTGATAGCTTATAACTCCCCACCCAATAACTATTGCGATTGATGTGGTTATGGGGAAGTATTGTATGAAAGTGCTACTATTCGTCACGGCCGTGTACGATATAATCCTTGATTTCGAGAATAAGGCTTTTGTCTGATGACTCAAGCTCAATAGAGGCTAGAACATCGTTAGGTTCATAGCCCAATCGCACGAGACCACCGAATGCCTCTTCTAAGAATGATGACCCATAACCACGAGCGCCATCCAAGCAAATGTGGAGGTGGTTATTATTTCTCATAGCAGGCTCAAGGAAATCATGGCGAAACTTTTCTCCGCTGAATTCACCATCTGATAAAAATCGCCCAGCAGGGTATCGACTGAAATCTTTTGCTACATTCACTAGTAGACTGCCTCTTTGGCTTGGAGCGGTAGCGACCATGAGATTAATGTTCCTGGAATTTTGTTCGTGTAATCATACGCATTTTGGGCACCACATTTTATAGTATAGCACCCATGATTGCTATGTAGCACAAGCCTTCCACCTTCTACTTTCTCTAAAACACTAGTTAATTGCTTAAGTCCTTTGCCCCGATGCTTTTTTCCTGTCCTTGATTTACTGAGCATTATGGCCTCTTTTATGGCTTCGCTATCACTTGGTTTTTTACCCAGTTTTTCGGTGAGGCGTTGCCATAGATTGGGGTTTTTTAGTGGCAATGAACTTGGGATTCCAATGCCTAAGTCACAAAATACCACGTATAAATAACCATCTTTTTCTTGTGAAAACATCCACCACTCATTATTACCGCATGAGTCTAAATTTGATCTATTTTCCCTGTTAGGATAGGCGTGTTGGCGAGTATTAGTCATTGCTTCGGTTAGCCCAAGGTAAAGCCCTGACGATAATGCACTGGTAATAGCACCATCATACCCTCCAAGTATTTCCTCATATTTCTCCCCTTCTGCACCAGTACCTTGTGCATAGCGCCAATGTACTACATCAGGATCGGTCAGCGTGATTTGTGGATTCTGGTTTAAAAGTGAAAATACGCCAATTTGTTTGAGGGCTTCATTTACCTTGCTTTCGGAAGACAGCCTTATTTTTATAGTTACTGAAGGCTGAATGATGTTCACAGTTCTACATATATGCGCTCTAAATAATAAGGCTGCATCAGCAATCATGGTGGATGTATTTGAGAAGTCTAATAATATTTTTTTATTATGTTTGTTGCATGTGAGCTGAAGAGCATTAATAAACCGAAGGAATTTTGTCCGCTTAGTTTTATCAGTGATCGATAGAACTGATGGAGCGTTGATTATTTCATCCCATTGGCTGTTGACTCTAGTGAGTTTTTCACTGCGCCTTTTGTGTCTTTGCTTTCTCTTTGTTCGCTTCAGTGTCACACGAATGTGGTAGAGTTTATTTTTTCTACTTAGGCGTTTCATAATCCTTGTTATTTTATACTGCATACAAAATGTATTGCAGCTTAATAGTGCTCCAGTTTTTAAGCAATTAAACGTATGTGGCTCTTGATAGGTTTTTAATACTCGCATCAATTCTTGCGTTCAACAAGCAGATAACCTACAGAATGAAGTATTTTAAAAAGGCAGCAATGGGCACACTCCAGGCAGTTAGGGGAGGGAGTAATGCGCATTGATAGCGTGGTTAAGCGAATGGCTCTTCATGGCCGATAGTGCCTTATATCAGCATAGGCACCACCGGCTACTTTGGAAATTAGACTTCTGTTTGCTCTGCCAACTCTAAAGCATCGTCTACTTCCACACCTAAATACCTCACTGTACTTTCAAGCTTAGCGTGCCCAAGCAATAATTGGATTGCTCGCAGATTATGAGTTCTTTGATAAATCAATGACACCTTGGTTCTTCTCATTGAATGAGTTCCATATTCAGCAGGATCTAACCCAATCTTAGATACCCATGATTCGACTATCCTGGCATATTGTCTTGTAGATATATGAGGTGAGTTTCGAAACCGGCTTTTAAACAAGAAATCTTCACTCTTGAGGTTAGCATGAGCAATCCATTCTGAGACTGAATCTCTAGTTTGCTCAGTCAGCTCAAATTGAACTGGCCGGTGAGTCTTTTGTTGCATCACCATGGCTCGTCTAAGAATGCAGTTGCCATGTGCAATATCTCTAACCTTGAGTTTAACTAGATCACAGCTTCTCAACTTGCTATCGATAGCCATATTAAAGAGTGCTAAATCACGAACACAATTAGCAACCTGTAATCGAATCCTGATGCCCCAGATCTCTTTGAGTTTGAGAGGGGGTTTCTGGCCAACTAGCTTCCCTTTGTTCCAAGGTACATGCTTTTTGGATGTATGTGTTTGAAGATCCATAATAATTCCTCCATTGTCAGTTGGAGTTTAATTATGGACATTTGGCTGACTGGCATTTGTCAGCCAGGAGCAGCCATTTAGAGTTTTCACACTGACCCCGAATATCTCTAGTATCTAACTTCGCTTTCTATTTGTTTGCAATTCAGTATTAAACTCATCTAAATCCGCCAGATCTTCTGCAACCTCTTCAATCGTTGGGTATGGATCACCAATAGCTGGAGCACTATCATGCCCACGAAAATATGTACTACATTTTTTCATTCCAGCATCAATAATATTAAGATCATCTTGAGAGAGATCGAGTAATCTCTTTAATCTATTTGTTTGGACACTGCGCCCGAATCTAGTGACAACTTGATTTAATAGTCTTTCTTCAACCAAACGCTCCCATGCTTCTCGTAAGAAGCCATAAAAGTTATAAACAGCCACTCTAAATTCGGTCTCAGTGCCATTGTTGTCAATTTTTCTTAAACCTCTTAATTGGGATTTCAGCTCTTTGATTCTTGCACTTGTTGTTAGCGCATCCCACGGGGGGGTTGAGCGTACAATGCCTGCTCTTTTGCGATTTCGCTCAAGGCATATACCATTGAAAATGGCACTATCATGTTTCTCTGTTTCTTCCAGTAAGTACTTATAGAAAGAGATGTCATGAGTAAGTACTACAACCTGCCTATGCAATGATTCTTCTGCGAGTCTCTTGGCTACTCGACCGCTCCATTGATGGCTTAATGAATTCACTGGATCATCAAAAATCACAGCAGATTTTCGATGATCCACTCTCATTTCTGCTAAAAAACAAGCAATAGCAATGCAGCGTTGCTCCCCTTCACTTGCCACTTTGGCAACCAATGGTTCTTCACTTTCTGAAACCTCTAATCTAAGAAGCTGTGCACCAGATTTCCCTCTGGTTTTTGGGGCTACATCAAACCTATTAAAGCCAAACCTTTTGAGCTCGTCATCAAAATATTCCACTATGGGGTTTATCACTGTTGCCTTGCAAATATCTGAATTGATACTTGTAACTTGCCTTGTTTTGCATTTAGCCTCTAATCCCTCATATTTCTTTAATGTCTTATAGCGAACAATATTTGATTTAATTTGCTGAGCATTTGCCTTGATGATTTTCCTGTCTAGTATTTCAGCAAGTTTGGATTCTTTTTTCTGAAGTGTTTTGGTTGCTTCATCATCATCGGCAACTTCAGATAGATACTCCTCTATTTGCTCCATAAGAGTATTGATTTTGCTAATCGCAGATAAGTTTAATGTTTTGAGTGACTCTACAAAGGTTTCACCACAAAATAACCTCTGCCTTTCATTTAGGCTGGATAATAAATCAGCGAATTCTTCAGCAAAACTTTCTTCAGAGTCATTAACAATATTAATTGCTGCTTGGTAAGGTGATGCATCTAAATTGTATCTATTTATTTTATCGCGTATCTGTTTAAGTGCATTTATTGATTGCTTTGCTTGTTGTGAGGTGTCATCTAATACAAACTCATGAAACTCTTTAAGCTTAGAAGCTGATTCATTGCCTACCTCTTGCAAACATAGAGGGCAATCTTCACCTGTCTTCGGCGGAAAGCTCTTCTCATCCCCGCTTAAAAGAAATTTTTCTGCAGCACTCCACATTGCCTGCCAATCTGTGCCGCCTATGCTTTCGATAGGTAGTCCACTCAATACACGGCATTTAAGCTGTTCAGCCATCTCTGTTTTTGTTTTTGATTCTAGATGTGCTGATTTGATTTCATCGAAAGCCTTGTCATTCAATTTGACTACTAGATTAGTAATAAACGTTTGTAGCGGTACAAGCTGGGTCTTCCTATGATTTAGTTCTTTTCTGATCTCTGAAGGAGATTTAGACTTTAAGTCTGATATTTCTTTTTTTAATGTTTCAAGGCTGTTTATCTCTTCATCAGAAACGATATGACTATCGATGTCGCTTATATTTGATTCACTAGATAGCTTATCTATAAAATCACCTGCCTTTGTGTCTCCGAAGTCTGGGAGATTTACAATGCCATTCCCTGACATTGTTTCTTCAACAACTTGTCTTTTTACATGATCAATAGCTGAAGCCAAGTCCTCTAGCAGATGCAAGCCTAAAGGCTTATAGCCTAGTTCATCTTCACTTGACACAAAGTTATCTGCAACCGCACCATCAAAAACACGTATTGATTTAAGACTGTTATCTGATGCGAACTCTAAATTCCATTCCTTATCCTCAGTTTCCCCGTCTATTTCAACTGAAATAACAGCAGATGAAGGTAGCGTGGATACTTCAAATACATTACCAAGAATTTCAGGGGGTCTTCCTCTAGCTAAACATGCATGCCTACATATCTTTGAATACCCAGACTTCCCTGCTCCATTATCACCAAAAACAACAGTTAAGCCTTTTTTGGAAAATTTAAGAATTTGATCTTCAGCAAGAGCCCCGACATTAACTACCTTATTAATACTCGTTAGCGTAACCTCACCGCTTTCCACTCCAAATCCAGTTATATCGATAGCACTCTCTGCAACAGCAAAAGAGGCACCTTTATCTAGCAAGTCATGTTCCATTTTTGCTATTTGATATATTTCTTGTAGAGTCGCTGCTGTTAACTCACCATCTCTCAAGGAAAGGCGTACGGTATGACGCCACCATATTGGTTTGTCTTTAACCCAGGTTGCAATTTTTTCTACTGGAGTTGACATTTGATTTCCTATTTCCATAAATAAGCTTTGGCAAGGGTAAACCGTGCTGTTTGATTGGCACTGTATACCCGCCCTAGATCTATTGTCTTACTGGTTGTTGCTTCACCCAATTAAATATCTATTGGAGCTCTGAGGATAGTTTATTTAATTCAAAGTCTGCTAACAGCCTATCCGCACCGTATAGTCACAAAACAAAGAACGTCTGCAATGGGCCCAGGCTGTGTGAAAACCCGATCAGAGGTATAATTATACTTTCCAACTGATGGGCTATCCAATGAGTGGTTTTATTAAGGGTGCATGCCGGCAGCAAGCCACATTATTCCCAGAACGCTTAGACGATTACATTACTGATGAGAATCCTATTCGAGTAATCGATGCATTTATCGATAACATTGAGCTTAAAGATTTAGGGTTCAAGACTGTAGCTGCTGATACCGGTCGCCCAGCTTACCACCCGTCCATCATGCTTAAGTTATTCATTTACGGATACCTAAACCGTATTCAGTCTTCACGTCGATTAGAGCGGGAAGCTGGTCGTAATGTTGAATTGATGTGGTTGCTTGGGCGCTTGGCACCAGACTTTAAAACGATTGCAGATTTCAGAAAAAATAACGGTAAGGGCATCAAAAATACCTGTCGAGCTTTCATTGATATCTGTCGCCAGCTAAACATGTTTACTGATGCAGTAGTTGCAGTTGATGGTAGTAAATTTAAAGCGGTTAATAGTAAAGAAAATAACTACACCCCCAAAAAACTGCAATTTCACATTGATCGGGTAGAGAGACATATTGATGCTTATTTGCAACAGCTGGATGACGCAGATAAGGAAATGGAGAAGTGTGTTGACGACACGTCCGTCAATGAGAAAATATCCCTGCTTAAGGAACGCCTGACAGAGCTAAAAGCACTGGAGGTTGAAGTTAATAACCACCCAGACAAGCAAATATCCACCACTGATCCAGATTCCAGGCTACTGAAGACACGAGGAATGACTAGGGCTGTCTGCTATAACGTACAAAGCGTAGTCGATACAAAGCACCATATGATCGTTGCGCACGAGGTTATGAATAAACAAGATAGAGGGCAGCTCTGCAATATGGGAGAACAAGCCCAGGCAGCACTAGGCCAAGATGCAGTTACAGTACTAGCAGACAAGGGTTACTACAGTGGTCCAGACATTAAAGCCACTCAGGATGCTGGTATGACACCACTGGTGCCAAAAGGTGATACCTCAGGTAGTAAAAAGAAGGGGATTTTTAACCGGTCCCGATTTAAATATGATGCTGAAAGAGATGTTTATATTTGCCCGGAAAATCAGACGTTGCCTTATCGGTTTACCAGTTTAGAACAAGACATGATGCAGAAGAAATATTGGGTTCATGAGCCAACCTGTCGGGCATGCCAATTGAAGCCACAATGCACAAACAGCAAAAAGTCTCGACGGATATCGCGTTGGGAGCATCAGGGCCAGCTTGATCAGATGGATGACTTGATGGCATCCATGCCAGATAGCATGTTGATCAGAAAACAAACAGTTGAACATCCATTTGGTACGATAAAGTCCTGGATGGGATCAACGCACTTTCTGACAAAGCGATTTCAAAATGTCAGCACAGAAATGAGTCTGCATGTACTCGCTTATAATCTCAGGCGAATGATGTCGATACTCGGTCAAGATAAATTGATTGCAGCGATGAGGGCATGAGCCTCAAGTATTATTTGTTGTATATAAGGCTGCATATGGCCAAATGTTTGGCCATATGAGCAATTCTTTTACCAAACTCAACACAGCTATGGATATAAGAAAACCGCATGAGATCGATTGTCTGAAGTCTGAAAGCCAGACATGAGGAAATAAATATCAAAAAATGGGTTTTCACACAGCCTGGGCACACTCCAGCCATACAGTGGTCTCTGACCCGCCAATGACTGCAGGGGCGGCACCCATTTGCTCACCCTTCTGGAAAGAGTTGACCAGTTAAACCGGTAAGGTGTGTCCGGCCAGTAAATGGCGCAATATAGGGTTAAATTAACCCTATATTGCGAGTGATTGCATACCTTTATAAAACATAAAGGTATGCACATAGAGTTATGTTTTATAAAGGTATGTATTGGCTCTATATGACATCTCATTTTTTACGGGAACGTTATATATTTTCGATAAGTTGTAGTGCTTCGCGGGTGAACTTTATAAGATGGTTTATTTGAATAACCAATACATCTCAGAATGAAGTACTTGCTATTTTTAGATTTTGACGGCGTTACGCACCCTCGAATTGGAAGCGCTGCGTTTCTTCCATCATGTATGTATGCGCTCCGTTTGGCACTTGATGATATCAATATTGAGATCGTCGTCAGTTCGACATGGAGAAAAACCAATCACCTTTATGAGCTAGAAGCGTTTCTTCGCCCTCTAGGTAAGCCTTTTATTGGTATTACACCGGTAGTCAATGAGCCCAACGCCCCAAAGTATGTTCGGTATAGAGAGATCACTCAGTTTCTTAGTGACTCAAAGCTGCAATCTTGTGATTGGGTCGCCGTTGATGACGCACCTGGGCTATTTCCAGACAATGCCCCCATATTCTTTACAAACCCCCTCACAGGTTTTACCGCGAATGATGTGCCCAAGCTCCGTAAGATGATTATTGGGCAGTGATGTGAGAATGCCAACAGGTGTTTAAAAGGTGGTGAGGTTATGAGCAACCTCTAACAATGTACAACCATGCAATACATCCTACATGGCTCACCATCTCCTATGAACAACAAAGCCCTGCATTTGCAGGGCTTTGTGTAAGCTTTTGCAACAAATCAATCTTTTTTTCAAACGAGTCTGACACTTTCACAATGCAACTTAGAATAACCATCAGGAGAGCATTTAATGCTCTACTTTATAACCACTACTCATCTGTTCAATTTTGATAGCCATTCACTATGATGATGCGGAGTTATATCGGCAACTTAGTTTCTTATTTGCTTCTAAGAAAGCAGTTGTTTGATCTCTGTACGCTTACGTTTGTTGGCACAGGCAAATAACAATATAAATTCCGCCATCTCATCATCATCCGCATAAAAATAGGTTACTGGAATTGAAAGCACCTCGGCCAGGCGCTTGGCAGTCGTAAAGTCAGGAGCATGCTTGTCTTGCTCGTATTGATTGATCCTAGGACTGGCAGCAAACTGATCTATGCCAGCCAGAATTCCCAGTTGCTTTTGAGATATGCCCTCCCTCTCTCTTGCCTCCCTTAGCCTCATGCCAATGGGTGATTCCACTTTTCTCTTACTTGTCACCGCTATCACCTCTTGTTTCGAGGCTAAGAGATTCTTAGTATTTGGCTTGCTTGAATACTAAGGAATCCTTAGTATTCGCCTGACAGGAGGATTTTGATGAAAAATACAAACCCCAAACAGCTCTCAGAGAAAGAGTTAGAGCTCTTAGAAGCAAGGTATTACGCGGGAGAAAAAGTCAGCATTCTGATTGATGAATTTCAACTTGATGTCGCACCGTCATCTCTAGTTCAACTGTTACCAACTAGGGTACTTGATGGCACGATATGCCCTTATTGCAAGGTGCCAATGCATCAGCGCCCCTCTTCAAGAAGCGCCCTCAAAGGAGGCTATGGCATACCAATTCCTTTTTGTGATGCGTGTGGCCATAAAAGCATAGGACCTTGCAGCTGCAAGAATTGCCAGATGACCCTAGAAGAGAGGTACAGTTCAGAACAGCATGTATTTGAGAGGCAACTGCTGGAGTTAAAGCATCTAGAGCGAACATGCGTTACCAATCCACTTAATTATTCTTTTCAACAGGCTTTCTATTTAGTTGGCCTTTGTAGGGCAGGTCGATGCGAGGATGGTAGCTTGATTCACAGCATTCAAGATCAAGAAGTTCCGCTAGCACCAACCAAGAGCCTAACTATTGAAATAGTACAATCGCTGTATAACCAACAAATTATCGATATTTCACTATCAAACACTCCCGATAGTTTTATATGTGGAGAGAGCGGTGCAATTGAGCCTAAATGGGACCTGCTTCAATTTGACTTGGATCTTGGAGTAGATGAGCAAGAAAGCTTGGGAATATATAACGAACATGAGGCCATGTTGCGCAATAAGGAAAAATGGCCGGCCCCATGGATCGATGAATTGCTGGATCTATGGCGTGAGCTCGCACTGCATGAGTGCCTGAGATATTTAGAGGTAATTCTTAACGACCATGGCTTTAAGTTTCGTGCAGGAACGAAAACGCAGCAGGTTCTAAATGATACTCTTCGCAACTTCTCAATTGCACAAATCTGTAACCTCATTTGGGCTGCAGTTCGTGATGCCTCAGGATACCTTCTTAGAGAAAGAGTCTCTTATCAACAAGCTGCCAATACTGTAGTTGGATCTATTCAGCGGAAGGCTGAACGCGCTCTGTCAGAGGGATGGAGCATAAAACCGTTTCAGAGGGACTATCGCTGCAGTGAAAGCATTTTGGCTGCACTATTTTCACACGTGACAACGTCACTGGGAGAGAGGTATTTTACTGTTGCCCCTAGTGAAATAACATTAAAGCTATGAGGAATAGCTTTAATGTTATTTCAGAGACATAAGTCGCTGGGTTTCTGATTGTAAAAAGCAACAGCTTTTAAAGATCACCAAATTCGCAGATGAATGCGGGATACTGGTCACACGCAATTGGTCTTCGTTTAGCACCTGGTTCATCGAGGCATAAACCCCATTTCTGACAGGGTTTCAGAGAGTTCACCAAATCACGCCAGCTTACCCTCTAGCTCTCTGACTTTAGCTTTTAACTCAATATTTTCAGCTTCAAGTGCCGAGATTCGTTTGGAATCCAGCAACTTGCGATTAGCGGTGTTGTCGTACTTTTTAGGACCGCTTTTCGCCTTTTTGCCTGAGTCTGACAGAGGCGGAAGAAGCCCCTTGTTGCGCAATCGCTCTTCCAACTCCTCTAAAGCTGCCTTAACCTTCGAGTTTCGCTTAATCGCTTCGTCTGATACTCCTGATAGTTTTTTGATCTGTCCCCTGTTTAGCTTGCCTGGATAGATGATGTCAGTGAAGTCATCATCAGACATCGAAGCTTCCCAAGCTTTAAACATATTCAAAATAGCGTTCACCTTTTTCCTGATTCATGCCTCGCCTCCTATGCTACTTTTTCCAAAACTGAGCCAGCGGTTGGTCCAGCATCCTTTGCGATACGCCATGCATATCCGCATTTGCCTGCCAAATCTTAAAACGCTCAAGCAGTTTCCGGTTCACAGCCTTGAGCGTCTTATTGGCTTCGGTCAGCTTTTCGATACGCTCATTCGCTTCGTTGATATCTTTGATCCAACCTGCTTTCTCAGTTGGCTCTTTAAGCGCTGCTTTGCGATCCTTCATCGCCATATCTATGGCTGGAATTTTCATTAACGATTGACGAGCACGACTGATGCCCAGTTTGTTTTTGCAGGCCTCGACCAAAAGTGGCCACGTCAGTTTAGGCTCCGGCCAATTCTCAATGATATTAATGATGCGCTGCTCATCTTTCTTCGTTAAATGACCCATCGCTATACCTCTATCTCGTCCAACATGGTCGACAGTTCATCCAATGAGGGCAGCGCCTCTTGACCTTTAGCTTCTATGACTTGCGGCTCAACAATACCCGCCATGACAGCAGCATTGTTCATGAGGCTCCATCCGTCGTCGACATTCCATACGATGTCGCCGTTTTCAAGTCCAGGATCTTGGAGGAGCTTGATCAGTGCATCGCACTTGAGAAGATCCTTGCGCACTTTGGTTACCCATTCCATTGCACCAATTTCCCCCAGAGACTCCGCAGCCATTGCATCACGATAGCGTTTTTGCAGGTAATCCCTCTCCTCTTTGAGGTTCTTCAGTTTTTCATCATCTCCCCTCACGCAGGCGAGTTTGCCGCACCGCAGACACGACCCCATTTTAGGACATGGTTCGCAGGCAAAATTATGGACACAAAGGCCCAAATGGGTTTGGTGAATGACTCGATCCTGACTACCTTCAGCAAGCTCTGTCACATCGCTAAGACTCAAGGGCGCATTGGTCCTGACCTTCTCAAGACGACTTTTAGCATCACTCTGTTTCGTTTTAGGGTGAACCGCTGCAACTGCTTGAGTGCGTTCCTCGACAGTTTCATGGTTGTAAACAGAACCCATGCTTGTGCGCCCTGAGAACGCATCGATGAGCAGTTGAGATAGACCTGCGCGATGCATCTCCGTATTCAACTCATGACGAAAAGCATGTGTATTCACCCGCACACCCTTGTAGCCATGGCGATCGAAAATGCTTTGTGTATGAGAGCAACCTGACAATTGAAGCGATATGCGATCCACACTGGCCGCAATCTCTACGCCGAAGTCGGTCTTCTTTGCTGCGGAATTCGCTCCTACAAGAGCCCCTGTGCGGACTGTAAACAGTGCATCACGGTACTTCACACGCTTTTTGCCATCTTCGGGAGGTGTCGTGTACGGGAAGTATTTGGGCAGATATTTTTCACGCACCAGGGTATTGAGCTTGCGCAGCGTGATAACCGTCTTATCGTCAAACTCAACTCTCTGAATACCGGATTTATTCTTGTGATGGAATACCTTTCCCCTACTTGAATCCCAGCCGTCCTGTATCTCATCAAGTATTGCTTTGGCGGGAAGACTTAATAACTTGCGCTTAACGAGGCTATCAACAAACCAATTCTTGAAAAGAAATCGCGGTGATTGACCTGATGACATAGTTAATTTCAACGCAGAGCACGCCTCTGCATAGGTTAGGGCATCATCTAACCCTTTTTTCTTCGGCACCCCTTCATGCGGTGGAAACTGATCGGAATGATCCTCGAGCCAGGCTGCATATGTTCGAGCCTCATCTGTAATGGGAAGCATCCGTTCTATAAGACGTTCCACAACAGACTCCATGCCTGTCACAACCGGCTTAGTCGTCGCACCGAAGCCCTTCTCGGCATACCATCGCAAAAACATTCGTTGACCACCATCCGCTCCCTCTTTGAAAATAATGGGGTCACATTCAACATCTGCCAGTTCACCAATACGAGCAGGCTGACTTAGCAAGAGTGCACATGCCGAGGTAACCACAATGTCCAACGGACTAGCTAAGTTGTTATTGAACAGCTCACCCAGGGCTAGGAGCGACTCTCGACTCGGTAACTTCTTATCACGATCCATTTTCTGCTGCTTTAGCGAACTACGCCGTTGTCCTTTCAGGGGAGAACTCCATCTAAAGGTACTAGCAAGCAATCCTTTCTTTGCCATCAGCTTTATGATTGGCTCGAGGTTCTTGCTTAATATGTAAGCGTTATTTCCTTTTGGCCATTGTAAATTTATAAGTGCAGATGCTTTGTTGCATACCGCTGGCGTCACCTGCGTCACATCCCGTGCGTCCGTCAGCTCGACTAGAGCCATCTCAAGAGCCTTGAGGGAAGACAACCAACCCTTAATCTCTTTTTTTCCAAGAAACACGCGGCGATACACAAGAATCGCTTTGGCGAAGTCTATGAATGGACGCTTCATATACCGCTTCTGTTCCGCAAATGCATTTCTTGGTGATCCCAGCACTGTGAAGGTAGCGCCGTTCAACCCAGATTTGTGCCAGGAATCCAGATCCCATTGAATGTTTGCATGAACCCTATTGGGTATACCCTTAGGCAGAGTCTCCTTTGCCCACGTGACGAAGGCATCCAACTGCTCAGCGGCTTCACAGTCAGCCTTGGGCTTAAAATCGATGATTTCACTCATACTTCACCGCCAACATTCAAAGATTCACGCATGGCCTTACAATCTAGAATCACTTTGCGACAGGCCAGGATAGCGCGATCCCAAAGTACCCCTGTGGTATTATCGGTGGCTATGGCTTGCGAGCGGCGGCGTTCCATACGCTCTAGCGCTGCACCGTGATCAGCGCCTAGTAGCGGTTGAAATTTGCTGCACGCATAGCAGCTAAAAGGCGCATCCAGATGGCATAGAGCATCCGCACCGCAGACAGCCAGATCTTCGATCTGACGATCTGCTCGGTCGCCGTTCCTGGCAGAAGCACGATCTCTCACGATGGTGCCTGTAAACGCATTCACGACCAGCGCGAGATGATCGCTCATCTTCTCGTCAATCAGCGACATCAACTCCGCAGAGACCTGCCGGTATTTCCGTACAATGCGAGTGTGTTTATGCATGAGTGCACGAGCCATTGACCACTCATCCAGCCCAGCGTTCGAGAGGTCTGTCCCAAGCGTGTATCTAAAGCGATGAGCTCGCGATATCTTCAAAGGCTGATGGGTACGCGGCGAGATCGGGAAACCAAGCATACGCTCCATGCGTTCCAACCAATCTTTTATTGAGCCAGTGTGAGCATGAAACCGCGCCTGTGGTGCATCCTCAAGCGCTTTGTGATCAGGGTGATTAATCAATACTGGAGCTGATGATCTAGCAAAAGTACTGCGCCCATGATCAATTTTTTTACGAAAGAGCGGCACATGCTTGATGGCTTTATCCCAATCAACGCGACTTGGGTATTGTTGCTTGAGACGCATGAGGACAATCGCCTGATAGGCCTGAATGATATTGTAGAGGTCTTCATCCAAGTTGAAGGTCTCTGACTTTGCCCGGAAGCCCGCGTCATCAACGTCTCGCTGCTTCGCCCAATGGATTCGAATTTTGAAGCCCTGCTCGCACTGGATAAAATCGTCAAAGACCATCATTCGAAGCTGACAACCGCGCTGCCCGTAGATCATCAGCAACCGCACATAGAGGTACCGCTCGGGATCTATATTATTGTGGCAAAACTGCTCATGTAACCACTGATGCAACGCATCTTGCTCCGCCTGGGTAAACGGCCCCTTTTCTGGATCTAAACTAAGAACAGGGTCGCTTTTAGAGTGCTTTTTTTTGGGCAAATCGTTGTATGCATCGATCAGAGCGCGAGAAGGTCGCTGTTCAAGCGACTCACACGCCTGCCAGAATCTCATAAAACCCACTAGACAGGAAAACCCACCCATGTTGAAGCGCTCACGCAGATCGATCAGATGATCTTTATTCAAGGGATCAAGCCCTGCCTGCGCTGCCCGTGACAGCACCGAAACGACGTGCACTACAGTGCCTTGCACTACCTCAACCATACGATAGGCTAAGGCAGCGTGTAACGAGCGCTGCCAATCAGATGGCAAGCACGCAATTGCAGTCTGCCAGTTAACCTTGTGTGGGCTTGCTTTGTCAGGATTCCACATCGGCTTAGAGGGCGTGAAATACTCGCCACACCTTGCCGGTCTGGGCGTATTCAGCCACTCATCTAGAGTGTCCTGAGTAGGGGCTTCAAGCGCTTCAATTTCGATACTCATTCTGCACCTCCTTGCTTGATTTGGGCTTCAATCCCCTCGCGTATTGCTTTGAATTTATCCGAGCGTTTTTTCATCGCCTTATCTGCTTCTTCTTTCCAGAATTTCGCTCCGTAGAGGCTCGGCATATTCGATTCAGTGCTCCACCCAAAGGCATAGGTTAGAACTTTTTGAACCTTTGTCGTGCGATATTCCGGGGTCAGCACCTCCAGTTCATCCCTCATGCTTTCAAGCAGTGTGTAGACAGCATCGTGGCGCAAAATATGAAGATGGATATGACTTAGCTCTGGTAGTTCCACGCCCACGCGAGGCAGTACACCATCCAGTCCTTTAATGCTCAGTGACCTGCCTTCATTTCGGCGATGAGATACCAACAAGAAGGGATGCTTTCTCGCCACAAAAGACCCTTTCTTCAAGACACGGTAGCTGTCTACATAGTCCCTTAGTGCCCAGACAAGATCCTCACTCATCACCAACTGGCGCTCATTGGTTTTAAATTGAGGCGCCTCAAGTCGCGTGTCTATGCGGTCGTCTTCAAGATCAACAATTGCAAGCTGCCCGCTGTGCCAGTGAATATCACTGATTTTGATCAACAGCATTTCAGATCGACGCAGGCCCATCTCCAACCCTAAAAGCAACACGATGTAATTGCGCAGTTTCAGTGCTTTGTTGGCGAAGGGATTTTCAGCATTCTCAGGGTGCATGACTTCTAACAAGCGCTCACGCTCCTGATTGGTCAGCCCTTTCATTTCGTCAACCTTGGTTTTTTTCCACGCAGGTTTAGCCGCTTTTATCTTTCGATTAAAGCGCCGCCATACATCATCAACGGCTTCATCTCTTGTCGACTGATCGCCTATCTTGTCATAGAGAAACATAAGATAGTCACGTACTGCCTCAAGCCGCTGTTGGGCATGAACTCTACCCACAGAATCAAACGCCGCAGGAAGTAGTCGAACACCAGTATACTTTTTGTCGAGCGTTGTTTTTTGAAACCCCGCATCACGGACAAAACGGGAGATCTCAGCATCGGTCAGGTAGCAGGACTTCGGCCTTTGCTCCAAGCGTGCAATTAGGTCAATCGATTCGTACTCCAGATAATCTTCAAACAGCCCAATATGCCCAAGATACTTTTCCTGTGTGTTTAATGCTCGACCTGAATGCTCCAGGGTCACATACAGATTCGGGTAATAAACAGGCATGCAATCTTTTACTAGCACTTTTGCCCTAGTGCCGTTTATCATGGTTTCTTCAATTTGATGACCCATAACCACCCCCAAAACATAACTTTTTTTATTATAGTAATGAACAGTATTTAATCAATCAAAAACATAACTTTTTAAACTTATATCTCGCGTACCGTAAAAACCTCAAAAAGCCGCGTGGATAGTAATATAAAGGCAAATTAAAACATGTCAAAAGATAACAAAAGTGGAAAAACAGGCTCTTACATATTCACAATGAATCGCGTTGGTAAAATCGTACCGCCAAAGCGCGTTATTCTCCGCGACATCTCCCTCTCATTTTTCCCGGGTGCTAAAATTGGTGTGCTGGGCCTAAATGGCTCAGGAAAAT
>Ga0256834_1000540_pt1 | contig 27080 bp, 19 predicted proteins | sample 4281140metaG_FD_190536 | JGI IMG/M metagenome (GOLD analysis project Ga0256834, IMG submission 190536) | Hydrothermal vent microbial communities from East Pacific Rise, Pacific Ocean - 4281-140 | ecosystem: Environmental > Aquatic > Marine > Hydrothermal vents | place: Pacific Ocean: East...
TAAGCATCTTCATCAGCAATTTTAGTAAAACTCATAATAGCAGTTGGTGGAATAAGCTCAGGTGCTGGAGTAGGGGTTGGCACTGGTACTGGTATAGGATTTGGTATTGTTAACTCTACAGTTTTACACTTTTGTATACTTTGTGCATCTTTATCATCTGTAACTACCAAACAGACAATTATAGGTTTTTTTACAGTAGAACTGCAAGGAAACAAAGTGTTACTAGGTTTTATGGCTGTTGATACATCTGTATCATTAATTATCCATTGATATGAGTTTACACTACCATCACTGTCACTACTTCCTGAGCCATCTGCTGAAAATCTACACTCATTATTAGTTGAAATTATCTCTAAATCTTTAAAATCAGCGATAGGAGTTATATTTCCAGTCAAGTCGATTTTTTCCTCGACTAAACCTTTTGCAATTTCTCCTTGACAACAAGCATCACTTCCACATCCTGTGATAAAAGTAAGTAACACTATAGAACTTATAAACAAATTTTTCATACTTTTCCTTTTGAAAATAATAATATAGTAAAATATATTTTAATTAATGCTAACTAATTTTACCTTAAATACACTGATCTATAACAAACTCTTGATTTGGATATAGAAAAACCTCTACTCTTCTGTTTAATGCCATGTTTTCTGCGGAGTTATTAGGGGCTATTGATTTATCATATGAACAGCCTCTTTTAAAAACTGGATTCTTAATACCACTATCAATTATTAAGTTTGCAACACCGTGAGCTCTTTTTTGTGAAAGTGCTAGATTGTAACTATGAGTACCACGGTTGTCTGTGTGTCCTACTACTTGAATGATAGTTTGCGGATAGTTTTGTAATACACCAATTAGCTTATTTACTTTATAGCTAGCAGTTGATGTTAAAACGGCGGAGTTTGTTGGAAACATCATCTTATCTCTAAATGTAATTTTTACAAACCTCTCATTTTTTGTGACTATTATATCTTCGTCACTAGTTGCTTCTGCATTTGGTGAATTATCTACCTGTGTCTCTAATGCTCTTGCTACCTCTGCTGCTTGTTTATCCATGTTGTAGCCAATAACTCCACCAATAGCAGCTCCTGCTGTTGCTCCTATCATTGTACCTTTTGTATCTTTACCAAGGATATTACCCAAAACTGCCCCAGCAGCAGCTCCAATAGCAGCTCCTCCGGCTGTATTTTTACCAGCTGTATTTTGTACATTGCTAGCAGCACATCCACCTAAAAGAGTAGCAATTAAGACAATTGATAGACTTTTTTTAGAAAATATTTTTGATTTCATAAATTCTCCTCTAATTATTTTTGAAGATGTATTTTAGCCAAGTTTCCTTACATAAAATTTAAGAGTATCTTTAAAACTTCATTTTCCCAATCCTAGCAGAGTTTGCAATCGCCACTATAGCCACTCCAACATCAGCAATAACTGCTTCCCACATAGTTGCTAATCCAAAAGCCCCACCTATTAAAACTGCTATCTTTACACCAAAAGCTAGAGTTATATTTTGCCAAATAACTACTTTTGTAGCATCTGCTATCTTGATGGCTGTAGCTATTTTTGAGGGTTGATCTGTTTGGATTACTACATCAGCTGTCTCTATGGCTGCATCACTTCCCAAACCTCCCATAGCAAAACCAACATCTGCAAGGGTGATAACAGGTGCATCGTTTATACCATCACCTACAAATGCGACTATTTTACCCTCATCTCTTAGTCTTTGAACTTCTTTAAACTTATCTTCAGGCAAAAGATCTCCGTGTGCTCTATCTATACCAAGCTCTTTTGAAATACTATTTACAACTGCTTGTTTGTCACCTGAGAGCATTATAATCTCTTTGATTTTAGGTATCTTGTGTAGCTCTTTTATAGCTTTTAGGGCATCATCTTTGATACTATCTGCAATACTTATGTAACCCGCAAATTTTTTATCAATTGCTACCATTATGATAGTTTTATCATTTGTTAGAAGTGCTTTGTCGTAGCTTATGTTAAACTTATCTAAAAGCTTTGCATTTCCAGCTAGTATCTCTTTGTTTTCAACTATACCTTTCATACCATGCCCTGAAATTTCTTCAACTTCAAAAGCTTTTAAAGAGCTAGGTGCATACTCTACTATAGCTTTTGCTACAGGATGAGTAGAGTGTGATTCTAGTGCAGATACTAAAGATAACATAGAGTTTTTATCATAGTTTTTTGTTACTACTTCTTGAAGTTCAAAAACACCTTTTGTAAGTGTTCCTGTCTTATCCATAACAATCGTATCTACATTGGTTATGATATCAAGGTAGTTTGAGCCTTTAAAGAGTATGCCGTTATGAGATGCTGCTCCGATACCTCCAAAATAGCCAAGAGGTATAGAGATAACAAGTGCACATGGACAAGATATAACTAAAAATATCAAAGCCCTCTCAAACCAGTTGGTAAACTCATAAGCATCACCTAGAAAGAAAAATGGCACTAGCACAAGTGCAATAGCTAACCAAAATACAATTGGAGTATAAACTTTTGCCAAACGACTTATAAGTAGTTCTGTTTTTGCTTTTTTGCCTATTGCATCTTGGACAAGGCTTAGGATCTTAGAGAGTTTTGTATCTTCATAAGATGCACTTACTTTTAACTCTATAGATCTATTTAAATTTATACTTCCTGCATAGATATCTTCACCAGTGTTTTTTGTATCTGGTTTAGATTCACCCGTGAGTGCTGCTGTATTTAGTGTTGCGATAGGAGATATAAGAGTACCATCAAGTGCTACTTTTTCACCAGATAGTACTTGTATGCTCTCTCCAACTTTGACATCTTTGGGGTGTTTTATGATAGTTTTACCACCTACTAAAACTCTTGTCTCTTCAATTTGTATACTAAGAAGTGCTTTTATAGATTGTTTAGCTCTGTTTACCGCACTCTCTTGAAAAAGTTCACCTGTGATATAAAAGAGCATTACAGCAACACCTTCAGCATATGAGCTTATGGCAAATGCACCCATAGTTGCTACACTCATAAGAGTAAATTCATTGTAAATATTGCCTTTTAAAACAAGCTTATATGCTTTTAAAAGTACATTTTTACCAACAACTAGATAGATAATACCAAAATATATAAATGAGACAACTTTGCTAAAAAAACCTACATCAAAAAAATCTAAACCTATCCCAATGAGCAAAAATGAAAGAGCAATTGCAGGTTTTAAATACTCTTTTTTATCTACTTTTTTTATATTTTTATCTAAAGTGATAGTGCTACATGCACCATCACTTTCACAACAATCACTCATCTTTTTTCCTATTATTACTTTAAATTAACCAAAAAGTGTAAATTTCACATATAATTAACATTACGATTATATCATGTCAAAAAAAATGTAAACAAGTGTGTATCCAAAAAAAATAGGAGATAGAGTTGAAACAAACTATTTTATTACTTGAAGATGATTTGCAACTTAGTGATACTATTAAACAGTTTCTTGAGTTTAAAGGGTATGTAGTATATCCTGCATATGATGGATTAAAAGCACAAGAGATTTTTTATGAAAAACATATTGATCTTATGCTTTTAGATGTTAAAGTTCCACATATGGATGGTTTTGAATTTTTAAAGAGTTTGCGAGATAGAGATAAAGAGATACCTGTTATCTTTATCACTTCACTAAATAGTGTAGAAGATGTTGAGAGAGGATTTAAACTAGGGTGTGATGACTATATTCGTAAACCTTTTGCATTAAAGGAATTGCTTGTTCGAGTAGAATCGCTTTTAAAACGTTCATTTGGTACAACAGATGAAAAGATAGAACTTTCAAATGGAGCGATTTTTGATATAAAAGAGCTCTCTTTAACACAAAATTCTCAAAAAATCCCTTTAAAAACAAAAGAGTTAAAACTTTTGACTCTATTTTTACAACACCCAAATGAGCTTATAGCTTATAAGAAGATTTATGAGACATTGTGGGATTATGAAGAGGAGCCAAGTAACGGTTCACTTCGAACCTATATCAAAACCATTCGTTTAGCTATTGGTAAAGATAAAATTGAGACAGTAAAAAATATCGGATATAGATTTGTTAAATAGTGAAAAAAAGAGTCTTATTCGCTTTTTGATTATATATCTTGTTTCCACTCTTTTATTGTTCTCTTTAGCTTCGTGGATATTTTATATTTTGACAAAAAATAATCTATTAGAGCAGCAAAAAAAGAGTTTAAGATATGAAGCAAACTATATAAAATTTAACTTAAGAACACTTCATATATCAGATGATAAAAAACTTCTCTACCCTAAGAGTAAAACTGTAGAATCTGCCATTTATGATTTAGATAAAAGATATATATATGGCACATTTAAAGAGCCTTTTGATCAGTTAAATGAGAATGAAAGACTTTATCAAGTTTTATATTTAGAGCCTTACTATCTAGGAGCTGCTTATCTTAAAGTTTATAAAAATATAGATTTTGCACCTATTGAAAATTTACAAAAACAGATGCTTTTATTTATGTTTATAATTGTAGTTTTTCTCTCTATCCTTGGTTATTTTTTGGGTAAACTTTTTATAGCTCCTATGAGAGATTCTATGAAGAGGATGAACCGTTTTATCCAAGATGCAACACATGAGCTAAATACCCCAATTAGCACTATATTGACAAATATCGAGATGATAGAGACACTAGAGAAACATACACAAAGTAGTGCAGAGTTAAAAAGAGTTGAGATAGCATCTAAAACATTGAGCCGAATTTATGATGATCTAGCTTATTTAAATCTAAATCATCAATACCATCGTCAAATTGAAAAGCTTGATATGAGTTTTTTAGTGAAAGAGAGAATATTATATTTTTTAACTCTTATAAATGCAAAATCTCTTAAACTCATTAAAAAAATAGAGCCAAATATTATATTGTATATAGATAAAAATGATGCTATTCGTCTAATAGACAATCTTATTTCAAATGCAATTAAGTATAATAAATTAAATGGTTTACTCCATATAGAACTTACAAAAAAAGAGTTTATAGTTAAAGATAGCGGTGTTGGTATCAAGCCAAAAGATTTAGCTAATATAACAAAACGATTTAAAAGAGCCAATAGTAGTGAAGGTGGTTTTGGTATAGGACTAGATATAGTAGAACAAGTAGCTAAAAGTTACAATTTTGATTTAGATATAGATTCAAAAATAGATATAGGGACTAAGGTAGCACTAACATGGAAAAAATAGTACTAATTTTAATATTTTCAACTCTATTTTTACAAGCAGATTTGCAAAAAGCATGTCTTTTATGTCATCAAAAAAACCAGATTCCAAGTGAGCTTATTTATAAGCGATATTTATTAAAGTATAGTACATTAGAGTATATAGAAGAGGCGATGTATAACTATCTAAAACACCCAAATAAAAAAGACTCCATCATGCCATCAGCTTTTTTCAGAAAATTTCCAATCAAAAATGCGAGTAAAGATAAGAATTTAAAAGAGAATATAAGAGAGTATATAGATACTTTTGATATAAAAAAAAAGTTAGTTTTAGATAAATAGTTCACTTTAAGTTCATATAAATTAGGTATTATGATACCTATAACTTTAGGAGCATCTTATGAAATATATTTTTTATCTGTTTATCTTTACAGCTCCTGTTTTTAGTGTAACTTTGAATGAGCTTACATCTTATGCTATAGAAAATAGTATAACTACAAAACAAGCCTCTGCCAAAAATAGCTTGGCATCTATAAAGCTTAAAGAGAATAGAGCTAGCCGCTATGGTGAGTTAAATTTTATTGCAGATGCAACTCATTACAATGTAGATAGAACTCTAGCACCTTTAATACCAAGCACTATATCAAGTGGTACACCTATAACAACAAGTAAAGATATATTTTCGGGTGGAGTTAGTTATAGTGTGGCTCTTTTTACAGGATTTGCTAAGAGTAGAGATATTGAGATAGATGAGATAAGTTCAAAAATGAGCCAGATACAAAGTCATCTTACAAAAGAGCAACTCATATATAATATCCGTTCACTATATCTAAGCATCTTAACACTTCAAGAGATAAAAGAGGCACAAAGTAGATATATAAAAGCTTTAAAAGAGTTAAATACTATCATAGCAAAAGAGGTAGAACTTGGAAAAAAAGCTAAAATTGATTTTATAAAATCAAAAGCAGATATAGAGTTTGCACAGACAAAAGAGGCGATTTTAAAAGCTGATATAAAAACAGCACTTGCTACTATATCTCTTTTATCTGGCAAAGAAGTTACACAAGTAGAACCAATTGAGATTGAAATAAAAGAGCCTATTTTTAACATAGACAATCTATATATTCAAGGTATCACTCTTTCAAAGATAAAACAGAGAGATTTAGAGCTATTAAAAGCCACTAAATCTATACAAAAGAGTAACTCTTCAAATCTCCCACAGTTAAAACTAAACTCATATTTTGGAAAAAATTATGCTAAAGATGAAAGAAATGATTGGGATGATGAGACACTTTGGCAAGTTGGAGTAAATTTAAAATACAATATTTTAGATTTTGGAAAACAAGATGCATCTACTCAAAAAGCAAAAATTATAAAACTTCAAGCTAGTTTGAAAAAAGAGCAGAGTCTACTTGAGATTAAAAAACTGTTAATAGAAGCAATAGCAGAGATACAAAAGAGTTATGCTCAATTTTTAGGAAGTAACTCAGGCTACAATCTCAGTCTTAAAAGTGAAAAGATAGAGAAGGCAAGATATGAGAGTAATGTTGCAACACTAAATGATTTACTTTTAGCAAAAAGTAAAACTAAGTTGGCACAATCCAAACTTATTGAGAGTAGATATAGCTATCAAAAAAGTATCTATTATCTAGATTATCTGTTAGAAAAAGGGGTCAAATAGATGAAAAAAATTATCGTAACAATTGTAGTGGTTTTAATGGTTATCGCACTTGGAATAAAAGGTAAAGCACTCCTAAAACAAAGAGAAGCTGAAGTTAAAAATGAGACACTACCAACAGCAGAATTGATAACAGCACATGTAGTAAAACCAATCAAAGGTGAGCTTCAAAATAAAGAGCCATATTTGGCACAAATTTTATCTAAAAAGAGCATTAAGCTCTCTACCAGAGTTGCTGGGTTTGTAGAAAAAGTTTATGTACAAGAGTCACAGTTTGTAAAAAAAGGAGATTTGTTAGTTACCATAGACTCCATAGATCTTCGCTCAAATATAGATGCACTAAAAGCAACTTTAAATGCTCAAAAGAGTGATTTAGCTTTAGCTTACAGTATCTATAAAACAGATAAAAAACTTTATGAAGTTGGAGGTTTAGCAAAACAGAGGCTTAAGATGTCAAAAGTCTCTTTAAATGCTAAAGAAGCAGTGGTAGAAAGTACAACCCAAAAACTAGCACAAGCAAATCATCAACTCTCATATCTTCAAATAAGAGCTCCATTTGATGGTGAGATAGATACACTACTACTTCATAAAGGAGATTTAGCAGTAGCATCTAAGCCTATTCTTGCCCTTAGTACTAAAGAGAAAAAACTCATCTTCTCATATGCTCCAACTAAAGAGAGTAAGATTGTTAAAGGGAAAAAAGTATTTGTAGATTCAAAAGAGATAGGTTTTATAAAAACCATCTATACAACTTCTAAAAATGCTCTATCTACTGCGGAAGTGGCTTTAACTAAAAAGATAGAACTACCAGCTGGAAGCAACATAAATATCGAAGTTTTAATAGCCAAAGAAGAGGGATGCATAATTCCTAAAAATACAATTTTACATAAAAAAGATGGAGTATTTGTATTAGAGTATAAAGATAAAGCATTTGTTTTAGTTGAAATTGAGGTAAAACTTCAAAGTAAAGATAAAATTCTTATTTCAAATTGTCCAAATAATCCTATTGCACAAGCTAGTGAAGTTAAATTAGCAAATCTTTTAGCACATAAAGAGGTAAAAATTATAGGTGAAAATTATGAGTAAAAACTCCTCTACTTGGGTTGAAAAAATACTTAGTAAACCTCATATTATTATCTCATTTTTAGCCCTTTTTCTGTTGGCTGGAGTGATTGGGTATAATAAAACTCATAGAAATCTTTTTCCAAATTCAAACTATCCTGAAGTTGCACTTGTTATCGTAAAACCAGGAGCTAGTGCAAAAGTGATGGCTAGCAATATTGCTGTACCCATAGAGGAAGAGCTTTATGCTCTTGATGAGATAAGGCGAGCTTATTCAACTACCATAGATGAAGTGACGGTTATACGAGCTGAGTTTGAGTACACCAAAAACATAGATACAGCGGTTAACGATGTGACAAATGCACTCTCAAAAATTCGTGCAAAACTTCCTCCTGATATAAAAGAGCCACAAATTATCAAAATCACAGAAGCTACTGCGCCAATTTTAGTGGTAGCTATGTCTGCTAAAAAAGAGTCTTCACTAACACTTGAAGATATACGAGATATAGCAAATACCAAGATAAGAGATAAACTTTTAAAGAGCAAAGGTGTTGCAAATGTAGATATTTTTGGAGGTTATGAAAAAGAGCTTCAAATCATCATAGACAAAGATAAATTAGATGCACTAAATCTATCTCTATCAAATGTACTAGCAACCATACAAAAAAACAATAACGAGTATGCAGTAGGATTTGTAACAAACAGTGAACATCGCTACATCTTAAAATCACAAGGCAAAAGAGATAAAATCGAAGATATAAAAACTCTGCCTTTAACTGCGGATATAAAACTATCAGATATAGCGGAGGTATATTTTGGACATTATGAGAATTCAGCTTTATATTTTGGCAACTCTAAACCATCCATTGCTCTGTCTATCCAAAGATCTATCACAGCTGATGTTATAAAAACTATCGATAGTGTTGAAGAGATAGTAAAAGAGTTTAAAGTAGAGTATCCAAACATAAACTTTGAAGTTAGTGATACACAAAAAGAGACGATAGAACAAAGTACTACAAATATGTTTGAGTCTTTAAGAGATGCTATTATCATGTCAACTATCGTTGTTTTTCTGTTTTTAGCTTCATTTCGACAAATCTTGGTAGTGCTTGTCACCATCCCACTTGTATATGCCTCTACAATAGCTCTTATGTGGCTTTTTGGAATAGATTTTAATGTTGTAACATTAACAGCTATTATATTAGCTCTTGGACTTTTGCTTGATGATACTGTTGTTGTTATGGAAAATATTGAGAGGCATTATAAAGAGTTAGAAAAAGATATAAAGAGTGCTGTATATGATGGTACAAAAGAGATTATGTTTGCAGATTTGAGTGGAACTATCACAACCATGATAGCTCTCTCTCCTATGCTTTTTGTTGGAGGTTATCCTCAGACGGTTTTTGCTCCGCTTGTTGGGACTCTTCTTTTAGCACTTTTAGCCTCATATATCATCTCTATCATTGCTGTTCCTCTGTTATCTTTGTATATATTGTCTATTGAAAACTCTTTTGTATTAAAAATTGAAGGATATTTTCATCTAGCTATTGGTAGAGCAAACGACTATATACAGAGTTTTTTTGCAAATATAGTACAAGCTATCACCGCTTCAAAAGTTTTAGGAATTTTCTCAGTTGCTGTTTTAATAGCTCTGTTTGTAACATCGATAAAAATTGTCATGCCTGTTGTTGGTCAAGAGCTTATGCCCCCAATGGATACGGGAGGAGTCAATATAAAGATAACTACAGATGCAAATCTCCCTATCCAAAAGAGTGAAGAGATATTAAAAAAAGTTAATAAAATTATAGAAAAAGAGGGTGAACTTCTTCGCTCATCCGCTAGTATTGGTAGTGAAGCTGGAGTTTTGAGTATTGGGAGTGGGAGTGGAATAGATCATATATCTATCACCGCCACTTATGTTGATAGATATAAAAGAGAAGAGGATATCTGGCAAATAGCAGCTTCTCTTCGCCAAAAAATCTCACAAATAGCTCATGTAAAATATCTAGATATTACACCTTATGGAGCTACTGCACTTGCAAGTATTAGAGCAAATGTCAATGCAAAATTAAGCTCAGATGATATAAATAAATTATTGGATGTAAAAGATGATGTTCAAAAAGCACTAAATCAAACCAAAGGTATAGTCTCTGTATCTACAACTTGGGATATGGATAAAGTGGTTTATAATTTAGATATTGATGAAAAAGAGGCACTTAGATATGGAGTAACAAGGTCAGAGATAACTTCACAGATAAAGCTTGTTCTTCGTGGGGCAAATGTTGCAACATTTGCCAAAGCAAATAGTATGGATTATAGTGTAAGAGTTTGGTTTGAGCAAGATCAAATCGATAATTTTGATAGTATTATGAGTATGCTTATAGAGACAAAAAAGGGTAAAATCCCTCTAAATAAGATAGCAACACTAAATTTTACAAAAGAGCCAAGTCTCATAACGAGAGAGGATCTTTTATATACTCTTGAAGTTTATGGCAACAGAGAAAAAGCTGCTATTTCACATATAATGGCAAACTTTGAAAAAGAGCTTGAAACTCTAAAACTTCCTCAAGGTGTAGAGCTTGAGCAGATTGGCGATATCAAACAGTTTAAAGCATCTGCTGAGCGAATGATTGGAGCTATTGTTGTAGCGGTTGTGCTTATATTTTTCACTCTTGTTGTGATGTTTGCAAATGTTAAAATATCTTTGATGATACTTTTTTCCATACCTCTAACTGTCATAGGAGCTTCTTGGACCATGCTTGCTATTGGGTATCATGTATCTATGCCTGCTATGATGGGGTTTATGCTTTTATCAGGTGTGATTGTAAACAATGCTATACTTCTTATCCATTTTGCGATAGAGCAGATAAAAAAAGGGTTAAACAAAAAAGAGGCAATGCTTGAATCGATTAAAATCAGAACTCGCCCTGTACTTATGACTGCATTTGCTGTATCAGCTGGGATGCTTCCAGTTGCACAAGGTGCGGCTATTGGGCTTGAGAGGTTGGCTCCTCTTGGGGCTGTTACAATTGGGGGACTGATAGTTGGAACTTTGATGACACTTATTTTTATACCGATAGTTTTTATCTGGAGTATTAAAGAGGAGAGGATAAGAGGAGTATAAAATAATTTTATACTCCCTGTTTAACTTTAAAATTTATAAGCTCCACCAATGTTAACAAGTGTTGCACTTGAGTTTTTAAAACTACCATCAATTGTGCCGTCGCTATTTTTTACACTTTTATCCTCTTTGTCAGTATATAAGAGACTTGCACCAAAAGAGAAGTCATCGTTATATTGATAATTTATACCCCCAGAGTACAAAAGTGCATCTGAATCTGGTAGTTCAAAACTGATATTTTTAGCTGGAACAGGATTTTCATCTATGGCAAATCCACCTAAAAGAGTTATTTTTTCATTTAACTGATGTGTTAAACCTAAACGAAATGCATCTGTATCTTCCCAATCTCTTGGTTTTGGTTTATCAAATGCATCTTGTAGAGCTGCAGGTACAGTATCTTTAAACTCAAAATCAAGACTCTCATACTGTGACCAGAATGTTCTGTCATACTCTAACTCTAAAACAGTTTTGCCAAAATCATAAGAGATAGCAAGTGCAGCAACGGCAGGAAGAGGAACCTCTACACTTCCTCCACCATCATATAGTTTTGTGCCACTTAGATATAATTTTGCATTTCCCTCTTCATTTATATCAACATTTGATCTATAAGTTGCGGCGAGGTTGACTTCATCTATAGGTTTATAAGTAAGTGCTAAATTGTAACCAAACTCAATTGTGTTTGCCTCCATTTCTCTAACAATTGGTTTTCCAATGCCACTACCATCACTTTTAACAACACCTTCACTATAAATCAAACGAAGACCCCCACCTAGAGCAAATTGGCTATTTATCTTATAAGCTACTACTGGATTTAACTCAATAATCTTTAGTGCAAACTCTTGAGCAAATGTTTTAGCATATGGATCATCCCATCTTTTTGTAAGTCCACCTGGAACAACAAATGCAAATCCATATCTAAATCCATTCATATCTTTTGAGGAGAAGAACATAGTTGGTGCTAAAAGAGACTCTTTTTTTGACTCGGAGTTAAAGGCTGGATTTCTACTATCTGTATATTTTGTATTTGATAGATTTATAGAAGTTAGAGCAAACTCTGCAAAGTTTGCATCTTCATTAAAAACCATATTTGCAGGGTTATAATATGCACTATCAGCTCCATTTGCATTTGCTACATAAGCTGCTGCTAGAGCATTTGATTTTAGTGAAGATTCAGGTAATCTATATCCGCTTGCTACTAATAGCGAAGATGTCAATATACTTAAAATTACTATTTTTTTCATAACTATTCTCCTTTACTTGGTTTTCTTATAGATGCAAACCAAGGTATAACTTGTGAGTAAGCAACTGGTGCACATTTTGAGTGTACTTGTGTAGGGTTAGAAACATTACTCTCAACACTATCAATTGGTGCAAGTTCAACTGTTGTAGAGCCACTATCTGTAAAGCTTGTTAGAGCTAATTGGCTCATTTTATATGGTATTACTGCATCGTTTGTACAGTGAAAAAGTTTTATAGGCATCTTTGGACTCCAATCTATAACAGAGTTTTTAGTAAAATGAACTCTCAACTTATTATCCGAATTTTCAATTAAATCATCAATAAAAGTTGGAACAAAAAGCTTGTCTGGTTCTTGACCTCCATTATATACATTTGGAAGAGCCATATAGATTTGTGTAGCATTATGCTCTTTATTAAAAAGAGTTTTAAGTTCAGATGCATAAGGTGGATTTACAATATCACTGATATTTAAATCATCATAATTTTCACTATATGAGTGAGCAAGATATGCTAAAAATGGTGGAAATGCCATCATTGGAGCTTCTAGTGTATCAATTGCCATCGTCTCTAAATCATAAGGACCTGCCATTGGGGCAACTGCTTTTAGATTTATATCTGGATGGTTTTTTTGTATCTCTTTAGCTGCTGCTAATGTGGCATATCCGCCCTCAGAGTAGCCTGAGAGAAAAACTTGTCCGTTTATTGGGATGCCAATTTTATTTGAAAAAGCGATAGAAGCTTTTATCATATCAACAGTTGCACTAGCTAATGATTTTTCTAATACAAAAGGGTGAGAGAGATTTGAATCTCCAAAACCTATATAATCTGGTTGAACAGTTATAAATAGTGCTTTTGCAGAAAAACCTACTATAAGAGGATTGTTTGTAGCAACTGTTGCACTGGATGTTTTACTTGGTGATTTTTCATTTGTAAAAATAGTACCGTGTTGGTCACTTACAATTGAGAATGTGATATTGTTATCTTTTATATACTGTGGAGGTAAATCTGGTATAGTTATAAGACCAGATGCCTTAACCTCTTTTCCTTGTTCGTCCGTCGTTAAGTAGTTTATCTTATAAGATTTTATTCCTGCTAGAATTTCGGCTGGATCACCTAAAGCAGCTCTTGGAATTTCCACAACAGGATTAAGTGTATCTGCCGTTATTATCAGATTGTTTCCAACTATATTTTTATCTTCATTATCGTAGCCACATCCTGAAAATAGAACCAAAGCGGCTATACTAGAAATTAAACTTTTTTGAATATTTATACTCATTACTCCTCCTTATGAAATAATCTGCATATTATAGTTAAAAATAGTTTAAGTTATCTCATCTATCTTCTTCGTTTTCTTTTATCTCTTCTTTTTATCGCATCTCTTGGGGGTTTTCTTCCTCTTGGTTTTGGTTTACAAGAGATTAGTTTTCCACTTTTTAGTGCATTTTGGCAAAAATGGTTTACCTTTTCTCTTGAAAGTTCAGCACTATTTTTATCTGGAAAAAGATCTGGTAATTTATAAGCAATCCATAGATATAAGCTAATTTTTTTTACTTCATCCTCTGCTTGAAGAAGCTCTTTTTCAGTTTTTGCTTCTTTAGAAAATGTGATAGAGGGTTTGTAAGTGACTACTTTGTTGTTTAAAATTGCATTTATATAGTAAAAATAAGCACTTTTTATAAGAGGTGATTTTGTATTTACTGGTGCTTGGACTAACATATATTTATCTTCTAGGCTTAATCTTTTTTTCTCATCTACTATCTTTGCTAACTCTTTCATGTATGATATATTTGCAGCAATAAAAGGTCCTGTAAAGTTCATATGGTTTGAGAAGTAATCTAATATCGTATAGAGGCTTTTTGTTTGTAGATGTTTTGATAGTGAGATGATTTGAGAAGTTGTCGCCTTTACAATAAAAGGTGATTTTATAGTGCGAAGTGGGGCGGAGAACTCTTTTGTTATATGTTTTAAAATCTTTTTACTTGTAGCTCCGATATATCCGTCATCATGGTGAGTGTATCTACCTGCTCGTCCTGATATTTGAGTTATCTCATTTGGAGTTAAAGGACGGTTACTAATACCGTCAAACTTTGCATCTGCTGTAAAAAGAAGAGTTTTTATAGGGAGATTTAAGCCCATAGCTATCGCATCTGTTGCTACTAAAACTTCACTCTCACCCTCTCTAAATCGTCTAGCCTCCTCTTTTCTAACCTCAGGTGATAAGTTTCCATATATGACAGATACTTTATGGTTTTTAGACAATTTATCTTTTAGGCGAAGAACTTCAGATCTACTAAAAGCGATTAGTGCAGTTTTTTTAGTAACCTCTTCTAGTGGTGTAGCATCTTCTAAAATACACAGAGGATTTTTTCTTTGAAATTTAACTACCTCTAAGTCCTCTTGCAGATAAGATGCTATTTGTTTGATGGCACTTAAAGCATTTACACTGCCAGTCATTATGACTTTTTTTGAAGGTGATCCTACTATGGCATTTACCCAAGCCCATCCACGGTCACTATCTTCTAGCATCTGAACTTCATCAATCACACATACATCTACATCAAAATTAAAATTTACCATCTCAATAGTTTGGCAGATATGACCTGCATCTTCATTTATTATCTCTTCTTCACCAGTTATTAATGAAGTTTCAACACCTTGTGAATTTAAATATTCATAGTTTTCAAGAGCTAAAAGTCTAAGTGGAGCGAGGTAAACACCACAATCTGCATCTTTTAACTCTTGCATAGCTTTGTATGTTTTACCGCTGTTTGTTGGACCTACAAAAAAGTATAGTTTTCTGTCTAACTCTCTAGCTATTGGGTAGAGGGATTTTAAGTCACAATTTAAAAGGGAGTGGAGTTTCTCTTTCCATGTCTGTTTTATCATGGTATTATGATATCAGATTAAAGGTATAAATCTTCCCAAACTCTACTTTTACAATTTTTAAGTGACATTTGGCATTGATCTTGGTTGTAGTTAAAATGAAAAATCATTGGATCAATCTCGATGTTATTTAGAGTTTTTGAGTATATATCAACTCCAAGCATCACCCTTTTGTATTCATGAAAGTGTTGTGAAAAACTTATAAAAAGCATATTTATATCTCTATCTTTGTGAAGTCTCTCTTTTGCAAGAGTGCTTAAAAGGTTTAGATAACTTGTTAGTATCAAACCACATCTTGGTATGATATCTCCTTTTTCATTTACAAAACCAGCAGCTAAGTCGTGTTTGTAATCATCATCTTTTAGATAAGCTTTTCCATCGATATTTATAAAGCTAGATGCTAGTTTTTCATCTTTTTTTAGTGCTTTGAAAGCTCTGTTTTTTAAGTTTCTCTCAGATACAATTTTTAGAGATTTTTCATTTATGTATTTTTGATTTTTTAACATGGTTTTTATAATCTCTTTTGATGTGTCACTTTTTATATCATCTAAGTTATTTACTAAAAGTGTTGGGATTATCTTAAATTTAAATTTATGTTTTTTTATGATTTTCCCACAAAGTCTATTTGCAAAAGTCATATTTTTAAAAGCCCACTCAAGATTTTCCTTTTGTATAGGTAACATAAAATGAGCAATCTCCAAAACAACTACTGTAGGTTTTTTGGTAAATTCTAACTTCTTATCTGTATAATCTACAATAAGCTCTAGTTTTTCATCTTCCCAAATAGAGTACTCTTTTGTTGGTCTATTATACTCGTTTGAATCAATCTCTACATTACAGTTTTCCATAAATTTATATCGTCACTTTCTTAATTTTTTTTAATCTCTTCAAGCCAGAGTTGAAAAACAAAAATTGTCCACAACTTATACTTATACTCATCTTTCCCACTATAAAACATATCTCTTATCTCTAAAACAAGTTTTATATCAAATATATCATCATCAAGAAGTCTTAATTCATTTATCTGTTCAAAAAGAAGTTCTTTTAACTCCCCTTTTAACCAAAATGAAAAAGGTATATCAAAGCCACATTTTGGACGATTTAGAAGATTTTTTGGTATATATTTATGAGCAATTTGTTTTAAAATATACTTTTTCTCATCATTTTTTATCTTTAAAGATTGAGGTACTTTTGCCATAAACTCTATAAGATGCAAATCAAGAAGAGGCTCTTTTATATCTAAGTTTGAGGCAAAAGTAGCACCAAAACTTTTTACAAGTTCTGCATCTGCCATTGAGGTTTTGAAGTAAGTTCCAATCACTTGATCAACAGCTTGTGCTACGGGAGGAAAATCTATATCATCAAAAGTAGATGCAAAGTTTACATCTTGAAGTTTTAAAAGTTTTTTAATCTGAGGTTTATCAAAAATCACATTTCTAGCTTTTATCATCTGTGGTATGTTTGGGGCTTTTAATATTTGGAGTAGCTTATAGTGTTTTGTTGGTATATTTTGATATTTATTTAAATGGGAAATTCTTGATGGATTTATGAACTCTAGTAGTTTATGAAAAGTTAATTTGATAGGTTTTGGAAAGTTTAAGATTTTTTCTAATTTTGAAGTATCATCAGCTGTTGCAAAGACTTCATCTCCACCATCTCCAACAAATAGTGTATCAAAACCATTTTCTCTCACAAGATTAGCCATTAAAACGGTAGGTGTAGCTCCATAATCAGCAAAAGGTTCATCATAAACCTTACATAGTTTAGGGACAATCTCTCTTGCATCTTTTATGCTAAAGTAGTGCTCATGATGGTTTGTTTGTAGATGTGAGGCTATCTTTTTTGCATGGTGAGCTTCGTTTATATTTTTATCATCAAAACCAATTGTGAATGTGTCAAGTTTTTTTCCACTTTGCTCTTTTAAAAGTGCTGCAACAACTGAGCTATCATATCCGCCACTTAGTGAAGATGCAAAGTTTTTAGAGTTTAATAACCGTTTAGAGATACTTTTTTCTAAGATAGTTGTTACTTTTTTTATAGTCTCTTTTTCATCTAAAATCTTTTTCTCTTTATAACATGACTCTAAAGACCAGTATTTTTGCTCTTTATAGACTTTTGTTTTTAAATCATACTCTATAAAATGTCCCGCTTTTACTTTTTTTGTATCTTCAAATATACTTAAAGGTTGTAAAATATAGCCATATGTTAGATACGAAGATAGAGCTTTTTTATCTATTTTTTTTGTAAAACTTGGAATATTATAAAAATCTTTTAATCTTGAACCAAATATAAGAGAGTTTTTTTTAGCATAAAAGTAAAGGCTTTGTAAGCCTGCTCTATCTTTTATGATATAAAGAAGCTCTTTTTGGCGATCGTAAATAACTATAGAAAAGACACCATCTAAATTTTCTATAAATTTTATACCATTGTCTTTATATTTCTCATATATAAATTCAAAAATATCTGCATTTTTAGGTTTATTATAGATTGAGCCGTAAAATGAGATGGTGATTGTATTTATGTTTTTGGTCTGATTTTTATCGTTTTTAAAAAAGAGGTTATCCTCTTTATAAAAGTTTGCATCTTGGAGTTTTAAAGTTTTATCAAAATCTACAAGTCCAAAGATACTATTTGTCATGATTGTATATTCTACTCTTTATTGTTTAGTTTGATTATATAAAAATTTTATAAAAAACATATGAAAAAGTGGCTATTATCTTAAAATAATAAATTAGGGTGTGTAGAAATGGAAATTAGATGGATTTTAAAAAGATTTGTATTTTTGAAACGGATTTTGTTAGAGTTTGTTGATTATCTTTTTTATCAAAAAAGTTCACAATTTCTTCTTCATAGTTGGAATGCACATAAAACCCCATATAAGTCTATAATTTACTATAATTTTTTTGGTCGAATTTTTTTAGGCTTAAGAGAGTTTTTGGCACTTTTAACAAATGATAAGCTTTTTAAAAAGGGAATTAAATTAGAGTGTTTTGAAAAAGATTCAAAAGAGTATAAAAGAGGTTCATACGAGATACTTTGGCCTAAATCTCCAATGTTGAAAATCTCAAACTATGAGTTAGACGATAATTTTTGTAAAAAGATAGAGCTCTCACTCAAACTTTCACAAAAAAAAGAGTTTCAAGATTTTGATAAAACTTTAGAATGGGAGAGAATAGCAGCTTTGATGGTTGAGTGTTTTCTTGATAAAGATGGAAAAATCATAAAGAAAAATCTTATAAATTTTAGAGCAGATGCAAAGCTATATCAGGAGCTTTTTAATGATGAGTTTTACTATCTTGATTGTGAAAAAGGTTTTAAAAGATTGTATTTAGATGCAATTGATCTTGTTTTAGAGCAGCATAGATTGGCTTCAAAAGTTGATAAAAGCATATTAGCTAGTCTTAGCGAAAGTAGGGCGGGAAATAATCTTTGTGCTATTTATCGTGGTAAAAGATTGAGTCAAAAGTCTATGTTTTATGCACTTATAGTGGATGATATTGTAAAAAATATCCCTTTTATACCTCAATATAGATCTGTTATAGTTGATGTTGGGTGTGGGTATGGTGGATTGGCTAGGATTTTATCTTTTTACACTCCAAATAGTTGTCATGTTTTGCTTGATTTACCTGAGACTCTCATTTTGACCTCTTACTTTATAAAGTATAATTTTCCTGAAGCTAAAATTGCACTTTTAGATGATTTATCTAATTTACAAAACTTTGATAAATATATAAAAGAGTATGATTTCATAATCATTCCACCATCTGTTTTAAAATCACTCAAAGATGAAAGTGTGGATTTGGTTATAAATAGTGCATCTATGGGATTTATGCAAAAAGAGTATCAAGAGTTTTATCTTGAAGAGATTGGGCGTATTTTGAAAAGTGGTGGATATTTCTATTCACTAAATAAGGATTATGATGATAAATGGGGAAGAGGCTCATATGGTTGGGATTATAAAAAAGAGTATATCACAAGAGTTTTTGAATATAACAATAGATTTTCATACCCTCAGTGGTTAGGACAAAAGATATGAAAAAAACACATACAAATGCAGACATGAGTCATCAAAATAGTTTAAGTTATAAGTTTGGAGAGTTTATGGACTCTTTGAAAAAAAAAGGTATAAAAGCTACACTTGGAAAGATTAAACAAAAAGCTTATTATAAATTAAAAGGTGTTGATTTTTCTACTGAAAATATTTATGATCTTACTTTGACAGGTGAATATAAAGAACACGGTACAGCTCTTGTATCTACATCAAAAGATTTTTTTAAAAAAGTATTTTCTGATTTAGAAGATGCGGTAGAAAAAGAGATAGAGAAAAATATTTTTTTAGATTATGGGAGTGGAAAAGGTGGAGCTATCATACAAGCAAGAGATAGAGGATTTAAAAAGACAATAGGCATAGAGTTTGCAAAAGAGTTACACCAAAAAGCAGAAATTAATATCAAAAAGCTCTCTTTATCAAATGTCTACTCCTATTATCAAGATGCAACCACTTATCTTCCCCCTTTAGATGTTTCGGTGATTTATCTCTTTAATCCATTTGATGAAATAGTGATGCAAGAGGTTGCTAAAAATATACTATCTTTAAAAAATGAGTATAAAAATGAGGTCTATATAATTTACGGCAACCCCTCATGTGATGTTTTAGATAGATACTTTACACCTTTAAAAAAGATAGCATATGATAGTGGGGCTAGGGTGCATTTTTTTAAGATTTAGCTATCTTCTGTAACTGTTTTATTTTCATCCTCATCAAGTTTAGGTTCAGGTTTTTTTATATTAAGTTCTACTTCTAAAACTTTTTTCTTACTAGCTTTTATAATTCTTAGTGTATATGTTGGCTCTTTTATCTTATCGTTTACTTTTGGAATTTTGCCGAAGTGTGTGCTTAGATAGCCGTTTAGATTTGTAAAGTCTTCTAAAGAGTCATTTATGTTTAAGTTAAATTCATTATTTAGAGTCTCTATATCTATGTTTGCTTGTATGTGGTAAGTGTTATCTGAGATTTTATTTACAAAAATCTCCTCAACTTTATCAAATTCATCAACAATCTCACCAACTAACTCTTCGATAATATCCTCTAGTGTAACAATACCTATAAAATCACCATGTTCATTTACGATAGCCGCCATGTGGGATTTTTCCATTTTTAGTTTCTCTTGTAGGGCAAAAATTTTCATAGTTTCAGGTGCATAAAAGACTGGTCTTAAGATTTTTTTAATTTCAAAATTCTCTTTTTTGCCGTAGTATCTAAATAGATCTTTTACATTTATCATACCTGTTATTTCGCTGTTTTCAGAGATTGGAAATCTTGTGAAACCTGTTTTTTGTGTAGTCTCTATAATCTCATCCATAGTTGCACTAACACTCACAACTGTTGTCTCGTTTTTGGGTATCATGATAGCATATGCTTCGATATCATCCATTTTAAAGACATTTTTTATAACATCTCTCTCATATGAGTTTATGCTTCCCTCTTCCATCCCTAAAGTTGCCATCTCTTTTATCTCACCTTCAGATATGGAGTTTGTCTCACTCTTTTGTATAAAAAAACTAGATATAGAATTTAAAATATAGATAACTGGAGAGATTAAAGTTGAGAGATAGATAAGTGGTTTTGAGATAAGAAGTGAGATACTAAGAGAGTGCTTTTCTCCATAAATCTTAGGAATAATCTCAGAAAACATTATAATCAAAAATGTTAAAAGTGCAGAGAAAACCCCAAGATAAGCCTCTCCAAAAATTCTAACGGCGATAACACCAACATAGATACTTCCTACGATATTTATAATATTATTTAAAACAACGATTGTTGCAATGTACTTTTGTAGGTTGTCTTTGATTTTTAGTAGAGCTTTTGCTTTTTTGCTTTTTGGTTGTGTGGTTGCGGTCTCTTTAGCTTTTGTGTATGATACCGACAACAAAGCAGCCTCTGAACCTGAAACAATTGCACTTGTAGCTATTATAGCTATGATAAATGCAATAAATAAAATGATTTCCATTTAGTTTTAAATACCCTTTTTTTACTTATTATATCTTCTATTTTATTATATTTACTTAATAGCCAAAAAACCTTCAAAATTCATATACTTTTGGATTGTGATAAAGTCTTCAAAACCAGCTCTTTTTAAAAGTTCGATATTTCCTTTTGTTGAAAAAGGTTCTAAAACACCTTTTAGACTCTTTGTTTTTGCTAAAATCTCATCTGCATGGTAGCCTCTTTGAAGTTTGTACTCTGTATATAGATTTGTTAAAATATCTTGAAATCTAGCATCATTTGCTCTAACTTTTTCATACATTATAAATGCACCACCCCAATTTAATGAGCTGTAAATCTTATCAAAAAGCTGTTGACGAAGTTTTGGATGGATAAACTGGATAGTATAATATGAGATTATAAGATCTGATTTTTCAAAACTAAAACTATTTATATCTTGAGTTACGAAGTTAAGATTGTTTTTTTTATAGAGTGTATTTGCTTTTTTAACCATATCTTCTTCTATCTCAACACCGATAAACCAAGAGTCTCTAAAAGAATGACGAGTGGCAACTTTTTCAAGAAGAACTCCTGTTGATGAGCCTATCTCATAACAGATGGAATCATCTTTAACAAAATAATCACTCAAATTTTCAATAAGCTTATGCCCTTTTTCATACAACGGTATAGATTTTTCAACATGCTCTTCAAAATTATCTACCATCTCTCCGTTAAACTTCCAATTTGCATTTTGGGCTTTTATGTTATCACCTGCTTTTTCCATTTATAATTTTGATGCTATATTAATTTTGAAATTCATTAACCCAATCCCAAACTAGTTTATTTTTTTTATAAAGATTGTCTACTTGATCATATGTTAAATTAAATGCAGAGGCAATGGAGTTTTTAAATTGCTCTTTTGACTCTAGTGTATAAAGGATAGAGTCAATTCTTGTGTTTAGTGTGATAGTTGGCATATAGTTCCCTTGTTTTGCCTCTTTTATGATATTTTTAATTGTATCAAAAGTTTGTTCTTGAGGTATCTCTTTGGGTGCATCTTTTTGGTGTGAAGTGTACTCTTGTATCTCGTGTTCAGTTTGAATATTCTCTTGTTTTTCTAGCATCTCTAGTGAAGTGATACTCTCTTTTGTTTCATTTTGGCTCTCACCTGAAAATATGAAAAAGAAAAATCCTATCACTAAAATCAAGATAAATATAAATGTCTTCATCAGTTACTAATCCTTTTAGCATTTAAAAATGTAAATAGCACAGGCAGATAGAGAAGATTTAAAATCGTCCCCCAAGCTAATCCAAAACCAAGAGCTATCGCCATTGGCTGAAATATAGTAGCTTGTCCTGTTGGAAAAAATATCAAACTTGATAAACCTATCAAAGTTGTTATAGATGTTAACATAATTGGTCTAAATCTTTTTGAAGCATAAAGATATATCTCATCAAGAGTTTTTGCTTTTTTTAGATTTAGCATCATTATAATTCCATCATTTATTACAATTCCACTAAGTCCTAGCATCCCTATAATAGTAGGCATGCTTAGATTTAACCCTAATAAAAAATGACCTGCTAATACACCTAAAAATGCAAATGGTATAACAGACATCATCATAAAAGTTTCTCTAAAAGAGTTAAAAAGATAAAGGAGCGAGAGCATAATTAAAATTATCGACAAAGTACTTGCTGCTATCATATCGTTTTTCAGATCTTTTTGTTTCTCTTTTTCACCTTTAAATTTTAACTTTACTCCATCTTTTGCAGCTTCATCTAAAAGTGGTTGAATTTTTGCTAAAGCTTCATTTGCTGTTAAGATTTTTGGATTTACATTTGCATATAAGTAGAAGTTTTTCTCTCCCAAATCTTTGATGACTTTTTCGTAAGATTTGACTGTTATAAATTCTACAACATCACCAAGTGTTACATAAGTGTTTGCCTCAAGAGGGATTTGATAGTTTTTAAAATCTTCTATAGAGTTTTTGTTACTATTTTTTATCTTGATTTCTATTAAGTTCTCTTCATCAAATGTGAGAGATACTTTTCTCTCTAAATACATCGATGATAAAAACTCTCCAAGTTTTCTCTCATCTAAGCCCAAAGACTCTCCATATCTATTAACCTTCAATTTAATCTCATCAACACCAAACTTTATATCATCATTTACAGAGGTAATTCCATCTAAATCTTTCAAAAAAGTTTTTAGTTTTTGAATATGAGTTAAAATTTTATCACTATTTTCGCTTACCAAGCCTACCTTTAAATCTGATTTTATAGGTCCTACTTTTCTCTCAACTATATCAATATCTGTTAAATTAAATCTTTCTTTATAATTTTGTTCTTTTAAAAACTCTCTTAATTTTTTAGCTATAACTTCTGATTTTTCTTCTCTATCTCTCTGTTTTTCATCATAATAGAAACTTAGATTTGGGGTGATAAACTTATCTACAAAATTTTGTGCTTTTAGTTTTTTTAACTCTACTGTAATTTGACCAACATAAGGGTATGTTTCACTATTTCCAGCACTATCTCTTCTCCATCCAGCAACTGAGCCTATGTTTTTTATAAAAAACTGCTCTTTTTTATCATAAATATCTTTTTGTATAATTTCTAAAATATCACGAGTGGCTTTTGTTGTTGTACTTGCATCTGCTTTTAGAGCTAATTTTATGGTAGTTGCATCAAACTTTGGAAACATCTGAAATTTACTCATTTTGATACCTAAAATTGTTAAAAGTGGCACTAAAATTAAAAATGCAAATAGAAAACTCTTTTTATATTTTATGAGAGTATGAAGTATTGAGGTATAAAGAGTATTTACACCACTCCAATTAAGTGATTTTTGCTCTTTTTTAAGAACATGTGCCGCATGGATTGGTAGAAAGATAAACACTTCAATCAAAGATGCAACAACTAAAACAGAGACCGCAATTGGTATTAGTTTTATAACTTCACCCATAGTTCCACTCATCATAAGGGCAGGTATAAAAGCAAAAAGTGTAGTTAAAGAGGCGATTGTAACAGGTTTGAACATCTCTTTTGTACCAATTACAGCGGCTTCTTTAGGATCAAGCCCTGCATCTATGTGTTGTTGTATATTTTCACTCACAACAATAGCATCATCAACTATAATCCCAAGAGCGATTAAAACACCAATTAGTGAAATCATGTTGATTGTATAACCTGCAACAAAGAGATAAAATGCCCCTATCACAAACGAAGTAGGAATACCCAAAGAGATGATAAATGACATTCTCTTATTTATCAAAAGAAGAACCAAAAGTGAAATTAAGATAATTCCTAAGATAATATTTGAAACTATGATATTTAATCTATCTTTGATTTGTTCTGAGTGGTCATTGTGTATGATGTATTGTAAATCTTTCTCTTTCTCATTTAAATCTTTTACTATCTCTTTTATAGTAGATGCAAGTTTGAGTGCATCTCCTTTTGGGTTTTGTTTTATTGCTGTATTAATTGCATTTTTGTTGTTCATTAAAAACATTGTAGTTGCATCTAAATATCGTTTTTCTATGGTTGCTATATCTTTTAATATAAGTTTTTTATCTCCTATTTTTATCTGGCTGTTTACCATCTCTAAAGCGGTTTTTTTGCCATTAAATGTAGATATATAAAAATGACCACCTTTTTTATCCTCTATCTTCCCAATAGGATAGATGTATGAGAGAGATGCAATTGCTTTAGATACAGCATTTTCATTAATCCCTAAGGCTTTTATCTTTTTACTATTTAAAGAGATGTCGTAGTAGAGTTCACTATCACCGTAGATTGTAACTTCAGATATATTTTTTAAGCCTAAAACTCTCTTTTTTAACTCATCTGCTTTTTTGATTAAACTATCAAGTGGAAGAGTGTTTGATGTGATGGCTACACTTAGAAGATCTCTTTTTATCTCCAAAACATTTACTGTGGGCTCACTCATATCATCAGGAAAATTTTGTTTTGCTTTTAAAAGAGCATCTTTAATTTTGGCTGCTGTGTTGTATCTATCAACTCCTTTTTCAAGCTGGACTATCATGTTAAATCTTGAGGCTGTTATGATGGTGGTTAACTCTTGTATGCCATCTATGTTTTTAACTTCATCTTCTATCTCTTTGACGGCCATCTTATCTAAGATATCTATACTAGCTCCACTGTAACTTCCAGAAATTGAGACCATATCAAGCTCAAATGATGGAAATATCTCTTTTGGAGTTTTAATATATGAGAAGATACCAACTATAAATATAAGAGCAAAAAGAAGATAATTTATGCGTGCATTATCTATAAAAAATCGTAAAAATCTTTCAAACATATAAATATTAGCCTAGTTTTTAACTATATTATAACGGAGATTCTTTTTACAAGTGCTGTATGATTTCTTAGAATTTGGTCGTTTCTAATAAAGAAATCAAAAGATTTAACTCTGATACCTCTTCACAAGAAAAATACAAATCCCAATAAAAAGCATAATCACCCCAACAGTCCCAAAAATAAAACTAAGTTCAATTGGTTTTGATAGATCAGGCATCTTTTAAAACCTCTTGACATCTTTTGCATAAGCTATCTTCAGTGCGACTTCTATATTTCCAGCATCTTGGACATTTTACTCTGTTTGCTAAGAGGATTTTAAACTCATCTTTATCTACTTTAAAACAAGCTAACTCTCCATCTTCATCGTGGGATATAACTTTACTAACAGTAAACCAATCTTCTGCATCTGTTTTGTTTAGTTTTTTTACTTTTTCACTTGTTGTTTGTATGACTAACTCTAGTGTAGCTTTTATCTTTTTATCTTTTTTAAGTATATCAACCGCTTCAAAAAATCTCTCTCTAGCTTGTATCATATAAGCTTCATCAAAATCCACATCTACATCTTCCAACGGAGCATAAAGCAAATCAAAAACATCTTCTGCTTCATCTTTTATAATTTTTGGAGCATACTCTAAAACTTCATCAACTGTATAAGTTAAAACAGGAGCTAGAAGAGTTAGAAGAGATTTTGTTATGATTGCCATCGCACTTTGGGCTGATTTTCTTATCTTATCGTTTTTTGCACTACAGTAGAGTCTATCTTTTGATATGTCCATATGAATTCCGCTAAGTTCCGTTATGATGAAGTTGTTTAGAAGTGATAAGCCTTTGGAAAATTCGTATATTTTAAAATACTCTATAGTTTGATCAAATGTTGACTTTGCTTTTTTTATTATCCATCTGTCGATAACTTCTAGCTCATTGATTGGCATAATCTTCTCTAAATCATCTACATTTGCTAGTAAAAATCTTAAAGTATTTCTAGTTTTTCTATACTGTTCAGCCATCTGTTTTAGTATATCATCACTGATTTTTTGATCACCCATATAATCAACCATGCAGACCCAAAGTCTAAGTATCTCAACACCATATTTTTTACTTACATCATTTGGTGCTACGACATTTCCTTTGGATTTGCTCATCTTTTCACCTTTGGCATCGTTTGTGAAACCGTGGGTTATGATGTTTTTGCAAGGGGCTATGTTGTTTATGGCGGTGCTTATGGTCATTGAGCTTTGGAACCAGCCACGATGTTGATCACTTCCTTCAAGATAGACATCAGCAGGATAGCTCCCTGCATCGTAATTTTTTGATTTTAAAACTGCCTGCCAAGTTGAGCCACTATCAAACCAAACATCCAATATATCAGTAACTTTTTCTAAATTTTCAGCATCTAAACCACTTCCTGGATATAGAAGCTCTTTTATATCCATATCCCACCAAACATCACTCCCAAGTTGTTCAAATATCATCGCCACAAAGTTTAAAACTTTCTCATCAAATATAACCTCACCAGTAGTTTTATCTCTAAAAAATGCGATAGGAACTCCCCAGTCTCTCTGTCTTGAGATGCACCAATCTGGTCTATTTTCTATCATAGATGCTAA
>Ga0256834_1000541_pt1 | contig 27072 bp, 26 predicted proteins | sample 4281140metaG_FD_190536 | JGI IMG/M metagenome (GOLD analysis project Ga0256834, IMG submission 190536) | Hydrothermal vent microbial communities from East Pacific Rise, Pacific Ocean - 4281-140 | ecosystem: Environmental > Aquatic > Marine > Hydrothermal vents | place: Pacific Ocean: East...
GCACCAGTAGCTGTTCCACTCAATAGTGAAGCTGGAAGATACGCTCTAATCTTTGCTATGATGCTAGCAGCTTCTATGCTACTAGCTCGTAGAAGACGCTATATCTAAAGAGTCTAGTTGGCTCTTTGTGGGGCTATATAGCCCCTTTTTAGTTCTATCTTCTACCTATCTTTCTAACAGTTTCCTACCTTCTCTTTTTGTCTAACTCTATTTTGGTATAATGTCAAAAACTATTTTTGAGGTAGAAGAGTTATGGATGAGGAAGTGATAAGGTTAGGGTTGATGGCGTCTTTGTTGGTAGTTGTGCTTTTTATATTAAAAGCCAAGAAAAAAGATTAGTTTAGATATAATACTGAGCTAAATTTGAGAGAAGAAGAGTAGTAATGATAAAAGAGACAAAGATCGTAACTTTAGGCTTTTTGAGTGCACTTGCACTCTTGACATCGCTCTATGCGACATCTGCTTTTGCTAGTGATAGCTCTAAGCAGGACGAAGATCTGGAGACATCTAGACTTGAGTCGTTGGCAAAGTTTACTAAAGTGCTTAGTTATGCAGAGCAGTATTATGTTGACGAAAAAGATATTCAAGAGCTAATGGAGACGGCTATTGATGGTCTAATGAGTAAACTAGATGCTCATAGCGCCTATCTCAATAAAAGCAGCTTTTCTAACATGAAAGTTCAGACAAAAGGTGAGTTTGGCGGACTTGGGATTACGGTTGGGATTCGAGATGGGGCGTTGACTATTATCGCACCTATTGAGGGTACGCCTGCTGATAAGGCTGGTCTGATGTCTGGCGATATTATACTTAAGATAGAAGACAACACTACTATTGGTATGACTATTGATGAAGCGGTTAGTCTTATGCGTGGTAAAAAAGGGACTCCTATCAACATTATGATAGTTCGCAAAGGTGAGCCTAAGCCATTTAAGGTTCATATTATTCGCGATATTATCAAGATAGAGTCAGTCTACTCAAAGCAGATTAATGACAACATCACATACATTAGAGTGACCAGTTTTGACAGAAAGGTCTCATCTGAAGTTGCCAAGGTGATTCGACACAATGATGATAGCTCTATAGGCTATATACTAGACCTTAGAAATAACCCAGGAGGACTCTTAGATCAAGCTGTAGATCTTGTAGATCTATTTGTAGATGAGGGTGTGATAGTCTCTCAAAAAGGGCGTGATAGTAGAGACAATAGTGACTTTGTGGCAAGCAGATCTGCTACTGTGACCAACAAGCTATTGGTGGTGCTTATCAATGAGGGTAGCGCATCAGCTTCAGAGATTGTGAGTGGAGCTTTACAAGATCATAAGCGAGCGGTACTAGTAGGTCAAAAGACATTTGGTAAAGGGTCAGTGCAGGTTGTTCTCCCAATAAGTGAAAATGAGGCAATTAAGTTGACAGTAGCAAGATACTATCTTCCAAGTGGGCGAACCATACAGGCTGTTGGTGTTACTCCAGATATAGAAGTAAGCAGAGGTAAGGTACCAACTGCCAAACAGAGTGAGTTTACTTTAAAAGAGGCAGATTTGAAGTTGCATCTTGAGCAGGAGTTGCGTAAGATAGATGGCAATACAACTAAAAGTGAAGATGATAATCAGACAGATGATAGCATCATTACATCTGATCAACTTCTAGAGGATATTCAGCTAAAAGAGGCAGTTGATATCATAAGAGCGCTCAATATTATTACAGGGAGATGAGATGCAAAAAAGAGAGTTAGTTTATGAGGGTAAAGCAAAAAAGCTTTTTAAGACAGATGATAGTGATCTATATATCTCAGAGTTTAAAGATGACCTAACGGCTTTTAATGGTGCTAAAAGCTCAAGCGAAGCGGGTAAGGGTGCTCTAAACAACAAGATCTCGACAGAGCTCTTTAAGCTACTAGACTCACGCGGCATACAGACGCACTTTGTTAAAATGTTAGATGATAACCACATGCTACATAAGAGAGCTGATGTTATTTTGATTGAAGTTATTGTGCGCAATATCGCTACAGGTTCACTCACTAGAAACCTTGGCATAAAAGATGGTACAGTTTTGCCGTTTACGCTTGTAGAGTTTGATTATAAAGATGATGATCTTGGTGACCCAAAGCTAAACGATCAGCATGCACTTATTTTGGGTCTAGTTGATTACCAAGATGAGCTTGATAAGTTGCGTAGATTGGCTAGAGAGATCAATGATATCTTAAAGCCATACTTTAAGGACAAAGGTCTTAATCTGGTAGATTTTAAGCTAGAGTTTGGCAAAGATAGTAGTGGTAATATCATACTAGTAGATGAGATTAGCCCAGATAATTGCCGTTTTTGGGACATAAATAGTGGCGAGAAGATGGATAAAGATCGCTTTAGAGAGGGTCTTGGCGGCTTAAAAGTTGCTTATGAAGATGTTTTAAGACGAATCTTAGGAGATAGTGCATGAGAGCAGAAGTTAAAGTTTTTTTAAAAGATGGCGTTTTAGACTCTCAGGGAAAAGCTGTCCATCATGCTCTAGACTCACTAGGCTTTGATATGGTTAGTGATGTCCGTATAGGTAAAAACATAATTATAGAACTAGATGAGAGTAGTGTGAGTAGCGCAGAGGATGAGTTAGAGAAGATGTGTCAAGCTCTACTTGCCAATACTGTTATTGAAGATTACACTGTAGAGATCACTAAATGAGAGTAGCTGTAGTTCAGTTTGCTGGTACAAATTGTGAGTACGATACTGAGCATGCATTTAGATCTATTGGGGCAGATGTTGAGATAGTATGGCACAAAGATACTACCATCGACAAGAGTGTAGACCTCATAGTATTGGCTGGTGGTTTTAGCTATGGCGATGCACTTAGAAGTGGGGCAATAGCGCGTTTTTCACCAATCGTATCTGCCATCAAAGAGCATGCTGTGCGTGGCACAAATATACTTGGCATATGTAATGGGTTCCAGATTCTAACAGAGCTTGGACTTTTAGAGGGCGCTCTTATGCGAAATGAGAATCTACACTTTATTAGTCGTTATCACTACATTAGAGTTGAGAGCTCAAATAACACTTTTTTGAGTGCTACTGATGATGGTGAACTGTTGCACATTCCAATAGCTCATCATGATGGAAACTATTTTGCTGATTTAGATACGCTAAAATCCATGTATGATAATGAGCAGGTGATCTTAAAATATTGCAACAAAGACGCTAAGATAGATAATCCAAATGGCTCAGTTGACTCTATAGCTGGCATATGCAACAAAAGTAAAAATATCTTTGCCCTTATGCCACACCCAGAGCGCGCCATGGAACAGATACTTGGCTCTAATGATGGTGTTAAGATGCTGCAGGGTTTTTGTAACTAGATATGAGATTTATCTCTATTGTGCTATTTCTGCTTAGTTTTCATCTACAAGCAGCAGAGTCAGACTTAAGTAGTAGTAGTCTCTATGTCACTCTTCAGCCACCACCACAACAGCTCTTTGTTGGCGAAATTTTTGCAGTATCTCTAAAAGTTGTCAATACATCAAAGGCATCAAGAGATATCTCCTATAAGTTTAGTGGAGCTAGATCTGTTGAGAGATTTGTAACAACACCTGATAGAGAGTGGCTCAACTCTTCAACCTTTATCGAGAAACTCTACTTTAAAGTACTTGGAGTAGATGCTGTTTTGCCACGCATCACGCCAATCTTAAAGACAAGAGATGGCTCCTCGTACTCTTTAGCTACAGATCGCACTAAGCTCTCTGTAACGCAGTTGCGCCCTTTAGATAACTATGCATCTATCTTAGCAGATAGCTTTACAGTTGATCAGGTCAAGACAACTAGTTTTGATCTAAAGCACAACATCACTATATTTATCGCAAGTGCTACTAGATCAGATCTATCAACTTTTAAGCTTAAAGGCGTACACTCACAAGGCTTTGAGTCTGAGAGTAGCACTCCTTATAGATCATCACTAACTTATTATGCTGTTATACCAAAACATCTTGATAAGTTAGAGTTTAGCTACTTTAATCTACAGACCAAGAAGTTTGAGAGAGTGAGTTTAGATATAGTTGTTCAAAGTGATAGTGTTTCTACTCAGAGTGATTTGCGACCAACACAGAGCGCACATATCTTCATAAAACAGATGGTTGGTGGTGGATTTATAGTGCTCTTTTTGCTACTATTTATCTTTAGACGCTCTAAGTGGTATCTCTTTTTTGCTGTAGTTGTGGGTATCTATACTGCTACTGTTGCATCTGCTATGCAGTATGTGTGTGTTGAGAAAGATTCTGCTATCTATCTATTGCCTATGAGTGGTTCAACTATCTTTGAGTTGACTGATGAGCAAAAAAGCATGCAAAAACAGGGTAGCATAGATGGATATGTTAAAGTGAAGCTTTCTGATAGTAAGGTGGGCTGGATAAGTGATGAAGATGTTTGCAAAAATTAACTGGTTTTATGTTGTTGTAGTCATCTTTGCTGGACTGCTATTTAAGATACTATTTTACAGAGTGTTAAGACGACCACTTGGCTCTAAACTATCTGCACGATTTATAGGTATCTTTACAGGGCTGAAGCCAAAGGTGATAGGAGCCTTAGATCCTGATGCTCAGATGCTCATTATCAACCATCAAAGTGAGTTAGATATCGGTATATTGGAGAGTGCACTTGATGAAGATTTGGTCTGGGTGGCAAAAAAAGAGCTCTTTGAAGTACCATTTTTCTCTCTAGCGGTTAAAGTATCTGAAGATATAGCACTAGAGCGCAATAGTAAAAGTGCACTAGTGTCGCTACTTAAACAGGTTAAAGATAGAGTTGAGAAGGGTCGCATTGTCTGCATCTTTCCAGAGGGAACTAGAAGCGAAAGTGGGAAGATGTTGCCATTTAAACAGGGTGCTAAGATCATTGCAGATAAGTATGCTCTAAGAGTGCAGCCTGTTGTGATAGTGCGATCATCTCACTACTTTAGCAACAAAACTCACACAGCAAGAGCCGGTAAGATTAAAATCGTTTTTCTAGAGAGCTTTATAGCAGATAGGAGTGATAAAGAGTGGCTTAAAGAGTTGAGAGTAAAGATGCAAGAGGCGTATGATGCCCACCTGAAGGATTAACATGACTCTTTTAACTATCTTCTCTATCGGTATTGGAGGCTTTATAGGGGCAGTTTTACGCTCATGGCTTAACGGCGTGGCATCAGAGCAGTTTCCCAACTTCATAGCTATTGGTACACTTAGTGTAAATCTTTTAGGTAGCCTGATATTGGGTGCCTTTATCGCTTATAGTATGCATGTGAGCGTAGATGTTCATATAAAATCTTTTATAAGTACTGGTCTTTTAGGTGCACTTACAACATACTCAACATTTGCTGTTGAGAGCTTTTTGCTCTTAGAAGGAGGCAGTTACGCTTTAGCCTTGAGCAATATACTCTTAAATGTTATCGGCACCATCACTTTTGCTGCCATTGGGTTCAAGAGTGTTAAGATGCTGATCTAAGAACTCTTGCAGGCTCTCTTTTATGTCGATATTTCCATCTTGAATACCAGACCTTATGTCCACGATAAGGTCAGAAGCCTTTTTGTTGCCCATGTTGAGCAGAAGACCCTTTAGAGAGTGTAGATTTAGGCTTAGTGCCTCCATGTTGAGTGGATTTTGACTAAGTAAAGAGAGCAGTTTAGTTAGTTCGCGCTCAAGGTCTCTTTTTGCGGTTTGAAGCAGAGGCTCAAACTGCTCCTCTGTGAATCCATACCCTAAAAACTGCTCTTTGGCTATCTGTAGTGACTCATCAATTAACTGCTGCATTGTTAACCCCCTCTATAATCTCATATAACACATCAACCTGTATTGGTTTTTCAAGTAAGCCATCAAAGCCTGTGTGTTTTACACGCCTAATCGTCTCCTCATACACATCTGCTGTAAGTGCGTATATGGTTGATGTGTTACCTTGTTTGCGAAGCTCTAAAAAGAGATCATACCCACTCATACCAGGCATCTTAAGATCCATCAGTATGAGGTCATACTCTTTAACTTTGCACATCCCAATAGTCTCGTATCCACCTGTAGCTTTATCAACCATAGCATTGCTATATCTGTTTTTAATAAACAGCTCTAAGACTTCAAGGTTTGTCTCTATGTCATCAATGGCAAGTATCTTTAGTGTATTGCTATTGTCATCATTGGTGTATTTGTTTAGTGTAACTCTCTTAGCTAAAAGCCGTCTAGTTATTGCTCCAAGGGTTGGTAGAACTCTAAAAATTTGATCAAAGTCATCAAGGTCGCTATGTTGAGTGGCAAAGCTAGCAACAAATAGCGTATCAGTAAAGTGTGTGCTCTGTTTTAGGTAGTTAACTAAAGCACTATGTTTTTTATACTTATGTTGAGGCGCTGAGATACTGATGATATCTATATTGTTATCGGGATCTATGGTAGTAAGAGAGATAAACTCAAGTTCACTATCTATAAGCTTAACATCAGCACCCTTGCTACGAAAAAAATCACTCATCTTGGTATATAGCTCATACTGCTCATCTGTCCCTTGTTCAAGAAAGAAGAGTAGTTTAGCACCTTTAATGCATGGGTAGTGCTTAATCTGTTGATCGACTGTAATGGAAAATGTAAACTCACTTCCAATACCAACTTTACTTGCTACTTCAAGAGAGCCATTCATGTTTTTAGCAAGCTTTTGAGCTATAAATAGTCCAAGACCAACACCTTGCTCTTCATTGTTATGGCGTACAAATGGTTTAAAAATACTCTCTAGTTGCTCTTTGCTCATGCCACTTCCAGTATCTTTTACAATAAATAAAATCTCTAGCCTATTGTTTTTTAGTACTGTTTTTGTAACACTTAGATGGATACTGCCTTTTGATGTGTATTTGAAAGCATTGTTGATTAGGTTGAGTATGATGGACGATATCCTGCTTTTATCACCAAGAATTTCATATGCAAAAAAATCAAAACTGTATGTAAATGATATCTTAGAGTGCTGTTTTTCTAGCTCTGAAATTGAGTTAAGTATCTCTGAAAAGAGATCATCGATCCAGAAATTTGAGATCTTAATCTCAAGCTCTCCAGCATTGATTTTGGTTACATCTAGTATCTCATTTACCAACCCTAGAAGTGTAGTTGATGCCTCTTTTGCCTTGTTTAGATACTGCTTGTCTGTTCCGCTTAGGTTTGAGTGCTGATTGAGCTGTATGATGTAGCCTAAGATAGTGTTGAGTGAGGTTCGCATCTCATGTGATATGTTGGCTATGGTTAGCTTCTGTGTGTCTAGTATCTCATTGAGATAATTTGTCATGTGCTGTAAGACTTGGTTTACAACTTCTCGTCTTTTAAAGATTCTACTTCTATCGTTGTAAAATCGTATGCTTGTATTTGCTATAAACTCTCTTAATGAACGCAGTAAAAACTGTTTTTGTTCAGCTGTCTTCTCTTCAGTATAGAGTAGCTCAAAAATCTCTATGGCAACTGAAATTAGTTTGTCAAGATGTTCAGTATTGTCTTGTTGTAGCAGTGTGTATCTCATCTGTATAAAGAGATCTTGGCTGCTATGTTCAAACATGGCTTTTGCCATCTCTTTAAACTCATCTGCCTCTTCTGAGCCTGAGTTTAAGTACTTGTTAATGATTTTATCTATAGAATTTTTGTTTGCGTTATACATGGTAAGAGGCACGATTAATCCTTACTTGCTAGAGACAAAATTGTCACTGTCTGGTTCTGTAAACCTGTGCTACACTCTGGAGCCAACCTGCCTATCTCTCCAGCTGTGTAGAGCCCTATAGATTCTCTGTCTAAAGATTTTGAGAGTTTAAGTAAAAATACTCTCTCCATATCGCCATAGTATCTCTCAATACCGATACATATAAACCAAAATAAAATATTGTTTTCTTGAAATCTAAGTTCCTCTACCATCTGTGCGATACGCACTTTTTGCTCATCCAGCGTAACAGGTATGGAGACTTTTAGTTTGTCGCCTATACATACCTGTCTAAACATAGTGATACTGCCCTCTTCTCTATTTTTACTCCTAATAGAGCTGATGATACCACCATTGCTAATGCACTTCTTTTTATAGTCTGTCTTATATATGGTTAGAGGATAGGCAAATGAGTCTATATCTTCTTGGCGTATATCACCTATGACACTCTCTAACATCTCAAGTGCTGGTTTGTTTTCGATCTCATATATGGTGTGTTTATCTGCATGTGTTATGGTGAGCTCAAGACCAACAGGCTCAAAGTCGTGCATAGAGCGCCCATGTAGAGCGTAGCTATCTGTGTCCAGAAGCCAGAGTATAACCCCGTACTCTAGTAGTTTACCATTATGAAAAATTGATACTTTGTGGTCTATAGATCGGCTGCTGTGGCTAGACGCTATGCCTCCAAAAATATCAGAGATATTTGAGATATCTGAGAGTTGGCCAATTAACATAGAGATATCAAAGTGAAGCTTTGAAGCTAGCATTATAATGTTATAGTTACGATCTGATCCAATTATCTTTTTGAGTGTTGCGATATTTGGCTTTTTATCTTCAAATAACATGACTTCTGATGCAGCATTGTCAATCTCTAGTAGTATCCAGGCGCAACCAGAGTCAAAATTTAGTGTGGCATGTCTATCTTTGAGCATAGAATTTTCCGTACTACACCCAAAAACAGTAATATCTGGAAATATTTTAATAACTTTTTTATATGCCTTATGAACATTGTCGTCTCTGATATAAAAACAGATAGCTACGGTTGGTGTGAAGTCTAAGCCCTCTAGCGAGTCTAGATTTGTAATAATTGCATGTTTCATGATATGTTTCCAAAACTTAAATTGTTAGTATTTTGAGATATAATGAAAATACTATAATATTTACAACCTATATGTATGTAGGCGCAGTCTTACAAATCAAATATAAGTACAATACTCAAGTATTATTACTGTTTTAAGCTTCATATTACAATTGTATGTTAAAATACATTTAAGTCTATAATTGTAGATTAGGAATTTGGTATGAAAAAAGTTATTATTGCAGATGATCATGAGCTTATACGCTCATCTGTCTGTCTCTCTTTGGCATCAACTTATATCTGTGATGAGGCGACATCTTATACGGCTTTGATGCATAAGTTGGAGTGTGATAGCTATGATCTGCTTATATTGGACCTAAATTTAGGCGATAAAAATGGCATTGAAACCATATATGGTGTAAATAGCAACTATAGCAATTTGCCTATATTGGTACTTAGTGTATATCCAGATGACCCTTATGGTCTTCAGGCATTTAAAGCAGGTGCATCTGGCTATCTCAACAAGGGTGTCTCTACACATGAGTTACTGAGTGCAGTAGAGCTTGTGTTAGATGGAAAAAGATATGTGTCACAAGCACTAGAGCAGATACTAGAGTACGGCATAGATCTTGGAAAAAAAGAGTTGAACTCATTGGCAAAGCTCTCAAGTCGAGAGTTTGAGATACTATCTTTGATAGCTAGCGGAGAGAGTTATAAAGATATAGCAATTAAACTCTGCATAAGCCCAAAAACAGTATCTACATATAGATCGCGCATAATGGAGAAGTTAGATCTAAAAAGCACACAACAGCTTTTTAGATACTCATTTGAACACCATTTAGCAGCATATTGATATAAATAACAAGAGACAAATAGATAATTAAGGAGAGTAATGTTGCACAGACTTAATATTGCAAATCGTATAGCAAAGGTAGCTCTAGTTGGACTACTATTTGCAGGTAGCGCTGCTTATGCGCAGATAGAGAGTATCGCAGAAGCTGTCAATAAATCTGGCAAACAGAGGATGTTGACACAGAAGATGTTGACTGAATATATCTTGATAGGTATGGACAATCACTATAGAAATCCTAAACAGAAGCTAGCAAAAAGCATAGAGGAATTTGATACTGATATAGACAAACTACTAGCATACATCAAAGATGATACGGTTTTAAAGAGTATCAAGCGAGATAAGGGCACTTGGAGCAAGATTAAAGGTGTGCTAAAAGAGGCTCCAGATAAAGCTGTAGCACCAAAACTACAAGCTGATCTTGAACAACTGTTGAAGCAGTGCAATGAGACAACACTTAAGATAGCAGAGTTATCAAAGAAAAACTCTGCAAGCATTGTTAACGTAGCAGGCAGGCAGAGAATGTTGTCACAAAGAATGGCAAGTTTATATATGATGAGAGTTTGGGGCATTGATGATCCAAAATTTCAAGATAAGCTAGATGAAGCTATGAGTGAGTTTAAGGCAGCACATAGTAAACTTGTAAAAAGCTCTTTAAATACACCACATATAGACAAGCTGTTAAAGCAGGTTGCGCGATCATTTCGTTTTTTTGACATGATGGCTAAGAGCAAGAGAAAGAGTTTTGTACCTAGTCTTATAAGTCGCTCAGCTACTAAGATACTCAAAGATATGAATAGCGTTACTGAGCTGTACGCAGAAGGTGCCAAATAGTGTCAGAAACTACCTACATACAACACAATTGTTTAGGGGCTAAAATAATAGTAGATAAGATGATATCTAAAAAGGGGAGATGATGAAAAGTATTATAAATAGATTGTTATTGGTGGTCGGTTCTGTTTTATTGATTAGTGCAGTACCACTGCAAGCTGAAAAGAGTTTAAGTCTTGAGTTGATCAATAGTGCTGGTAAGCAGAGAATGCTCTCACAGCGTATAGCAAAAGATTATTTTGCTATTGGCATGGGTGTCAATGTAAGCAAGGCAAAAAAACAGCTTAAGAAGTCTATTAGACTTTTCAACAAGACACAAGCTGAGTTGGCAAAACGCGTTAAAAATCCAGAAGTTCAAGATATGGTAGATTTTGTAGATATGAGCGCAGAGGAGTTTATGCAGATCTCTCAAGAGAAGTTTAATCTTGACAACGGTGCAATTATGTTAGATCTTAGTGAGTCTATGCTTGAAGGTAGTCAATATATCGTTGATGAGCTAGCAAGAACCTCTAACTCTAAGACTACCTCAGTTATAGATCTTAGTGGCAAACAGAGAATGTTGGCGCAACGCATAGGCAAATACTATCTCTCATATCAAGCGGGTATCAAAGACTCCAACTCTATCACACAGATGAATGCAGCTGTTAGAGAGTTTAATGATGCGCATAAGGCTCTTATGGCAAATAAGAAAAATACAGCCCAGATCAATAAAGAGCTTAAAAAGATAGATAGACTCTGGAAGATAGTCTACAAGTTCTATCTTAAGATAGAAAAAGGTGGCTTGCCTATCATCGTCTATAAAACAACAGATGATATTATGAAGGAGATGAATAGTGTTACTAGACTCTATGTAAAACTATATGCAAAGTAATATATGTCGATAGTTAAAAGGAGTTTGTATGAGATCTATATGTAAAATAGCTTTAGTAACAATATCAGCATTAGTGCTATCTTCTTCTTTGTATGGTGCTTCAAATAGAAGCCATGTAAAGATTTTAGAGGCAACTGAGGAGATTAAAAATATATCTCAAAAAGTTGTAAAAGATTACTTCTATCTGCAACTAAATCCGCAAGTCAAACAGACAAAAACATTGATTGAGTTTGGACTTTTGGAGCTAGATGAGAAGTTAAAACTTATTGCAACCATAACAGATAGTGACGATACGCTTAATCTACTATCATTTCTTGCATATAGCCGCGAACAGATGCAAGAGACCATAGAGCATAAGTATGATATAGAGCAGGGCGCTTTAATGCTAGACTATAGCGAAACACTACTTGAGGGGATTAAATCTATAGCAGATGAGCATAGATATGACTTCTCATACGAGGAGCAGTTTCTTATTCGTGTAAAGAACATGGAGTATCTGTTGGAGCGAATCAACAAGTACTACATAGCTTATCAGTTAGGTTTTGAAGAGGTCAATAATATACGCCAACTTAAACTTGCTATTAGTAGTTTTGATGAAAACTTCAAATATATTAGTCAGTATCCATATAGTGAGGCTAAAGTGAAGTATCTAGATGAGATTAAAAGTGCTTGGCCGGTATTGAGAGAGCATTTTCAAGACTTCAAAAGCCATAGAGCGCCAAATATTTTATATATAACATCTAGGTATCTCAACAATGCAATGCAAGAGTTGAGCTCATATCATAGTAGAAGATTGTAGGTTGAGCTTTGTTTAAGTTTATCTATCTATCTATCTATGTCGTCATTTCACATACTGTTACTTGGAGATTAAAATGTTGAATTTTTTAAGATATCGAGTAGTCGAAACCTTGATAATTGTACCAATGTTGGTGCTTTTTGCAGTTTCTGCTTACTATCTCTATAGCTCATACAAGGAGTATACTCAAGAGGTAGACACCATTGCTTATGCAAAATACATCAAGAGTCTTGAGGCGTTACTTTACGAGCTCAAACAAGAGGAGGTTCTATATGCCACCTATCTTGGTTTAGGTCGTGGTGTTGATTCTGAAGCGGTAAAAAAACAGATCACTATTACAGATGCAAGGGTTGCTGAGTTTACAGAGTTTGTAACTGAGCATAAAAATTTTCAGGACTTATCTGAAGGTATTTTTGAAGATTTGGCTTCATACGATAGGTCTAGATCACTTATGTTTTTGCTCAAGCGAGACTATATAGATGGGTTTTTTAATGTCAACAATAGCCCATCTGCTAAGATAGTTAGTAGACTCAATAGAGTTGATTTGGAGATGTTCTCTAGTAGCAACAGGGAGTTTATTGGAAGCTATATCAATCTTACCCAGCTAAGTACAAATAGTCTAAGCGAGCAGGCTCTAGTCTCCTACTTCATAAGCAGGTCTCAACCTTTGAGCTTTAGTGAGCTTGAGACTTGGGATAGACTCATAGGTCAAGATAGTTCTCCACAGTATGCAAGTGTGCATGACAGAGCAGTTAAGAGTAAGTTAGCTGAGATCTTTGCCTCAAAACAGTACGGACTTACTCTTAAGAAGATACTTAAAGATCGAGTGCAGATATTTGTCGACTCTGATTCAGGTAGTTTTAGTATTGATCTTGAAGATTATGCCAATACTCAACAGAGTAGAGTTCAAGCTTTTAAAAAAGCACAGGCTGATCTAATCAAGCCCGTTATAGCCAGCTCCATCAACTCTATGGCTAAGACAAAAAAAGATATTTTACTAGCAGCTATTATCATGTTTGTATCACTTATTTTGGCCATTATTGTTCATATGATTTTTTCTAAAATGGCGCGAGATACAAAAAAACTAGAAGAGGTTTTGTTAAATGTAAAAGATAACTCTTCAGAGCAGGAGCAGAAGCATCTACGCTCAATGCTTGCGCGAGACGATAAGAGTGAGATATACAATTTTATGGCACAGATCATAAAGCAAGCAAGAGAGAGCAAGAAAATAGCTGAAGAGGCTAGCAATACTAAGAGTCTATTTTTAGCAAATATGTCTCATGAGATTCGTACGCCACTAAATGGCATAGTTGGTTTTACGCAACTGCTCAAATCATCTAGCCTAGATAGTGAACAAGAGGAGTTTGTTCAGATTATAGAGAAGAGTTCTGAGAGCCTTTTGAGTGTCATTAATGATATCTTAGATCTATCTAAAATCGAGAGTGATAAGATCGATATTGAAGAGATTATATTTGATCCATTTGAAGAGTTTGAGAGCGCTATAGAGAACTATGGTGCCAAAGCAGCAGAGAAGAGCATAGATCTTGCTCTATATATCGATCCAGATCTAAGTGATGTGCATTTGCGTGGGGACTCAGCACGAATTAAACAGGTGCTTGTAAACCTCATAAGCAATGCTGTAAAGTTCACACCAGTAAGTGGGGAGATTGTTGTAACAATAGAGAAAGTGAGCGACACAAGCGACCATGCGGAGATAAAGTTTAGCATTAAAGATTCTGGCATAGGCATATCAGATGATCAAAAAGATAAGATATTTGAAGCATTTTCTCAAGCAGACTCAAGTACATCAAGAAAATTTGGTGGAACTGGTTTGGGATTAACTATATCTAGCAAGCTGGTCGAAAATATGGGTGGAAAACTGGAGTTGACTAGCAGAGTTAATGTTGGCACAACCTTCTACTTTACACTTCTTTTACCACAGGTAAAACTAGCTGATGAGAGGGTAGATATTAGTAGTATCAATGTTGGATATTATCTGCCAAAAGAGAGACGATTTAAAAAATCTGATGACTTTCTAAAACAGTATATCTCATCTTTAGATTGCAAGCTATCTGTTGTGCCAACCCTTGATGTGATAGTTAAGCAAGAGTTAGATCTAGATGTTCTATTTGTAGACTTTGATCATGCTAGAGCTGCTCAGCTTAAAAAATTGATCAGCTTAGGTACTAAGATTGTGGTATTGGCGACAACACTGCAAAAGGATGATATCTTAGCTATCAATATAGAGTGCTATAGAGTGCTTTATGCGCCTATTGGCTACTCAAAAGTTAAAAAGAGCATTGAAGCGTTAAAGATAGATGATAAGATAAGTATCGAAGAGAGCACTTATGATAAGTTTATTGGTGTTGAAGTGTTAGTGGCTGAAGACAATATCATCAATCAAAAACTTGCCAAAAGAGCACTAGAAGAGCTTGGTATCAATGTGAGTGTTGCTAACAATGGTAAAGAGGCATATATATTGCGCCAAACTCAGAGATTTGATCTTATCTTTATGGATATTCAGATGCCTATTATGAGTGGCATTGAAGCAACACATGCTATACTTGAGTATGAGAAGAAAAACAGCGAACCACATGTACCAATTGTTGCGCTAACAGCTAACGCTCTTAAGGGAGACAAGGAGCGTTTTATTAGTGAGGGCTTGGATCAGTATATAGCCAAACCTATGAAAATCGATGAAGTGATGCAGATACTCAAATATTACCTTAAAGAGAATGTAGTTCAAGCTAAGCAGATAACAAAGCAAGGCGGAAAATTAGGCTCAAAAGTAGTTAAAATTAGACCTTCATCTGGTACGGAGTACCTAAGATCTGTTGATATACTTCTGTGTAAACATACACCAAGTGAGGCGCGTATATTTCGCACTCTCTTGAAAAAGATAGGCTATGATGTTGATCTGGCTGAAGATATCGAAGAGGCAAAAAAATTACTTAAGACCAATAAATACAAATACTTTTTACTAGATAAAAATCTTGATGGACTAGAGGGTAGCGCTCTTCCTGAACTCTTAGATAGACTTGGAGTCCCAAGCTTACTTTTTGTCCCAAGTCTGCAGGTAGTAACCACTAAAGATCGCAAACTCTACACTCACATCTCAGTTAATGTAGCAGATGTAAGACTTTTACGCCATCTAATGGCAAAGTTATTGCCGTTTGAGCATGATGATAGTTATATGTTATGAGCCTTTTGGTCTAAAGCTCTTTATGACACTATCGTCTGTTGTGATGTAGGCGCCACCTATGAGATCAACACAGTAGGGAACTGCTGCAAATACAGCATCAAGACACTCTCTGATAGACTTTGGTTTACCTGGAAGATTGATAATTAAAGAGCAGCCTCTTATGCCAGCACTCTGTCTTGATAAAATTGCTGTTGGTACATACTGCAGGCTAACAGATCTCATAAGCTCTCCAAAGCCAGGTAACATCTTCTCACAGATCGCCTCTGTAGCCTCTGGCGTTACATCGCGTTTTGCTGGACCTGTTCCGCCTGTTGTGAGTATGAGTGAACATGAGTGCTGATCACAGAGCTCTTTTAAGTTCTGCTCTATCTGCTCTTGTTCATCAGCTATACATCTATATATGGTCTCAAACTCACAAGATAGATACTCATTTAGAGTCTCTTTTATGGCTTTTGCGGAGAGATCTTTATAGATACCTTGTGAGGCTCTATCTGATGCTGTCAATATACCTATGGTTAACTTTTTCATTTTATTCTCATCTTTTTTCGGTATGATACGCTATCTTTGCTAGGAGTTTGCTTGTATATTAGAGTTATTTTATCGCTACTATTTATCGCTACTTTTTATACCTATGCAGTAGCAGCGTCAGATCTCAATAGCTCAGATGCCGCAGTGGGCATAGAAGATGAGTTTGATGATGAGTTTGATGATGAGTTTGAAGAGTATAGTGAGATATCAGACCCACTAGAGGGGTTCAATAGATCTATGACAACTTTTAACGACAAGCTCTTCGATGTTGTACTTGAGCCAGTTGTATTTAAAGGCTACAGGGCTATTGTTTCTAAGCCAGTTCGCTCTAGTATTAGTAACTTTTACAGCAACTTATATTACCCTGTAAGTTTCGTTAACAACCTTTTACAACTGAAATTCAAAGAGGCATCAGATGAGACGATTAGGTTTATTGTCAATACTACTTTTGGTATAGGTGGACTGTTTGATCCAGCGCGCAATGGCTTAGGTATTGAGCCATCAGTAGAGGATTTTGGTCAGACATTAGGTCACTATGGAGTTGGTAGCGGCTTTGCTATAGTATTACCACTGTTTGGACCAACTAATGTTCGAGATCTAGGTGGTAGTTTTGTAGATTTCTATATCGACCCAATCTTTTTTGTTAACTTAAGAGAGTATAATATTGCACAAAATCAGTATGAAGGTTGGGGGGCGGTAACCTATAAACAGTTAAATAGATTTTCGCTATATGATCAGGAGTATAAGTCTATGCGAAAAGATGCGCTTGATCTATACCCATATTTGCGTGATTCGTATGAGTTATATCGAGATAGACAGATTGAGGAGTAGATTATGAGACAGCTTATTTTAGGACTATTTTTTATAACATCGTTACTGTTGCCAAGCTCTGTAGTTGCGCTAGAAAAACAGGAGTTAAAGCAGAGTCTTTCGTCTGCTATTGACTCTGTTATGGCTATAGTATCAGATGCCAATATGAGTAAAGATGAGAAGAGAGTTAAGGTGTACCAGAGCATAGATCCTCTTTTTGATTTTGCAAAGATGGCAAAGCTTAGTCTTGGCAAGAGAGGGTATAAGAGCTTAACTAAAGAGCAGCAAAAAGAGTATATAGAGCTGTTTACAACAAAAATTAAGAGCTCTTATGCAGATAAGATAGAGCTATACTCTGATGAGAAGATCATGATGGGTGAGCTTAAGAAGATGAAAAAGCGCATACATATATCAACTTATGTTGATAAGAGCGGTGAGAAAAAAGAGATTATCTATAAGTACTACTACTCTAAAGATCGAGGGTGGGTTATCTATGATGTTGATGTTCTTGGGGTGAGTATTGTTAAGACATATCGCCTGCAGTTTGCCAATGAGCTCAAAAAAGGTTCAGCTCATGAGCTATTAGCTAAATTGCGAGCTAAGTAGTGCTAAGATGGCTATATACTAAGGCTCTTTTTAGGTACCCTAGAGCCATCTTGACAGCTCTATTTGTATTGACAATCTATATGGGTTATGAGGCATCACACTTAGGTATTGATGCCTCTGCAGATACTCTAATACTAGATGATGATAAGGATCTAGCATATACGCGTAGTGTGGCAGCAAGGTATGAGAGTTCAAGCATACTAGTGCTTACATATAGACCAGATCTATATCTGCTAAGTGATGAGAGTCTTGAGAATATCACCGCTTTAGTTAGCGATCTTAAAGAGATTGGTATTGTTGCCTCAACTACATCTATACTCAATGTGCCACTACTTCAGAGTCCACCAAAACCCATAGCAGAGCTTCTAAAAAAGATACCATCTATTGGTGAGGGTGATGCCAACTTGACTCTAGCAGCCAAAGAGTTTAGCTCTAATCCGCTCTATGTCGCAAACTTGGTTAGTTCAGACCTTAAGACAACAGCTATTGTGTTGCATCTAGGTGATCTAGTAGGCTCCAAAGATGAGAAGAGAGAGCTGATGCGTCAAGGTATTGAAAACATTAGAGCAGTAATGTTAAAATACAACGGTAGCGCAGAGCTCTTTTTAGGCGGTCTTGATATGATTGCTAGTGATATGATAGAGTATATCAAGAGTGATCTAAGCACCTATTCGGCTGTTGTGTTGATGCTTATGCTTTTAGTATTGTGGGTGATTTTCAAAGAGCTACGATGGGTTATTTTGCCTATTTTGATCTCTGCTATTGCTATATCAATCACACTTGGAGTCATCACAATTTTTGGTTGGCAAATTACGGTAATATCATCGAATTTTATAGCCTTGCAGTTAATCCTTACCATCTCTATAGTTATCCATCTTATTGTCCGCTATCGTGAGTTGAGCATAGATGAGAGTGCGGATGGGTATGAGTTGGCACTGCACTCAGCTCTATCTATGTCAAAACCCACATTTTTTGCTGTTATTACTACTATGGCAGGCTTTGCCTCCCTTATGCTCTCTGGCATTAAGCCTATTATTGCGCTTGGCTGGATGATGAGTATCGGTCTTAGTATCTCTTTTGTAGTTGCATATATCCTATTTCCAGCTGCTATGCTGCTACTTGGTAGGTGTAACTACTCTAGTACATTTGAGTCAAATTTTACGCTAACTTATATAGCAGCTAAGTTTGTGCAAAAACATGGCTTGGTTATTATTATTGCCTCTATCATAGTGGTGGTATTTTCACTACTAGGCGCATCAAAGCTGTTGGTTGAAAATAGTTTTGTCAACTACTTTAAAAAATCTACCCATATCTATCAGGGTATGATTGTGATAGATAGAGAGTTGGGCGGGACAACGCCACTAGATGTAACTATTGATCTTCCTACTCAGTTATTAAAAGATGTAGAAGATGATCTACAAGATGATGAGTTTGATGAGTTTGATGAGTTTGATGAGTTTGATGAGTTTGAAGATGAGTTTAAACAGGGTGTCGACGATAATCAGTACTGGTTTAGTGATGAGCGTATGCAGATTGTTAAAGATGTTCATGCTTATCTTCAAACTTTAGACGGTGTCGGAAAGGTGCTCTCACTAGCAACTATGTTGGAAGTTGGAAAGAGTTTAAATAACAAAGAGGACCTTAGTAGCTTTGAGCTAGCCCTGTTCTATAGGGAGCTGCCAGACTCTTTTGCTAAAATCATTCTAAATCCCTACCTTGATATAGATAATAATCAGGTTCGTTTTGCTATGCGCATTGTAGATTCTGATCCAACACTCAGGCGAAATGAGCTTATAACCAAAATCAGAGAAGATCTAACACAAAAACTCAACATACCAGAATCAAGAGTGCATCTATCAGGAGCCATGATACTCTACAACAATATGCTACAGAGCCTATATAGCTCTCAAATTTCCACGCTATCAGCAATGGCTCTGCTTCTATTTGTTATGTTTTGGGTGTTATTTGGCTCATTTAGAGTAGCATTGGTTGCCATAGTAGCAAATTTAGTGCCTGTTGGCGTGATTTTTGGGTTTATGGGCTTTATGAAGATACCGTTAGATATGATGACCATAACCATAGCCGCCATTAGCATAGGCATAGCGGTAGATAATACAATTCACTATCTACATAGATTTAAAAAAGAGCTCTTAATAGACGGTGATTATATGCGCGCTATGTATAGCTCACATAGTAGCATAGGGCATGCTATGAGTTATACAACCATTGTTATAACTTTGGGCTTCTTGATGCTACTGCTCTCACTCTTTATTCCAACAATCTATTTTGGTCTTTTAACTGTTCTTGCCATGTTGATGGCGATAGCAGCTGATCTGCTCTTATTGCCAAAGCTCATTATTCTCTTCAAGCCTTTTAAAAAGATTTCCTGATACAATATGATAATACTTTAGATAAAAAGTATCCATAAATCTCAAAGGAGTTTAGATGTATTTACGACTTATTATAGTTCTTATAGCTCTACCAATAGCCCTCTTGGCATTTGAAAATAAAATTATTATTGCTGGAACTTACTACGCCTCCTCGCAGGCTCAAAAGCGTGTTGATCACATACATACTCTGCTATTAAAAAAGCAACTAGTATCTAAAGAGAACATAGGATCTCTTCATTTTACTACTAGGGCGGTTGAGCGATACTATTGTAGTACTATTGAAAATTTTGCTAGTCAAAATCAGATGAATAAAGTTTTAAAAGCAGTTAAAAAAATTGTTCCTGATGCTTATCTTAGTAGCAAAGTGACCACAAAGACCAAACTGTTGGACTTTGTCGACGAGGTAGATCTACCAGAAACTGTAGAGCCCTCCATCTCTACAGCAGTAGAAGAGACTGTAGATGAAAATCAAACCGAAGAGACTTTTGGAGTTGCTGATGAGGAGCTGACGCGAACACAAGAGAATATTGCTGATGCGGTAGCAGACGGGGGTGATGAGCCGATAGAATCAAATATAGATGAGACTTTAGTTGCACTAGAAAAAGATAGTACTGTAACCTCTTTAGATCATGAGGAGGCAGTTGAAACATCTAGCTTTCCATGGCTTTATGTGGCAGGAGGTACTCTGCTTGCTGTGATACTATTTTTGCTATTTGGCAGAAAGAAGAGAGAGCCAAATAAGCGTGAACACCTAAAGCTAGACCTCGATAAAAGATCTGATCTAGATAGTAAAAATACAGAACCATCAAAAGAGAATCTAGTAGATACAAAGAGTGATACAGATATAAAAGATGATGCGGAGATACAGGGTGATATAGACACAAAGAGTGATACAGATATAAAGAGTGATACAGAGCAGATGGTGGCTGAGCTGGTAGAGCCTTCTGTTGATGATAAGCAGAGTAGTGAGCATACAATAAGTGAGCCAAGGGTTGTAGTTGATCGTAAAAAAAGAGAGTTTAAGCAGAGAGGTCAGACTATTACTAAAGATGATCTGAAAAAATTTGCCAATAACCGCATCTTAGCCGCTGATGATAACTTCATAAATCAAAAAGTCCTTATTAAGTTGTTTGAAGATAGTGGTGTAGAGCTGAAGATGGCAGAGAATGGACAAGAGGTCTTAGATATACTCAATGAAGATAGCGGTTACTCCGTTGTGCTTATGGATGCCCATATGCCAATTATGGATGGTTTTGAGTCCGCAAGACATATACGCGCTGATAGTAGATTTGATCACATAACCATAGTTGCACTTAGTGGAGATACAGCAAGTGATGATCTTAAAAAGATGCGTGAAGCTGGTATGGAGGAGCAGTTGGCAAAACCACTAGATGTAGCTAAGCTTTATGGCATACTTTACCAGTATCTTGATTTTCCAGATGAGGTAGCTTCTTTGAGTGTGACAGATGAGAGCGTTATTGGTGATCAGGTGTTAAATCATGCAACTGGATTAAATATATGCGCTAATGACGAACAGATGTACAGAGAGATTTTACAAGAGTTTTTAGATACATATGCAACTAGTTCATCTACTACTAGTGACTACTTAGAGCATGGCGATGAGATCAAACTAGTTGCTCTACTGCTTGACATAAAAGGCGTGGCTGCCAGTATAGGTGCAGACCAATTATCAGAAGTTGCAGAAAATTTTAGAGAGGTTATACTTGTTAATGAGCCTGACAAATATAAGAGACTACAAGATGAGTTTGCTCTAGAGTTAGATAGAGCCGTAGAGGCGATAAAGAGCTATCTTTAAGAGTTTTTCATCTTAAGATAGATCTGCTCTAGTGTCTTGACAAACTTTGGATCTGCATTTGGACATGATGCTACTCTGTAGTCTATAAATCCAAGCTCTTGCGCGATCTCTCTGTACTCCATGTCAAGTTCGTAGATGGTCTCTGAGTTGTCTATGGTAAAAGCTAGTGGACTGATGATCACTCTTTTGCTCCAGAGTTGTGATAATTTACTCTCTAGTGATGGTTCTAGCCACTTCATAGGACCAACCTTAGACTGATATGCTAACTGCACACTTTTAAATCTAAGATTAGCTTCTGCAAGCTCTTGATCTAAGAGGCGGACATGCTCTTTGACCTGTCTCTGATATGGATCACCAGCATTTATGATGCTCACAGGTAGTCCATGGGCTGAAAATATGAGATCAAACTCTGCAGGATCCTGCTCTGCTAAAGCCTCTTTGATCTTATCTACTAGTATGCTATTGTAGGTACTGTTGGCATAGAAGTGTTTTGTCTCACTTACTATGACATCTAGTTTGGCACTATGTAGCTCACTCTCAAAATCCTCTAGTGATGATTTGGTGGTTGTTGTAGAGTATTGTGGATATAGCGGTATCAGATATACATGTGAGATCTTCTCCTCTTGTAGTCGCTTGATAACTTGGCTAGCATATGGAGGTGTGTAGCGCATAGCCATATCAACTATCACTCCATCGCCTACTCTATCTTGTAGCTTTAAGATCAGCTCTTTAGTGATATCAACAATTGGCGATTTGCCTCCTATCTTCTCATAAACATCTTGGGCAGATCTTGTACGGTTTGTAGTTATAGTACTTGCTATAAATCGTCGCAGAAGATTGCTTTTCATGGTGAGTATGTTTGGATCATTGAACATATTGCTCAAGAAAGTTTCAACCTCATATAGGTTATTTGGACCGCCCATATTTAGCAGAATAATCGCATCTTTTCTCATAGTTTGCGCCTTTTGTATGATCTAGTTTTTTTATCTTTACGGACTGAGTGTATCCATAGCCAATCGATCGCGTAGTATAGCGAAATAGAGACTATGGTTGAGTAAAACAGAGCACCAGCATAGAGTGGAATAAAGATCTCATCAAGATTACTTTGAAACCACTCCAAATTCATCTCAATTAGACATGTCGGCTCTACCATAAGCAGAAAAAGACCAGTTTTGTACTCAATATAGTACATAAATGGCATAGTAATAGGATTGGAGATCCAGACTAGAGCTAGTGCAATGGGGACATTAAATCTTACAAATGGCACCATAGCTATAACAGCTAGCATCTGAAATGGCATTGGTATAAAAGCTATAAAAAGACCAATAAGCATAGCGCGCGTTACTGATTGGCGATTTATAGATAAGTACTCTTGAGGTATGTTGTACTTTTTTATAAGTGAGTCTATCTTGGAGTTCTGTTTGCGCCGTTTGAAAATTTTGCGAACCATATCTTACACTTTCACTCTATCTTCTAGCGCGCGTGTGAGAGATAGAACATCAATATTTTCAAGACTAACACCAGTTGGTACACCTTGAGCGATCTTAGTAAACTCAAGCTTAAGATCAGCTAGCTTGTCCTCTATGTATAGTATCAGAGCATCACTAGCTATGGATGGTGTCAGAGCAAAGATAATCTCTTTGACACCAGATGAAGCTACGCTTTGTAGATGTGATATATCTATGTTCTCTAGTGTATCTAACACAAAGTATCGACCATCAAAAAGGGCATTTTCTTCAATGGTAATGATATCTTTGGCATCATCTACAATACAGAGTTTTGTGCTATCTCTTCTCTCATCACAGCAGATAGAGCAGATCTCATCTTCACTCATTCCTCCACACAGCAGACACTTTTTTAGACTCCCAATAGCCTCCTCTATGGCTAGAGATATCTTAAGTGCGCTAAAATTGTCACGCATTATCATGTGGTATGCCAATCTGGTTGCACTTTTGTGACCTATGCTAGGTAGAGTCTCTAAAGCCTCAACAAGACGAGTAAATTTTCTCAAAGAGTGTTTCATTAATGATATTATAGTGTATAATTTCAAAAAAATATTTAGGAATGTGTGTGGAAGAGCTAAGTTACTATGAGATATTAGAAGTTAGTACAGATGCTAGCAAGAGTGAGATCAAAAAAGCTTACAGAAAAATGGCACGCAGGTATCATCCAGATGCCAATCCAGATGATCCAGATGCGGAACATAAATTCAAATTTTGCAATGAGGCTTATCAGGTATTGGGTGATGATTCCCAGCGTTCGGTCTATGATCGTTACGGCAAAGATGCTCTTCAGGGCATGGGTAGTAGATCACGCTCAAGTGGCTTTGGTGGCTTTGAGGATCTTAGTGAGATATTTGAAGAGATGTTTACGGGTAGCAGAAGATCAGGTAGGAGTTCAGCAGATAGTGACAAGTACCCTCTAGATCTTGGCATAGAGATGAATCTTAGCTTTAAAGAGGCAGTTTTTGGCTGTGACAAAGAGTTAGAGTACTCATACAAAGAGTCATGTGGTAGCTGTAGTGGCAGTGGAGCTAAAGATGGTAAGCTTAGTAACTGTAGGCGGTGTTCAGGAAAGGGTCAAGTCTATGTCAAACAAGGCTTTATGACCTTTTCTCAAACTTGTCCAGATTGTGCAGGTGCTGGCAGTATGCCATCAGATCCATGTTCTAAGTGTAGTGGTCACGGCTATAAGGAGAGGGAGTCATCTATCACCATTAAGGTGCCAGCTGGTGTAGATTCTCAAAATCGCTTAAGAGTTTCAGGTAAAGGTAACATAAGCAGAAGAGGTAGCAGAGGTGATCTTTATGTGACATTTGATGTTTTAACTGATGAGACCTTTATAAGAAACGGCAACGATATCTATGTTAGAGTCCCTATCTTTTTTACTCAGGCTATACTTGGTGAGAGTATCAGCATACCATCACTAACCGGTGAGCTTGAGTTGCACCTTGATCAAGGCACCAAAGATACTCAACAGTATCGCTTTGCAGATGAGGGAGTTGAGGATATACATGGACATGGAAGAGGCTCACTTATAGCACAAATCGAACTAATCTATCCAAAAAAGTTAAGTGCTCAACAGCGTGAAATGTTAGAGCAGCTTCAAGAGAGCTTCGGTGTAGAGTCTAAGCCACATGAGAGCATATTTGAGTCAGCTTTTTTGAAAGTAAAAGAGTGGTTTAACTAACTTTGAGTTACAATACACCCAACTAAGGAGCAACTTATGAGAGAGTGTAGTTCACTGCAAGAGGTTAGAGAAGAGGTAGATAAGCTAGATACACAGATAGTAGCACTGATAGCACAGCGTAATGAGTACATAAAACAAGCAGCAAGGTTTAAGAGTAGTGTAGCAGAAGTGAAGGCAGATGATCGCATAGAGTCACTCATAATGCGTCTGCGTACTCAAGCATTAGAGCTTGGCATATCTGCCAATATGATAGAGGATCTTTTTAAACTAATGATCGATGAGATGGTGGAGACGGAGATAGCAGAGTTTCGCAATGCTAAAGATCTTTAGTTTAGCTTAAGTTATAGTAGATAGTTGACTTCATATAACACATATTTAAGTTTACTTTAGATATACTTGAGTATCGTATGTAATAGCGAAGGGGGATTTGGTTTATGATCAAGGTAGTTTTTAGTGTGGTCGCACTTCTTTTTGCACACTCCTTGTTGTTCGCAACTATCATGGGCTCTAAACATGATTTGAGCATGAATAACTACTATGGAACTTATGGCAACGAGACACAAGTTTGTGTTTTTTGTCACACCCCTCATGCTAGCAATCCAGATCTAAGTAATGGTGCCATTTGGAACAGATCTATCACAGACACTTCACAATTTATCTTATATAGTGGCGCCAATGGTGAGCCAAATCACCCTAGTATGTTATGTCTTAGTTGTCATGATGGTGTGAGCAATATCGGTGATCCTAGTGCGGTTGCTGGAGCTCAGATGCATCAACTAATCAACGAGCCAGGCTCTGGTTTAGCAACTGGCGATGGTGGACCTAACTGTAAAGCTTGTCATAAAGCCATGTTTGGCATAGGTGGTGGTCTACCTTCAGACACAGTGATGAATATGTTTCCTGGTAGGTGGTGGACAATTGGTCCAGATCTTAGTAATGACCATCCAGTCTCTATCGACTACAGTGCTTCTCAATCTAATTTTCCAACAGAATTTAAGCCAAAAAGTGCAGTTTTAGCAGAGGGCTTTGTACTTCCTGATGGTAATGTGGAGTGTGTAACATGTCATGATCCACACAATCCAAACAATGGACTCTTTTTGCGTAAGTCAAACATAAACAGTGCAGTTTGTAAAACTTGCCACATTAAGTAACAGATAGAACTTCGTTAGATATAATGTCAAAAAACTTAAAGAGATTTAGATGAATTTTATAGAGACAAGAGGCAATGACGGATCAAATCTGGCGTATGTCTCATTTGAAGAGGCTATCTTAAGCCCAATAGCCTCATATGGTGGGCTCTATGTGCCTGAGTATCTTCCAGAGCTTGGTGAGCAATTTTTATTGAAGCATATAGACTCATCATATAAGCAGATGGCTCTAGATATGTTAAGCCATTTTGATGTAGGTATAGATCAGGATGTTTTAGAAGAAGCTTTAGATAAATACGATAATTTTGATGATCATCAAAACCCAGTTCCTGTGGTAAAGCTAGACGAGAAGCTCTATGTTAGTGAGCTCTATAGGGGTCCTACGCGCGCCTTTAAGGATATGGCACTACAGCCTTTTGGAGTCATATTGTCATCTGTTGCACAGAAGAGATCTCAAGAGTATCTGATCTTAGCAGCCACTAGCGGTGATACTGGTCCAGCCGCACTAGATGCCTTTAAAAATAGAGCCAATGTTAAAGTAGTATGTCTCTATCCAGATGGAGGAACTAGTGATGTTCAGAGGCTACAGATGGTCTGTGAAGACGCACCAAATCTTAAAGTTATCGGGATAGACGGTAGCTTTGATGATGCACAAAATGCTCTTAAGAGACTATTGGGTTCACAGAGTTTTAAAGCTAAACTTCAAAAACATAACATAAGTGTCTCAGCAGCCAACTCTGTTAATTTTGGGCGTATTATATTTCAGATTATCTACCATATACATAGCTATCTAGAGCTAGTTAGATCTGGTGCTATTGGGATGGGTGAGAAGATTAACCTTGTAGTTCCAAGTGGCAACTTTGGTAACGCTTTAGGTGCCTACTATGCATCTAAGATGTGTCTAGCTGTTGAGAGCATTATCATAGCTTCAAATGAAAATTGTGTCCTAACAGAGCTTATTAGGACAGGCAAGTATGATATTAGAGATAGAGAAGTTGTTCAGACAACTTCACCCGCTATGGATATACTAAAATCTTCAAACATAGAACGCGTACTATATGATATGTTTGGAGTAGAGCGGACAAAAGAGCTAATGTTCTTGTTAGATAGCAGAGGCTATTATGAGCTAAGAGATAGTGAATTAAAACAGCTTAGATCCATCTTTTCTGCTGAGTTTGCTACAAGCAAAGAGGTTAAGAAGATAATTAGTAGAGTTTTTGATAGCGGCTATATATTGGAGCCACATACTGCTACATGCATTAAAGCATATGAGAGTTGTGCAGATAAAGATATAGTTA
>Ga0256834_1000542_pt1 | contig 27066 bp, 27 predicted proteins | sample 4281140metaG_FD_190536 | JGI IMG/M metagenome (GOLD analysis project Ga0256834, IMG submission 190536) | Hydrothermal vent microbial communities from East Pacific Rise, Pacific Ocean - 4281-140 | ecosystem: Environmental > Aquatic > Marine > Hydrothermal vents | place: Pacific Ocean: East...
TATCAAGGGGAGGTTCTAGCAGAGTTGAAACTAAGGGACTTGACCATGATTTTTATGATGAGACCATCACTCCATTTGGTCTATTTCTCCCTGATTTCAATAAAACTTATCTATACATGAATCAAACATATACAAGCAGTGATTTTATAGTTGATTGCTTGGAAGATTTTTGGAAAATTAATAAAAATAAATTTCCAGAAGTTACAAAACTTCTATTAAATTTTGATAATGGTGGAGAGAATAGTAGTCGTAGAACTCAATTTATGAAACGAATTGTTGATTTCGTTGAGAAAGAAAATATTGAAATAGAGTTGGCGTACTATCCTCCATATCATAGTAAATATAATCCTATAGAGAGAGTTTGGGGTGTATTGGAAAAGCATTGGAATGGTGCTCTCCTTGATAGAGTGACAAAGGTTTTAGGTTTTGCTAAGAGTATGACTTATAATGGAGTCTCTCCTATTGTTAAACTGATAGATAAAGTTTATACTACTGGTGTGATGCTTACTAAATTAGAAATGGAGGAAGTTGAGGAAAAAATTGTTCGTATTGAGGGTTTGGAAAAGTGGTCGGTTAGAGTACCTTGTTTGGTATGATTTTATTTGTGGTTTATTTTATTGGGGTATCCTAACTGTTCTTTGAAAATCTTTTAAATGTGATTAAGAGGCTAACATTATTGCAAACTTATTTATGATTTTATCTCTACTAAAAGATTTATTAAGCAAGATTTCACTATTTTTGATAAATTGTTCTCTCATCTTTGGAGTTGTATCAATACAATTATGAAAACCTTCAATTATTTCTTTTAGATTATCAGGATGTGTACAATATCCCAAATTATACTCTTTTATCATATTTGCAACTTCTCCATTTAGTACTCCAAAAATTGGTTTTTTGGCAACAAGATAAGATTGAAATTTTAATGGAATTACTAAGGATAAAATAGGCTTATCACTCAATGATATTATCAAAAAATCACTAGCTTCAAAATACATTGGCATTTGTGAAGAGGGTTGTCGTCCCCAAAATACTATATTTGTATAATTGTTACTTTTGGCAAGTTTTTTTAAATATTCAAAATTTGATCCATCACCTATGATATTCAATTGAGCTTTGTCCTTATATGTGTATAACATACTGCCAAATGCCTGAATAACATTTTCTAAATTTTGAAGTTTACCTATATTGCCAGCAAAAGTAAATTGTATTTTTTTTGTATCTGAAAATTGGAATTTTTCAATAAACTTCTCTGTTTCTTCTGCCCAGTTCGGAAGATATTGTATTTCTTGTTCCTGTCTTGCATATGGTTGTAATTTTTTTATAAACCCGGGACCAGATACTACTACATTTGTAAAGCTATGATAAATATATTTTATAAAGCCATCTAAAAGTTTTTGATTTAATTTTGTTTTTTTAAACCCATATGCATATACAGTATCTGGCCAAACATCTTGAGTCCAAATTGTTGATGGAATATTATATACTCTTGAAACAATTGTAGCAGGAATAGCACATATTAAAGAGCCAACTTGAAAAGAAAAAACATGTTCATATTTTCTTCCAATAAATAACCCTACAATACTACCTAAAAAAGCAAATGTAAAGTATTTCAATAGTTTTTTAAATAAACTTTTATTGTAGTTTGTTATCGCTTTTACCCTATAAATAGTAATGCCTTCATACTCTGATTTGTTAAACCATTTATTTTCATACTCTGGAAAAAGCTTAGCATGAGGATAAGTAGGTTTTTGCGTAATTACAGTAATTTTAAAGCCTTTATTTTTAAGCTCTAATACAAGATCATTTATTCTAAACTCTTCAGGATAAAAATTTTCTGCTACAATAAGTACTTTCTTAAAATCTTTCAATTAAACTCCACCATAAAAAAATTGTTTAATTAATTATTATAGCATAAAATTTATTTTTTCCAAACCACCATATTAATATAATCTGTGTATGAGAGTATGATTCTTAAAACTTTATCCGAAACATTTGGCATTGAGTAGTCAGAAACTTCTCTTAAAGTTCTATCAACTCCACTCTTTTGAGACTCTAAAGCAATCAATCCTTGAAGAATTCTCTCTTTTTCAAGTCCTACCATCATAACAGATGCTTCTTCCATCGCTTCAGGTCTCTCATGGGCTTCACGGATATTGAGTGCAGGGAAGTTCAGTATAGAAGACTCTTCTGAGATAGTGCCACTATCAGAAAGCACGGCTTTTGCATCTACTTGAAGTTTTATATAATCTATAAAACCCTTAGGCTTCATAAGATTTACCAGCTTGTGAAACTCTATTCCTGTTTCATCTATCTTTTTTCTAGTTCTTGGATGTGTAGAAACGATAATAGGTAACTGATACTTATCAGCAATTGCATTTAGTGTATTTACAAGATTATGAAAATTTTTATCTGAACTTATATTTTCTTCACGATGAGCCGAAACCACAAAATAATTACCAACTTTAAGTTCCATATCTTCGATGATATTAGAAGCATTTATTTGTTCTAGTTTTGAATATATGACTTCATACATAGGACTACCTGTTTTTATAATTCTATCAGCAGGCAAACCTTCTCGCAAAAGATACTCTCTAGCAATATCACTGTATGTTAAATTAATATCACTAATATGATCAACTATCTTTCGATTTGTCTCTTCTGGAACCCTTTGATCAAAACAACGATTGCCTGCCTCCATGTGAAAGATAGGAATTTGATGTTTTTTTGCTGGAATAGCACAAAGACAGCTATTTGTATCACCTAAAACCAAAAATGCATCAGGTTTTACTTCTTCAAGAATAGGATCAACTTTGATAAGAATATTTCCTATCGTTTCTGTAGCAGTTCCTAAAGCGGCATTTAAAAAATAATCAGGTTTTCTAATATCAAAATCATTAAAAAAGACTTCATTTAACTCATAGTCATAGTTTTGTCCAGTATGCACCAAGATATGTTCTATGGCTTCTGAGCTTTCAAGTTTGGCTATAACAGCTGAAAGACGGATAATCTCTGGTCTAGTTCCTACTACGGTCATCACTTTTAATTTTTTCATTTTATACCTTTAAAAAATAAGTATCGGGTTTATTATGGTCATATGCCTCATTTGCCCAGATAAATAATATCATCTCTTCATTTGAGATATTTTTGATGTTGTGTGTGTATCCAGGTATCATTTCAACTATCTCCATCTTTTTATCTGATACTTGGTATTTTATAATTTCATCGTTATTTATATCTCTAAGCTCTATGATAGCTTCACCTTTTACCACTAAAAACTTTTCATTTTTGGTATTGTGATAGTGATTTCCTCGTAAAATATCTCCTGGCTTTGTAGTAGATATAGAAAACTGTCCACTATCTAAGGTTTTTAGTATCTCGTAAAATGTTCCTCTCTCATCACTATGCCCTTTTAATTCATAAGAGAATTTATCAGTAGGCAAATAGCTAAGATATGTCGCATAAAGTGCTCGCTCAAACCCACTACCTACTCTTGAAATAACCAAAGAAGTTCGACTCTTTTTAAAACAAGTTAGCAAATCAGCAATATCTCCTAAGCTTCTTTTGTAAATAGTATCTACTTCAAAATCAATATTTGCCCCATTATCATAAAGATGTTTTATAAAACTCTCCACAACATCATCAACATAAACCAAAGTTAATACTGTATCTTTATTATTGATTTGAAGAGGTATATTATGAGTAATATTATGGCACCAAGTTGCTATCACTGAGTTATAATTTGGGCGACACCATTTACCAAAAACATTTGGCAATCTATATATATAAATAGGTGCTTCAGTTTTTTGAGCATAAGCTCGCAAAGCTTCTTCACTTTTAAATTTACTTTTTCCGTAGTCATTATCATTTTTTGCTTGAACAGATGAAGAAATCAAAATAGGTATTTTTTTGTCAATTCTATCAATAGAAGCTATTAGTTTTTCTGTAAGCCCACTATTTCCATCATAAAACTCTTCTATCTTTTCAGGTCTATTGATGCCTGCAAGATGAAAAATAAAGTCTATATTTTTTATACAACTTTCTAGTTCAGATATTGTGCTATTTTTATCAAACTTAAAAACCTCAATACCTTCTATTCTGGATAATCGTTCAACTAAATTTTTACCAATAAAACCATTACTCCCTGTTACCAAAACATTCATTTAACTAACACCAAACTCTTTAAGTTCATTTCGAATTTCACGCAAATCAAAAAGCATCTTTTTTAATTCTTCTTGATTTAATCTATGCGTGTTATGTGAATTGTACTCATCAGCCTCCGTAATCACCTCACCCTCTTCAGTAAATTGATTATAATTTAAATCTCTATTATCTGCAGGGACTCTATAATAGTTATCCATATCAACAGCACCAACTTTTTCTTCTCTAGTAAGTAGTGTTTCATATAATTTTTCACCATGCCTAGTGCCTATAACTTTAACAGGGTAGCTAAATTTACCCAACATGTCTTTCATTGTATCTACCAAAAGTTCAATCGTAGCAGCAGGAGATTTTTGGACAAATATATCGCCATTGATACCATTATCAAAAGCGAAAAGCACCAACTCTACTGCTTCATCCAGGCTCATCATAAATCTTGTCATATTTGGATCTGTAATGGTTATCTCTTTACCTTCTCTTATTTGATTTAAAAAAAGAGGGATAACAGAGCCACGAGAAGCCATAACATTACCATATCTTGTGCAACAAATAGTGGTATTTGTATTTTCAAGATTTCTTGATTTTGCTACAGCTACTTTTTCCATCATCGCTTTTGAGATACCCATAGCATTGATAGGATATGCTGCTTTATCAGTGCTAAGAACTATCACTTTCTCTACACCTGCATCTATACAAGCATCAAGGACATTTGCTGTTCCTATAACATTTGTTTGAACCGCTTGCATAGGATAAAATTCACATGACGGCACTTGCTTAAGAGCAGCTGCATGAAAAACATAGTCTACCCCTCTTACCGCGTCTTTAATAGAATTTTTATCTCTTACATCTCCAATATAAAATTTTAATTTAGGATTAGTATATGCTTTCCGCATATCATCTTGTTTTTTTTCATCTCTAGAAAAAATTCTAATCTCTTTGACATCAGTATCTAAAAATCTTCTTAGAACTGCATTTCCAAAGGAACCTGTTCCACCTGTAATTAGTAAAGTTTTATTTTTAAACATATTTTACCCTTAATTTAAATATTTTTAATTTAACATAGCAAATTTTATTCCAAGTTTACTTCTCTTCAAATATTTGTCTAATCTCATTAATAAGTTGAGATTTATTTAATTTTTTATACCAAAGTACTTTTACTCCACTATTTTCATATTCCAAACCAAGTGTAGATTCATAGCTTAGTGCTAAATCTACCTTAGGAAAAAATGTTTTATCTCTAATTAGATTAACACCCTCTATTGATTCATATTCTATTGTAGCAAAAAGAGGATGTGGTTTGATATATATATCATAATCACTATTTCTAATTAAATCTAAAATAATTTCAATTTCTTGTCGAATACTATGTGGCTGACCAATTATTAAAATGCTTTTTACTGCACTATTTATTGTCTGCAAAATAATTGATGTATCTAATGTTTTAAAATATATATTATCACTTATGAAAAAAGTTTTAAATAAATCTTCACTTTGTTGATTAAATCTATAAATAACATCTAAATTTTTTAATTTATACTTAAGTCTTAAAGATTTAGAAAGTATTCCATGTTGTATTAATACTATTTTTTTTGATTCAAAAAGTTGATCAAACATCGTAGCCCATCTATCATAGTGATTAGCAAAAATAACTTCATCAACTTGAGGTTTTATTTTATTAAGAGCAATAAATATTAAAAACCAATCGTATGCCACATATGTTTGCAATAAACTAGATTTATCTTTTAAATGTATTAAGACATAAAATAGACCGATAACAGAGAAAAAAAATGCTTTAAAATAATCTAAATATCCTAAGATACTTTTTATATGTAAATAGTTTGATTCTGAAAGTATAGTGTTTTGATTTATATCGATATATAGTATGTCTTCACTATTAAATATCTTTTTTGATAAAGGGTAAGCCCTGCTGGTTGAAAGTAATATAACTTTTTTTTTGATTTTTAAACAAGAATCTATTGTTAATTCTTTATTTGGCTTCAACCATTTAAGTAGTTTATAAAAATAGAAAAATGGCGCTACTATTAAATATATATAATTAATAATTAAATAAAAATACTTGCCAACTTTATATTTATCCAATAATGGCAATAGCTTTATAGTTCTTGTTGGCACATAAGCAATGTTCTGCCTATTAATTCTTTTTAAAATATCTTCTTCTATGCTTATTTCATTTAAAATTGAATTTAAAAAAAACTTATATTTATTCAAAACTTGCTCCTAGATAGTAAATAATTAAACTTGATATAAAAAAAAATATTATATTACCAAATAATTTTATATTAATAGTTGAATCTATTTTTAAAGCTTCATATCTAATTGTATAGAGATAATAAATATATGATATAAATGTCGCTATTGCTGCACCCATGACCCCAATTATATAAATAAAAATAATTGTAAGAATTACATTTAAAATTGCTGCTTTAAAAGTTGTTTTAGAAATTATTCCAGCTTTTTTATAATAAAAAAGATAATTAGCATAAAAATAGTACAAACCTAAGATATAGATAGATGTATAAATTAAAAATATTAAAGGAAGCATCTCTTTACCATAATACCCTAGTATTCTACTATACTTTAAGTCAATTAAATAAATCAAAATAACAACAATAAATAAAATTATTGAAACTATAGTATAATAAGCTATAGCTTTATTATCATATTTTTTCCTCTTCCAATTTTTAAAATTTTTTATCATAAAGGTAGGTAAAGCCAAAGCAATACCACTATTCACTAACATTAATATAAGAGCCATATTGTAGGCAAGACTATAAATACCTACATTTATTGAGCCAAGCATATATTCAAGTATTATTCTATCAGAACTGCTCATAATCCACTGTGATAATGAATGAGGAATAAGCATAATTGAAAAAACAAACATAGGTATAAATTTAACTTGTAAAATATTATCTTTATATCTTATTAATAAAAATAATGTGATGCTCAATGCAAATATAGTGACTACTAAAAAATGATATAAAAGTAAAGTATTAAGTGATAAACTATGATGTTTAACATAAAGTATCATAATCAAAAGCGCTATTGTTTTAAATAAAGAGATTAGAAAATATAGTGATGCTTTCTCTTCTGTGCGAATATAAGTTAAACTAAGTATTAAAATTCCCTCTGCACACGATATAAGTATACTATAATAAATCCAATTATCACTTCCATAATAAAAAATAAATAGACAAATAGCTGTGCAAATAACTCCTGATATATAAATATATTTTTTAAATAAAAAAAATCCTATCTTTAAATTGCTACTACCCTCTCTAAGTATACCAGCTGAACCATTTAGAGAGATAATTGGAATTAAGAGATTTGAGACTACTATCACTAAACTCCATTTTCCAAAATCCTCAAGTGTTAAAAATTGTGTAAGCAATGGAAAAAACAGAAGTATAGAGCCTTTATTTATAGCTGTGCTTAGTGAGTAAAAAATTATAGCATTTTTCATAATTTTTTACTCTATAATTTTTTTAGATTTTGGCAACAATAGATATACTCCATATGCTAAAATTATAGATATTGATATTAATAATAATCGTGTGTTAAAAACACCACCTCTTATAAATTGAATTGAATAAAAAAGAAAGAAAACTATTAAAAAAGCTTTTAATCCTTTTTCTTCATTATAATAAACATATTTGATATACAGATAATTTGTTATGAATAGATAAAGAGGTATTATAAGAGTAAAAAAGTAGCCCACGTTTAAAAAAGCATTTGCATAAATTCCAAAAGTATAATTCGTACCATAATAAGCAACATCTGGATATATTAATCTTGTTTCAGCAGTAGACATAGGTTTACTTGGCATGAGTGCTCTAGGTATAAACATATAAACTAAATCTTCAAAAAAAATAAAATAAGTAGATTCGCCTTCAAATTCCAAAACATCATTAATAATAAAAGCATTATCAAAATCTAAACTTGATGCATTAGAATTTACATATGAGTCATAATCTGATGCCCTTAAAATAGCATTTCCAACAAATATAACAAATGAAAGTAAAACTACAAACAGCAAAGCAAAAAAATTAATTTTCTTTTTATGTATAACAATAAAAATAAAGAAAATAAATGATAAAAAGATAATAATAATACTTCGCCCACCCGTCATAGAAACTAAAATAAGTGATAAAATAAATAGCCCAACCTTAAAACTATTATAGCCATTTTTGAATAAATCAAAAATCATTATAAATAAAAATATATTTATAATTACAAATACCCAAGCAGTGCCTCGCTTGCTCATAGCATAAAATTTGGCATATTTATCTAAAACTTGATCATAATCAATAACACCGAATACATGATAAATCAAATAATGTATGAGAAGAGCAATAATTATACAAAAAGCCACATAATACCAACTGCTTAATTGAATTTTTATTGTGGCTTTTGTTGGTAGAGGTTTTTTTTGTGTAGGTTTTTTTTTCAAAAGAAACAAAAGTCCAATAAAAGAAGCAAAAGCTACAAAATCACAAAAAATCATAAAAAATATAAATTCTGATGGTATATTTAAATAGTTTTGATTTGAAATTGGAAGATAATAAAAAATTATATCATATATCACAAACATAAAAGTAGGTGAAAAAATAAAAAATAAAAAATATCTCAACATGATAAATAGCTTAATATAAAAATTATATATCGGCTTTTGTTCATTTAATTGACTTAATTAATTTTGCAGGGCTTCCTGCCACGACTACACCATCTGGAACATTTTTGGTTACAATACTTCCTGCACCTACTACAGCATTATTCCCTATTGTAATTCCTGGTAAAATAATTACATTTGCACCTATCCAACATCCATTTTTCAAATACACACTTCTTGGATAATAATGCCCTTGTTCTAATATACTTTTATCAGAAGAACGGTATCTGTGGTTTGCAACATAAATGTGTGTTCCTGAACCAATCATTACATTATCTTCAATAATTACACTTCCTTCTTCTTCTCCTCTTGGGTCGGCAAAAATCATAGTATTTGGTCTAATGGTAACATTTTCTCCAATATATATTTTAGAGCAAGTTACAGCATAAGCACCTGCTCTAAATTCTGCAGTATCCGCAAAAAATTTAAATTTTTGTTTACATAGTTTTTTCATACTACTCTTGAAATATAATTTCCAATGAGTAAAAGGACAATCAGGTCCTATCCTATCACTATTTATATCAAATAATCTTTTTTTCATAATTTCTTTTATCATAAACAAAAACCATCATCTACAATAATATTTTGCCCATTCACATACCTACTCATATCACTAAGCAAATAAATCAATGTTCCTTTTAAATCTCCTTTATCTAACATACCTTTATCTAAACACTCTTTTTTATAAGCTTTTAAAAATGCTTCAGGTTGCTTATCCAAAATACCTCCTGGACTCAAAGTATTTACTCTAATATTCATTCCTTTAAAATATTTTGCCATATACTTTGTCAGATGAATTAGTCCAGACTTTATAGCGGCATATTCAACAGGCATAGTCATCGATGTATTATCATATAGCTCAAACTTTGGCGCTATTACACCATAAACTGAAGAGATATTAACGATATTACCATACCCTTGTTTTTGAAAATATTTTGAAAACTGTTGTGATGCAATAAAATATCCTCCAAGATTAAGCCCTATATTTTCTACAAAATCATCATACTCCACATCAAAAAAATGACGAGCATAATTTTTATTTCTAGGATATGCATTATTAACTAGTGTATCTATCTTATTGTATTTTTTAGCTAAAAACTCTATACACTTTATTAAAGATTCTTTTGAAGTAATATCTAATTGTATAAAATCTATATTTTTAGTGTCAAGTTCTCTTGATAAAGATTTTTTGACTTGCTCCCCAACTTCTTCATTTATATCAGCGATAATTGCTATACCATTTTGCTCAATTACTGCTTTAACAAACTCTTGCCCTATCAGTCCAGCACCGCCTGTTATAACTACAACATTATTTTTTAGCATGCTTTTTTTTCCTTCATAATAAGCTCTACAAGTTTATAATCCAGCTCTGTATCTATATCGATAGATCTCTCTTCAGGCATAACATATAAACCTGTTCTCTCTAAAAACAGACTATTTTCATTTAAAATCGTCTCTCTTTTCCAGATATATACAGAAGCATTCATATCATAGCTCTTTGGTACATCTTGTCGCCTAAGCACACTGTTGTCTATTTTTTTAGAAAGAGTAACTTTTTGATTTTTATCTACTTCTACAAGATTAAAGTAAGGGCTTCTTCTGCTAATCATTCCTGTGATTAAATTATCATTATTATCATTTACAAATTGGTCAAATGATAAAATTATATCTTCAACATCTCTCAATGGTGCTGTTGCATCCAAGTCTATCAAATAATCATATTTTTCACCATAATACTCTTCACTTCTTTTAAAAGCATCCTTAATCACATCTAGTTTTCCAGCTGTATCACTTGCCATTTCTGCAGATCTCTTAAAAAAAACTTCTCCTCCATACTCTTTAGAAATTTCCATAATCTCTTCTGAGTCGGTACTTATCACTATATGTTCAAACAAGTTGCTTTTTTTAGCTTGTTCTATAGTATATGCAATCAAGGGTTTACCATTAATTTTTTTGATATTTTTATTTTCAACACCTTTTGAGCCGCCTCTTGCACAGATAGTACATAATATTTTTTTCATTTACAGCTCCTTTAATTTAATACTATCAATAACATCTACTATCTTTTTTCCTGAAGTAAAACTACATACCTCGCTATAATTATCATTTAATATTGCTTGATGCATTTTTATATAAGTATGATTTTTATCTATATTTTCAAATTGAATTACTTCTTCTTTCATCTCTTTATCATATATCCTAATAGTATTTTTTATCAAATCAGCGATGATTGTATAATCATTAGCATGAACAACTATTTTACGCATAGAAACCTTGCTGATATAATCTATTGTTAGATTGATAATTGATTTTTTATGAGTAATTGCAATAGCTGTAAAAATATCATCCGAATCAATTTCCAAGTCACTTATCTTTGTATTAATATAGTCAATTTTTTCAAACTCTCCAAATATCCATCTAGTATAATCTAGTTCATGGCTAAGATCTCTTAATACACCTCCGCCTTTGTTAATATCAGCACTATAAGACTCTTTATAGTTTTGCTCTGGTCTCCAAGTAGGTAAATACTGCCCACTTAATATATTTACATAATATACTTGCTTATCATTAAGTAAATTTTTCAATTTCTGCAAAACTGGATGAAATCGTAGATTATATGCTGTAAAAATTTTATTATCAGATTCAATATCTTGATATTTTTTATCATACAAAGGTTTTTCAACTAATATCTTTTTGTTATCTACTTTAGAACAAATATATTTTAACTGTTCATAATGTTTTGAAGTTTCACTAGCAACTATAAAATAATCATAGATAGATATATCAGTGATATCTTCCAACTTTTTAAATGATACAATATCGTCTACATTTTGTTTTGTAACGATATCTGCAGATGCAATATTTTGAAAATTCTTTATAACTTCAAAATGTCTTTTTCCTATTGAGCCAAAACCTATAATTAAAACTTTCATTTAAAATACTTCTGGGTATTCTCTATTTGCTTTTTCAAACTCTTCTATTCGCCCAATATCTAGCCAATATTCTCTCAAAGGAAAAGAGATAACATTTTTATTTACACTAATTAATTTTTCAAAGAGAGTTGGCATATCATAGAATATATTATCAGGAATATATTCTAATACATTAGGGCTAAGCATGTAAATTCCTGCACTTACAAAAAATTTATGAGTAGGTTTTTCAGTGATAGCTTGTATCTTCCCATCTACTACATCTACCACTCCATAAGGCACTTGAAAATCATATTCTCTTACACACATTGTTCCTAATGAGTGGCTTTCTTGGTGATATTTTAAAAGATGTTCAAAATTTACATTAGTAAGCAAATCACCATTCATAACAAAAAAATGATCTTCAAGCTTATCTCTTATTAACGATAAAGCTCCAGCAGTTCCTAGTCTCTTATCCTCATGCGCATACTCTATATTGACTCCAAATTTACTTCCATTTCCAAAATACTCTTCAAACATTTCTGATTTATAATTAACACTTAATATAAAATCCTTAAAACCATGTTTAGAAAAACTTTGTATAATGGTTTCAATAATAGGTTTATCTCCAACTTTTAATAGAGGTTTTGGAACACTATCAGTCAATGGTCTAAGTCTTGTGCCGAGCCCTCCAACCATAAGTACAACTTTATTTGGATATCTTTTGGGTTTTAAAAGTTCATCTAGCATAGCAATACTAGCAACTCTCCCATCTTTATCAAGAACTGGAATTTGATATATTTTTTTTGAAGTACATATATCAATAATATCTTCTCTACTTGTATCCACACTAACAGTAGTAGGTGTTTTAAAATATATATTTTCTATATTATCATCTAAAGTTTTTCCACTTAAAAAAGCACGCCTTACATCTCCATCAGTTAAAGTACCAATTAATTTATCATTTTCATCAAGCACTATAGCAAATTTTATAGCTCCACTATCTATGATAGTCAATGCTTCCCTTATTGTTGAATTGATGGCAAGCTTTACTTCTTTTATATCTTTCATTTTAATAATCCACATCTATAAATTTTTTTACTACGGATAGTTTATTACTTTCCAAAACTTCCATTATTGTCTTTACAGCACACCCTACACCATAAACATTTTTAATGTGACTAAAATCTTTTGAAAATGCCTGAGAAATAGCACTTTCTATTGAAAATAAATCACAATCTATTACATTACCACTTTGAAGCCTTCCTTTTTGCCTATCACCAATGTTTACAACTGGTTTTTGAAAACTTGCTGCTTCTATAATTCCACTTGAAGTATTACCAATAAGTAAATCTACATATTTCATAGCACTTAAATATCTTAGTTGTCCAAGATTTTTCACTACTTTATACTTAATAGGATTTGTTTGGCAAAATTCTTCTATTTTCTGGTTGATAATACGACCATGATTATCTGCATTTGCATAAGTAAAAAGTATATTTAACTCTGTTTTTTCAAGAATTAATAAAATATTTTGAATATCTAATAAAGCATTATTTTTTGAAAGTGTTTCAGGATGATAAGTAAAAAGAGCTGGTTTTTTACCAAATTTCCAACTTAAATCTTTTTCCAATGTATCTTTTGATATCAAATCCATAGAGACTATATTATCAATTCCAGGAGCACCAGTATTAAAAACTCTGTTTGGGTCCTCTCCCATCTGTATAACTCTTTGTCTATACTTTTGTGTTGATGTAAAGTGCAGATAACTCATCTTTGTAATAGCATGTCGTATCTGCTCATCAACAGCCCCTTCTGTAATTTCACCTCCATGAATATGAGCTATTGGTATATTCATAAGCATCGCCGTAGTTGCTGCAGCAAATGTTTCATATCTATCACCTAGCAAAAGAATAATATCTGGATTTAGCCTATTAAAAGTATCCGATAAAAACATAGTTGCAAGCCCTGCTGACTTTGCAATGGCAGACTTTGTATCAGCTGAAAGTAGATTTTCTATTTTTTCATCGATCTTAAACCCATCTTTTTCAATCTGCTTATAAGTCAAACCAAACTCACTTGAAAGGTGCATGGTTGAAGCTACAATCTGTAATTCAAGAATATCAGATGCTTGAATTTTTTTAAGTATTGGGTAAAACAATCCATATTCAGCTCGTGTTCCAGTAACCACACATACTTTTCTTTTACTCATATCAATTCATCCACTTCATAATCTTTTTGAGCCACTCCATCCAATATCTTATCCCACCTCATAGGACTTATTCCATTTCCAGGTCTTTTTATAGCTAAATTATCTTCACTAAACTTTTCACCTTTTTTGATAGTATATTTGGCTACTATCGATTTTCTAGCTATCTTCATATTTGGTTTTTCGCTCTTACTTGGTTTTTTTATACCATTACCAAGAGCAAGCTCGATATTTCGTATTGTTCTCACCATCTCTTTTAATTCATCTGGCTCCAAACTTGCCTTATGATCTGGTCCTTCCATCGTTTTATCTAAAGTAAAATGCTTTTCTATCACCTTCGCTCCCATAGCAACAGCAGCGATATCTACTTCTATCCCCAATGTATGATCACTATATCCGTAATCTATATTAAATGTATTTCCTATTGTTACCATCGCTCTTAAATTTACATCTTCCATAGGAGTTGGATACATTGTATTGGCATGAAGTACAGTGATATTCTCTTTTTTTGTTCCTGCATCTATCAACACATCAAGTGCATCTTCTATCTCACCAATATCCGCCATACCAGATGAGAGAATCACTTTTTTATTTAATTTACCAATATGTCTCAAATAAGGTAAGTTTGTAATCTCTCCACTTGGTACTTTAAAGATTTCAAGATCTAAGTTATTTAACATATCTATACTGTCGTGATCAAATGGCGTTGAAAGAAACATAATGTCTTTTTGTTTACAATAATCAATAAGTTCACGATGTGTATCAACATCAAGTTCAAGTTTTTTAATCATCTCAAATTGGGATTCATTTTTATCTGTAGTTTGTTTTTGATAATCAGCTTTTTGTGCATTTTTAGATACTAGATTTTCTGCTTTAAAGGTTTGAAATTTTACCGCGTTTGCATTAGCTTCAACTGCAACATCTATCAATTTTTTAGCTAGTTCTATGCTTCCATTATGATTAACTCCTGCTTCTGCTATGATAAAAACATTCATTTAACTAAACTCCCTGCTTTTATAAATCCATCTATCTCTACATACTCTTTAGAGGTTGCATTGCTACCGTAAAAAGTATTTTCCTTTACTTTTGCTCCACCATTTAGAATTGCTCCTGTAGAGATGTGACAATTATCTTCTATTGTAACATCATGTTCAATTAATGCTTTAGTATTTATAATGCAATTTTTACCAATCTTAGCATCAGCATTCACTACTGCATGATGCATCACAACCGTTCCTTCATCAACATGAGCATATGTTGAGACATAAGAGAGAGGTGATTTTATAACTGGTAATTTATATCCAATACTTTTTACTTTATCAAAAAGTTTCACTCTTAAATTGTTTGATTTTATCTGCCCAACTGTAATAATTGCATATTTATATTTTTCAAATAACTTTTCTAAATCATCATCACAACCAATAACTTTATATCCAAGTAAATCTTGACCTATAATCTCTTTTTTATCAATAATTCCCATAATAATATACTTATTCTCTTGCTCAATCACATCAATCACCGATTTGCAGTGTCCCCCACCACCAATAAGCAATATTTTCTTTTTCATAATATTACCGAACTGGAAATATTTACAACCCTATCTTCAAGCCACTTGGCGTTTGACAAATCACCACACTGTGTATTTTCGAACATTTCAAGTTTATTCATAAGTCGCCAAATAGATCGTGTCATAATACCTCTTTTATTAGTGTACTCTAAAAACTCATCTCTTTGTTGTATATCTTTTAAAATTACAGCATTTAACCAATAATTTGACTTTGAATTTTTTGGTTCTTTAACAAATTCAATATCTGTATTTTGAAAAAAAGTATTATATTTACATGCTAATTCTCTTTGTTTCTTTATAAAAATATCAAGATTTTCCACCTGAGCAACACCAAGAGCTGCATTTAAATTTGTAAGTCTATAGTTGTATCCTATCTCATCATGGATATACTCGTATGGATGTGGAACTTTTGCAGTAGTAGTGATATGCTTTGCCCTTTTTGCTAATGCCTCATCATCTGTTACTATCATACCTCCACCACCAGTTGTGATAATCTTATTTCCATTAAAACTAAAAACACCAATTTTGCCAAAAGAGCCAGTATGTTTGCCTTTATGATAACTTCCTAAAGATTCAGCAGCATCTTCAACCACTGCTATATTGTATCTATCACAAATATTTACTATCTCATCAATTTTACATGGATGTCCAAATGTATGCATAGGAACACATGCTTTGATAGTTTTATTTGTAGTTTTATTTATACACTCTCCATCACTATTAATAAAACTAAACTCTTTTAAAAACAGTTCTAATTTTTCTGGCGATAATCCAAGTGTCTCTTTATCAACATCTACAAAAATTGGCTTTGCATTGCAATAACTTATGGCATTTGCTGTTGCTATAAAAGTAAGAGGCTGAGTTATCACTTCACAGGTTTCATCTACACCTACAAGTTTCAGACCTATATGCAAAGCTGCCGTTCCATTTGAAGTAGCAACAGCATATTTTGCTCCTACAAACTTAGCAATCATCTGTTCAAATTGATCTACATATTTACCTACACTTGATACAAAAGTAGAGTCTATAGTATCATTAACATATTTTTTCTCATTTCCAAAAAATCTTGGCTCATGAAGAGGCAAAAACTCTTTTGTTTTATATATATCTTGGATAAAATCAACTACATTTTGATACATGGTTACATCTTCCCATCTAAATATTTACCCGTCTCTTTGTGACCAAAATCTGGAATCATTTTGAAAAACAACTTTACTATTTCATCTTTTGCCCATGCTTTATCATTTTTTAACTTTTTTATAGTTTGTGTAAACTCGTCCAATAATATCTCATCAAACTTTGCATCATTTTTTATCACCCCGAGGTTTTTAAATTTGTCCATATCTAAAGTTTCATTATCAGTAAAAAACTCTTCAAAATCTTTTTCACCAGTTGTATCACTTTTAAAAAAAAGACAAGGCCACTTTCCTTCATCTGGTAAAGTTTTTACTTTTTCTCTTGCTTCATTTTCATCTTTGCATAAGTATGGTTCATACCCTAAATTTTCAAGATATTTGAGTGCAATATCTGCAAATGAAATCAAATGTAAATCTTCACTCAATTTTGGAAAAAATATATCTCTATTTTCACCAAAAATACAAGACATCAAACAAAGCTCACCAGACTCTTTAGGAGTTACAAAATATCTTTTTATATCATTTGGAGCAACGATAGGTTGTCTTTTTTGAATTCGCTGATTAAACCCATGCAGAAGTGAACCATCAGAAAAAGCAACATTTGCAAATCTTGCAGTTGAGATTTTTATATCTAAACTTCTTCGCATTAAAAACATCTCCATGATTTTTTTAGATGCACCCATCATATTTACAGGGTTAGCTGCTTTATCTGTTGAAACGCAAAAGTATTTTTTAGTTTTGTTCTCTATAGCCTGCAACAATGTTTTATCTGTATTGAATATATTTACATCTATCATTCGCATAAGAGTAAAAGGGTCTTTTTCACTTCGTACATGTTTCAGTGCTGAAAGGTTAAGTACATAATCATATTTACCATCATTTTTTATAAAAGCATCATATTCAATGGAACCAATATCTAAAGCAAAAGTTTGAAAATCTCCATCTATGTAACCAAGTGAGCTTCTTATATCTCGAACCAGCTCTACCATATTGTTTTCACTAATGTCTACAACATGAAGTTTTTTTGGATTTCTTTTGAAAATTTCTTTTGTTACAGCTTGCCCTATTGAGCCTGCCCCTCCTATAACTAAGAAAGTTGACGAAGAAATTATATTTTTTAATTCATTTTCATAATTATTAATATCTTGGTAAAACAACTCTTTTTCTCTACCAATTAATTTTAATATACTACTCATTTAGATTCTTCACAAATAAGTATGACTTTTTTACTCAAGTTATTTTCCTTAATTTATTTAAATTAAATTATTTACTAGTCTATTTAATTAAAGATAACATTTTATCTTTTTTTTATTTATCTTAGCTTAAGTAGTAAATTAGCTTTTTAACTATATTTTATTTGAGCAATGTATTTTTTAAGATTTTTATAAAGATATTTTATGTTAGCCTTGCTGGCTAACATAAAATTAAATTAGAAGTTATATGTGAAGTAAGCTTGGATGTCGTTTTGAGCATCAGCAATAGAGTCATCATCTGTATTAACATATGCAAGAGTAATATCTAAATTATCTATAGATTTACCTGCTGTTACAGCGATTTCATTTACTGCATTTCCACTAGCTTGTTCTTCCCAGTTTGTAAAGAAAAGTCCAAGATCTGCGATACCGTCTATCCCATATGTAGCAGTTAAATTAAATGCATCTGTATCTTGTGCACCTTGTCCACCTACATTCCACCAACCTGCTGTATATAATGGAGTTTGAGCACCACCAAGGTTAACAAATCCTAAAGCTGCAGAAGTTCCTGTCATCGCATCTACTGTTGAATATGCTGCACTTAAACCTACACCTTCATAGTTATAGCCAACTTTTACACCAATTGCATTACCGTCTGAATTATCAGCACCATCTAACAATCCATACTGACCTCCTAATGAAAAGCCTGCATACTCTGTCTCAGCTTGAAGCCATCCAACAGTTGCAGTACTTGGAGCTATATAATACCACCCTTGTGCAGTTACAGTAGGAATAAGTGTAGTAACAGCTCCTACAGCATATGCACCTTCAGGAGTTAAAAAATTACTAAAACCATCACCAATGTTTGCAACATTTACAGTTGAACCGCCTGCAATATTACTTCTTCCAATCCAACCAGCAACAAGAGTAGTATTCTCAATGTCATTATTTACAGCAACTACTGCGTCATATGTATTTTTAGCTATATTCCAAGTCTCTGTAAATACCATAGGAGTTGCAAGTGCTTGGCGACCAACTACCAAAGTTGTATTTGAGATGCCATCTAGTGGGTTGAAAGTAAGATTTAATGTATCAATCCAAACACCATCATTTAAGCCATTTGTATGATTAACCCAAGTAGAGCCAACAAGTGTATTCTCAAGACCCATAGTTGAAACACCAGTAATACCATAATTTAATTTTACACATGTATCACATGAGCCAACTAATGCTGTACCACCCAATTGGACTGCAACATTTCCATATGATGTGCCTTTATTAAAAAGATCACCATTACTAGCATCATTTGTTCCATAAAACAAACTTGCACTACCACCAAAACTCTCCGATTTTATCTCAGCTTGTGCTACGGTTGCTATCATAGCAATTGCCGCTAAACTTAAACTTATTTTTTTCATTCCAACTCCTTAATTTTGAATAACAACGATATTGTAGTTAAATTTTCTTAAATTATTTCAATAAAAACTTACTTAGTTAATTTTTATTTTTTATGTTATGATTGGAAATTCAATTATAACTTTACCATTTTTTATGATAACTATAACATTGGCTTCATTGGCTAAAGTGTGTATTGTATCGTTAAGTTGTCTATTTGGTTCTCCATCTTGTATCGTGATATTGCATAAAGAGTAAGATTTTCCTTCTATAAGCATGTTTCGCCCTATCTTTAAGCTGACTCTTATGTCCATCTCTTTTGAGTTTAAATACTCTTCAAATACTCTATTTAAAAGTTTTAGAAACTTCTCTACATTTAGTTTCATCTCTGGGATTGTTGGGTCAAATGACTCTGAAGTTTTTTGTTTATTGTTTGAAAGTACACTATTTTTTGATAACTGTATGAGTGTGAAGATATTTACAATTGTTAAGTTATCTTTTTTAATTTTTAAAGTGCTATTTTTCATCTCTTTATAAAGCCTAATACCTATAATATCATCATCCAAATACCCTACAAGTAAGGCACAAAAAGCATATCTATCAAATCTAAGACTTATTTGGCTTACCTTTGTTCCAAAGCTTTGAGATGCATGATTTACAGCCAACTCATAAAGCTCTTTTGGTGATACAAAAGAGAGAAGATACTCAGCTTCCAAATTGTACTGCAATAGTTTTCCACTACTATTAAATATGATAAATGGATTTAAATCATCTTCAAGAAATTTTTCATTTAATTTTTGCATCTTCTTTAATCCCCCAAGCCATACTGGTTAATTTTTTTGCGAAGAGTGTTTCGGTTTATGTTTAATTTTTGAGCCATTTGTAGCTGACTTTTATACTTTATCCTTGAAGCTTTTATAAGCGGTGTTTCAAATATCTGAAGTAAATCTTTATAGTCGCTTTTTTTATCCATCTCTTTTAATAAAAAATTTTCAAGAAGAGTTTGAACTTGTTCTAAATTTAAAGATTCAAAAACAACACATTTGTAAATTGATTCTTTTAATGAGATACTATTTCTTGACATATCTACTTTTATATCATCTATTTTTATATCTGTATTAAAAAGTTTATTTGCTTCTTTTAGATAATACTTACTAAGAACCTTTGCATCTGCATTTCTTTTAGCTAGTGGCTCTATATCGATTCTTACTGCAAATTTTTCACTAAAACTATCTTTTTCACTTGATGCTGTTGCCACTATCTTTATATAATTTGCTTCTAATTTTTCTACAAATTGTCTAATGTTGTTAATCTTATCAATATCATTTATAATAAAAGTGGAATTCTTATCATCATTAAAATTTATAGAGTTATTTAGCATCAATTTTTGTAATTTTTGTGCATCAAAAAGGAGTGCATTTGGAGATATTTTACGAGCAAGTGCTTTTTTCCCTGTACCAATTTCTCCAAAAATTAAAATCTGCACAGGGAGTGCTGCGGCAAGAGTTGCCATATTAAGAGCATTTTTTGACTCTATCGATTCTGCTATAAATTCACTCATATTTCATACCTTTACTAGAAGTATATTACAATAAAGTGCCTAAAATTTAATCAATAAAGATAATCACTCGAAGCACGAAAACCTACTGTTGGACCTTTATATCCAGCTCCATAAGATAATTTTGAAGCACCAATTCCAACTAACATCTCATCATCTATCGAATTTGACCCTCCACGAGCCACTACGGCATATTCGCTAACATTTCCTGTTGTATTGTTTTCATTGATGACCAAAGTATCAGTTGCGCCCGCTTTTGAATAACCGTCATGGTATTTTCCTGCACCTTGAATTGAATTTAATGGTGTATCATCTTGGAGTGCTGGTTTTAACCAAAATGGAGCATTATTTACATCATTGTACTCTTTCTCTCCCTCTGTTCCTGATAAAAACCTATCTCCAATTTCAATCATACAAGATGTCCACTCAGCAACCGAACCAGATAGATCATAAACATCTACTGAGTAGCTTGTCGGTACAAATTCATCAACACCTAAAATAGAGTTTTCTATGACAAAGTATCTTCTGTTGCTTATGCCATATTTGTCTCCTTGAAAAAGTTTGCCTTCTCCTACCTTATCTTCAGTCCAGTTTTTTGGATTATTAATAACCAATTTTACAAGTTGCATCCACTGTTTTTCGCTAGGAAGAGAAATCTTTTCACCATCTTGTATCTGGGAGTTTTCAAGTGAAATAACCGCTTCAAGAGGACTAACTTCTTTTGAAATATTTCCCTCTTCACTAAAAATCACCTTTTTTACATCAATTCCCTCTACATCTCGAATTAACTTAGTTGAAAATTTGCTCTCATTTGTTAAGTCTTTATTGAACCTCTGGTACTCGTCTTTGGGATCAAAAACTTTAAAATGCTCTATCAAAAGAGATTGAACACTATCAAGATTTTTTAAACTTATCTCGCTATTTAGCCCTTTATCTTCTTTAGCTTCATAAACAGAGAGCCAAAATCCACCCTCATCTTTTCCATCTCCATCCACATCAAACCCACCAGGAATATAAACAAAACCGTTATCTATCATCACTTTTGCTTTCAAGCTTTCAGTAATCCACTCTTTTTTAGCTCCCTTTGAAGATAAACCAAATAACTCATCATCTTGACTTCTATCTTGACCGCATCCACTCAAAAATAGTGAAATAGTGGCAACTGATATACAAAATATTTTTTTCATACTCTTTTTTCTCATTTTATTACCGCCTCTATTCTTCTGTTGCTTGCTCGTCCTATTTCTGTATCGTTATCTGCGATTGGGTTTAAATCACCTTTCCCAACTGCTTTTATTCTAGATGCCTTTACTCCATAAGATATAAGAAGTTGTCGAACCGCTTTTGCTCTTTTTGTGGAGAGAGCAAAATTTTTACTTCTTATGCCGCTGTTGTCTGTGTAGCCTTCAATCGTCACTCTTTTGTTTGAATTATCTTTTAAATAAGCTGCAAAATCCTTAATTCTCTGCTTTGAATTTGTCAAAATTGTTGCCGAACTTGACTCAAAATTAATTTTAAGATTTTTACGATTTGATTTTGGTATACTAATTTGTTTTGGAGTTACTTCTGATTGCTCATTTTTAAAAGATGGAAAAATCGCAGGAACTACAGAAGATGATACTACCTCATCTTCAATATAGCTAACTTCATCGGGAAGAACAATCGCATTTGAACTCATACATCCATGACTATCAACACTCTCTCCTTTAGGTGTATACTTGCATCTATCAAGTATATCTTCTACACCGTCACCATCGCTATCTAAAAAAGCAGGTTCAGGATTTTCGATTATTATCTCATTTGAGCGTTTTGATATTTTAGCTCTAGCTTCTCTCTCTACTTTTACAAAAAGAGGAACACTTACACCAAACATCAATGCAAACTCATTATCCTCATTGTCATCACCATCTCCAAGTATCTTCAATGCCCTAAACTCACCAACTAAAGAGACATGTTTCAAAAGAGGGTATCTAAGCCCAAAACCAGCTTGCAAATATGGATGACTTTTAAAATTTTCAACCTCACCAGAGACTTTCTCATACCCCATACCGCCTAAAAGATAAGGAGTTAATCTACTATTTAAATCAATATCATAAACACCATTTAAAGCAAATTGCAAAAGTGAATTAACACGACCATCAATACTAATATAACCCAAATCAATTCTAGGTTTAATAACAGTAGAAGTATCAGGGGTAAAATCAACAAAAAATGAACTTTTTTCAAAATTCCATCCATCTTCATTTTCAATAGAGGTCAAGCCAAGTTTTAACCCTATCAAATGGTCACTTTTTGCTTGTAAACTTGAAAATAAAAAAGCCCCAATTAAAAACAGAGTAAAAATTCGTACCACAATATCTCCTGAGTTAAAAAAATTTTAATCAGATTTTAGCAAATTATATTTAAAAAGTAAATTATTTATATTTTAGTAAATATTGATTAGTTAGGTTATTGACTAAATAATTTCAAGATTAAAAGTTTAAAATGGTGACCCGTAGGGGATTTTAACCATTTAATTTGATAGAATTTCAAAAAAAGAGCATTCCGAAACTATTAAACAACATAACAGCTGTTCTCTCTTCTATGATAAATCATGAAATAAGAAAAAACCTTTATAGTGAAGTCAATGCAGTAAGTATGCTAAAAAAACTTGCTGTAGACAATGAAAAAAAAGGTATTTTAGTACACTAAAGATATAAAGATAATGAACTAGTGCAAGACTTGATTCTATCCTCATTAATGCAAAAAAAAGAGATATTTAGAATTCAAGATACAAAAACACAAGACTCTAAAAAAACAATCTACAAAGGCTTCATATCTGATGAACTTTATGATATTTTGAAAGACAAGTTATTACAATTAAATCATCATGACCATATTATCAATCTTGGTGAGGGTGCAGAAATAAAAATCCTACCCCAGAGAGGCAGGTATTGAAAACCCCTTGAAGGGGATACTTTTGCTGTTCAGCCCTCTTCTCTTTTCTATCTTGATGCTTTACATACTTCCGTATCATCTCACTATCAAGGCCAACTGTATCAACACAATAACCTTTTGCCCAAAAATGATTTCCCCAATATAGCTTTTGTTTCAAATTCCTATATTTATTTAGTATTCGTATCGCTGATTTTCCTTTTAATGCTCCAACATAATCCGATATTGATATCTTTGGTGGTATCATAACTAAAAGATGTACATGGTCTATTTGCACATTCAACTCTACAATATCACACTTCTTCTGATTTGAATATGCCCTAATTAACTCCTCTACATCTTTTGCTAACTCTCCCTTTAATATCTTGTTCCTGTATTTTGGAACCCAGACTATATGATACTGGCAATGCCATATACTTTCTGATAACCTTTTAAATCTACTCAATTGTAACTCCTTTTTATAGTTACAATCTATCCCCTGTTTTTATTATATCTATCAAGAGTTCAAACGGTAAAACCTTTGAACTCTGACCTTGCCCTGAGGACAAGGTTTCCTACATTAGAATAAAATATTGTTGATATTTGCCCATTAAGTATGATAACAATAGAAATATGAGTCATAATTAAGCTATAATTCCCAAAACAAATCAAGGTTTCATTCTTATGTCAAAACATTCAACATTTTTACAACAATTTCGCTCATTTTGCTTTCAAAACAGTGCCACGGATCTTGAACGAGCTATAGAATATTTTGCCGTTTTTGGTGGGATGGGTTGGAGTGTAAATCTATCTTACTCTTTGGATACATTGATAGAAGAGAAAATTTTAAAAAATTATAAATATATTCATGCGGATATCACAACTATCACTAAGAGTAATCATACTTACCATGCTCTCTTAAGTGCGATTTCAACTGGAGATAGGCGAGAGCATTCTGCATTTAAACGAGCTAATGTTGGGAGAGGGGAAGGTGAAAGATCTATAGATTTTCTTGTTGATAATGGACTTTTAACTCTTGAGCAATCAGTAGAAAATCCAGTCGATAAGGAAGAAGAAGTATCAGATAAATTTCTTTTTACTCAGCCCTTTATGCGTTTTTGGTTTTCTTGCATTTCTCCTTATTATAAAGGTATTAAAGAGGGTGAGTATAAAGAAGTTGAAAAGCATTGGAGTCATAAACAGCAAGGGTTTAGTGATTTTATTTATGAGCGATTAGCAATGGAGCTTGTAAAAAATAGTTTTGATAAAGATGATTGGGTAGAAAAAGTTGGGTCGTATTGGGATAAAAATGTTGAGATTGACATATTAGCAAGAACAAAATCAGGTAAGTTGATTGCAGGTAGTTGTAAATATTCAAAAGCAAAGGCAGGTAAGAGTGAGCTTTCAAAGCTAAAAGAGAAATGCAAACAGGCGGAGCTTGATATCGATACTTTTGTGATATTTTCTAAAAATAAGTTTTCAAATGAACTTAAAAAAGAAAAAAGTGAAAAACTAAAACTTTTTTCTCTTAGAAATATTATAAGTCTCACTGAAAACCTTAGTGAAAAAGATATAATTGTAAATACAAATAAGAAGTATTAGATGCCGTTTTCTAAATTAAACCTTTCACCGAAAATTTTACAATCACTTCAAAAGAGTGGTTATACTGCACCAACACCTATTCAAGAGAAGGTAATTGGGCTTGTACTTTCTGGAAATGACATCTTAGCAAGAGCAAAGACGGGTAGTGGCAAAACTGCTAGTTTTGTTTTGCCGATTTTAGAATTGTGGTCAAGAGAAAATTATGAAGGAAAAGCAAAGATCAGGACACTCGTACTCACACCCACAAGGGAGTTAGCTCTTCAAGTTGCCCAATCTTTTGATACTTTTAGTGCAAATTTAGAAAATATACCAAAAGTGCTTAGTATTATTGGTGGTGAAAGTATTGGCGATCAGATGTATGATATTCAGCAAGGGTGTGACATTGTGGTTGCAACAACAGGAAGATTGTTAGATATTCTTCAAAAAGGGCAGTTAAACCTTTCTAAGCTTGAATTTTTTGTACTTGATGAAGCGGATAAAATGTTAGATCTTGGATTTGCCGGGGAGCTTGAACTTATACTGGAATCACTACCCCAAAAACGCCAAAATCTTCTATTCTCAGCTACTTATCCTGAAAAAATGGTTGATATTGTCTCTAAAATTACTAAAAATCCAATTCATATAGAGATTGAAGATGATGACAAGCCAATAGTGGAGAAAATCTTACAACGAGCGATTGAGGTAAATCGTGAAAACAGAGGTCCTCTTCTTCGGCATCTATTGGATACCCAAAAATGGGAAAGTGTATTAGTATTTATGGCAAACAAAAGAGCTGCTGATAATATAGCAGCTAAGTTTAAAAAACATGGATATAAATCTGACTCATTTCATGGAGATCTTATTCAAGAGGAGAGAACCCAGACATTAAAAGAGTTTAAAGATAAAAAGACCCATATTTTATTTGCTACGGATATTGCATCCAGGGGTTTGGATATAGATGATATCTCTTGTGTTGTAAACTTTGATCTTCCAAGGTCTGCTGTTGATTATATTCATCGTATAGGACGAACTGGTAGAGCTGATAAATCAGGAGTGGCTATCTCTTTTATAGGATTAGAGGACAAGGCACATTTTGCTTTAATCGAAAAACGATGTAATATTAAGCTTGAATGTGAACAAATAGAAGGGTTTGCTCTTAAAGGTGAAGTAGTTGTTAAAGAGAGAGGAAATGCACCGATAAAGGGTAAGAGAAAAAGTAAAAAAGATAAAGCCAGAGAACAAAATCTTTAATCTTCATAAGCCACACCTTTATGACATCTTAAAAGTTTATATCCAAGCAAATAAGACAAATAGGGTCAAGTATTTTATCTAAACTAAATATTTTTCTTCATTTTCCCTTTGTGGCGATAGAATTTCAAAAGAAAAAGGATTAGTTTAGCAGTGTTTGCTTTTTTAAACTTGAGTGTTTAACTTGGTACAGGAGTTAAGAATTGAACTCTGACTCCAAGTTTATTTTGAGATTTAAAAGATGTTAAAGTGTGGTGACCCGTAGGGGATTAGAACCCTTTAAATAGGTTTTTACATTTATAGTCATATCTGTTATAAATGTCACTTAAAGCCTACCACACAACACTTCATTAAACATCATTATCATATTATACTTTATCAAGTTCTATCATGTTTTATCAAATATGGGTGGTAATAGGGTGGGAAAAAATAAAAAATTATGCTAATATTTTTAAAATTGAAAATAGGAGCTATTTTGAAAAGAGTTCATTCAAAAAAATATCAAGGTG
>Ga0256834_1000543_pt1 | contig 27058 bp, 26 predicted proteins | sample 4281140metaG_FD_190536 | JGI IMG/M metagenome (GOLD analysis project Ga0256834, IMG submission 190536) | Hydrothermal vent microbial communities from East Pacific Rise, Pacific Ocean - 4281-140 | ecosystem: Environmental > Aquatic > Marine > Hydrothermal vents | place: Pacific Ocean: East...
CTCAAGAAGAATATTACTATGAAGATGGTGACGATGCGTATACAGGCACAGACTACGGTGGCTTTCAAGGCAATACAGATGATGCCATAGCACAACTGCTTGGGGGCTATGAGCCACAAATCTCTGATAATACCAATATTGGAGGTGAGTCTTTTGATTGGGGAGAGCTAGACGCCAACTATTCGGACTTGAGTCTATATGAATTGGCAGACATGCCAACCTATGAAAATTTTAGAGAGTACTACAGTGGAGACATAACTGAGGACCAATGGCGTAATTGGAGGCAATGGGTGTACTCTCATAATAGTAGTAACTGGACTGTAAACCTGGACGGTGAGTTTTATGATAAAAAAGATCGCGAACCGTATGGGTGGTATAACCCATACGGTTGGTGGGTAGGTTTTGCAAATTGGTGGTCTAACACTAGTCCTGCAAATGTACAATATGATATATAAGCATGCAAAGTGTTAACTCTATAAAAAAACAGGTAAGGCTCGCCGATTATTTATCAGTTGCGCAGATATTTCTTAAAGATAACTTTCTACTAGAGAGGCCGCTACAGCAGGCCGACATTAAAGAGAGGTTACTAGGGCACTGGGGTACCTGTCCGGGTATCAACCTCGTGTACGCTAATATTAACAGGCTCATAAATAAGCATACAGACAACGACTTTTTATGTGTAGTGGGTCCTGGGCACGGCTTCCCGGCCTTTCAGGCTAACTTATTTATAGAGGGCTCTCTTACAAGTGTGGACCCAGAGGCCCTGCCTTATACAAAAAAAGGACTTCACAAAATGATACGAGACTTCTCTACGCCTTACGGGTATCCGTCACATCTTAACCCAGAGGCGCCTGGTGTGATACTTGAAGGTGGCGAGCTCGGATACTCATTATCTGTCTCTGCGGGTAGTGTATTAGACAACCCCAAGCTTATTACAGTATGCATAATAGGAGATGGTGAGGCTGAGACTGGCCCTCTTGCCACTAGTTGGAATGTTAATAGATTTATAAACCCTAAAGGAGATGGTGTAGTATTACCAGTTCTACATTTAAATGGTTATAAAATATCTGGCCCTACAATATTTGGTAGGATGAGTGATGATGAGATTTCAGACTTCTTTCGCTCTCATGGGTATACCCCACTATTTATAGATGCTAATAAAGAGACGGACCTTGCCGAGCAGAGTATTAATGTATTTGACCAAGCGATGCAGATGATTACTACATTAAGGACACAAGCCGATAGTGAGCATGGGTTGGTTGCGCCTAGGTGGCCTGTAGTGATTCTAAAAACTCCTAAAGGTATGGGTGCTCCAGAAGAAGTGTCAGGGCTTAAGATTGCGGGTAATTGTGGCTCACATCAGGTTGTATTTAATGATCTAAAAGGGGACTCTGTTGTAAACCAACTACAGCTTAAGCAGCTTGAATCGTGGCTGAGGAGTTATAAACTTGAAGAGCTTATGAGTATAGGTAGTGACGGAGAGATAGAGCTTGATAAAGACATAAAAGATAACCTGCCAGAGGCCAGCAGGGCGATGGGCCAATCACCATATGCTCACGGTAAGATGCGTGGTGATTTAGAGCTACCCGAGGCTGGGTCGTTAGAAGTGAACCTGATGCAACGTGGAGAAAAAGGAGGAGACGCGATGCGTATCTCTGGTAAGTATATGGCAGAGCTATTTGATAAAAATAAAGAGGCCAGGAATTTTAGACTATTTAGTCCTGACGAGACGTACTCGAACCACTTAGAAGCAGTCTTTACTAAAACAGCACGAGTCTGGCAGTGGCCTACAGAACCTTGGGATAAGGATTTAAAACAAGATGGTAGAGTGGTAGAGATGCTCAGTGAGCACACACTTTTTGGCATGCTGCTTGGATATGCTATTACTGGCAGGTATGGCTTCTTTGTATCATATGAGTCTTTTGCGCCAATAGTGGCTAGTATGGCAGACCAGTACATAAAATTTGTTTCAGTAGCTCGTTACGTAAAGTTTAGGGAGCCTATTGCACCAGTAAACATAATACTCACATCGCTATTAGAGAGGCAAGACCATAACGGCTTCTCACATCAGAACCCATCATTTATCTCAGGAATGCTGAATCATAGCAGTGACATAGTTAACTTGTATTTCCCAGCTGATAAAAACTTGATGGTAGAGGCAATGGACCTTGCTCTGACATCTAATGATTCAGTAAATATAATAGTTGCTGGCAAGAAAATGGTACGTGGGTGGCTTACACCTACTGAGGCTGCTAAGCAGGCCGAAGACGGTGCAATGATATGGGAGTTCCTCTCTAATCCAATTGAAGAAGGCGAGCCAGATGTAGTAGTAGCAACTTGTGGAGACTATGTTACGGAGGAGGCAGTGGTAGGAGTTACACTCTTTAGGCAGAAGTTTCCTGAGGTTAAAATAAGGTTTGTAAACTTCTTTAAATTGGACATGTTTGCAGAGTACTGTGATGAGAAAGCGTATGCAGATATTAACCAAATGAAAGAGAGTATACACAATAAGTACTTAACACATGATAAGCCGATAGTATTCAACTTCCATGGATATACGGCTACTATTAAAAAACTACTGTTTGATTATGATGTAGCAGACAGGATTATCATAAACGGTTATGAGGAACAAGGCAGTACTACAAGTCCATTTGATATGAAGGCGCGCAACGGCCTGTCAAGGTATGACCTGGTTAAGGATATTGCCGAACTTGCAGCTAAGCATGGTCCGCTTACGCACGAGCAGAAGGTGTCAGTAACAAAAGAGATGGATGCTAAACTAAAATGGGAGAAAGATTATATAAAAAAACATAAAATAGACCCACCAGAGATAAATAACTGGTAAAAGAAGGGTATAATTAAGTACATGAGTAAAAACCCAGAAAAGCCTGAACGAGTAGAGCCAGATGATGTAGACAAAAGCAAACGCAGTTTTTTGAAAGGTGCAGTACTTGGTGCAGGAGCTGTGGCAGTCGGTTCGGCAAGCGCAGGTCCTTCAACGGCCATCGGTGGCTTACCTGGCGTTGGTGTAGCTAAAACAAAGGAGGTATCTAAAGTTTCTGCTGAAGCAGGTCACAAGTTTGTGAGTAGCTTTATTAAATGGTTTGATGAGTTGAATCTCGGTAGTGAATCTTCCGCAACACCACACTGGATTATAGAGACTATCAATAGGTCAGGTGGTATTTTAAGTGAGGGTGATGAGGTAAACATTGTGGGAATGGATAGCGCCATAGAGTATTTTAATGATAGATATGAGCTTTCTGGTATTATTTCGGATATAAATAAGGATCTTGATATAAAAAATTTAAAAATTGGAAAGATATTGAATCGAGACTTTATGAGTATCGTGACTACCATTAGCGAGGAAGGAGGTGTAGAGGTTACTGAAGAAGCTTACTCTAAATTTGCTAAAAGACTAAAGCAGCTTGGGTTAACCCAAGATAATACACTGGGAGAAATGACCGAGGTATTTAAGCCAGGCTTTAAGAACGCCTTTCGTGAGTTAGTTAGATTGGTTCGTAATATAAGTGATGACAATATAAATATTGACGAAGTAAGTAGATGCAGGACGCTCCTGGACGAGGTGTTGAGTACATTACCTAAAGAATATCTTGGTCCTGAAGCGGAGGGAACTGAAGCAGATAAGTTATTTAAAATACTAACTAATAAATATAACAAGCTTGCAATCGAAGAGGACAGGCTCAATAGAGAGAAAATGAATGAAGATTATTCTAGAAGAGGGATAGAGTTCCGTAGTAAAAATCTTGCATGTGTTGTCATTAGGAATTTAGATGAAGATAGATTTATGGACAGGGATAAAACCAGGCAAGCAGTAGTATATGATATTATAAAAAGAGACCACGAAAGAGCGGATGACTCTGGCTCCGGATTTGATATACCACGTCGGTATATCATTAACTGGATCAATGAAAAATGGCCAGACGCTGAATACTCTCAAGATGATTTTATTATAGAAGTTACCGAATATGGTCTCCTGTTTTCTGTACCACCAAACTCACTTGTAGATAAGTTCTTAAGGACCCACTCAAATATTGTATTACCTAAGCAAATATCTAAAAACTAATTATGCAAAATATATTAACAATTAACCCCGGTTCAACTTCTGTTAAATATGTGCTATTTAACAATAAGCGCGCGGTACTAGACAAGCGCACCTTCGACCGTAAGGAGGACTCCTCTGTGACTGAACATGAGCTTGAGTGGATAGGTGGCCTCTCAGGTGTAGATAGGGTTGGCATACGCGTAGTACATGGTGGAGATTTGCGTGGCCCACTAGTTTTAGACTCAGACATAGAGTACGAAATAAGTAAGTTTACTAAGTTTGCACCTATTCATAACTCCATAGCATTAGACGTTGTGAGAAATATAAGATCTGTCCTGCCAACGGCCACGATAGTAGTAAGTTTTGATACGGACTTCCATAAGAGTATGCCTGCTAAGGCTAGCACTTACCCAATAAATGCAGATGTAGCAGCAAAATATAATATTAAACGCTATGGCTTTCACGGTCTTGCTGTGCAGTCAGCACTAGCTGAGCTAAAAGAGGTCAGTGGTAGCTTACCGAATAAAGTTATATGTGCCCATATAGGAGGTGGGTGCTCAGTGACGGCTGTTATAGCTGGTAAATCTGTAGATACAACCATGGGTCTTACACCGCTAGAGGGGCTTATGATGATTACTCGTAGCGGTAGTATTGGCCCAAGTGTTGTAAAGCATATAGCACAGGCAAGCGGGTTGTCTGTAGACAGGGTTGTAGACATGCTCAATAATGAGTCTGGCCTATACGGCATGACTGGTAGTAAAAATACACTAGACATAATAACTAGGGCCAGTAAGAGGCAAGAGCCAGAGAAGTTGGCCGTCGATATGTTTATCGAGAGGATAGTTAAGCAGATATTTGCCTACTACGGCACCATGCAAGGCTGTGATGCGTTAATTCTCTCAGGAGGCATAGGTTATGGCAACGCATACCTAAGAGGTAGGATACTGGATAAGACTAAGTTGATTGGTTTGACAGAGAGCAACACTTACGCTGTAGAAGTTGACGAGGCTGCAATAATATTTGAGAATACTCTAAAAGTTTAGTATGATGTACATATGCAAGCGATAATATTAGCAGCAGGAGAGGGTACTCGTATGAGACCACTTACCAGACACATACCAAAACCTATGGCTCGCTTTATTGGTGCCGATGGCGTGCGTCGCAACTTGGTAGAGCATAACTTAGAACTACTGCCTCAAGAAGTTACAGAGCTGATATTTGTGGTCGGTTATCTTAAAGAGCAGATGATAAACCATTTTGGTGATGAGTTTAACGGACGTAAGGTAACATATGTAGAGCAGAAGAAGCCGCTTGGCACAGGCCATGCTATAAGCTTAGTACAGCAACATATTACAGGTAGATTTTTGGTAATGATGGGTGACGACTTATATTGTAAAGACGATATAAACGAATGCATAGCAGGAGAAGGCAATAGTATTTTAATAAAGAGAGTGCGTAGTAAATTTAGCGGCGGCCAAATGGAATTTGATAATGATGGTAATTTACTAGCCATTACAGAGGGTATACACGACAAGGGCTATATTAATGCTGCACTGTATGCCATAACACCAGAGTATTTTGAGTATAAACCTGTGTCAATAAAAAATGGTAAAGAGTATGGCTTGCCACAAACATTGGCAACAATGGTGAATAAGCATAAAATAAAAGTGGTGGAGTCAAAATGGTGGTACCAAATTTCAGACCTAAATGATTTAAAACGAGCACCTAAGTTAGTAAAGAGCAGACCCTAATACTTGATTGTGTAATAGGCTGGTGTTACAATCGCAGACATTATGACACAGGATATTGCTAATAATGTACTTGAGTCACCTACAGCACATAGCTCTGAAGTGGTAGAGCATGCAGCTGTAGCAGTACACGATACTGGTATACACATAATGCCTTTGGCTGCAGAGAGGCTTGGAGACTTTCATGGGATACCTATAAACAATACACTTATAACAAGTTGGGCTGTTATGTTGATACTCATCACCTTGGCTTTTTTCGTTGGGCGCTCTATAAAGATGGTTCCTGGTAAGGTTCAGTTGATATTTGAGACAATTATAGATTTTGTATATGAATATATGACTGAGACTTTTGAAGACCGTAAACTCGCACGAATATTTTTACCTCTTGTGTTAACGTTATTCCTATTCATATTTTTTGCCAACTCATTACAATTTACACCAGGTATAGGTTCTATTGGTATATGGCAAGATGATACACTTGTGCCACTCTTCAGGAGTGTTAATACTGACCTAAATGTTACATTGGCGTTGGCATTAATATCTTTTATAATCATTGAACTTACAGGCATGTTTAAGCTCGGGTTATTTGCATACGCTGGTAAATTTATAAGTTTTAAATCACCATTAGCATTTATAGTTGGTATTATAGAGCTTGGTTCTGAGCTTGTGCGTATTGTTTCTTTTTCTTTCCGGTTATTTGGTAATATACTTGCCGGTGAAGTGCTTATAGCTGTAGTAGCTTACTTCGTACCATATGTACTACCTAGTACCCTTATGGGATTTGAGCTCTTTATAGGTTTTGTACAAGCTGGTATATTTGCCTTACTTACGCTACTATTCATCAAGCTTGCTGTTATCGAGCCGCATTAGTATCTTCGCAAAAGGTATTAACGCGACTCTGTAACAAGAGGCATTAGAGTTTATTAATTATTAAACAATAAAATATTATGGAATTAGAATCAGCAAAAGCAATCGGAATGGCATTAGCAGCGGGTCTTGGAGTTATTGGCCCAGGTATCGGTATAGGTCTTATAGGCGCTAAGGCTATGGAGTCTATAGGGCGTAATCCAGAAGCAAGTGGTAAGATAGTGTCAAACATGATTATCGCTATAGCCTTCGCTGAGGCCCTTGGTATCTTGGCACTAGTAGTGGCATTTATCATTAAAGGACTTTAATCAGCAACCATTATGGTAGATTTATTAAATTCATTTGGAGTAGATTGGAGACTGCTTATAATACAAGCCGTCAACTTCGGAGTGTTATTGGTTGCCCTTACATATTTTTTATATAAGCCAGTACTTACAATACTAGATAAAAGGCAAAAAAGTATAGAGCAAGGAGTTAAAGATGCCGCGGAGGCAAAGACTAACTTAGCTGAGGCAGACAAGAAGGCTGATAATATAGTAGGAAAGGCCACTAGCCGAGCAGACGAGATAATAGTAACTGCTAAAGATGCAGCACAGCAAAAAGGCAAAGGTATAGTAGAGGAGGCTACCCTTAGAGGAGAGCGTATAGAGCAAGACGCTAAGGCCAAAGCTGTAGAGGCCGCTAAAAGGGCTCTAGACGGCAGCAACGAGCAGATAGCGCGTACTGCCATACTGGCCGCAGAGAGACTGCTTAAAAAACAACTAAAATAATAATGTAATTAAAATATGAAGCCTGAAGTGTACGCCAAAGCAATGTATAGCCTAAGTCATAGTGGCAAGAGTGCTAATGAAATTGTAGCTGGTACAATAAGGTCTTTAAAAAATAGGGGCGCTATTGGTTTGCTGCCTAAAGTACTTTCTAGCTATAAAAGGTTGGTCGCTGCAGACCGTGGCCTGGCTTCAGTACTTACTGTAGCTAGAGATGCAGATGCAGATAAGGCTATGCAAGACAGTGGGGCACAAGGCGGCACTAGAGTAGATGTAGATAACACAATTGTCGGAGGTTACAGGTTAGAGAGCAACAGTAAGTTAGTAGACAACAGTTTTAAAACTAAGTTGCTACAAGCGTATAGAAATGCAACAAAAGCATAATTATCAGATTTTATTAAAATTATAAACTTATGGCAAAAGACACAGACAACACAATAATAGAAAAGATTAAGGCCGAGATAGAAAACTTTGATAGACAGTCAGAGGCTCAGGACATTGGCAGAGTGGTTTCAATAGGAGACGGAGTAGCAGAGATAGATGGGCTAAGTGAAGCAAAGATGATGGAGATGGTCTTATTTGATGACTCAAGTAACAAGTCTTTAGAGGAGGCCATGAATAGCGATGGTGTGCTATATGGCTTGGTGTTGAACTTAGAGGAAGATATCGTAAAGACTGTAATCTTAGGGGACTCTAGTAGAGTTTCTGAAGGTATGTTGGCACGTTCTACTGGTCGTGTATTGTCTGTGCCTGTTGGAGATGCTTTACTTGGCAGAGTTGTAAACGCACTTGCAGAACCAGTAGACGGTAAAGGTGCTATAAAAAGCAAGCAGTTTAATCCAATAGAGAGAGAGGCATACTCTGTGCTAGACCGAGAAGCAGTAAGCGAACCGCTACACACTGGCATAAAGGCTATTGATGCTATGGTGCCAATAGGTCGTGGGCAGCGAGAGCTCATCATAGGTGACCGTTTTACAGGTAAGACGACTATTGCCATAGACGCGATAATCAACCAAAAAAATGAACCAGAAGAGACACGCCCATTATGTATATATGTAGCGATAGGGCAAAAAGAATCTAAGACTGCACGTATAGTGCAGCAGCTAGAGGAGGTTGGAGCCATGGAGTATACCGTAGTTGTTACTGCACCTGCTTCAGCTCCTGCACCTATGCAATTTTTAGCTCCATTTGCTGGTGCTGCTATAGGCGAGTACTTTATGGACTCAGGCAGAGATGCCCTTATAATCTATGACGACCTATCTAAACAGGCTGTTGCATATAGAGAGCTGTCACTACTGCTACGTCGTCCGCCTGGACGAGAGGCTTATCCTGGAGACATCTTTTACCTACACTCACGCTTACTAGAGCGTGCGGCAAGACTTAATCAAAAGCTCGGTGGTGGGTCACTGACAGCACTACCAATAATAGAGACACAAGAGGGTGATGTATCGGCGTACATACCTACCAATGTAATCTCTATTACAGACGGGCAGATAGCCTTAGACTCAGGTCTATTTAACCAAGGTCTTATGCCTGCTATTGATGTTGGTAACTCGGTTTCTCGAGTGGGTAGCTCAGCACAGACTAAGGCAATGAAGAAGGTTGGCGGCTCTATGCGTGTGGAGCTTGCTCAGTTTCGCGAGCTTGAGGCGTTTATGCAATTTGCTCAAGACTTAGATGAAACAACTAAAAAGCGTATAGACTCGGGGCGTAGGCTTACAGAGCTGCTAAAGCAAAAAAATGGAGAACCGATACACTTCGCTCTGCAGTCATTAGTAATATATGCTGGTGTAAATGGGTACCTAGACAATGTGCCAGCAGATAAGATATCTAGACTAGAGGCTAAGTTAAAAGACTTTTTTACAGGCCAGCACGCTAGCCTGATAGAGACTGTTACAAAAGAGAAGGCACTGAGTGAGGAGAGCGAGACTACTCTTAAAGAGGCTCTTAAGGCATTTGAGAGCGCTAACAAAGATTTGTACGTTACTGAGTAATACAATATGGCAGGACTTAAAGAGATTAAAAACAAAATAAAATCAGTACAAAAAACACGTAAGGTAACGCGTGCAATGGAGGCTGTGAGTGCTGTAAAGATGCGCAAGAGTCAGGAGAGGGCGCGTGGTGCTAGGACTTATGCACGTAGCGCGCTGCGCATACTGGGGCAGGTAAGTCACATAGTAGAGTTTGCTAAGCATCCATTGGTAGCCCAGAATACTACAGGTACAACAGTCACAATACTTGTGACTAGTGATAAGGGTTTAGCAGGCAGTCTTAACAGTGCTGTGATTAAACTAGCAGAAAAATTTATAGCAAATAAGGATGAAAGCAAGGGTGGTGTTAAGTGGATATGTATAGGCCGCAGAGGTCTAGACTGGGCAGAGCGCAGGGGTTATGAGGTTATACATTCTGTTAGTAATGTGAGCGATGACGTAGAAGAAGTAGAGATGCAAGATATAACAGATATGATAATAAAAATGCAAGAGCAGAGTAAGGTACGCAAGGTAAATGTTATTTATACGAATTTTAAGTCTACGTTTGAGCAAGAGGCGGTACTGCGTCGCATATTGCCACTATCACATGGAGCACTTAATGACATAGTATCCGGTATACTCCCAGAGCGTGGTAAGTGGTCGGCAGGTGGCAACGAGGATGAGACACGTGTAGCAGACTACAAGGTAGAGCCTAACCGCAATAGCTTACTTGAGGAGGTGTTGCCTAGGCTCACCAATATATTAGTATTTCACACCTTGCTAGAGAATAAGGCTAGCGAGCATTCAGCACGCATGGTCGCTATGAAGAACGCTACCGATAAGGCTGGTGAGGTAAGCATGTTACTCAAGCGTAAGTTTAACAAAGCTCGTCAGGCAGCTATCACGGCTGAGATAGGTGAGATTACGAGCGGGCTTGAGGCCATGAAGTAGTTGTTATAAAGTTATTAAAAGATTATTAAATTATAAATATTATGAGTACACAAGAGATAAAAACAAAAAATACAGATAATAAAGACATTGGTAGTGTAAAGCAAATCATCGGACCGGTTGTGGATGTATATTTTGAAAATAATCTACCAAACATACTTACGGCTCTAGAGGTACAAGGCGATGGTAAGGTAGTGACCTTGGAGGTATCCTCACACCTAGGACTAGACAGAGTAAGGTGTATCTCTATGGAGGATACAGCGGAACTTAAGCGTGGTATGGAGGTTGTTAACACTGGAGCACCAATATCAGTGCCTGTTGGAGAGGAGTCTCTTGGTAGGATGTTCTCTGTACTAGGTGAGCCCATAGACGGTAAGCCAGCACCTGTTAAGGCAAAACGCATGCCTATACACGCAGCACCACCAACTTTTGCTGAGCAGAGTACTACAGCTGAAGTGTTTGAGACTGGCATCAAGGCTATAGACCTTATGACCCCTTTTATGAAGGGTGGTAAGGTTGGACTATTCGGCGGTGCTGGAGTAGGTAAGACTGTACTTATACAGGAGCTTATACGTAATGTGGCCAGTGAGCACGGAGGCTACTCAGTATTTGCTGGAGTAGGAGAGCGTGTGCGTGAGGGTAATGACCTGTACTACGAGATGAAAGACTCGGGAGTATTAGAGAAGACTGCACTAGTGTTTGGACAGATGAACGAGGTGCCAGGTGCTAGAGCTCGCGTAGCACTATCAGGTCTCACTATGGCCGAGGCCTTCCGTGATGAGGGCGGTAAAGACGTACTATTTTTTATGGATAATGTATTCCGCTTTGTACAGGCAGGCTCAGAGGTATCAAGTCTATTAGGGCGAGTATCAAGTGCTGTGGGTTATCAACCTACACTTGCTACCGAAATGGGTAACTTGCAAGAGCGTATTACTTCTACTAAGAGTGGTTCAATTACCTCAATACAGGCGGTATATGTGCCAGCAGATGATATGACAGACCCAGCACCAGCTACTACATTTACCCACTTAGACTCTACAGTATCGTTATCACGAGAGCTGGCACAGAAAGCCATCTTCCCGAGTATAGACCCACTAGCTTCTAGCTCTACAGCACTTACTCCAGACATTGTAGGTGAGGAGCACTACAGGGTGGCAAGTGAGGTTAAGCGAGTACTACAGAAGTATAAAGACCTACAAGACATAATCGCCATACTTGGTATCGAGGAGCTGAGCGAAGACGACAAGCAGCTGGTATACAGAGCACGTAAGATAGAGAAGTTCTTCTCGCAGCCGTTTTTCGTTGCGGAAATCTTTACTGGCAAGCCCGGGTCATATGCAACACTTGCAGACACTGTACGTGGCTTTGGAGACATACTAGACGGTAAGTATGATGATGTAGATGAGCAGGAGTTTTATATGAAGGGTGGTATAGATGAAGTTACCACAGCAAAATAATTTCTTATGAAGACATTTCACCTAACAATATCATCAGTGGCAGAGACCAAGTTTGATGGTGATGCATTTAGTGTACTTGTGCCTGGTGTAGAGGGTGAGATGGAGATCTTGGCCGAGCACGAGCCCATGATAAGTACACTAAAAGCAGGTACTATAACAATAAAAACACAGGCAGATAAAGACGGAGAAAAGTTCGTAATAAAGAAAGGAATTCTAGAGGTGGCAAATAATAGGGTAGTGGTAATAGTGTAGATGAAAAAGTTTATAAAAAATAAGGAGGATTTTACTTGTGGTCATTGCAGTGCTGAGAACATTGGTAATGGGTATACTAACCACTGTAGTGAGTGCTTGTGGAGCAAACACGTAGACATTAACCCTGGTGATAGACTTGCGCTTGAGAGTTGTGGTGGGCTTATGAAGCCCGCAGAAGTGCAAACAAAAGGTGATACTTATATTATAAAACATAAGTGTGAAAAATGTGGCCACGAGAAGCCAAACAAAATAGCAAAAACAGATAACTTTGCTACACTAATAGAGTTATGCAAGACGAAAGCAAACAGCAAATAAAAGATAAGATAACAGAAATTGAGAATCAAATGGCTGCTACAGACTTTTGGGCTGATTCACAGAAGGCACAAGGTGTGATGTCGGAGTACCAAGCCCTTAAAGAGGAGTTGAAGGGTGGTAGTAAGTATGGCAAGAGCAACGCTATTATTACGATTATGGCAGGAGCTGGAGGCGATGATTCTGAGGATTTTGTAACCATGCTTAAGCGTATGTATGAGAGGTGGGCATCTAAGCAAGACTTGGGTGTAGAACTACTCAGTAGTACTACAAGCTCAGCCGGGTATAGGAGTGTGAGTTTTCTACTTAGAGGCATCGGAGTGTACGGTAAGCTTAAAGGCGAGAGTGGGGTGCATAGACTAGTCCGAATATCACCATTTAACTCACAAGGAAAAAGGCAGACAAGTTTTGCAATGGTAGAGGTGGTACCAGAGCTCTCTGAGTTACCTGATATCGATGTTAAAGAAGCAGACTTGGAGGTCAACTTTGCTCGCTCGGGAGGTGCTGGAGGTCAAAATGTAAATAAGGTCGAGACGGCTGTGCGTATTAAGCACTTACCAACTGGGATAAGTGTAAAATGTACAGAGGGCCGCAGTCAACAGGCTAACAGAGAGAGAGCCATGGCTCAGTTACTTGGTAAGTTATATAAAAAACAAGAAGAGGACAGAGCAAAGGAGGCACAGGGACTAACCATAAGTACTCAAATAGACAATTCTTGGGGTTCTCAAATGCGTAGTTATGTATTGCATCCATATAAGAAAGTTAAGAGCCATACAAGTGACACCGAGACAAGTAATGTAGACGCCGTGCTTGATGGTGATATTGATATATTCTTAGGGTCTTAGTGTGTTATTATTTATATAATGCAGTTTATTTTTAATCTAATAAAAGGGTTCTACAAGGCCGTGCATAAGTTTATAACTGGTTATGATATACAGGCCTTACACATGTTTCGTATATTATTTTGGTTAACACTGTTGCCGATTTTACTTACCAATTTTGAAGGCATGAAGTCAACACTTATTGTACTTATAGTGTTATCTCCATTTTGGCTGTTGCCAGTTATAGTAGGTAAGCTCTGGGAGCTGTGGATTGAGTACATACAACTACAGTATATAGCCGACTCTAAGCAAGAATCAGCACTCTACGAGATAGTGGTGCCTAAGTCTGTGCAAAAGTCACCAGCAGCTATGGAGTTATTTTTTGAAGGGTTGTTGCTTACACAAGGTGAAACTACCGAGTTTAATAGGTATCTAGATGGAAAAGTTCGTCCATGGTGGAGCTTAGAAATAACAGGTATTAATGGGGAGGTACGTATGTATATGTGGATGTGGAAGCGTTTTAAAGAGCATGTGGAAGCACAGCTTTATGGGCAGTTTCCCGAAGTGGAGTTACATGAGGTAGAGGATTATGCAGCTAAGGTTCACTATGACCCAGAGAAGCATTTTGCTTGGGGTACTCGTTATAATTTAGCCAATCATGAGGCCTTGCCGATAAAAACATACGTAGACTTCGGCTTACACGAGCACGCAGACAAGTGGGAGACTAAAATAGACCCAATGGTAAATATGCTTGAGAAGTTTGCTCTTGCTAAGCAAGGTGAGCAGATATGGTTACAGATACTCTTTCAAAAATCAGACAGGAAAGTTGACGAAGAGGCAGACGAGATAATATCTCAAATATATAAAGAAAAAAGTACAGAATTTACAGACCCTAATAACCCTGATGAGAAGACACAAGGGTTCGCCATGCTAACTCCTGGTGATAGAGAGAAGGTGGAGTCAATTAACCGAACAAGCAAGAAGCCTGCTTTTGATTGTGTGCTAAGAGGATTATATATTGCTGATAAAGACAAGATGAATACCCACAGGATACAATCTGTAGTTAAGATGTTTCTTAACTATAACGGATATAACAGTTTTGGTCTGGACGGTGACTCTAAAGGCGGAGATTACCCATGGGAGAAGTGGACACTGCCTAACCAGGACGACTTACTAAGCGACTTCATAGCAGCGTATACACTCAGGAGCGGCTTCCATTCTCCATATCAGCGGCCATCTATCACTCTAACTACAGAGGAGTTGGCTACTATCTACCACTTCCCAAGTGAGGAGGGCTCTGTGCCTGGCATGAATAGGGTGCAGGCTAAGTCTGCCGGCCCGCCGCCTAACTTACCAACTGGTTAATATTAATATGGAGCTATACGATAATAACAAAGAGACAGATATCTTTACAGATATAGCAGGTGGTAATAACTTTTTGCGTAGATTAATACTTAGGATACAGAGGCTGTGGCAGGTGCATGCTAATAGACGTACGGCCATAATAATTTTCATATTATTAATAAGTGGCATATCAAGCTACTTACTGGTACTCAGGCCTCCTTCAGATTTCCCTACTAATAATCTAGTTACAATAGAGGAAGGCAAAAGCTTAGTAGAAATATCAGTCTCTCTAAAGAATCAGGGAGTAATACGTAATACAATGTTTATGAATGCACTTGCAAAACTATATAATATCGACAGGAATATCCACTCTGGAGATTATCTATTTAAGGAGCCAGTGAGTATGCTTGAGGTAATTAAAAGGTTGGGTAGCGGGGCATTTGGTCTCGAGCCTGTAACTGTACGAGTTAGAGAAGGGTCTACAGTAGTAAAGATAGCCGATATGCTTGATGCTAAGATGCTAAAATTTGATAGAGAAAAGTTTATAGCTGTTGCGAGTAAGCACGAGGGATACCTTTTCCCTGATACTTATTACTTCTTACCCAATATTTCTGAGAGTAAGATTGTGGGCGCAATGACAGACAATTTTCATAAACAATATGCAGGCATAGCTCAACATGCAGCCCAATCAGCGTATTCATTACATGAGATAGTAACACTTGCTTCCATAGTAGAGCTTGAGGCTAGCAAATATGAAGATAGACGTAAGATAGCAGGGGTGATGTATAACAGGCTAGCGGTGAATATGCCACTGCAGGTAGACGTATCTTTTGTATATATTATGAATAAGGGTACATTTGATATAACCCTTGAGGACCTAAAGCACGAGTCTCCATATAATACGTATGTACATAAGGGATTACCACCAGGGCCTATAGGCTCACCAAGTTTGGCCTCACTTACTGCTGTACTAGACCCAATAGATAATGACTGGATATTTTATCTTGCAGATAGTAGTGGTGTTACTCACTATAGTGTTACTTACAAAGAGCACTTAAGAAAGAAGAGACAATATATAGACAATAGATAACCATTGGTTAATTGACCTGTGGCCTCTTGTGAGGCATTATAGTACACATTATGGATGGATCAGGATTTAACAAATTTACTACGCGGGCTAAGGAGGCTATACATAAAGCCCATCAGATAGCTATAGAGCGAAACAAGACGCAGGTTACCCCTCTGCATCTACTTACCGCAATGATGATGCAAGACGAGAGTACGATGCTTACAATCTTAGAGTACATGCAAGTAGATACGATGGCCATGGCAGATGAAGTAGACGATGCTCTTGAGGGTGACTTAGGCGGAGTTATTTCTCCTTCTTTTCAGATATATTTAACACCAGATACTTTAAAAATTATAGAAGGCTCTATAGAGCTAGCTATAGCTATGGGAGATGGCTTTGCGTCTACAGAGCATTTACTTATGACTATGATAGATGAGCCAGGCAATACGGCTCATATCTGGAAGCAATTTAATGTCAATCGTGAGGATGTATTAAGCGTCTACCTTGCTATACAAAAAGGTGAGATAAAACCTACAGATATACCTAAACGCAATAGGGCTGTCGCTAAGTACACTCGATCACTTACTAAGCTGGCAGAGGAGAATAAACTAGACCCAGTTATAGGCAGAGAGACAGAGATAGATAGGGTCGTGCAGATTCTTTCAAGAAGGAAAAAGAATAACCCAATACTGATAGGTGAGGCAGGCGTCGGTAAAACAGCTGTAGCTGAGGGCCTAGCACAGAGGATAGCTACCAATGAAGTACCAGAGAGTCTAAGAGGTAAAGAATTAGTATCGCTGGATATTGGGTTACTAGTGGCCGGTACCAAGTTCCGTGGAGAGTTTGAAGATAGATTAAAACTGCTAATGAAAGAAGTGGAGCGGTCAGAGGGACAGATAATACTCTTTATAGATGAACTGCACACTATAGTTGGGGCAGGCTCAGCTGGAGATTCTCTAGATGCTGCAAATATGCTCAAGCCAGCGTTAGCTCGTGGTGAGATGCGAGTTATAGGAGCTACGACTCTCAGTGAGTATCAAAAATATATAGAGAAGGATGCAGCGCTAGCAAGGCGCTTTCAGCCTGTTAAAGTGAGTGAGCCATCACTTGAAGATGCCTTGCTTATATTAAGAGGCCTTAAAGAAAAATATGAGATATACCACGGAGTGCGTATAACAGATGAAGCACTTAAGGCGGCGGTAAACTTATCGGTCAGGTATATAACAGACCGTAATTTACCAGATAAAGCAATAGACATTATAGATGAGGCAGCTTCAACTGTGCGTTTAGCGTTAGAAAATAAGCCAGAGAAGTTGCAAAAAGCAGATATGCAGGTACGTTGTCTTATAGTAGAGCTCAAGGCTCTTGAGTCCAGTGACTCTATAGGCTCAGCCGCAACTAAGAGGAGGGTTAATAAATTACGTGCAGAGATTGCAGATATAGAAGAAGGTACCAGAGAGATAAAGCTACGATGGGATATGGAGAGAGAGGTACACATGCGTATAAAAGGACTTAAGAAAAACATAGAGGCACTTACAATAGAGGCAGAAAATGCGGAAAATTCACAGAATCTAGAACTTGCATCTAAACTTCGTTATAACGACATACCTCGAGTGATAAAAAGTCTCAAGACTGCCACAACTGAGTTAGGCATCTTACAAAAAGATAGAAATACAATCAAAGAAATAGTAGAGGAGGATGATATAGTCGATGTGGTAGCCAAGAGTACTGGTGTTCCAAGTAGTCGAATGCTAGAGGGTGAAATAGTAAGATTGGCAAATATGCAGGTGGAGTTGCAAAAGAGTATAGTAGGACAAGATGAAGCTATAGAGAGTATCAGCGATGCTGTAACCCGAGCGCGCACAGGAGTAGCGGACCCAAATAGGCCGCTAGGCTCGTTCATTTTCTTGGGTCCAACAGGTGTTGGTAAGACAGAGCTCGCAAGATCTCTTGCTAAATTTTTATTTGATAGTGTGGATGCATTGATAAGAGTAGACATGAGCGAGTATACCGAGAGGCACTCTATGAGTAAGCTTATAGGCTCACCTCCTGGCTATGTGGGCCATGAGGAAGGGGGCTCTCTTACAGAGCTTGTACGTCATAGGCCGTACTCGGTGTTGCTGTTCGACGAGGTGGAGAAGGCCCACCCAGATATGTATAACCTGTTACTACAAGTTTTAGACAATGGAGAGCTTACAGATGCAAAGGGTAGAAAAGTAAACTTTAAGAATACTATAATATTGATGACAAGTAATCTAGGTGCAGCGTATATAGAAAATATGACCAAAATAGGCTTCCATAAAGGGGACAAGGTCACTAAAGAAGAGTTACTTAATGGTCAGAAAAAACGCATAAATGATGCCCTAAAGAGCTTCTTTAGACCAGAATTCTTAAATCGTATAGATGAGGCATTGATTTTTAATGTATTGACACAAGACAATATTAAAAAAATAGTGAAGTTGCATTTTTCTGAAGTTAAAGACAGACTAAGTAATAGAGGTATAACTTTAAAAGTGCCTAATTCAGTAATTATAGCAATAGCTCAAGAGGGTTACGATCCACAGTATGGAGCAAGGCCAATAAAGAGACTTATAGAGACTAAGGTCTTAACTCCGTTATCTAAGATTCTAGTTAAAGAGGGTATGCCCCAAAAAGCGTCAGTAGCTGTATCTGTTAATAAAGAGGGTCAATTTATATTTACAGTACAGATGCCTGGTATTAAAACTAATTTGTTAGAATCTAAAAAAGATAGAGCACCGAAGCTCAAGAAAAGCCCTATACAAGTTAGTCGCAAGAAGGCGGTTAGATAGGGTAGTGGATAAGACACATTTGGTTGCTTTGTAATAGATGGTATAATATACATATGTCCGATAGTTTGATAAGGTTTGATAAAGTTTCTAAATTCTATAATGGCGGTCCAGCAGCCTTAGACGCTGTAGACCTAGATGTAAAGCATGGTGAGTTTGTCTCTATAGTTGGTCACTCCGGTGCTGGCAAGAGTACACTACTTAAGATGATATTGGCGGAGTTATATCCGTCGGAGGGTGCCGTACTTATTGACATGGATGACACACAGCACTTAAGCAAGGGAGAGGTTACACAATTAAGGCGTAAAATTGGCACGGTTTTTCAAAATTTTAGACTTATAGACAGTAAAACAGTATATGAAAATATTGCATTCGCATTAGAGGTTGCAGGTATGGGAGATGAAGAGATAGAGGTGGATGTGCCACACGTGCTTGGGCTGGTAGACCTACATGATAAAGCTGAGCACTTTCCCAAAGAGTTGTCTGGTGGTGAGCAGCAGAGGGTTGCCATAGCTAGGGCAATAGTTATACAACCAAGCTTACTTATAGCAGATGAGCCAACCGGCAACCTTGACCCTATTAACACTTATGAAGTGGTTCAGATATTAAAAAAGATAAACGATTTAGGTACAACTGTAGTGCTTACTACTCATAATAAAGGTGTAGTAGACTCTGTGGGTGGGCGTGTGGTAACTATGGATGCTGGGAAAATCGTAAGAGATGATAGTGGAGGGCAATACATGCTATAATGATATTTAAATATAAATAATACTAAAATGTTAGGAACGACTTTTAAAAGAATTATTCGTGCTGGTGTAGTAGGCTTCTTCCGTAATGCTTTCGTGTCACTTGCCACAATGTTAGTGATGATGATTACTTTGTTTGTTATAGGGTCGCTATTATTTATGAATGCTGCATTAGAGAGCACTCTAGACCAGGTGAAAGATAAGGTAGATATAAATGCATATTTTTTAACTACAGCATCTGAAGAGCAGGTACTAGAGGTGAAGACTGCAGTAGAGCACTTACCTGAGGTAATGGCTGTACAGTATATCTCTAGAGAGGAGGCATTGGTCATCTTTAAAGAGCGTCATAAGGACGACCAATTGACATTACAGGCCCTTGAAGAGCTGGACGAAAATCCGCTAGGAGCAAGTTTAGCCATAAGAGCTAAAGACCCAAGTCAGTATGAGATTGTTGCGGATTTTTTAGAGGGGCAAATGGCTGTGGCCGAAGGTGAACAACAGATAATAGAGAAAGTAAATTACCACCAAAATAAAGTTGTAATAGATAGGCTATCAGGACTTACAGCCTCTATAGAGACGGCGGGCCTTGCTTTTACCATATTTTTAACAGTCGCATCTGTGATGATAATATTTAATACTATAAGGCTTGCTATATATACAAATAGAGACGAAATAGAGGTGATGCAACTCGTTGGAGCAAGTAACTGGTTTGTAAGAGGGCCGTATATAGTAGAAGGGGTTTTATATGGTTTTGTAGCAGGCTTGTTTACCTTGTTCTTATTCTACCCACTATCCATATATATGAGCTCGGCTACAGAGAGCTTCTTTGGCTCATTTAACTCATTAGTATTTTATACTAGTAATTTCGGGATGTTATTTAAGTACATAGTTGGGTCTGGTGTAGTGCTTGGTGCTGTATCGAGTTTCCTAGCTGTACGTAGGTATTTGGGAGTATAAATTATTAGTGTTAAGTGTGCGCAATTATGAAAAAGAATCACAAATATATATTTGTAATAGGAGGAGTTATGTCCGGAGTAGGCAAAGGTATAGCAGCAGCCTCAATAGGTAAGGTGTTGCAATCTCGTGGGTATAAGATTAATCTAGTTAAAGTAGACCCTTACCTTAATGTAGATGCAGGAACTATGAACCCTACAGAACATGGTGAGGCTTTTGTGTTAAGTAGTGGTTTGGAGACAGATCAAGATATGGGTAATTATGAGCGATTTCTTGGTAGGGACTTACCAGAGGAGAATTATCTTACAAGTGGTATGATATACCAAAGTGTAATACAAAAAGAACGTAACTTAGAGTATGGAGGTAAGTGTGTTGAAGCCATACCACATATACGAGAGGAGATAGTAGAGAGGATAGAGGCCGCAGCGGATATAAATGGTTCAGAGATTAGTGTCATAGAGATAGGTGGTACAGTTGGAGACTATCAGAATATTATGTTTATAGAGGCAGCAAGAGTTATGCAGGCTCGTAATCCAGACAGTGTCTTTTTTATAATGGTGAGTTATTTACCTATACCAAGTAAAGTAGGTGAGATGAAGACAAAGCCAACTCAGAATGCAATAAGGCAATTAAACAGCTATGGTGTTCAGCCTCATATGGTCATAGGGCGCTCAAGTGAGCCTCTAGACGATAGGCGTAAAAGTAAGATAGCAATGCAATGTAATATACGCCCAGAGCATGTAATCTCTGCACCAGACATAGATAGCATATATGATGTGCCATTAAACTTTGATAAAGATAATCTGGCAGATATAATATTGCCACACTTTAAACTTAAAACTAAGCGTACTAACAAGCTTGCTAAAGAGGGTATGCGCTCATGGCGCAAGTTTGCCAATAGCGCTAAGAATACTAAAAAGGAGCTAGATATAGCAGTTGTTGGTAAGTATTTTGGTACAGGGGATTTTGTATTGTCGGATGCTTACATATCTGTTATAGAGGCTATTAAATTTTCTTCTTATGCAAAAGGCGTTAAGCCTAAGCTACATTGGATATCATCACAAGATTTTGAGTCAGGTAAATTGAGTACTAGGTCGCTAAGTAAGTATGACGGTATAATAGTCCCAGGAGGATTTGGTCAGACTGGCATAGAGGGTAAGCTCAAGGTTATAAAGTACGCTAGAGAAAACAAGATACCATATTTTGGACTATGCTACGGCATGCAGCTCATGGTTGTAGAGTATGCACGGCACAAGGCTGGCTTGTCTGGTGCAAATACACGAGAGATAGACAACAAGGCAGAGCACTTAGTTATAGACATTATGCCAGAGCAGAAGAAGAAGTTACAAAACAAGGATTATGGTGGCACTATGCGTCTTGGGCAGTACCCGGCCTATTTGAAAAAAGGCACAATTGCGCGTAAGGCATATAATGCTGAGCTAGTTAACGAGCGTCATAGACACAGGTATGAGGTGAGTCCAGAGTTTGTAGATATTATAGAAGATGCTGGCCTTGTATTTTCAGGAGTGTCCCCAGACAATAAACTTATGGAGATAGCAGAGTTACCCTTGAATGAGCACCCATTTATGCTTGGTACACAATTTCACCCAGAGCTACAAGCCAGACCTCTTACGCCACATCCTCTATTTACTGCTTTTGTTAAGGCAGCGTTAACTTATAAGAAGGGTAAGTCGACAGGTCGGTAGCGTGGTATACTATAAGTATGGAGTTGTTACCAACTATTAGTACATACTTTTTTCCAACACTTATGGCGTTGGCTATAATATATTATGTAATGCAGATTACTTTCTATAAAAATGCCACTACATACTCAGGTGGTGACAAAGCAGAGGAGGGTATATTTAATGGCCTGACCATTATATTTATAGTTATGGTGGTATGGTTCGTGGCATCATTGCTTGCTCGGTTTATATAAGCATGTGGTTGTGTATGGTAAAGTTGTCCACATCACTATTGTTAGAGCCAGATAGAGTGGTATACTGTATGTATACATTATTAATTATCAATAAATTATAAATTTACATTATGAAAAAACAATTTACAGTAATGGGAGGTTCAGCACTTATGCTAGCTGCTATGCCTATGATGGCAAGTGCAGCGGGTCTTACATCATTTTTGAATAAGGTTAGCAGCTGGCTAACTCTATTGGTGCCAATGCTTATAACACTTGGTATTATAGCCTTTTTCTGGGGGTTGGCTAAGTACCTATTTGGTGGTACTGATGACCACAAACAAGGTCTTACAATAATGATCATGGGAGTACTTGCAGTATTTGTAATGGCATCACTTGGAGGCTTGGTAGCAATGCTACAAGAGACAACTGGCGCAGGACAAGGCAGGTCTATTAACCCACCTTGTGTAGGTAAGGCATGTAATAGCAATAGTAATACGGGTACCCGCTCTAGGACTATATAATTGTATTGTTAGTTTTTAAAAAGCAGCCAAGAGGCTGCTTTTTTTTGTGTGCTTGTCTGGTATAATTACCAGCAATGAATACAGAGGTTACAAGTATTATAGACAACATTACAACAATGATCTTTCAGCCTATTGCTACATTGCTTTTTTCAATAGGCTTCTTAGTATTTATGTGGGGGCTTGTAGAGTTTATAGCTAACCCGACTAACTCAGAGGTAAAAGATAAAGGTAAAAAGCATATGATATACGGTGTACTAGGGCTACTCATTATGGTCTCTGTATGGGGTATAGTAGATTTGATAACTAATACACTAGGCATAGATTGTAGCCAAGTACAAAATGGCAAACCTTGCCAGTAGAAGCTTAATTAAGGAGTGGTTGGGGCATTATGTATAAGGTGCGTTTGGGCGATTATTATATCTCGCTCTAAACTTGGGTCTGGTATACCAATAATTTTGGCGTCTGTGCCGCCTGTGCCGGCTGTCTGCACTCTTAATGTACCGTATTTAAGGAAGGTCTCGAATATACCAACAACATCTACTTGCACATCTTGCACTGTATCCATACGCAGTGTCTTTATCTCTCTGTTAAAGAGTGATTTTTGCTCTATGTCCATTATGCGCTGGTTGGTTACTACCCATATGTCAAGATAGTATACAGTCCATATTGTGAATATAATCATAAGCATTACTAACATCCACCCAGCTATAAAGAAAACAATTGTAGCGATGGCTACGCTACTTATGCCGGCGCTTGGTATGAAAGCCATAACTATAAATGGCAATATAAACAATATAAAAAATGGCATCACACTTAAAAAAAGTATAAACCAGTGCTTGCGCATTACACTTATTACAACCTCATTAGTCTGTAAGTTTATCTCATGTGTATTAAAGGCAGCTGGGATCATAATTATAGTAGTGATGTTGAGACCGTTAGCATGACAAATAGTAGTACAAAACCAAGTCCCATGTAGGATATTGATGCTGAGAGAGCTACAGGCGTACTCATCGCATACTTAAACCAGTGATACATAAGTATAGCGCTATATATCATGAATATGACAAATGCGATTATTAGAAATGTGAACAAGAATGTTGTGCTCTGCATCTATAAATTATACCACAAATGTACTATAAACGTATAATATTATCAGTAATTGCAGTTGGTTATACTACAAAACTGTGCAATAATAGCTGTTCTACTAAAAATACAATAATTATGGTAAAAAACAACAAAAAAACAACAAAAAAGAAGTTTTTAAAGAAAAAATTGTTAAAACCAGGCATTTTTGTACGCAAAAATACAAAAAATAAAAAAGATAAACCAGGAGTCCGTGATGTTATAATACAATTATTGTTAACAACTGTGATATTTATAACACTCTTTAGTGTCTATACTGCTTTACAGGGTGGTAGCATGACAAAAGATGATTTAGATATATCGTTGTCAGAGCTTGTTATAGATATTAAAAGTAATACTGTTAGTAAAATCACTGTATTTGGTGAGAATATAGAGGCGGAGTATGGAGATGAGAATAATGTTATAATAAAAAAGACTAAAAAAGAAGCAGACACATCACTCACAGATACGCTTACTAACTACGGCGTAACTCCCGAGCAGCTAATAAATATAGAGATAGAACTTAGAGACCCTACAGGCTTCAGATATTGGTTTGGCCAAGTTGCACCTCTTGTGATACCTGCGTTACTGATATTCGGTATTATAATATATATGTCTAGGCAAATGGGTAAAGGCGGTGGAGGTATGCAGGCATTCTCTTTTGGTAACTCGAAGGCACGTTTGCGTAATCCTGATGATAAGAATGGTAGAGTTACATTTAAAGATGTTGCAGGAGTTAAAGAGGCGAAGTCTGAGCTTATGGAGGTTATAGATTTCTTAAGAAGTCCAAAAAAGTTTATTAAGATAGGGGCCCAAATACCAAAAGGTATCATGCTTATGGGTGCACCAGGATGTGGCAAGACCTTGCTTGCAAGGGCTGTAGCAGGAGAGGCGGGTGTGCCTTTCTATTCAATCTCTGGTAGTGAGTTTGTAGATATGTTTGTAGGAGTTGGTGCCAGTAGGACACGTGACTTGTTCGGTCAGGCTAAGAAGAATTCTCCATCAATAATCTTTATAGATGAAATAGACGCAGTGGGTAGGGTACGTGGCAGCGGACACGGCGGAGGCAATGATGAGCGCGAGCAAACACTTAACCAGATACTTGTAGAGATGGACGGCTTCGAGCCGAACGAGAAAGTGATAGTTATGGCTGCTACTAATAGGCCAGACGTGCTAGACCCTGCACTGTTAAGGCCGGGCAGGTTTGATAGGAGGGTGGTAGTAGAGCTGCCAGATAAAGAGGCAAGAGAAGAGATACTAAAGCTTCATATGAACAAAAAGAAGCAAGAGAAAGATATAGATATAAAAGTTGTATCAAGCAGGACACCAGGCTTCTCTGGGGCAGACTTGTCTAATCTTGCCAATGAGGCAGCTATATTAGCAGTGACTAGTGGTCGTAAAAAGGTAGAACAGGCCGACCTGCTCAACAGTATAGAGAAAGTTCTTATAGGTCCAGAGCGCAAGAGCCATGTACTGAACAAGAAAGAGAAAGAGATAACGGCCTATCACGAAGCTGGACATGCCTTGGTAGCCAGCATGCTCCCATATGCTGACCCGGTACACAAGATCTCTATCATAAGTAGAGGTAGGGCGGCAGGGTATATGCTTAAGCTACCAGACGAAGATAAGAAGATGCATAGTCGCAAAGAGTTTGAGGCAGATATAGCAGTATCTCTGGCAGGTTATATAACTGAGAAGGAAATATTCGGAGATGTAACCACTGGTCCTAGTAATGACTTGCAGGTACTTACAAATACCGCCCGCAACATGGTGACTCGCTGGGGTATGAGTGACGCCGTTGGTCCTATGGCCTTGGTGGGTGACGGTGGCGAGACGTTGTTTGGTACAGGACCACAAGGCAAAGAGTATTCTGAGGAGATAGGTGCAAAGATAGATGCAGAGGTGAAGTCTATAGTAGACAATGCCTACAAAATAGCCGAAGACATACTTACAAGTAAGCGCCCGGCACTAGACGCCATAGCCAAGAGGCTTATAGAAGTAGAAAACCTAGAGAGAGCTGAGTATGAAGAGCTACTTAAAGAGCAAGGTATAGAGCTTAAAAGTAGAAAAGATATAGAACACAGTCCGCTGGTATAGCATGTGCTATAATAATTTATTATGAGTCAGTTTTATAAACCAGACAGGGGAGACAGGTGGAATTATGGAGGTGCAGCTTGGAAGCTTTCACGCTCTAAGATAGACTTGTTTCTACAATGTCCTAAGTGTTTCTATGTTGATAACAAGCTTGGTACAAAGCGCCCGCCTGGATACCCATTTAACCTAAACTCAGCTGTAGATACGTTATTTAAGAAAGAGTTCGACGTGCATCGAGAGGCTGGTACTAAGCACCCTATAATGGAGGAGTATGGCATAGACGTTGTGCCATTTAAGCATGAGAATATGGATACCTGGCGTGAGGTTTTTGAAGGTATACAACATGTGCACAAGGCTACAGGTATGACGATAATGGGCGCAGTAGATGACATTTGGGTTAATCCAGAGGGTGAGCTTATAGTAGTGGACTATAAGAGTACTAGTAAAGACGGGAAACTGGACAAGTTAGACGCGGACTGGCATATAGGATACAAGAGGCAGATGGAGGTATACCAATGGCTTTTACGTCAGAACGGATTTAAAGTGAGTAATACTGGTTACTTTGTATATGCTAATGCTAGTACTAAAGAGGAGGCTTTTAATGCTAAGTTGATATTTGATGTGACGCTCATCCCATATAAGGGTGACGACAGCTGGGTAGAGCCTACAATACTAGAGGCAAAGGCCTGCCTTGAGGATGACAGAGTGCCAAAAGCTGATGACGACTGTGATTATTGTAGGTATAGAGAGTTTGTTGGTAAAAAGCTGCTTAATAGCAAGAGAGAAAAGTCGGTGCCTACCTCACATGCACCAAAGGTGGTTAAGAAAGAAACTTTGTTTTAATTAGCTTCGTGACTCTAGAGCACTCTTAAGTGTAGCACTATCAGCATATTCTAGCTCGGCGCCAGTAGAGAGGCCTCGTCCTAAGGTTGTTACTGATATATTTTGGTCTTCGGTAGATTGTTTCAATACATGGTCTAATGCTTGTGCGGTGTGCTCTCCCTCTGTGGTAGTTGGCATTGCTATTATGATCTCTTTCAAGTCGCTAGCTGCTTTAATATAAGTGATAAGTTTAGCTTGCCCTGGTACTGTGCTAGTAGAGTCTGTGAGTTTGACCCTGCCACCAAGTACGAAGTAGTAACCGGAGTAGCCTCCACTTTTTTCTAACTGGTCAAGGTCGGCATCTTTCTCTACTATAAGTAGCTGGCTTGCGTCTCTGGAAGTGTTCCCACATAGGCTACATATAGAGTCGCTACCGTCTGCGTAGTATCTCTGACATTT
>Ga0256834_1000544_pt1 | contig 27007 bp, 27 predicted proteins | sample 4281140metaG_FD_190536 | JGI IMG/M metagenome (GOLD analysis project Ga0256834, IMG submission 190536) | Hydrothermal vent microbial communities from East Pacific Rise, Pacific Ocean - 4281-140 | ecosystem: Environmental > Aquatic > Marine > Hydrothermal vents | place: Pacific Ocean: East...
ATCACACAATGGCCAAAAATAAAGGCTCTAGGTTTTGATGAAAAATTCAAACGAAAATGGATTTATTATCTAAGTTATTGCGAAGCAGGATTTGATAATGGCGTGATTGATGTAGGGATTTATCAATATTCCCGCCCAATGAAAGAATAGAAAACTACAAGTCTAGCAACTACAAGTAATCGCAATTGAAGTAGAAGGGAGTTAATTCGGTAACTGTCACCGTAAATCCGGTTTTGTTGGCATTAGTGCACCACCTCTGGTTTATTATTTCGGGCGTTATCTTAATAAGCGTTATCTGCGGCGTTTATTGGTACTGATCTATATCCCTGCGGTTACCGTCCAAACGGGCGTGTTTATTTTAAATGGATTATTCACAACTCAAGTACTTATTTGGGGATTGCTAATGCTACCATCTATGTTTTTTGGCGTATATCTGGGGAATCTGACTTTTCATATGATTTCCGAGTCACTTTTCCGTAAATTACTTGGTCTAGTCTTGGTCATCGCATCTATCCGTCTGCTCGTTCTTGGGATTTTATAATAATCACCAAAATTCCAGTGATAGTTACCGAGTTAATTAGTCCTCTTCTTTTACGGCTTTGTGTAGAGAACTGACGATCTAATCTTATTTCTAGGTTTCTTATAAAATCAACCTTACTAACCACCGTTTTGTCTTTGAAAACGAACCAGCAAAAAACTCCCAAACTCAATGTCTTGCACCAAACGGCGGGGGTGTCGGGGTCGGGAGCGCAAGCGACCAACGGCGACAAGAGAAAGACAAGTCGGGGGTGTCGGGGACGGGAGCGTAGCGACCAACGGCGACAAGAAAAGAGCAAAGCCAAAGACTCCCAAACTCAATGTCTTGCACCAAACGGCGGGGGTGTCAGGGTCGGGAGCGCAAGCGACCAACGGCGATAAGAAAAAAGAGAATGGTACGCCACAGAAGGTTAAAAAGGGGAATCGAACCCCTGTTTCCGCCGTGAAAGGGCAGCGTCCTAACCGCTAGACATGGAGTGTTGCCAAAAAACTGCTATGCAGTTTTTTACTTGAGGCAATACGACCACAAAGAATCATCGTCATACATGAGGGGGAATGGTACGCCCAAGGGGAATCGAACCCCTGTTTCCGCCGTGAAAGGGCAGCGTCCTAACCGCTAGACGATGGGCGCGTAACATTGTTGGTTCGTATAAGGCTCTTATTGCATAAGTGCAAGCATGTTTTTCATGCAAAACAAAGTTTTTTTTAACAACCGCCAAAAGTAACTGGTCCTTTATGGCCTCTTGGCCTTTTTCTTACATCAATATGAATGAAGTTTCGCCCAGAATAACAGCCTAAACCGCCTATTAAAGCGTTTCTTTTTGCAAAAGCCATAAGTTTTTTCTTTGAAACCCCTGGAATAAAAAAATCAGCCGCCATGCATTTTTTATGATAGCTATTTTTTGCGCCACCAACTTTTCCATTATGCGATGGTGAGCGATAACCCGAATTCATAACCACTTTTTTGCCAAAAAACCCTTCAAAATCCCAAATTACAAGCCTTAAAGCAGGTGAGAGGCAAAATGCATTTACACTTGAAGAGGAAACATAAGTGCCAAAATCACTTTTATAGCCACTATATTGAGAGCCTGAACCATTGGCAAACAAAGCAAGCGGAGCGCAGGCTGAAAGAGATAAAAGCAAAAATATTAATGCAGCAATTTTTTTCATGAGTAAATGCCAGCTTTACTGGAAAGTCTTGTTAAGGAGCATGAAAATAACATACAGCTTACAAATTTCTCGCTAACGTGAATGGTAAAAAAAGACTTAATATGCATTTTAACATGTGTAAAAATACCACATGTTAATAAAAATAAAAGAATCTCTTAACTTTTTGTTATGAATCAGGCAAGGTGTAACAATATTTGTGGTGTAACTCGCCTTTTGCGAGCTTTGAGTATTAAGGGATAGCGGTATTATGGGGGCAAAATATTCAACTGATGGTGTTAAGCCAAATAAAGAAGCTGAAGATAATCATTCTCTTCAGCCTGAAGTAGCTGTGCCTGCGCACGAGGGTGATATGGAAGCTGTTGAGCTTTGCGGTACAATCAAATGGTTTGATGTTGGCAAGGGTTTTGGCTTTATTGTGCCAGATGATGGCAGTGACGATGTTTTACTTCATGTTACATGCCTGCGCCGTGATGGTTATCAAACTGCCTATGAGGGTGCTAGAGTAGTTTGTGAAGCATTGGCTCGCCCTGGTGGCATGCAGGCCTTTAGAATTCTCTCAATGGACGAAACCACCGCAAAGCACCCAGCTCAACTAGAAGAGGCACGCACTCATATTGTGGTAGAGCCAAATTCTGAACTAGAGCGTCTTGAGGTGAAATGGTTCAACCGAGTGCGAGGCTTTGGGTTTTTATCAAAAGGTGAGGGACACCCAGATGTCTTTATCCACATGGAAACTTTGCGTCGTTTTGGCCTAGCTGAATTACGCCCAGGGCAATTTGTCTTAGCTCGCTTTGGCGATGGCCCCAAAGGCCTAATGGTAGCAGAAATCCGCCCCGATGGCTGGGGAGAAGCTCCTAGCTCTCATTAATTTTTGTTTGTGGTTTGCACTATCTTGTTAAGAGTAAGCGAGATTCTTACACTCTTTACTTTGTTCAAAATGAATTTGTCACCATGAACGAAAGTGAAGGGCCTTAGCAAGCAGCATAAGATGTTTCGGCTTCGCTCAACATGACATTGCTGTGATGGCAGAGTGTTATTTCTAACAATAAAATTACTATTGGATTGCTAAGCACCACTCTTCGACAAGATCAGGGTGAAAGTGGAGAATAAAAAGAAATAGTTTATTCGGTAACTGTCACCGTAATTTCATTTGAGTAAGATAAAAAATAAGCTTCATCAATAGAGGTGAAAAAGAACTTTTTAAAAAGTGAATCAAGCATGGGGGATTTTCATTGCCTTATATTATTTACCTGAGCCAAATAACTCCTGCTCAGATCTTTTAAGTCCTCTATTATTACCTGAATTTGGAGATTGTAAAGTAGAACTTAGCGGAGGGGCAAGTGGATTAGAGCGGTTAAAACCTGCAGAGGATAATGGATCATATCTAAATAGAAGCTTATTGAGTGATAGCCAGGGGTGGATGAATTCTGTTCATATAACTAATTCCTAGCATCTCAAGGATAGGCTTGCGGTCATTGATAATATCTAGTCCGCCTTTAAAATTAATTCTTGACGACGTTCCCAAAATTCTTGATCAAAAATAGCAGGAACTTTTGCACTCGATTCAAACTCGACTTTACAGGGAAACTTTCCAGATTTCAATCGTTCGAAAATTCTGTCCACCTCATCAGAGGATGCAGAAAATCGGAACGCATCTATATCTTGAGAAAAGCAAAAAGACTTTGTCGTATCATCAAAAATATCGCTTTCATTTCCCCAAATTACTCCATCAATAAGAGCATCAATTTTCTCATCTACTTCACTAGGCAGGCATTCAAAAATTCCTGTTCCATTCGTAAAACTGAAGGATAAAACACTCTCCAAATACACATCAATATCTCTCTTGGTAATATTTTTTGCATAATGTTTAGAAAAAAAGAAATATTTATGTTCTCCAGCATTAACTTTAGCTACACTTTTGGATTTAAAAGGCAGAGGGGTAAACTCATCACTAACAGAAAAAAAAGTAGCATTAGTACTAACAAATGCTTCTATTAAAACCAAGCGAACAAATTCCAAAAGATCATCATCATCGTCAGACATCACAACAATATTTGCTCCCCAAAGTATGTGTGGTTTTATCCTCTGAATGATTACATTCGCACCTGATTTCTTAAGACAATCAGTTTTTTGTTCAGACATTACGATTCCCTAGATCATTTCCACATATTTTTTAAGTTATCCTACAAGACTAAACAAATTACTACAACTTCCCCTCAAAGACGGCGACTTGTTCGACTTAGCGGGAATTACAATTACGGTGCAATTACGGTGACAGTTACCGAATTAAAGCATTAAAATAATGATGATAGTAAATCTTACTAGCAATATTCCGTAAAAATCATATCTTTATCGTTATAATTAGAATTAATCTCTTTATTGTATGAACAATATTCACACAATCAAAAATATGACAATATTATTTTATTTGCTTAGTAAATATACCTTATTTCACATATAACTTTTTTGGCATACTTGACCTTTAAAAGAAAATCTAACATAGTGATATTTATCGCTTTATAAGCATCGAAAGCTATCACTTGGGAGGGGGAGAAAATTCGAAATCATCTAAAGGCAGTTTTTTTTACTGCAATTTTTTCATTATACTCTTTGCTCTTTGGGGTTTTTCCTGCATTTTCTCAAAATGATGTGGAGGCGGGTGCAAAGGTTTTTCGTACTTGCAAATCCTGCCACAGTATTGGCCCTGATGCTGCCAACCGCACTGGGCCTCATTTAAACGATTTATTTGGCAGAGCTGCTGGCTCAATTGAGGATTTTAAATATTCAAAAGATATGATGCGAGCTGCCAATGGTGGCCTAGTTTGGGATATTGAGCATATCGATATGTTTATTGAGAAGCCAAAATCTTTAATTTTTAAAACAAGAATGGCATTTAGAGGCGTAAAAGATCCCGTTGATCGTGCTAATCTAATGGCATTTTTGCGTCAGTTCTCAGATGATCCATCAAATATTCCAGAAGCAGAACCTACCATGGCAGCAGTTGATCCTGATGTTCACCCGCTAATTCTAGCAATTGAAGGAGATAAAGAATATGGTGCTTATCTCTCTGGTGAATGCACAACTTGCCATAGGGTAGATGGCGAGGACGATGGAATTCCATCAATTGTTGGTTGGGATGTTGAAGATTTTGTAACGGCATTGCATGCTTATAAAAATGGGCATCGTTTGCATCAAGTGATGGAGATGACCGCAAAACGGCTCTCAGAAGAGGAAATTGCTAGTTTAGCGGTTTATTTTTCTGAGTTATAAATAGAAAGGGCAGTTATTTGGTCAAATTGCTGTGAGTTAGAAAAATATACTATATAGGCATTTTTCTTTGAAATAGCATTGCTGGTTTGTATGTCCAGCATGAAGTAAGAAGAGATGAAATTTATAAAACAAAAATTATAATTTAAACACAACATAGGGAGAATTTTTCATGAAAATTAACAGACGAGGATTTATTGGTTCGGGCATAGCAGCAGCAGCTGTTCTTAGCTCACCAATGGTAATGGCCTCTGGCCGACCAAGAGTGGTTGTTATTGGTGGTGGTGCTGGTGGTGCAACTGCTGCACGCTATCTTGCTAAAGACAGCAAAGGTGCAATTGATGTTGTTTTAATCGAGCCAACCCGCACATATTACACCTGCTTTTTCTCAAACCTTTATATTGGTGGTGTTCGTGATTTTACTTCAATAGGTCATACATACGGCAAACTTGCTTCAGAGTATGGCATTAACGTTGTGCATGATTGGGCAACTGGTGTTGATAAAGAAGCCAAAACGGTTTCTCTCGCAGGTGGTGCTTCAATTTCTTATGATTCTCTGGTTATCTCACCAGGTATTGATTTTGTAGAAGGTTCAGTAGCTGGTTGGGATTTAACATCGCAAAATGCTATGCCACACGCTTATAAAGCTGGCTCGCAAACTCAATTATTAAAAGCACAAATTGAAGCTATGCCAACTGGTGGCACTTTTGCAATGGTTGCTCCGCCAAACCCATATCGTTGTCCTCCTGGGCCGTATGAGAGGGTTTCTATGGTTGCACATTTGCTTAAAAACATAAACCCAACAGCAAAAATTTTGATTGTTGATCCAAAAGAAAAATTCTCAAAGCAAGGTTTGTTTGAAGAGGGTTGGTCAAAACATTATGCTGGCATGATTGAGCGTGTTGGCCCTGATTTTGGTGGCGCAAATGTTGAAGTACGCCCAGATTCAATGGAAGTTGTCATTGATGGCGATGTAGAAAAAGTTGATGTTTGTAATGTTATTCCTGCCCAAAAAGCAGGTATTATTGCGGAACTAGCTGGTGTAACCAATGATAGTGGCTGGGCTCCTGTTACTGCCCATGACATGAAATCAAAAATGGACGATAATATTTATGTTCTTGGTGATGCGTCTGCTCAAGGTGATATGCCAAAATCTGGCTTCTCTGCTAACTCGCAAGCAAAAGTTTGCTCAATGGCAATTAGAGGCGCATTGACTGGCAGTAAAGTATTCCCTGCGAAATTTGCAAATACTTGCTGGTCACTTATCGATACAAATGATGGCGTTAAAGTTGGTGCAGCTTATGAAGCAACCGATGAAAAAATTGCAAAAACTTCAGGCTTCGTTTCTAAAACTGGTGAAGATGATGCAATGCGCAAGCAAAATTATGAAGAATCAGTTGGTTGGTACGAAGGCATAACAGCCGATATGTTTGGCTAGATTTTGCTAGAATTACTGATAAAATTTAGGGGGAAAGCGTTGGCTCTCCCCCTTTTTATGTTTGAATGAAACTGATTAATGTAGATAATTTAAACTATCAAAACTAAGCAATTGCGATAGATTTTGAACCTTCAAAAACAGAACCTTCGTCATCAATCCATTTGCACATTAACTCACCTGCTTCTTCTACTTTTAAGAAAAATAAGAAATATGGATTTTCTGAAACTGATCCCTCAAGGTTAAATGTAACAACTTCTTTGCCATTAAAACTAGCCTCAAACGTATGAATAATCATACGGGGAATTCTTTCACCAGTATCTTGATTTCGATGCTGACCAGATTCCATTTTGTGATTAATCAGTGTTTTTACAGTAACAATCTCGCCAGCTTTCGCCGTTTTGGGAAGTTTAATCCGAGGTTTAATGATTGCCATTTTATTCTCCTAAATTCAAAAAAATTAGCCGCAGCCACCAACAGTTACTTCTATTGAAAAAATGCCGCTTTTAAAACTTCCATCAGCCATTTTTGCGATAGCCATCAAGTCTTGTGATTTTGCAAGCCTGATTCGAGTTGATGCTTCAGATTTGCCAGAAAGCTCACCAAAATTAAATGTAATAATTTTGGGAGCAGGGTTGCCCTCAGCGATAATAAGAATAGACTTCGCACCGTCTGCTAAAACGCTGATTGGAACTGAACCGCCATTTTCGGCTAATTCAGGAGCTGTGAGCGTAACTCCACCCTCAACAACATCTGCTCCACCTGTAAATTCATCAATAAATGCCTGCGCCTCAGTTGTCATAGCAAAGGCTGAACCCAAGGGGAAAGCAGAAACTGAAATAATTCCAGCACCACCTAGGGCTAAGGCAGATCTTCTTGTTATACCCATAAAAAACTCCTAATAGTTTGATAAAAAAATATCAATAAATTCCATTTTGGTAATATATCATTGACCTACGTAATGAGCAAGTGTTTCAACCCTAATAAACCTCACATTTATGTGTGTTGCGCTTGCGTAAACATTATTATTAAATACCCCTGTAAACAATCAATTTGGTGAATTTATGAAATTAAATAAGCTAGTAATAAATATTGTAGGGGCATTTTTTATTTTCCTCACATTTTTTTCCTCAGCAGCATTTTCACAAACAAAACTACTCATGTTTGAAGCAGATGGTTGTTATTGGTGTGAGGTTTGGCATAAGGAAGTTGGCCAAGTTTATGAAAAATCCCCTGAAGGAAAAATTGCTGAATTGCAAATTGTCCCACTTACAAATGCCAACCAGAAACAATATGATTTAAACTCAAGAATTGTATATTCACCCACTTTTGTTTTAGTAAATAATAACAAAGAAATTAGCAGAATTGAGGGCTATCCGGGAGCAGATTTCTTTTGGGGAATGTTAGAAAAAATGATTGAAAACATAGAGAATACAGAACCCAATTCCTAAAGAGGAAACTTCCTGAATTTATAAAAATCCTTGACAAAGCAAGGTATTAGTAGCAGTTTTTGAAAAAACTTATCCATTGGTCAGATTATATTAAGTTGATGCAAAAACCTATAAAGCTCATTTTTAGCATTCTTTTATTGCTTTTACTTTCTGCTTGTTCAAAAGGAAATATAGCAAATATCCTCACGGCTGATGGCAGTGTGCATGTATTTAACATCGAAATTATGGATACTGATGAAACACGTGCAAAAGGCATGATGTTTCGTCAGGAAATTGCACCAGATTTTGGAATGTTATTTGATTTTCATACAGAAAAACAGGTAGCTTTTTGGATGCAAAATACATTTATTCCTCTTGATATTATTTTTATTGCGGCGGATGGGGAGATAAAAAATATCCATGTAAACGCCCGTCCCCATGATATAAGCTCTATTCCATCAGATGGTAAAGTACGATTTGTGCTGGAAGTGGCAGGGGGGCGAACTCTTGAGCTTGGTATTGCTAAAGGCGATAAATTCGAGCATGTTAGAATTAAGAAATGAATTAATGGGGGGGAAGTTTCATGAATTGGTATGAACCAATAGATATTTATTGTGAGAGGTTGAGCGCACAATTTTGGGCAGAGCCGTTTAATGCACTAACCAATATTGCATTCATATTAGCCGCAATCATTGGCTTTATAGTTGCAAAAAAATACAATAGGCTTGATTTTGTCAATGTGCTGTTGATTTTGCTTGCAGTAGCGATAGGGGTTGGCTCATTCTTATTTCACACCTATGCAAACGCTTGGTCAGAATATGCCGATTTAATTCCCATAGCGTCATTGGCATTAATATATATCGCTTTTTCTGTCCGCAGGTTTTTTAATAAAAGCTGGTTAGGTGTGACATTCATTGCGCTATTATACTTTGGTGCAAGTGCAGTAATTTTATACTTTATAGCACCTCTAGCAAAGGATTCTTTTGCTTGGCTCAATGGATCACATATTTATGCACCAGTGCTATTAGGCCTGCTAGTGATGAGCTTTTCATTGCTTTTTGCAAAACATCGAGCAGTAAACTTAATGCTATTGGCAACAATAACCTTCATTATTTCATTGAGCTTTAGAACTATGGATAAAGCCATCTGCGAGAGCTTCCCAACAGGGACGCATTTCATCTGGCATTCGCTAAACGGACTAATGATAGCAGTCTTGTTAGTTGCAATAATAAAATATGGAAAAAAGAAGCAAAAAACTTAAACTACAAATGATAAAAGCGTTTTATTTTTAAAATAAAAATGGTGACCCCGGTACGATTCGAACGTACGACCTACGGATTAGAAGTCCGTTGCTCTATCCAGCTGAGCTACGGGGCCAAAATGTTTAGGACTTTTAGTGAGTCCACGGTGTTTTGCGTGTGTTTTTAAAATTGTCAGGATATGAAACTTGTTTCACCTCTGCTTCATGTGCAACGTCTACTCTATAAGTAATACCGTTCTTTTTTGCATAAGATTTTGCACTCTCAAGACTATCAAAATTTAAGCGTACTTGTGATTGCATATCAGAAGTTGAAACACGGCCAAGCAACGGCTCTATATTTTGAGCAGTTTGAGGTTCAAATACTAAAACCCAATTTTTGCTTTTGCCTTTGCCAGACTGCATTGGATTACGTGACGGGCGAAAAATCCGTGCGCTCATGAGGTTATCTCCATTATCATTGCGCAAAATGGTCGGGGCAGCAGGATTCGAACATGCGACCCCTGGTTCCCAAAACCAGTGCTCTACCAAGCTGAGCTATACCCCGTTCCGTTTTGGCGCAGGTTTGAACTACACATATTCATCGACAAAGACAAGTGTTTAAAACAAACAATTTTAAAAAATGAAATTGTTGATTAAAAATCAAAAAAATTGCACATATCTAGAATGACAAATATTTATAAAAAATGGCCAATTGTTTTTACAAAAACCACCCTAACACTCTTTCTTTTGGTAGTGGGCGTGATTTTTATCATTCTTGCTTTTTTAGACCTGCCAGTTACTCGCTGGGTGACTTCTTTAGATGATGGAGTAATCGCTCCCTTTAAAATCATTACTAGAGCAGGAAATTCGGACTGGATATTAATCCCAACTCTTATTGGTGCAATTGTTGGCTTTATATTACTAAAAGTAAAAACTGCCCAAAAAATGTGGGTTAAAGCAAGGCTGTTATTCATAACCTCATCATTCATTTTTTTAAGTGTTGCAATTCCAGGTGTTCTAGCAAATTTAATTAAACGTTTGCTTGGTCGAGCCCGTCCAATGAATATCGAGGAATTGGGCATATTCTACTTGCGCCCATTTAGCGATTGGCAATTTCAGTCTTTCCCTTCAGGCGACGCCACAACAATTTTTGCCCTTTTTGTTGCGCTTGCTTTTTTGATTCCAAAGCTAAAGTGGCTTTTCTTATTTGGCGCAATATTAGTTAGTCTTTCACGTATAATGGTTGGGGTGCATTTTCCAACTGATGTTTTTGCTGGAATACTGCTAGGAACATTTGGATCTTATGCCGTGCGCAATTATTTTATTTCTAAAAATTGGCTATAGCGATTTAACCCTGCCATAAGATCAGCTTTTAAATCAGCAATACCCTCTAAGCCAACATGAATGCGTAATAAATTGCCTTTTTCCTTCCAAACTGTTGCTGTGCGAATATTCTCTGGTTTGGCTGGCAAAACGAGGCTTTCATATCCACCCCAAGAATAGCCCATACCAAATAGTTCAAGATCATCTACTAAAGCAGCAATTGCTTCTCTTGGAGCTGGCTTAAGAATAATAGAGAATAGAGATCCTGAGCCAGAAAAGTCACGCCTAAATATAGTATGGTCAGGGTGAGAAGGCAGAGCAGGGTGTAACACTTTTTCTACAATATCTTGTTTTTCTAGCCACGAAGCTAATTCCAAAGCATTTTTTTGATGCGTTTCCATGCGTATAGCTAACGTGCGCAATCCCCTAGCAATTAAAAAGGCATCATCAGGTGAGGCACACACTCCTGTTAAATAGTGAGCTTTTTTTACACTTTCCCAAAGTTTTTCATTGGTCGAGATAGTGCCACTCATAACATCAGAATGGCCAACAAACATTTTTGTGCCAGCATGAATAACAATATCAGCACCTAAATCTAATGGACGATAATAAAGAGGAGTTGCCCAACTATTATCGACAATAGTTGTAATATTGTGCTTTTTTGCAATTTTTGTAATTAATGGTAAATCCTGCAACTCAAATGTTAATGAACCTGGGCTTTCAAGAAATATAACGCTTGTTTTTTCGTTTATTATTTCTTCAATTTCTGTTCCAATTCTTGGGTCATAATATTTAGTAACAACTCCAAATTTAGTTAAAAGACCATCGCATAACTTACGTGTTGGCTCGTAAGCACTATCACTTATAAGAATTTCATCGCCACTCTTTATGCAACTTAGTATTGCAGTTGATATTGCACTCAGACCAGAGGGGGTAAGCACTGTCCCATGGGCGTTTTCAAGCTCTGTGACAATTTCTTCAACTGTGCGAGTGCTGGGATTTCCCATGCGCCCATAAGAAAAAGTCTGAGAATGATTATCGAGACTTTTAAGGTTTTTAAACAAAATAGTTGAGCCACGTGTGACAGGAGTGTTGACCAATCCATGCTGCTCATCTGGTCGTCTGCCAGTATGAGAAAGGCGGGTATTCATTGAAGGGTTGGGTAGTATTGTAGTTTTTTTCATCTTGAAATCCCTTGAAAATAGTAAAAAAGCAAAAAAAGTATAAATAATCAAAAAACAGGTCTTGACCTCGAGGTCAATTGTAGAGTTGATAGCATTTACACATTTCTCCTTTTGGAGGAAAGTGTATTTTAGCGGTCACAAAAATGTGGCACGCAAAGGGAAAATAACAGGGATTAGGAAATAATATGAAAAATAAAATTGTAACTCTTGCTCTTTCAGCGACAATGGGTCTTATGGCAACAACTGCAATGGCAGGTACGCTTGAAGATGTTGTAGCTAAGGGCTATGTTCAATGTGGTGTTACAACTGGTGTAGCAGGTTTTGCTCTTCCAGATGCAGACAATAAATGGGCAGGTCTTGATGTTGATTATTGTAAAGCTCTTGCTTCAGCAATTTTTAACGATGCAGACGCAGTTCGTTACACACCATTGAACTCAACAGAGCGTTTTGCTGCTATGTCTTCAGGTGAAGTTGATCTATTGTCACGTGTGACAACATGGACAATGAGCCGTGATACACAGCTTGGCATGAACTTTGTTGGAACAATGTTCTATGATGGACAAGGCTTCATGGTTCGTAAAGATTCTGGCATTACTTCTCCTTCAGAACTTTCTGGTGCAGCTGTTTGTATTCAAACAGGTACAACAACAGAACTTAACGCTGCTGATTATTTTGCAGCAAACAACCTAGAGTTTACTCCAGTTGTTTTTGTTGATCGTGACGAAGTTGTAAAAGCATACGAAGATGGACGTTGTGACGTTTACACAACAGACGCTTCTGGTCTTGCTGCTAACCGTACTAAGTTTGCTGTTCCTTCAGATCACGTTATTCTTTCTGAAATCATTTCTAAAGAGCCTCTAGCTCCAGTTGTTCGTCAAGGTGACGACACTTGGTTTAACGTTGCTCGTTGGACATATTTTGCACTTCTAAACGCTGAAGAACTTGGTGTTACATCTGCAAATGTTGACGAAATGCTTGGTTCAGACAATCCTTCAGTTAAGCGTCTTCTTGGCGTTGAAGGTGACTTTGGTACTCCTCTTGGTCTAAATAAAGACTGGGCTTACCAAATCATTAAAAATGTTGGTAACTACTCAGAAATTTATGAGCGTAACGTTGGTGTAAATACTCCACTTGGTCTAGAGCGTGGTGTTAATGCTCTTTGGACTCAAGGTGGCATTCAGTATGCTCCACCTATCCGCTAAACTTTAACTACTTAGTCTCGGCACTCTTTTTGGAGTGCCGAGATTTCCCATTTTGGGAGCTTTCATAAGGCTTATAAGCCTATTATTTTTGCCACTGGAAAGAATTCGGGGGGTTCCATGGCCGACCAAAACGGTTCGCATAAGAATGTGCCAAAACCATCATTTGTAAACGATCCAAAAGTTCGTGGAATATTCTACCAACTTGTTGTGATGGCTATAATTGTTGCGTTTGTAGTTGTTGTTGCTCAAAATACTGCGGCAAACCTTGCAGCACAAAATAAATCAACTGGATTTGATTTCTTCTCTCAGTCTTCTGGGTTTGATATCTTCTTTACACTAATTCCTTACGATAGAGCTTCAAGTTATTGGGACGCCTTTGTTGTTGGTATGTTAAATACCTTGCTGGTTTCTGTGATAGGTGTATTCCTTGCTACATTACTTGGCTTTACACTTGGTATAGCGCGACTTTCTAATAACTGGATTATTGCAAAAATGGCAATGGTCTATGTTGAAACACTGCGTAATATTCCACTGCTTTTACAGCTATTCTTCTGGTACACAGCTATTCTAAAGACTATGCCAAATGTGAAGCAAAGTTTTGAATGGTTCGGCTCTATATTTGTTAATAAACGTGGGATTTATTTTCCTAAACCAGTACCTGACGACATATTCAATTGGGTTATTTTAGCATTTTTTATTGCGATTGCTGGTGCTTTTTTATTGAAACATTGGGCTAAAAAACGCTTAGAAAACACAGGTCAAAGATTTCCTGTTTTTTGGGCTTCAATCGGTATAATAATTATTTTCCCTGCTTTAGTGTGGTTGGTGTCTGGTGCTAATCTTTCGTTTGATGTGCCTATCCTAAAAGGCTTTAACTATAAAGGTGGCCTAGTCCTTCCTCCAGAGTTTATGGCTTTGTTGCTTGGTCTTGTTCTCTATACCGCAGCCTTTATTGCTGAGATTGTTCGCTCGGGTATTGTTGCCGTTGAAAAGGGGCAAACAGAGGCTGCACAATCGCTAGGTCTTAAAGATGGCGACAGGTTGCGTTTGGTAATAATTCCACAGGCTATGCGTGTTATTGTTCCGCCTTTGACATCACAGTTTTTGAACCTTACCAAAAACTCCTCACTTGCGGCAGCTATTGGCTACCCAGATCTTGTGAGTGTGTTTATGCAAACAACACTAAACCAAACTGGTCGAGCCGTTGAAATTGTGTTTGTCACAATGATGGTTTACTTGACTTTATCACTTTTAACATCAGCATATATGAATTGGTATAATTCTCGTGTTGCAATGGTTGTAAGATAGGGAGACGAAAAATGGCTAAAAATAATCTTGCCTTTGTTCGTAAAGACATAATAGACGAATCTCCAGCTCCAAATCTTTCCAAAGGTATTGTTGGCTGGTCTAAAGAGAATTTATTCTCTTCACCTTCAAATACGATTTTAACGATTATAGGTATGGCATTATTACTTTATATATTACCTCCTCTATATAATTTCGTTTTTGGACATGCTGTTTGGCCGGGTGAGGGTGTAACAGTTGAGGCATGCCGTGCGCATGGCACAGGTGCATGTTGGGCTTATATTGATGATCGTATGAGTTTCTTCGTGTATGGATTTTTCCCCAAGGATGCATATTGGGCAACACAAGAAGGTTTTCTTGCCTCGATAATGCAATATTGGAGGGTTAATTCTGTATTTGCTGTTGGCGTATTATTGCTAGTTCCACTAATGTGGCCAGACCTTAAGTATAAAACAGTAAATGCAATCTTGTTCTTTGTTGTTTATCCAGTGTTTGTTTTTTACATGCTTAAAGGTGGTGTGTTTGGGCTTGAGGAAGTGCAAACAGAGAGTTGGGGTGGTCTTACAGTTACCTTAATCATCGGTTTGGTGGGCATTGTTGTATCCCTTCCTATGGGTATAGTTTTGGCTCTTGGGCGACAATCTAAAATGCCAATAATTAAAACTGCCTGTATTATGTTTATTGAGGTATGGCGTGCAGTGCCATTAATTACGGTTTTATTTATGGCCTCAGTAATGTTGCCATTATTCATGCCAGTTGGCATGACGGTTGATAAATTACTACGCGCCTTAGTTGGTGTTTCGTTTTTCTCTGCAGCTTATATGGCCGAGGTTGTGCGTGGTGGTTTGCAAGCTCTTCCAAAAGGGCAGTCTGAGGCGGCGGCTTCTTTGGGTATGAATTATTGGAAATCAATGCTTTTCATTATATTACCGCAAGCATTAAAACACGTTATTCCAGGCATTGTGAATAGTTTCATTGCCTTGTTTAAAGATACGTCGTTGGTTTCAATCGTTGGGATTTTTGATCTATTAAAAACTGTCCAAATTTCAAACTTAAATTTAGATTGGGCATCAGAAAACCAAGCAATAACAGGCTATTTATTTGCTGCAGCGGTTTTTTGGGTATTTTGTTTTGGTATGTCGCGATATTCCTTAATGATGGAAGATCGTCTCAACACTAGTCACAAGAATTAAAAGGGTAAACTTATGAGTTCACAAACACAAGAAGCAGCTAGTAAAAAAGTGAAAGCTGTTGAAGAAGATGCTAAAACGGCTATTGAAATCACCGAAATGAATAAATGGTTTGGCGATTTCCACGTTTTGCGTGACATTAACCTAAAAGTAAAAAAAGGCGAGCGTATCGTTATTGCTGGGCCTTCTGGTTCAGGAAAATCAACGCTAATTCGTTGCATAAACCGGCTTGAAGAACACCAGCAAGGTCACATTATTGTTAATGGAACTGAATTAACTTCTGATGTTAAAAAAATTGACGAAGTTAGGCGTGAAGTAGGAATGGTGTTCCAGCATTTCAATCTTTTCCCGCATCTTAGCATTTTAGAAAACTGCACACTTGCTCCAATCTGGGTTCGTGGTGTTCCAAAAGCAGAAGCTGAAGAAACAGCAATGCACTATTTAGAGCGTGTAAAAATTCCTGAGCAAGCCCTAAAATATCCGGGTCAGCTTTCTGGTGGTCAGCAGCAGCGTGTTGCAATCGCTCGCTCGCTTTGCATGAATCCTCAAATTATGTTGTTTGATGAGCCAACCTCTGCGCTTGATCCTGAAATGATTAAAGAAGTGCTAGACGTTATGGTTTCTCTGGCTGAAGACGGCATGACAATGCTTGTTGTTACGCACGAAATGGGCTTTGCTCGTCAGGTAGCCAATAGGGTAGTATTTATGGATCAGGGTCAAATTATTGAACAAAATGAGCCTGAAGCCTTCTTTAGCAATCCTCAACATGAGCGTACTAAAGAATTCCTTAGCCAAATTCTACACTAGAAATTGACTAAACTAATATATGGGTCAGTTTTAATTGACCCATATTTTTTTCTTTTATAAATGTCTTTTGGTTTGTTTTCATTCTAGGAGCGGTCTTTTGACCGAATGATTGTTTTGGCGAGTATTATGCCGTTTATCTTATCATTTTTACGTGTGGTTTTCGCTTTTGCGTTCACTGCCCTTCTTGTTGCACCTGCTCATTCTCAAACGCTTCAAACAGTAAAAGACAGAGGTCATTTAATTTGCGGTGCTTCTGAGCAACTCTTGGGCTTTGCGCAACAAAGTTCTGAGGGGTTTTGGTCTGGTTTTGACGTTGATTTATGTCGTGCTATTTCAGCAGCAATATTTGGCGATCCAGACAAGGTTGAGTTCATATCATACGATGGTTTGGCAAGGTTTGCCCCACTTCAACTAGGTGATGTTGATGTTCTAGTTCGCAATGCTTCATGGAATTTACGCCGAGATAGCTTGTATCAGGTTAGATATGTAGGAACATCATTTTTTGATGGGCAGTCATTCTTGATAAGAAAAAACCTTGGAATAGTGTCCTCGTATGAATTAGATGAACTTTCAATTTGTGTAATTGATGCAAGTGAAGAGCAAAGCAATTTAGTTGAATTCTCTTTTAAAAATCAAATTACTTATACCGAAATATTATATCAAGATCGTCATGACCTATCCCTAGCCTATGAGGGCGGTTTATGTGATGCTATTTCTGCTTCTTCTAGCCATCTTTATTCTATGATGCGTAATATGAGTGAGCCAGACGAGCATCAAATATTACCAGAAAGAATATCAAAACAGCCACTTGGTCCAGTTATTAAACTAGGTGATGATGAATGGTATAATCTCATTAATTGGGTGCTATTTGCCTTAGTAAATGGCGAGGAATTGGGCGTAAATTCAACAGGAGCTACCTCATTTGACGTTAGTAAAAATCCAGCAATTAGACGACTATTGGGGCTTGATGCAGATTTTGGAAAAGCTCTTGGCCTAGAAAAAGAATGGGCAAAAAATGTTATTTCCTCAGTTGGTAATTATAAAGAAATATATGAAAGAAGTTTTGGCTCTCAAACGGGCTTGGCTCTACCAAGAGGGCAGAATGCACTTTGGACAAATGGTGGACTTTTATTTGCTCCACCAATCCGCTAGTTAGCTTACTTGCCCATTATCGCTACATTAAAGATGGATTATTAATTGGATAATTTTGCAAGCCACCCCATTGCGCCCAAGATCCATCGTAAACTGCTAGGCATTCAATATTAATTGTCGCTAAAGCAAGGTTTAAAATTGGTGCAGTCACTCCTGATCCACAACTTGTCACAATAGGTTTATTTATATCAATTTCAGCAGTTTCTAGCTTAGCTAAAAGTTCCTTTGGGGGAACAATCTCACCATTTCTAATTATCTCAGTGAAAGGAAGGTTTTTTGAATTTGGAATGTGACCTCTTTTTAAATTTGGGCGAGGTTCGTCTATTTTACCAAAAAATCTATCTTGTGGCCTCACATCAACAATTTGGATAGAGTTTGGGTTATGCTTTAATAATGATAGAATATCTTTTTCTGAATATATAGAATTCACAGTCATTTTTGCTTTAAAAACGGCTCGTTTAATTTTGCTGACCCCACTTTGAACTACATGACCTTCTTCTATCCATTTTGGAAAACCTCCCGCTAAAACAGAAACATTTTCTGCTCCCATAATTTTGAAATTCCACCATACCCTAGCAGCAGAAAATAAACCCATTCCATCATAGATTATTATTTCGTCATTATTAGAAATACCAAGCTCTTCTACTTGTAAGGAAAACTCGCTTGAACTCACCGCCATATGGGGAAGTCCACTATTAGGGATAGCAATTTTATCCAAATCAAACCGAATTGCATTAGGAATATGGCTAAGCAAAAACTCAGCATCTGCATCACGCTCCATACTGGGCAAATACCAAGAGGCATCAACAATCTTTACATTATTGTCATAAAGATGTTGCTCTAAATATTGCGAGGATACAAATGGATTAATATGATTCATTTTAATAATATCACCCTATAACTATTTGAATAATCTAACTTTATACTACAAAACGGGCGAGAATAAGCGAGCAATCTGTGCCGCAACTCTAAACCAAAGTGGACGGGTTTCTAACTCATATGTTGTTGTTTTATTTGAATTTGAGAAATCATTAATTAGCATTTTTTCGATACTAGAAATCATTCTTTTATGTGTAAACCAAAGAGTGACTTCAAAATTTATTGAAAAAGATCTGTTGTCAAAATTTACAGTTCCCACCCCCGCAATTTCATCATCAACCAATATTATTTTTTGATGCAAGAACCCTTTATTATAACGATAGATTGGAATTCCATGGTCTAGCATTTGATCCGCATGGGCATAGCTTGCTAGCCAAACCATCATATGGTCTGCTTTTTTTGGTAACAAAATACGAATTTCTACTCCTCGCAATGCCGCAGCATAAAGAGCCGTTTGAACATCAATTCCAGGTACAAAATATGGGCTAACAATCCAAAGCCTTTTTCTTGCACGTGAGATGACCTCACTAAAAGCAATGGCACAATCTTCTAACATATCCGCAGGACCTGTAGGCATAACAAGAACTGCCTCATCACCTTTTGTTGCTTTTGTCTTAGGCGGCTCAAGTTTTAGTTTTTCTCCTGTCGCCCATTCCCAATCTTCACGAAAAACTAAAGCGCAAGCCAAAGCAGCAGGCCCACAAACACAAATATGGGTATCACGCCAATCGCCAAATTTTGGGTTTTTTCCAAGATAATCATTTGAAACATTATGACCGCCAACCCAAGCTGTTTCATTATCAACCACCACAATTTTTCTATGGTTACGAAAATTTATCCGCATTGGTCCGTAAATGCGTAAAAATTTATGGCGTTGATTAAAGGCATTCACCTCTACACCAGCCTGTTTTAGCAACGAGATATAATTTTTGCTTAAACCACTGCTGCCAATATCGTCATATAATACCATGACATTCAGGCCAGCATTAGCCTTTTCAACTAGAATTTGAGCAAGTTTCTTGCCCAAACTATCATTCTTAATGGTATAAAACTGCACTAAAATTGAGGTTTTCGCAGCAATAATACCCTCAAAAATTGATTTAAAAGTTGCCTCTCCATCAATCAGCAATTCAGATTTATTTCCACTTAAAAATGGCATTTGTGTTATATTTGAAAGCACAGGCCATTCAGAACTAGTAATTTCATCGGCTATTCCCATTTCTCGTACTCTTTGAGCACGATTTTTTCGCCCGCTAAATGTCTGAAGCTCGGCATAATCACCAAGAAATTTCCAGCCAAATATTAGATATAAAAAAGCAGTGGGGAAGGGCAGTATTATTAGTGATAAAAGCCAAGCAATTGAGCCTTGTGCAGTTCTAGAATTCATCAACTCACGAACAGCACAAATAGCCGCAAGCGCATATATTGCAATGATTAAAATTGCTAACATGCGTGAATTCTCATAAAAATGTAAAATATCTTCGCTCAATCTTAAATCCAAAATATTCTATATTAATTCCTAAGTTTTCAGTATTCCCTTTATGCTAGCATTATTATTGCCCTCAAGCCATGCAGGAATAGGTAATTCATTTTCCATGAGAAACTTTTTATTGAATAATTTTGATTGGTATCGATTGCCATAATCGCAAAGCATGGTGACAATTGTGTTTCCTTTGCCCATTTGTTTTGCTAATTCAACTGCACCTGCAATATTTATTGCACTCGAGCCACCAAGGCAAATTCCTTCATGCTCAATTAAATCAAAGATATAGGGCAGGGCGGTTTTGTCAGCTATCTGGTAGGCATAATCAACCTCTAGACCCTTTAAATTTTCAGTAATACGGCCTTGCCCAATTCCTTCAGCAATTGAAGAGCCAGAAGAGGCCAGCTCACCAGTTTTATAATAGCTATATAGTGCTGCTCCTTGTGGATCAGCTATACCAATTTTGATATTTTCATCTTTCGCTCTAAGGGCTTTTGCAACACCATTTAACGTGCCACCAGAGCCAACGGAACAAATGAAACCATCAATATTCCCGCTCAACTGCTCGTAAATTTCAGGGCCTGTGGTTTCTTCATGTGCTTTGCTGTTCGCCAAATTATCGAATTGATCTGCCCAAATAGCCCCATTTGGAAGTGTTTCATTTAGTTGTTTTGCTAAACGCTGTGAAATTTTAACAAAATTATTAGGGTCTTTATATGGTTTTGCTGGAACTTCAATCAACTCAGCACCCAAAAGCCTAAGCGCATCTTTTTTCTCTTGTGATTGAGTGTCAGGAATAACAATAACGGTTTTATAACCTAAAACATTGGCAACCATAGTAAGACCAATCCCAGTATTGCCAGCTGTCCCCTCAACAATAGTGCCTCCAGCTCTAAGCAAGCCTTTTTTTTCAGCATCACGAATAATATAAAGTGCAGCACGGTCTTTAACCGACTGCCCCGGATTTAAAAACTCACACTTGCCCAAAATCTCACAACCCGTCATCTCACTCACGCCATTAAGACGAATAAGAGGAGTATTTCCAATTGCGCTAAGAATATTTTTTAAATAGGGCATTTTTAATCCAACATTTTTTGCCAGATTATAACTCCTAAAGAACAAAGAGTGAAGCTATTTTCTTATTGGTAGCTTTCCTAAAAAGGAAAGAAATTGGCTCCCCGGGTAAGACTCGAACTTACGACAAGTCGGTTAACAGCCGACTGCTCTACCAACTGAGCTACCGGGGAACAATGGTATGGCCTTTATACTTTCATATAAAGCGAGCTTCATTTAGCCGTTTTGTTTGAGCTTGCCAAGTCAAAAAATGCTACTTTTCTATTCTAAAGTGCTTTTTTCTTTTTAATTCGCTCTCCACAAGCAATAATATCGCCTATTTCGTTCACATTTTGGCTCGGGTCGCCCCCATCATCGCTATTTATCTCCATTTCAACAACATTCATAGATTTAAGCATGCCTTTTATGCCTTGGGCTGAAATTTCTTCGAATCGCTGAGGTAAGTCTTTAATCGCATTTATTCGCCATAATGCGTTAGTGGGATAAATCTGCCTTTTGTGTTTTGCAATTACTACATCTGTTTTCTCATCGAGCTGCTCTAGTGCCAGATTATAAAAATTACTTGGAAAAAATACACTATCCACCGCTAAAGACATTAAAAAATCTGCCTGCCTATCATTTTGCAAAAGATAATCAATGGCTGCTGCAATGCCAGCTAAAGGGCCCTTTTGAATAATTTCACCTTCAGAAAAATCTTTCACTGCTACCCAGTTTGGCGTTAAATCAAACGATTTTTGAGAAGCTGCGCCAATTGATACTATTCTTGCGCTATTTGTAAGTTCCAATGAATTTTTTGCCCGTTGCAAAAGGCTCATACTACCAATTTTTAAATTAGCCTTAAGTACGCCACCAAGCCGCATACCCTTGCCACCAGCCAAAATAACGCCAGCAATTTTTTTATTCATTATAAAACCTCAATGAAATCTAACCAAGAATAACAAATATGAATTACTAGTGCTAGGAAAATAATGGTGTTTTTCGTGAAATTAACGGCGACAAGAAAAAAGACATGGAGGCCACGTCCGGAATCGAACCGGAGTAGACGGATTTGCAATCCGCTGCGTAACCACTCCGCCACGTGGCCTCAGATAAAGGCGAATTCTATTTAACTTATGAAGTAATTTCAAGTTAGTTTATTAATTATTATTAAAAATACATATAAATATTGAATGTTAATAATTTGCACTAGGATAATAATTTGCACTTGCAACTTGACCCAACTTAAGGATATTTATCTCTTGCAATGATTAATTGCCAACAAACAACAAAAGGGTGTGTTTTGTGAAAGAAAATTTTGATTTAGCGAGAAAAGTTATGGTCGATAATCAAATTCGCCCAGTTGGAGTTACCAATCTTTCACTTCTTGAAAATTTAGGGAAAATTCCACGTGAGAAATTTGTTCCAAAAGATAGAATTTCTATAAGCTATTCAGATGCTGAGCATCAGTTATCACTAAGCCCAAGTTTTTTAATGGCTCCTGCATCATTTGCTCGCCTTGCTCAATTGGCGCAAGTTAAGCAAAGTGATATTGTTTTGGTGGTTGGTTGCGGCACTGGTTACTCAGTTGCAGTGCTGGCTGGGCTTTGCAACACTGTTGTTGGAATTGAAGCTGATGAAAAACTTGTTGAAAAAGCCAATGATATTTTTAGCACTTTAGATATTGGAAATGGTGCAATTTTGACCAAAGACCCAGCAAAAGGCGTTCCATCTGAAGCACCCTTTGATTTAATTTTAATAGAGGGAGAGGTGAAAAGCGTTCCATTAACCCTCTTATCTCAGTTGCGAGATGGCGGACGTTTAATTGCTGTTATAAATGATGGTAAAATTGGAAAAGCCCGCATTTATATCAAAAATGCTAAAAATATATCCATCAGAGAAGGGTTTGATATAAAAATTTCACCTCTGCAAATGAATGAAAAAACATCAGAATTTTCTCTTTAAGAGTTTTTGAAGGGTTTTTGTCAGAGTTTAGAGATTAATTGAATTTAGGGTTTTTCTGATGTTGTATAATAACCACTAATCCACAAATTTTCCACAATTGATTCGATTCATATTGAAACACGTATTGCTAGCACTATCTAAAGAGTAATATAGTCCGAGCTTCCTAGTTAAGTGTGAGAGAAGATATGTTAAAAGCCTTTATAGTGATTTTTACGATGAGCGTTGCTCTAAGCGGAGCAAAAGCAGAAACACTAAAAGAGGCATTAGAGGCTACCTATGTTAATAACCCACAAATTGCAGCAGCTCTTTTAAGCGTTAAAGCCTCTGCCGAAGATATAGCGATGCGAAAAGCTGGCACTATGCCTTCAATTAATGCAAGCGCAGACCTTTCTCAATCATGGATTATTGCTAATGGTATGCAAACCACTCCAGCCTCAGGGTCGGTTACTCTTTCTTATTCGCAAACATTATTTGATAATTTAAAAACAGATGCACAAATTGAGCAAGCTCGTGCCTATACCGAAGTTGCCTCGCATGGGTTAAGAAATTCTATCCAAAATGTTTTACTATCTGCAGCCTCATCTTATCTTGATGTTGTTCGTGAAACTAATTTGGTGAAATTGCGTGGTGAAAATGTAGCCTTTTATCAGGCTCAGGTTCGTTCAGCAAAAGAACGTTTGCAAATTGGAACTGGTACAAAAACCTCTGTTTCTCAGGCAGAAACACGCTTGGCACAAGGTATTGCCTCGTATAAGTCTGCTATCAACAATCTAAAGTCCGCTCAGGCTTCATATCAACGCTGGGTAGGACATAAGCCAAGAAATCTTAGCCTTTCATACGATTTTATGGGGCTTCTTCCACGCTCAATGGACGAGGCACAAAACTACGCTGATAGGTTGCACCCTGCAATTCTTACAGCAAAAGCTCAGTTTAGAGCTGCCCAGTCTGCTTCAGATTCTGCAAGAGCTGCTTTTGGACCCACATTAAAATTGATTGGTAACATTGGTGGCTCACATAATTTTTCTTCTGGGACAACATCACCAAGCGCAACAGTAAAACTCTCGCTTAGCGTGCCAATTTATCAAGGTGGAGCTATGGGTGCTTCAATTCGAAAAGCTAACCTAAATCAAATCAAGAGTGAAATGGACGTGTTAAACGCTAGAGATCAGGTGAGGGCAGCTGTTGTTTCTTCTTGGAGCGGAGTGCAAAATGCAAGCGCACAAATTGATGCTGCTAGCTCTGCGGTATATTCAAGCAATCAAGTGTTGCAAGGTGTGATTGAGGAGCAAAAAGTTGGACAAAAAACAACCCTTGACGTGCTTAATGCACGTGCTGAATTAACTTCGGCAACTGAGAGTGAGATTATCGCTAGAGTGAATAAATTAAACGCTTCTTTCTCGCTTCTTTCTGCATCGGGTCGCCTATCTGCTGGTGATTTAGGTCTTAGAGTTGAGGTAAGGTCAGGTGCTGGCTATGCAAAAAATGTTGAGGATGTGTGGCAAGATCTACGTTCTTTAACTGACTAGGGTATATTTAAAAATATTAAACTCCTAAGTTTACACATAAAATAACATTTCTTCATTGTTTCGTTTCGTATTTTCCCAAATGCTTGTTACAATGAAATATCGAATCAGATGTTTATAGATTTTTTTGTTATCTCGATTAATGACAAAAACTAGCTAAACTTTGATGGGTAGTAATTGTGTGTTTAACCTTAGGAAGGTAATTGATATGGGCAACGCTGCGGCAACAGAGCCTTCAATGGATGATATTCTTTCATCTATTCGTCAAATTATCTCTGATGACGACGAATCTAATGATGCGTCAGAGCAAACCTCAAATGAAGAAGAAGTTGCAAGCGCAGACAATGCGCAAGAGTCTTTCTCCGATGAGCAAGACGCTACTACTGAAGAAGAGGTCGACGATGCGCTTGAATTAACATCTGATCAAATTATTCAAGATGAGCCAGAAGATAGTGATCTTGGTGATATGGATATTATGGCAGATATGGATTTAGATGAGCAAGATGAGTCAGAAGTTGAAGACATATCCGCAATGGTTATGACCGATGATATATCTTTTGATGATCCAATAGAGCCAGAGGTTGAGCAAGAAGATGCAATGTCTTCTTTACCAGATCCAGATTTGGGTGAGGATATTGCAACAAAGTTACTTGAGCCAGCAACCGATGCAGCAGTTGCAAATGCTTTTGCAAAGCTTGGTGGGCTTGGTTTTTCTGATAAAGACCTTACGGTTGAGAGTATGATTCGTGAGATGCTAAGGCCAATGCTAAAGTCTTGGCTTGATGAAAATCTTCCATCTGTTGTTGAAAATATGGTGAAAAAAGAAATTGAACGCCTTTCTCGTGGTATATAGAATAGATTTTTCATAGCTCAAAACTGTTGACTTTTCTCGCTCATAATTGTTTTACTTCACAATATTTGAATTTTGTAATTAAAGCTGTTTGCAGTTTTTAATTTTTTAACATGTGAGCATTTTTATGATTGAAAAAAACTATCAATTTGATGAGGCCGAAAGACGCATATATCAACAATGGGAAGATGCAGGAGCATTTAAAGCAGGTGCAGGTTCTAGCGAGGGCGCAGAACCATATTCAATCGTAATTCCGCCACCAAATGTCACAGGCTCGCTCCATATTGGCCATGCGCTAAATAACACAATTCAAGATATCCTAATTCGTTTCGAGCGGATGCGGGGCAAAGATGTGCTTTGGCAACCGGGAATGGATCATGCAGGTATTGCAACGCAAATGGTGGTTGAGCGTCAGCTAGCCGAGCAAAACCTTCCTACAAGAAAAGAAATGGGGCGAGAAGCCTTTGTTAAAAAAGTTTGGGAGTGGAAAGAAGAGAGTGGTGGCACAATTTTTAATCAACTTCGCCGCCTTGGTGCGTCATGTGATTGGTCACGTGAGCGTTTTACTATGGACGAAGGCTTATCTAAAGCCGTAATAAAAGTGTTTGTTGAGTTACATAAAAAAGGTCTGATTTATAAAGACAAACGCTTAGTGAATTGGGATCCAGTATTTCAAACCGCAATTTCAGATCTTGAAGTTGAGCAAAAAGATGTCAACGGGCACATGTGGTCATTCGCCTATCCGTTGGTTGATGGCGAGGTTGACGGCATAAGTGAAATCGTGATTGCTACCACTCGACCAGAAACTATGCTTGGCGATGGTGCAGTGGCGGTTCACCCAAATGATGAGAGATATAAAAACTTAATCGGTAAAATGGTGCGCCTGCCAATTGTCGAGCGTGAAATTCCTATCATTGCTGATGAATATCCAGATCCAGAGTTTGGCACTGGTGCGGTGAAAATTACTGGTGCGCATGATTTTAATGATTTTGAGGTAGCTCGCCGTAATAATATTCCCCTTATTGCGCTTATGGATAGTGAAGCAAGAATGATTGTCACTCCGCAAAATAATGTACCAGAACATTATAAGGGACTTGATAGATTTGAAGCTCGTAAACTTGTGCTTAAAGAGGTTGAAGAGCTTGGTTTTTATCGAGGTGTAGAAGAAAAAATAATCGCCCAGCCTTTTGGTGATAGATCAGGCGTGGTGATTGAGCCAATGCTAACCGATCAATGGTATGTTGATGCTGAAAAACTGGCAAAGCCAGCCCTTGCTTCGGTTAAAGAGGGTCGCACAAATTTTGTGCCAGACAATTGGAAAAATACCTATTATCATTGGATGGAAAATATCCAGCCATGGTGTATCTCTCGCCAATTATGGTGGGGGCATCAAATTCCTGCTTGGTATGGAGAAGATGGCGAGATTTTTGTTGCCGCTGATGAAGCAGAAGCGCAAGAATTAGCCAATAAACATTATGGCAAGCCAGCGCAGTTAAGGCGTGATGAGGACGTTCTCGATACTTGGTTCTCATCAGGCTTATGGGCATTCTCAACTCTTGGTTGGCCAGAAGAAACCGATGAGTTACGTAAATATTATCCCACTTCTGTTTTGGTAACAGGTTTTGATATTATCTTCTTTTGGGTTGCTCGTATGATGATGACCTCGCTTGAATTTATGCATGAAGAGCCGTTTAAAACCGTTTATGTTCATGCGCTTGTGCGTGATGAAAACGGGCAAAAAATGAGCAAAAGCAAGGGCAATGTAATTGATCCGCTTGAGCTTGTTGATAAATATGGCGCAGATGCAACTCGCTTCACTTTGGCGGCAATGGCAGCGCAGGGCAGAGATATTCGCCTCTCGCTTCCACGGGTTGAGGGCTATCGAAATTTCGTAACTAAAATCTGGAATGCGGCACGTTTTTTAGAGATGAACGAATGCAAGCTAGTTGCAAATTTTGACCCTAAAGCTGTTAAAAACCCGCTTAACCGGTGGATAATTAGTTCTGCTAGCAATG
>Ga0256834_1000545_pt1 | contig 27003 bp, 22 predicted proteins | sample 4281140metaG_FD_190536 | JGI IMG/M metagenome (GOLD analysis project Ga0256834, IMG submission 190536) | Hydrothermal vent microbial communities from East Pacific Rise, Pacific Ocean - 4281-140 | ecosystem: Environmental > Aquatic > Marine > Hydrothermal vents | place: Pacific Ocean: East...
CATTTACTTTATCATAAACTTTTTCAGTTACATATAAATCTGGAGTCATTGCTTTCTCTAGATTTTCTTTATTTATTTTTAGATGTTTAATAATTTCAGTTAATAAAATTGTTGTATCTTTGAATAAGTGAATTGCTTCAATAAAAGGTTTTTTTGTAAGTTGTAAATCTCTATGGTAACCACTTCATAAAGATAAAATTATATTTCTAATTTCATCACTATATGAAAAATATTTTTTAGTATTTCATCTAATAATTTCAAATAAATCATAATTTCTTTTTTGTGGCATTATTGATGAACCTGTTGTAAATTCTGCTGGAAGAGAAAAATATTTGAATTCACTCATTGTAAAAAGCATCATATCTGTTGAAAATTTTCAAAATAAAAGCATATAATTTCAAAGATTTTCTAAAATTATTTTTTCAAAATATCCTCTTGAATATCAACAATACATTGGATTTTTTTGAATTTTTCAAAAATTTAATTCAGAAGTAGTAAATTCTCTATCATTTTCAAAATTAGCTATTCAATAACCAGAAGCAGACCCAAGTGGATTTTGGTCAATTAAATTTTTTGTAGCTTCAAGAAATGGAAATAAATCAGAAAATCAATCTAAATATGAACCAAGCCAAGTTCAAACTGTTGTTGGCATTGCCTTTTGCATATGTGTAAAACCTGGCATAGGAATTTTTGAAAAAGAAATTGTTTTTTCCTCCCAAGCTAATTCTAAATTTTTTATTAAAATTTTTATCTCAGAAATTTTTTCTTTTTCAAAAAGTCTTGTCATAACCAAAACTTGGTCATTTCTTGATCTTCCTGTATGAATTTTTTTACCAACTTCTCAGTAATTTTCAGTTAAATATTGTTCAATTGCTGTGTGACAATCTTCTTGTGATTTATTAATAAAAAATTTTTTATTTTCCCATAAATCTAAAATTTCAGCTAATCATTTTTCTAATTTTTTTAATTCTTCAGAATTTAAAACTCAGATTTTTTTTAGCATTTTTGCATGAGCAAGACTTGCTTTTATATCATAAGGCAATAATTCTATATCAAGAATATAATCTTCTCAAACTGTATAGGCCTCAACTAAAGAATTTATTTGAGAACCAGTTGACCATAATTGTTTTTTTGTCATAATTATTTGTTTATATTATAAGCTGTTTTTTGTGCTAAATTATAAATTTCTATAAAACCTGCACTTGAATTTTGATTAAAATCAGCTGATTTATTAAAAGTAGCTAAATTTTCATCAAATAAAGAATATTTTGAATTTAGATTTATTACTGTAATATTTCATTTATATAATTTTACACTCACTTCTCAAGAAACTTTTTCATTTTGAGAATCTATAAATGAGTTAATATTTTTCATTACTGGATCAAACCATTTAGCAGCATAAGTTAGGTAAGCCCATTTTGTATCTATAAATCATTTTAGTTCATTTTCTTCTCTTGTAGAAACTAATTGTTCTAGATTTTTATGAGCTTTAATCAAAATACTAGCACCTGGATTTTCATAAACTCATCTTACTTTTAGACCAACAAATCTATCTTCAATTAAAGGAAAAACTCAGACTCAATGTTTAGCTCAAATTCTATTACAATCAGCAATTATTTTGTCTAAACTTTTTTCTTGTGAATTAATTTTTGTAGGAATTCATTTTTCAAAAGTAAGTATAATTTCTTCCGATTCATCAGGAGCATTTTCTGGAGTTTTACACCACTGCAGTATATTTTCAAAATTTGGAGTAAATTCTGGATTTTCTATTTCTCCACCTTCTCAAGTATTTCCCCACATATTTTCATCATAAGAATATGGTTTATCTTTTTTTTGTTTTACAGGAATTCAGTGTTTTTCAGCATATTCTATTTGTTCATCTCTTCACATTGACCATTCTCTAACTGGAGCAATTGTTTTTATTTTTGGATTAAGAGTTGTTATATAACCTTCAAATCTTACTTGATCATTTCACTTTCCTGTACAACCATGAGCAATAACTTGGCAATCATATTTTTCAGCTATTTTAACTGCAACTTCTGAAATAATTATTCTTCAAAGAGGAGTACTAAGAGCATAACCACCTTGATAATCAGCATTTGCTTTAATAGCTTGACTTAAATATTTTGTAGCAAATTCTTGCTTAGCATCATAAACTATAACATCTTTTGCTCACAGATTTAAACCTTTTTGTTTAATAGCTTCTAAATCATCAGCAGTTTGCCCAATATCTATAGTTAGTGCTATAACTTCACAATTATATTCTTCCTGAATCCATTTTAACATCATAGAAGTATCTAAACCTCCAGAATACAATAATAAACATTTTTTAAATTCTCACTTTTTAGCTTCATGAGAAGCTACTTTTTTATATTCATATGTATTTTCCATAGTTGTATCTTAATAATAAAAAAAAACTTGCCCGAGAAATTCTCAGCAAGTTTTTATCTAAATATTTTTTCAAACATCAAAACAAAGACCTAATGAGAATTTCTCACAAGTCTTCTTCTCCTAATTATTGAAATATTATTTAACATATTTTTTTTATTTAATTTTTTTTTAGTTAATATATATTATATTTTTTTTATGTTTTGTCAAAAGAAATTTTTTAAAAAATTAGGGTTAATAGGAAAAATTATAGTAAGGAAAAAATTGATTTTTTTTTTAAAATAAATATTATATCAATACAAAATTAAAAAAATTTTTAGAAAAATAATTTTAGAAAAATGAATTATAAAAAATTTAATAATTACTTAGGAACATTTGTTTTTGATACAAAAATTAACTGACCAGTTATTACTATTTTTTGATGAATACATTGAGATGAAATAGCTGGAATAAAAGTTATAGATGAATTAGTTAAAAATATTCAAAATGAAAAAATAAAATTATTAAAATGAAAATTAATTTTTGCATATTGAAATTTAGAAGCAATTAAAAAATGAGTTAGACAAATTGATTATAATATGAACAGAATATTTAAAAAAGATATTATTTATGATAAAAATTCACTAGAAATAAAAAGAAGTCAAGAATTATCAAAAATATTAGATATTTCAGATATTTTGCTTGATATTCATTCTACTAGTTCTGAATCTATTGCTTTTATATTTGCTGAAAATTTTAAAAATGAGCTTGAAATATCTAAAAATATATGAATAAATAAAGTTATTGTTTGATAGGAAAAAAATTGATGAATACTTCTTTCTTGAGATACTAATGCATATATGCATAAATTATGAAAAATAGCTTTCACATTAGAATGCTGACAACATAAATCAAAAAATGCTTTTAATATTTGATATAATTCTGTTATAAAACTATTAAAATATAATGATATTATAAAATCAAATATAGAAAATAATTATGAAATTGATTTTATAGAAATGTATAAAGTTCAGACTACATTAAATTGAAATTTTACTTTTAATAGTTCTATTGAAAATTTTAGTTATATTAAAAAAGGCTATTTAATATGACTTGATTGAGGTAAAAAGATTTATGCTTTAGAAAATTTTATTATAGTTTTGCCGAAATATGCAAAAACTAAAGCTTGAGAAGAAATATTTTATTATTGAAAAAAAATAAATAATTAATTAACTAAAAAAAATGTGTAATAAAAATTGATATTTGAGAACACTAGAAGAAAAATATAAGCCATATTAATAATAAATTTTAAAAAAAAATTTGTTTATTTGTTATTTCCTTTTATAATTGATTAGTAAAAAATATTTTGTTAAAATTAAAAAAAATAATGAACTTAGAAAAAATTAGAAATTTTTGTATTATTGCCCATATTGACCATGGAAAATCTACTCTAGCTGATAGATTACTTGAAATAACAGGAACAATTGAAAAAAGAGATATGAAACATGGACAAATGCTTGATACAATGGAACTTGAACAAGAAAGATGAATTACAATAAAATTGCAACCTGTTAGAATGAACTGGAAGGGGTACCAATTAAATATTATTGATACTCCAGGGCATGTTGATTTCCAATATGAAGTTTCTAGAAGTTTGGCTTCTGTAGAATGAGTTTTATTAATAGTTGATGCTGCTCAATGAATAGAAGCACAAACTCTTTCAAATGTTTATATGGCAATTGAAAATGATTTAGATATTATTCCTGTAATTAATAAAATTGATCTGCCAGCTGCAGATTTTGATAAAGTTTCTGAAGAAATAGTTAATCTTTTAGGTTGTGAAAAATCTGAAATTATATGAATTTCAGCCAAAACATGAGAAAATGTAGAAGCAGTTTTACAAGCAGTTATTGAAAGAATTAGTAGTCCAAAAGTGTACACTAATTCTAATCCATCCCCTCATACTTCGGGACTTCCTTTGAAAAAGGAAGAAAAAAAAGAAGATTTCTCCCTTTCTCAAAGGGAGTACCCGAAGGGGGAGGGATTAGTTGAAAATGATGAATTAAAAGCACTAGTTTTTGATTCTCAATATGATGCTTACAGATGAGTTGTTTCTTATGTAAAAGTATTTAGTGGAGAAATTAAAAAAGGTGATACTTGTCACTTTTTAAATACTGATAAAAAAATTGAGGCACTTGATGTTGGACATTTTTCACCAAGTTATGTTTCAGATGATAAAATTTGATTAGGTTCAATTTGATATGTTGTAACTGGTTTAAAGACGATACAAGATGCAAAAGTTTGAGATACTTTATGGAAACCAGAAAATGTTAATTGACCAAAAGATAGACCTGAGGATGCTAAAGCTATTGAAGGTTTTTGAGAAGTTACTCCATTTATTTATGCTGGTATTTTTGCTATGGATTCTTCAGAATATCCATTACTTAAAGATGCTATTGAAAAATTGGTTTTAAATGATTCTGCTCTTTATGTTGAATCTTCTGTTTCTCCAGCTCTATGACATTGATATAGATGTTGATTTTTATGATTATTGCATTTAGATATTGTAAAAGAAAGACTTCTTAGAGAATTTAATATGGATGTAATAATGACTTCTCCTCAAGTTACTTATAGAGTTGTTTTACTTTGAGATAAATTAAGTGAATATTCTAGATATAAAGCTGAATTAATAAATGATGTAAAAGGTCAAAAATGTACTAGAATTTTAGTTTCAAATCCAGAAGATTTACCAGAACAAAACAGATATTTGGCAATAGAAGAACCAATTGCAAAAGTTGAAATAATTACTCCACAAGAATATATTTGAAATCTTATGAAATTATCACAAGAAAGAAGATGAATTTTTATTAATCAGCAATTTATTGATTCAGGTAGAGTAATGCTTACTTATGAACTTCCTATGAATGAGTTAATTTGAGATTTTTATGATGAAATAAAATCTTTAAGTTCAGGTTATGCTAGTTTAAATTATGAATTTATTAGATATAGTGAAGATGATTTAGTAAAATTAGAAATATTAATTGCTGATGAAAAAGTAGATGCTTTAGCTTTTATATGCCACAGAAATCAATCTAGAATTTTAGGTTGAAAAATTTGTGCTAATTTAAAAGAATCTATTCCAAAAGCACTTTTTACAATAAAAATTCAAGCAGTTGTTTGAGTAGATGTTGTAGGAAGAGAAAATATTAGTGCAATGAGAAAAGATGTAACAGCAAAACTTTATGGATGAGATATTTCAAGAAAGAAAAAATTACTTGAAAAACAAAAAAAGTGAAAGAAAAAAATGAAACAATTTGGTAAAGTTAGTTTACCTTCAGAAGCTTTTGTTAATTTACTAAAAAAATAAAAATATGAAAAGAATTTTTGATATAATATTTATTATAACAGCTATTTTTATAGTAACTTTTATAATTTTGAACACTGAATTAATTTTAAAAAATTATAACTTTAGTTTATTTTGATTTAATATTTCTTGAACAATAATTTTTTATTTACTAATAATTTTTTTAATTTATATTTTAATAAATTGGATTTTTGTCAGATTTATATTTGTTTTTTGAAATTCTAAAGAAAATAAATTAAATCAAAAAATAATAAAGATGCAAGAAGAAATAAATACAAATCAAGAAGAACTTAGAAAAAATATTATAAGTGGAATAAAAATTGATTTTGATAAAGTGACAAATAATCATAATGAAAAATTGCAAAAATATTTTGATGAAAAATGGAATATTATAGATATAGAATTATCTAAAATAACAGCTGAATTATGATTTTTAAAAAAAGATGAAACTAAAAAAATAGAAGTTAAATAAAAATCTGAAAATTAATTTAAAAATTTTTTTTGCAAAAATTTCTTTTTAGAATATAATATAGTTTATTAGAAATAATTATTAAAAAAATTGTTAAAAAAAATATATAAACTTTTTCTGTGAATAATTGTATGATTAATATTATCTATATTAATCATCAATTTTTATGTACTTAGTTTTTCAAAAAATTGATATTTTCAAAAAATAGAAAATCTTCCAGAAATAGAAGTATGATTAGTTTTTTGAGCAAGTGTTAAAAAAAACTGAATTCCTAGTGATATTCTAAAAGATAGGTTACAAGTGGCTTATGAAACTTATAAAGCTAAAAAAATAAAAAAAATAATTGTTTCAGGTTATACAAGAAAATATTATAATGAACCTGAAGCTATGAAAAAATATTTAATAAAATTGTGAGTAAAGCAAAAAGATATTTGGACAGATTATGATTGAATTGATACTTATAATTCTATTTATAAAGCTAAAAAATTTTTTAAACTCAAAAAAATAGTTTTATTTACTCAAGATTTTCATTTAAAAAGAGCTTTATATATTTGAAAAAAATTGTGATTAGAAATATATTGATTAGAAACAAATAAAAATATTTATTTAAATGAAAAATATAATAATTTTAGAGAAATATGAGCTAGAATAAAAGCATTTTTTGAAGTAGAAATATTGAGTCCAAAGCCAAAATATTTAGAAAATAAAATAGAAAAAATCTAGATACAATTAAATATCTAGATTTTTATTTTTTTTTACTGAAAAATTACCAGTAAATATATAGATTAGAAAATAGAATTAATATAAAAAACCATTTTCTATATTTTCAAATTTTTCTTTATTTTCTTTTGATAATTTTTTATATGAATTTTTTTCTGTTGATATTTTATAATTATCTTCATAAAATATCTCATTTTTATATGCTTTTCTCCAATCTTTAATTTTTTGATTTTCTTTAATTAATCCCTGAATAGTAAATTTGTCTAAATTTACATTTCAAGTTAATAGATTAGTTCAATTTGGGTGAGACATAATTTTATATGGTAAGTTTCACTTTGTTGCTAAAATATATATCTCTCATTTTTTCATAAGTTTATTTCACTTAATAACAATCATTTTTCATTTTTTATCATATCATACACTTTGAGAAGCAATTATATTTCAATCTAATTTTCATTTTATATTATATAGTACTTCTACTTCAAATTCAGTTCTATAAAATTTTTCTTTTCATATTTTATTGGTAGAATTATTTTTTAATATTTTTCAAACAAAAATATTTTCAGCAAATCAAGATACTTTCTTTTTATCAGTAAAATCTGCAATATGTTTTGCTTTTACATTAATAATTTCACTAGAATTAAAATTATTATATGTGAGAAAGCTTATACTAGATAATCATACAATAAATAGACTAAAAATCATTATATTTTTTTTCATATTTTAATTTTTAAATTATAAAATGATTTTGCAAAATCATAAGTATTTTATTAAAAATAATATTAATTGCAATACTCTTATATTGTTTTTTAGTAAAAAAAATGTCAAAATAAAATTTGACTTTTTTTTTAAATAAATATAATACTTGAGCTTTAGAAAAAGCAAAAATGTATTTGCGGCCATCGTATAGTGGTTAGTACTCCTGGTTTTCATCCAGGCAACCGGAGTTCGATTCTCCGTGGCCGTACCATTTAAAAAATCTCGCGGGGTAGAGAAGTGGTATCTCGTCAGGCTCATAACCTGAAGATCATTGGTTCAATTCCAATCTCCGCAACCAAAAAAATTTCAAAAAAACTATTTTAGATAAATTCTAAAATAGTTTTTTTTAATTACTATAAAACAAACTAAAATTACTGTTGTATCATTGCATTAGCTATTTTATAAGCAACTTGATTCATTGGAGTTAAAACATTATGAATTTTTCATCTAACAACTACAAAATTATCTCTAAGAAAAACAAGAAAAATATGTAACATATAATTACTTTCATAAGCTGTATATTCTTCATAAGCTCTTTGAAAAACATTATAAGAATGACTTACTGTAATATTTATTTTTTTAAGCATTTTATTATATTTATCTGAAAAAACATTTCATTGAAAACTTCATTTTTCTTCTCAAGGTCTTTGCTTAACCAAATTTCATATTTCTTTTTTATAATAATCTACTTTCAAAAATTCCATATACATTCTCATTTTACAAGTTTCATAAGTTACTTCCCTTAAAATATCTCTTCTTGAAACATTTTCATAAGCAACTCTATTACATTTTCACAAAAATTCCAAATCTTTTTCCCTTTGTTTTGGTTCATATAAAATAAGTTTATTTATTTCTTTTATATTATGTTCTATTCTTTTTTGTGATTTTTTAGCCAGTTCTCCAGTTGTTTCTTCTTTTAATAACATTTCAACTTCATTCAAAGCTTTTCTTCTAGAATATAAAATAGCACATTTATAAATTCAATTCATATTTTGTTTATATGTTTTTGTTGCCAAAACAACAGGCATTTCAGCATATGGAGTAAGTTTATACTCTTTCATTAATTTTTCATCTTCATAATAAAGCTCAGGTGCCAAATACCTTTTTGCCTTATAAACTTGTCTTCAATGAGAATCACTTATTTTACTACTAGAATTATCATATTCTTTATCTTTATTTTCGAAGACTTTTATTTCTTGTTTAGGTCAATCATTATATTTTTTACAAATATCATCAACTCTACATTTATAAAGTGCAAATCCTGTAGCACTTCAACATCAAATTTTTGCATTAGAAATAGCAAAAAATGAAAGTTCTCAAATAGTAATTCAAATTAATATTAGAGATAAAATTTTTTTAAATTTTTTTAACATAATTTTTTTGTTTTTTTATAAATATTTTTAGTATTTTAACATTTTTTTTTAAAATAACAATTTTTTTTAAAGAAAACTTTAAAACAAACTTAAAAGCATTTCTGAATTACTAGGTTTCAATTTTATAACTCATTTTTTATTTAATTCTACAAAAGCTTTATTTGTGGCTTCAACATCAACCATAGCATCGTGAGCTCATATAAAAAATTCTTGAAATAAAATTTTATACAATTCTCAAAGTTTTGGTCTTTTGAATCAAGCAGAATTTTCATTTTTTTTTGGTAATTTGCAAAATTCTATAGATTCATTCATTGTACAAATAATTTGCTTTGGTTTATATAAGTATTCTTTTTCAAGCCTTCTAAGTTCAAGTCTAAGCATAGATTCATCATATTCTACATTATGTCAAACAATCATATCGGGTTCATTTATAAAATTCATAATTTTGTCCAAATTTTTCTCAAAATTTTCAGCATTTTTTACATCAATATCATAAATATGATGAACTTGGCTAGAATTATAAGGAATAGACATCGGAGGTTTTACCATCAAATTTATTCTTTCTATTTCTTTATAATTAAATTCATCATCAAGTTCTCATAAAATTCAAGCAAATTGAACAATATATGGCTGTTTACTCAAATCATTAATATTTTTTTTATCCATAAAACCAGTTGTTTCAGTATCAAATACAAAAATTTTCATATGTTTTTTATTATTTAAAAATTATTTTTATTCTTTTTTTTTCTCCCTTTTTCAAAGGGAGTCCCCTGAAAGGGGGAGGGATTATTAAATTTTTATATATACTTCATCATTTTCATTTTAGCTTCTTTTTCAAGAGTTCTTTCTTTCAGAATTTGCTTTTTTTCGAATTTTTTCTTTCATTTTACTAGTCAAACTTCTAGTTTTATCAAATTATTTTTATCATAAATTTTCAAAGGAACAACAGAATATCATTTTTCTTTTATTTTTCAAATTAAAAAATCTATAGTTTTTCTTTTCAGCATTATTTTTCTTGGAATTCTAGTTTCATTACTATCTTTATTTACAAGACTTTTCCAGTGAGAAATATGCATTTGCTTCACAAAAAGTTCATTATTTATAGGAGAAACATAACTTCATTTCAAATTTACATTTCATTCTTTTATAGACTTCACTTCAAATCATTTTAACTCAATTCCTGCCTCCCAACTTTCAACTATTTCATAGTCAAAATATGCTTTTTTATTTTTTGATATTAGTTTCATTTTCTTTTGTATTAGTATTATATTTTTTTAAAATTTCTATAAATTTTAATTCTTGAAATCAATGAGTTTTACTATACCAACCATTTTCTACAGCTTGTAAATAAAAATAATTTTTATATTTAGAAGTAGATTCATCTTTTAAATATTCATCTTTTCTTCATAAATCAGTTATTTTTTCAAATCTTTGGTCTTCATTCTTTTCCTTTAATAAAAAATGAAAAACTTTTAAATATTGTCTTTTTTCTCTAATAGAAACTCAATTTTTTGGATCAAAATCAATATTTATTTCTGACAAATATTTATTCATCATTCTCAAAATAAAATTTATATTTTTTAATAAAAAACCAAATCAAAGCTTAGAAAAATATTGTCAAGTTTCTAAAACATTTTTAACTTCAAATAAATTATTACATTCTACTTTATTTTCTCACATTTTCACATCATATCAATAACTTGTTTTTTCCACAATATAATCTATATTTTTTTCTAAATTATTTCAAACTTCTATTGCAATTTCTTCTCAATTTTTCAATTTTGAAATTTTTAAAATATCTATAAAATTATCAACATCTTGATTATTTTCTTTTTCAAATATAAATTTAGTTTTTTTATTAATAACATTTTCTTTTAATTTTTCATCTAAATCATATTTTTTTTCTATTTTTTTAGTTTTTTTAAGTAATTCTAAAGCTATTTTTAATTCTATTAATAAATTTTTTTCTTCCAAATTTTTATTTTCTTTTTTTTCTAAAAATAAAATTGCTTTTTCTAAACTGTCTTGTTTTAAAAATAATTTTTCTAACTCTTCTTTAGAAAAAATACTTTTTAAATTTTTTTCTAATTTTTTTTCTAAATTATTTTTTATTTCTTCTATTTTTTTTGTATCAATTATATATTCTTTTAAATCTTTATTACTAGTATTTTTCTTTTTAGCTTCAATAATTATTTCTATTTCTTTTGAACTTGATAAATTTTGTAAAGCAAAATTGGTATTTTTTTTATCATTTAAAATTTGTTCTAATTTTTCTTTTTTTGTAATTTTTTTTCAATTTTCAGTAATATATTCTCAGTTTAATTTTTTTAATAAATTTTCTTGTTCTTCTTTTTTTAATAAATTGATATTTTCACTAGCATATCAAGTTAATTTATAAATATTTTTTTCTATTAATTGTTTTTTATATCAAGCAATAGTCAAACTTATTATAGCAATATTTTCCAAATTTAAAAATTTTTTTGTTTGAGAATTTTTTAGTTCACTTAAAAATTCTATTAAATCAAAAGAACAATATTTTTTTTCTAATTCTTTTTTCATAGCTTCAAAAGCATTTTCTCCTGTTTTTGTTTCATATCAAATTAATTTTTTTTCTAAATTTCAAAATAAATATTTTTCATATTTTTCTCTAAGTTTTATAATAAAAATATTATCTGGACAAGCATTTTTTCTCAATTTTAAGCTTTTTAAATAACTATGAATATATTCAGGATTTTCAGTTTTTGATATAAAAAGGTCTAAATTATTAGTGAAAGAATTTATTTTTTTGAAATCTCAAGAATTTATTTTTTCTCTTAGAATTTTTTCTAAATTTCCTTCTTTAAAAAGTTTTTCAAAATTTGTATTATCTCATTTTAAAACATCTAATTTTGTAAAAGTAATTTTTTTTACAGATTCTTTTTTTACAGTTTTTGAGTTTTTTGCAAATTCTATATTAGTATTTTTTATTTCTTTTGCAGTATTTGTTTCAGGAATATTTTTTTCTTTTTTTCAAATATCTTTTTCTGTTCAAAAAAATTTTCTTTTTAAAGAAGAAAAAAATCAATCATTTTCTTTATTTTTTACATTATTTTCTCACATAATTTTTTTATTAAAAAATATCTTTTTTTATTTTATCAAAAAAAATAAAAAAAACAAGTTAAATTGAATTTGGATTCATAGCAAGTAAAAAACTAAATAAAAACTTAAATATAAATTTACTAAAAAGAAAAAGAGGAATAAAGTAGCTTTACACAGCAAATTTAATTCCTCAATATAAAAATATGTTTTATTTACTAAATAATTAAAGTTAATAATATATTCACTCTAATTATACTATTATTAGCTTTGTCAAGCTTTTTTATGCTATTTTAGTCAAATAAGAATACCAGTTTTTTTTATTCATAACTAAAATCTTTTGGAAAATTAAAAAATCTTGGTTTACTATCTGTTTTTGAATCAAACTCTAAAAAAGAAAATTCTTTTAAACTAAAATAACCTAAATCAATAAAAACCTTTCATACTATTTGGCTTTTTTTAATAAAATTATTATTATTTATTTTACAAGAATGAAAACATTCTCTTGCATCTGTAGATTCTTTCCTATTATCTCACATCAAAAAATAAGAGTTTTCAGGAACTTTATATCTAAATTCTTCATTTGATCAATTTACATAAGTTCCTCAAAAATTTTCTTCATTTAAATATTCTTCTTTCAAACTATAAGAAGCTCTAGAATCTTTTCATAAAATAAATACTTCTCAAAATTTTATAATCACTTCTTCTCCAGGTAAACCAATAATTCTTTTTATTAAATATCTTTTTTCTTTAGTAATTTCAGGATCAAAAACTACAACATCTCATCTTTTATATTCTTGTATTTTACCAACATAAGGCAAATTTAAATAAGAAAATTTATTTACTAAAATATATTCTTTATTATAAAAATTTGAATCCATTGAATTTCAACTTATTTGTGAAGGCCAAATTATAAACTGAATAAAAAGGTAAAATATTCAAAAGATTAAAATAAAATCTTTAAAAAATAAAAATACTTCTTTTATTGAAACGTTTTTTGTTTTTTTTTCTTTTGTTTGAGGTTCTCTTTGTTCTAAATTATTCATTTTTTTTATAAATTATAATTAAAAGTTTTAGGAAAATCTAAAAATCTAGGCTTTGTTTCTATTCATTTTTTTGGGTGAATAAATCAATTTTTTGAAAATTCTTTGAAATTAAAATTAAAATATCATACATCAAACCAAACTTTTCAAATAAGATATTTTTTTTCTACAAAAGCTCCATAATTTCCAGAACATCCATAAGTACTAGAAAAACATATTCTAGAATCTCCAGAATTAATTCTATTATCTCACATTACAAAATATTTTCATTCTGGTATAACAAAATCTTTTCTTTCTTTTGAACCATGGATATTTGTATTTCAATTATTATCATCATTCAAAAAATCTTCTGATAATTTTACAAAACCATTTGTTCATTTTCTCTTAATATAAGCATCTCATCATTCTATTCTAACAGTTTCTCAAGGCAAACCAATAACTCTTTTTATATAAGTTGTTTTTGGCCAAGCAACAAATCTCTTAACTTTTGATAAATTATTATCTGGGATTTTATAATTTATAATATTTCAATTTTCATCTCTATCAAGTATCAAATTTCCTTTTTTATCTCTAGGTTCAAAAACAACAACATCTCATCTTTTATAAGGATTAAATTCTCAAATAAAAGGAAAATTAATAGTTGTAAATCTACTAACTAAAATAAATTCTTTATCATAAAAATTATTATTCATAGAATCTCATTTTATTTGAAAAGGAGCAATAAAAAAAGCTCTAATCAATATAACTATAAGAAATATTATCAGTAAATCTTTAAAAAAACTTATTATTTGTTCTTTTTTTGTTTCCTTTTTTTCTTCTGTTTTTATTATAATATTAACCATTTATTTTTTATTTTAATATTTAAAATTTTTTAACTACTTCATAATAATCAAAAAAATAAAAAATTCAAACTTTTTATTTTAAATTAATTTTTAATAAAAAAATTTTTTAGTTTTTTCACTTATTTTCTAAAAAAAATAAAATTTTATTTACTATATTTTTTACTTTTTATGTTTTTTATTACTTTTTTTGTTTACAAAATAAAAAAAATACTTACAATACAAAAAATTTAATAATAATAAAAAATAATGTTTATAGATGAAGTTAAAATAAAAGTTATTTCAGGAAAAGGTTGAGATTGACTTGTTTCTTGGAGAAGAGAAAAATATATTCCAAAATGAGGACCTCGGGGAGGAAATGGAGGTAATGGTGCAAATGTTTATTTGAAAACAAATGAAAATATAAATACTTTATCTGAATATAGGCACAAAAAAGTTTTGACAGCTCAAGATGGACAAAGAGGTTGAACTCAAGATAAACATTGATTTACTTGAGAAGATTTGATTTTGGAAGTTCCTGTTTGAACTATTGTGAAAGATGTAAATTCATGAGAAATTTTGGCTGATTTAGATAAAAAAAATATGAGGCTTTTAGTTGCTAAATGATGAAGGTGAGGTTTTTGAAATTCTCACTTTTGTTCTAGTACTAGACAAGCTCCTGCTTTTGCTGAGCTTTGAGATATTGCTGAAGAAAAAGATTTACTTTTAGAATTAAAACTTGTAGCTGATATTTGAATTATTTGAATTCCTTCTGCTTGAAAATCAACTTTAATTTGAAATATTACTAATGTTAAACCAAAAATAGGAGATTATCCTTTTACAACTTTGATTCCTAATTTATGAGTTTTAGACCATAAATGAAAATCTTTAGTTTTAGAAGATGTTCCAGGACTTATTCCTTGAGCAAGTGAATGAAAATGACTTTGAATAGAATTTTTGAAACATATTGAGAGAACTGGAGTAATTTTACATTTGCTTGATTTATACAGACTTGATAAAGTTTTTGATGACTATACTGACATTAGAAAAGAACTTGAAACCTTTTCTCCACTTTTAGCTGAAAAAGAAGAAATAATTGTTTTTTCAAAAGCTGATTTACTTGATTTAGAAATGAAAAAATTTATTGTAAAAGAATTTAAAAAGAAATTTAAAAAAGAAGAAATATTTGTTATTTCTTCAGCTTCAAGAGAATGAATAGAAGAATTAAAGGATTTTTTAATTGATAATTATGTAAAAGAGGAAAAAATTCTTTCAGTAGAAGAATTAAAAGAAATAGAAAGACAAGAAGAAATAAAAATTTTTGATTTAAAACAAGAAGTAAAAAATCCAAAACAAGTAGATGTTACCTATGAATGAAACTTAGTTTTTAAAGCTAGTTGAGAAAGACTTGAACAAATTGTTAGAATGACTGATTTTGAAAATAGAGAAGCTATTATGAGAGTTTATGATGTTTTAGAAAAATTGTGAGTTACTAAAAAAATAGAAGCAAAATTATCAAAAATTTTGAAAAATGAAAATATAGATAATTCATTTTTCTTTGAATGAAATGATGATTCTAAAGAAATTTCACCAAAAATCATAATTGGAGATAAAGAAATTTTGTTAAATAACTTGAAATATAATTTAGGTTAATTTTAAATCTAAATTTAAAATAATAGAAAAAGTCAATTTAAAAATATACTTTTAAAATTTTTATGTTATTATAATAATAACTTTTTATATTATAACTTTAATCTATAAACATGAAAAAAGAATGTAAGTTAAAAAAAATATTTACTAAGCAATGGTCATTTATGATGGCTTGAATAGTTTTTGGTATAGCTCAAATTATTTATATGATTGGGCTTTGGTCTCCTAATTTTTGAGATACTATTGAAAAATGGGTAGTAAAACCTATTACTGTTACAACAGATTTAGGGAAGATGTTCAGATGACTTGAAGTTTGGATAAATAATTTATTTTGATTTCAAACAGAATTATATGGTAAATATGCTACTGATTCTATAATATCAGCTACATGATGAGCTTTTATTCCTTGAATAGGTACAGCAATTTTGGGTATGATTATTGGTTGATTTTTAGTAATTTTACTTGAAAAACAATCAAAACTTTGGGTTAAGTATTCAGGAAAGTTGCTTTTAATTTCATTTATAGGTTGATTACTTTTTTCTTATGGTACAAGATTAGCATGAGGTTGTACTTTAAATCATCTTTTATGATGAGTTCCTATGATGAATATTCATTCACTTGTAGCTATTGTATTTATGAGTATTTGAGGATTAGCAGCTTTTTGATTAATGACTAAATTAGGTTTGGCTAAATATTTTAAACATCAAGAAGATTTACCTTATGTAAAAGAACAATATATAAAATGAACTAATGATGGAATTACTTATGATCCAAATTATAGACCCCTAAAAAACCCAATGGTATGGTTAGGTTTAACATTTTTACTTGCTTTTGTTTGAGTAGCAATTCTTGGTTTAATTAATAATCCTGATTTTTTACAACATATGAAAGGTGATAGTATAAAAGATTTTGGTAAATCTATTGCTGATAAAGGTTTAACTTATGTAATTATTACTTTATTCGCTTGAATTATTGCAGGTTTTGCAATGGCTAAATCAGGTTTTGGTACAGAATGTGCTTTAATTTCAGCTGAAGCTTCAGCAATGATTAGAAAGGATGAAAAAAAATGGAATAAATTATGATTACCAAATATTACTAGAACCTTATTTAAAGGATTATTGCCTCTTCAATGAGTTGCTGTTATGTGGGTAATTGTTTCAGTTTTTGTACTTATTACAGTATATTTTTTAGGAATGAAACATGGTTTTACAGATCCTTCAAAATATAAATTTTATTTAACTGCTTGAGTACCTATTGGTTGATTTTTTCTAGGTTTTGGTGCTGTTTTATTAATTGGTTGTGAAATCAGATCTTATATGAGATTAGGTATGTTATATCTTAATACTTTAATTTGATTTATAGGTTTTGCAGTTTGATATTTACCTTTTACTTTATATTATAAAGAACATGTAAATTTCTTAAATTCTACTATTGTTCCTTATTTTAAAGAAAAAGAAATTTTTACAGTTCCAGAATTAATTTGAAGATGAAATACAACTATTGAACTAATAGTTGCAATTGTTTGGACTTTAATGTTAATTTGAATTTTTATTTGGACAATAAAAGCAGGTAAAAAATATTTAAAAATAAAAGATAAAAAAGAATTTTTAATAAAAAATACTGAAGAAATTCATAAAAAGTATTGAGATGAAATAAAAAGTAAATAAAAAAATAAAAACTTAATTTAATTTTTCAAAATAAAAATTTCAAAAAAAATCTATTTTTTTTTACTTTATTAAAATATTTTTGTTGATATTTTAAAGTAAGCTATAATAAAATAAAAATAAACTTGATTAAATAAAAAAATAGATAAAATAGTTTTTGTAAATTTAATATTTTAACTTAAAAAATGACTTTAGAAAAGAAAAAAAATTTAGACAATAATAATAACTGAAATAATAACAATTCAAATAACAAAAAAAATTGAAATAATAAAGGCAATAAAAGTTTCAAACCACTGCTTTGATTAATAATAGTTTCTTTTATAATTGCACTTTTGGTACCACAATTTTTGGAAGATTATAATAATAAACCAGAAGACATTTCAATAAATCAATTAATAAAAAATAAAGAAATTGATTGATATTATTCTAAAATAATTGTAGATTGAAACAAAATTATTTGAGAACTTTCTAGTTCTTGAACTATTTCTAATTCTTGAACTTGAGTAAAAATAAAAAAAGAAATAGCTATTTTGCCAGCTAATGATTCATTAAAAGAATTAGGACTTTTTGAAAAAAACTCAAAAGTTGAAGTAAAAATAAAAGATAATTCAAGTGATAAATTCTGGAGTGATATTTTTCCTACAATTTTAGCTTTTGTATTATTCTTTTTAGTTGCTATGTTTTTAATTGGAAGAATGGGATGAATGGCAAATAATGCTATGACTTTTTGAAAATCAAGAGCAAGACTTTATGATAAAGATAAAGATAAAGTAACTTTCAAAGATGTGGCTTGAGCATTGGAAGAAAAGGAAGAATTAACAGAAGTTGTTGATTTTTTAAAACATCCAAAAAAATATAAAAAAATGTGAGCAAAAATTCCTAAATGAATACTTTTAGTTTGACCTCCTTGAACTTGAAAAACTCTTATTGCTAGAGCTGTTGCTTGAGAAAGTTGAGTTCCATTTTTAAGTATTTCTTGAAGTGAATTTGTGGAAATGTTTGTTTGAGTTTGAGCTTCAAGAGTTAGAGATTTGTTTGAAAAAGCAAAAAAAATAGCTCCTGCAATTATTTTTATAGATGAAATAGATGCAATTGGTAAAAAAAGATGACCTTGAACAGGTTGATGACATGATGAAAGAGAACAAACTCTTAATCAAATTTTAACTGAAATGGATTGATTTGATAATGATTCAAATGTAATTGTAATGTGAGCTACAAATAGAGCTGATGTTTTAGATAAAGCACTTTTAAGACCAGGAAGATTTGATAGAAAAGTAACTATTAATTTACCAAATTTAAGTGATAGACAAGAAATATTAGAAGTTCATTCTAAAAATAAAACATTAGCTGAAAATGTTGATTTAAAAACTATTGCTTCAATGACAACTGGTTTTTCAGGAGCTGATTTATGAAATTTGATTAATGAAGCAGCTATTTTATCTGCTAGAAATGAAGAAACTATTATTTCTGAAAATAGAATAAAAGAAGCTTTTGAAAGAATTGTAATGTGACTTAGAAAAAAATCTCTTGTAATGAATGAACAAGAAAAGAAAACTACAGCTTATCACGAAGTTGGACATGCTTTAGTTTGAAAAAATCTTCCTAATACTGATCCAGTTCACAAAGTAAGTATTGTCTCAAGAGGTTGAGCATTATGAGTAACTTGGTTTTTACCAGAAAGAGATAAAGTTCTTGTTTCAAAAGCTAAATATCTTGATGAACTTTCTACTTTATTTGCTTGAAGAGCAGCAGAAGAAATATTTTTTGGAAAAGAAAATATAACAACATGAGCTTCAAATGATATAGAAAGAGCAACAGTAATTGCTAGACAAATGGTTACTAGATACTGAATGTATGAAGAAATTTGAAGAGAAAATTTTGCTTGAGAATCTGTAAGTTGAAATCATTTATGAATAGAATGATGAAGATCTGCTTATTCTGATAAAACTCAAGAAAAAATAGATGAAAAAGTAAAAGAAATTTTAGACTGAGCTTATAATATTGCAATAAAAATAATAACTGAAAATAAAGATTTACATATAAAAATTTCAGAAGACTTACTTCAAAAAGAAGAAATTGATAGAGAAGAATTTGATAAATATTTTGTTTAAGGAAAAAAAATAACACTGAAATGAATTGCCCACTAAAAAGTAGAGTCTAAAAAAAAGACTCTGCTTTTTTTTATTTTTGAATATAATAAAAAAATGATGACTAAAATCCCAGCAAAATTTTAAAACTGAGTCATTACTCCTTTAAGGAAAATAACAAAAAATCCTAAAAAGATATTTATTTATTTAGAGTTATAAAAATAAAAAAAATATTAATAAACCTAAAGAAATAACTTGAATTATAAAAGAAGATTTTCAAAAAGAATTATTTAATAAATATAATTAAAATGTATAAAATAAAGGTTTTATGTGATATTAATATAATTTTAGATGTCTTTTTAAAGAAAAAAATTTTTTTGAAAATTCTTATAAAATTTTAGAATTAATAAATACTTGAAAAATAGAATGATTTTTATCTTGAATTTCTATTATTATGCCTTTTTTAATTTCAGCTGTTTTTTTTTATTGTAGGAAAATTTTTTGATTCATCTAAATAAAATTATAATTTATTTTTCCAAACCTCCTAAACCAAATTTTTAAAAATATCAACTTTATCAATTTTTTCCCAACTAACATCCGTTCTACCAAAATGTCATCAAGTAGCAGTTTTTTGAAAAATTGGTTTTTTCAAATCAAGTGTTTTTATTATTCAATCTGGAGTTAAATCAAAATTATCTTTTATAGCTTCTGTTATTTTTTCACTACTAACTTTTGAAGTTCCAAAAGTTTCAACATAAATTGAAACTGGTTCAGCAACTCAAATAGCATAACTAAGCTGAACTTCACATCTTTCACAAATTCCTGAAGCAACAATATTTTTTGCAACATAACGTGCAATATAAGCTCAACTTCTATCTACTTTTGAAGGATCTTTTCCAGAAAAAGCTCAACCTCAATGTCTTCCAAGTCATCAATAAGTATCAACAATTATTTTTCTTCAAGTAAGTCCACAATCTCATTTTGGTCATCAAATTACAAATCTTCCTGTTGGATTAATATGCAAAATAGTATTTTCATCAAGCAAATCTCCTAAAACTGGTTTTATAACTTTTTCCAAAATTCAAGCTTGTAATTCTTCTAAACTAACCCTTTCTCTATGTTGATTTGAAAGAACAACTGTATCAACTCTTTTTGGTTTATGATTTTCAAATTCTATAGTTACTTGAGCTTTTGCATCAGGCAATAAATAATCTAAAACTTTATTTTTTCTAACTTGTGTAGCTTTTTTAATTAATTTATGAGCTAAAGAAATAGAAAGTGGTAAATAATTTTCAGTTTCATTTGTTGCATATCAAAACATAATTCCTTGATCTCAAGCTCCTCAAGTATTTACTCACATTGCAATATCAGGAGATTGAGTATTTATCATCAAATTAACACCTATTTCATCTCAATCAAAACAAGCTTCAGCTTCATTATAACCTATTTCTTTTACTGTTTTTCTAACAATTTCAGTATAATTAATTTGTGCTTTTGTTGTAATTTCTCCAGAAACAATAACAGTTCAAGTTGTAGTCATAGTCTCACAAGCAACTCTAGAATCTGGATCTTGTTCTAAACAAGCATCTAAGATAGCATCACTTATTTGGTCACACATTTTATCAGGATGTCATTCAGAAACTGATTCAGAAGTTATTAAATATTTCATTTTTGTAAAAATTTATAAAATAAAAAAAATACTTTCCCTAAAAAAAGAAAGTATTTTTTTAAAATTTAAAACTAAAAAAACAAGTTTTAAAAAATTTTTTTATATCTTTCCCTTTTTAGGGTAGGAATTAGCACCTTATTTTGTTTATAAAAACAGGTTGCTGGAGTAATTAAAACGAGCCTATTCTCTTTTACTCTCTCTTGATATTTATCAAGTTATAAAACATTATATACAAAATTTTTTATTTACAAGCTTTTTTATTTGCAAATTTTTTTGCTTCTGTTATAATATAAAAAATTTATATACAAAGTTACTAAAAAAATGAAAAAATTAATTGTATTAATTTTCTGAATTTTACTAGCTTGAGCAATTGCAATTTTAGGAATTATAACTTATAAAATTTTATTTGTTCAAGACTTAGAAACAAAACAAACAGAAAAAATAAATAAAATAAAAAATAAATTAAATGAAAAAGTTAAAAAACAATATAGTTATTTTGCTGTTTTACCAACTAATATTCATAATTCTAATTATTCAGAAAAATTTATAAGAAATTTATGAAAAAAACATTTTAACATAAAAAACATTATAATTATAAATAAAGCTCCAAAATCACAAACAAAATTTTATAAAAGTTTTTCTAAAAATTGAAAATATTGTATTTGAAGTCCTCTTGATTTTAAAGAAGAAAATTGCATTAAAGCAAAATCATTTCCTTTTTATATTTGAGAAAATATTTTTACTTTTTTTAGGCCTACAAAAACTTTTTTTTCTAATAATAAAAAAAATTACACACTTTTTCCTTTAATTAAAAAACATATATGAAAAAATGTCAATGTTTATAATATTAGTTTAAAAGAAGAATTAAATAATTTTTCAAAAACAGAAAAATTATTTAAACAAATGGAAAATTATAAATTTGAAAAATGAAATATTTTATACTTATCTCTTTCAGATTTTTCATCTTTTCCACAAGATAAAATAGCTATTTTTCATGATTTAAAATCTATAAATACTCTTAATTCTAAAGAATTTTCTAAAATAGAAGTTAGTTGTCAAAATTGTTTATACTTAGTAAAAAAATTGGCAAACAAAAAAGGAAAAAACTTTTTTAATATTTCTAATAGACAAGTAATTAAATCAAAAAAAATTTGAGAAAAAAAATATTTTTCTTCCTTAAAAAGTAATATTTATTGAGAATTTGAAAATATAAAAAAAGAAAAAGTTTGAATGTTAAATTTATGAAATTATAATAGTTCAAAATTTAATAATAGTTTTAATTTAATTTGATGAGACACAAATAAAAAAATATATTGAGCTTTTTTTGGTGATACTCATTTTACAAGATGATTTACTTATAAAAATAATTTAGCTTTCAAAAAAGATTATTTTCAGTGTTTTTATGAAGATTTTGATGTAAAAAAAGATTTAAAAACAAATATTTCAAGAATGTTATATTCTTTTGATTTCGTTTGAGTAAACTTGGAAACTAGTGTTGTTTCAGATGAAAATTGTGAAATAAATAATAAAGTTATAAAATTTAGAACTGAAAGTAAATATTTACAAGATTTCAAAGATATTTGAGTTAATATTTTTAATTTAGCAAATAATCACAGCTATGATTGTTGAAAAAAATGATTTGAAGCTACAAAAAAGAATTTAGATTTTTATGGTTTAGAGTATTTTTGAAATCCAAATAAAATTGATAATATTTTAGAAAAAGAAATTAATTGATTAAAAGTTGCTTTTGTCTGAATTAATCTTATTTGAAAAATAGTAGATATAGAAAAATTTGAAAAAGAAATTAGAAAATTAAAACAAAGAAAGTTTTTGGTAATTATAAATATTCATTGGTGAGAAGAATTTAGCTTAGAAGTGAGTGATAAGCAAAAACAAATTGCCAGAAGATTGGTTGATGCTTGAGCAAATTTGATAGTTTGACATCATCCACATACAGTTCAAGATTCTGAAATTTATGCTTGAGTTCCAATTTTTTACAGTTTATGAAATTTCTTTTTTGACCAACATTTCAAAGATACTCTAAAATGACAAGGTTTGATTTATGAATTATCTAAAAATGAAATAAAATATTCTTTAATAGATTTTGAAAGAGACCCAAAAACTTGGAAAATAAAATGTGATAGTTTCAAATAAAAAATTTCATTTATAACCACCTCTTAATCCCACTCCTTATAATATGACTTTATCAAGAAAATTTATTTTTGCATTACTTTTTTCTATTTTTCTAATAGCAATAGTAAATATATTGTCTTTTTATTTTTTATATACTAATTTTTTAGAAAATTATTTAACTGAAAAATCTAAAAATAAAAGTGAAATTACAGAACAATATATTCTAGAACTTTTAGAAAAACAAGCTCAAGATGAAGTTGATGATGTTTTTTCAGACCTAAAATCTGATGCTTCTTTAGAATTTTTTGAACTTTTAGAAAAATCAGGAAAAGCAATCCCTTTAGATAAAAAAGAAAATAAAGATATTGTTACAAAATATTTAATAAAATCTGGTATTTCTCCAAAATATATAGAAGAAGTTATTCCTGATGACAATTTAAAAAATATTTTATCTTCTATAAAAGATGAAAATTCTCTAGAATATAAATTTTTAAATAATTTAACTTATTCAATTTTAATTATAAATATTTTTCTTATACTTTTTTTAATTTGAGCAATTTGATTTTTTACAAGAAGAACAATTACTCCAATAAATAAGATAACAAATAAAATAAAAAATTTGAAATTAGGTGAAAATTTGAAAAAAATAGAATATAAAAAAAATGATGAAATTTGATTACTTATAAAAGCAATAAACGGTTTAAATTCCAAATTAGCTATTCAAGAAAAAATTAGAAATAGACTTTTGGCTGATATTTCTCACGAATTAAAAACTCCAATAACATCTATTTCTTGCTATTTAGAATGAATTCAAGATTGAGTTATAAAGCTGGATAATGAAACTCTTTGAAATATTACAGAAGATATGCAAAGGCTTATTAAACTTGTTAATATGATTATGAAATATGAAAAATTTGATAATAGAACTTTGAAAATAGAAAAACATAATAGAGATTTAAAAATTTTAACACAAAAAGTTGTTTCTCAATATGAAAATAATTTACTACAAAATAGCCAAAATATAAGAATTATTTGAGAAATTATAAAACAAGTTGATAGAAATTTATTCAAACAAATAGTTCATAATGTTATTTGAAATTTTTTAAAATATGCATGAAAAAATTCTAATTTAGATATAATTTTTACTCAAGAATATATTATTTTTAAAGATGATTGAGAATGAATTGATAGAAGAGAAGTTCCAATGTTAAAGGAAAAATTTTATCAAGCTAAAATTGAAAAAACTGGAAAAATTGAAGATAGGTGAATTTGAGTTGGTTTAAGTATTATTTCAAAAATTATAGAAAGACACGGATGGAGATTTGAGATTATTTCTGATTCATGAAAAGGTTTTATTTTAAAAATTATTTTTTAAAATAAGCTACTCTCAAATTAAAGAAATTATTTTTCAGAAACTTTTTCTATAAAAAATTCTTCTAATCAACCTTTTATTTCAGAAACTTCTTTTCCAGAAACTATTATTTTTCATTTATGAATAATACTAATTCTATCACAAATACTTTCAACATCAGCTAAAATATGAGTATTAAAAAAAACAGTTGTACCATTTTGTTTTAATTCAACAAGCAAATCTTTTACCATTTTTCTTCAAATAGGGTCAAGGCCACTCATAGGTTCATCTAAAAATACAAGTTTTGGTTTATTTATAATAGATTGAGCAAGCCCGATTCTTTGCAACATTCATTTAGAATATTTTTTTAAAAGCTTATCTCCATCATCTTCAAGTCATACTTTTACTAAAAGTTCATCTATTATTTTTTCTAAATTTTTTCAAGTTAAATCAAAAAATTTTCAATTAAATTTTAAAAATTCTCTTCCAGTTAAATATTTATAAAGATAAGTATTTTCAGGCATAAATCAAATTTGTTTTTTTACTTCTATATTTATTCAATTATTTCAAAAAATTTTTATAACACCACTTTCAGGCTTTATAAGTCCCAAAATTGCTTTCATAGCTGTAGTTTTTCAAGCTCAATTTGGTCAAATAAAACCATATATTTCTGCTTCTTTTACTGAAAAACTAACATCAAATAAAATTTGTTTTTTATCTAAAAATTTATTTATTTTTTCTACTTCTAAAATATTTTTCATTATTAATTATTATTAAAAATATATTTTTTTACAAATTATCTATTTTTAGTTCATTTATAATATTTATTATAAACCAAGCTGAAACAGATAATATAACTCAAACCATGGCCCACAAAACCCATTTTTTTGCTTGTGATACTTTTTCTTCTTCTCAAGATAATCATCAACCAACAACCAAATTAAGTCAAGCAAGCATCAAAGCAACAACAGCAACAACAGCAACTATTTTTATTCATTCAGAAATAAAAGTTCAAGCAAAAGCAAAAAGTTTGTCTTCCTTAACTTCTCAATTAGCAGGGTCAGAAATACTTTGTGCATCACATCAAGCTAAACCTGCACAATTTACAGGCAAATTTAGAGCTGAAGCATAACTATAAATATTAAGACAAAAAATAATAAATACTAAAGCAAGTAATATTTTTCTAATGTTTAATTTTATTTGCATTTTTAAAAAAATTATCAAAGTAAATACTTAACAAATTCAACTATATAAAATGACATAATTGTTAAAATAAGGGAAATTACTCAAGCTCAAAAAATACTTTTTCATTTTGTAAGTAAATTATCTTCTCAATGATAAATTATCATAAATCAAGCTCATATAGTCATTATAAGTAAAGCAATTGAACCTAATCAAATAATTAATTTTTGTATAGCATCAGCAAAAAATATATTTGTTCTTTCTTTTACAGAAGTAGAATTTGCAGGGTCTGTATATCTAGTTCAAGGCAAAACATCTCAAACTCATATTTTAAATCATCTACTTGTAAAATCATTCAAAGATTCTTCTGAATTATCATAAGCTTCTTTAGCATCCTTAAAACTAAATTTAAGTCAACTCACTTCTCATTTAAGATTAGCTATACTTGATTCAGCATCTGCTAGTTGGGATTCATAAAACTCTACAGCTTCAATTTCCTTATCACCCCCAGCTCATGAACCAAGTCTATCTCCTAAATATTTCAAATTACTCTCAGCATTACTTTTAGAAACCTTTGCTTTTCATAAAGAATTAGTAGCTTCTCTTAATTGTGTTTCAGCTTCATTTTTTGCACTTTCAAGTGGTCAAGGTTCAGCAAAAGCTAAACCTATAAAACTTATAAATAGTAGAAATATTATTAAAAATCTTTTTAGCATATTTTTTAATTAAAAAATTATTTTTTTTTTATTTTACTAATATTTTTTTTTTTTTCAAATTTAAAAAATTATTATTTTTTTTCTTAATTAAAATTTTTCTTCTAGCATTTTTCTAAACCACATTTTATCTCAAAATAAATAAGTTAAATCATAATGACTTCTTTCTATGGAAATACTTCTATCAAGCAATTCTTCATCTATTTTCCCTTTATTTAAAACATCTTCAATTATTTTTATTTTTTCAGAATAATTTCTTCATCTTGTTGGAAATTTTACAGTATCAACATTTGGTATTTTATCAAAAAATAAATAAGAATAAAGATTTAAATTATCTCATCTAGCATAAAATTTTCCCAATTCTAAAGCTTTCATCTTTGCCTCTCAACCAATTTCTTCTACTTTTTTCACATTATATTTCATAAAACTTTTAAAAGAATTATTTAGTTCCACTTCCAATTTTTTTAATTCTTCCAAATTTGTAGCCCCTTTCTCCCCACAAGGGAGAGAGGATTCAGGAGAGAGGGTTAAATTATTTATCAAAAATTTAACTCATTTTAAAAAAG
>Ga0256834_1000546_pt1 | contig 26993 bp, 29 predicted proteins | sample 4281140metaG_FD_190536 | JGI IMG/M metagenome (GOLD analysis project Ga0256834, IMG submission 190536) | Hydrothermal vent microbial communities from East Pacific Rise, Pacific Ocean - 4281-140 | ecosystem: Environmental > Aquatic > Marine > Hydrothermal vents | place: Pacific Ocean: East...
TGTTCACCGGCGCGCGCTGCCTCTATAGCGGCGTTTAGTGCAAGCAGATTCGTTTGATCGGCTATCTCTTCTATAACTTGCAAAACCGTTTTTACATCCTGTACACTGGTAAGCAGCATATTGAGGCGCTCTGCAAGCTCTTCCTCTCTATATGCGTTTTGTTGGATTTCATCTACCATACCGGTAATTTGCCTGTGTACTTCCTGGAGTGTCTGGTTAACCTTTTTTATATCTTTTCTTGTATCATTCGCATCTTCAATATTGCTTTCTAGGCTACTTTTTACATCAGAGCTGGTTTCTGTGATTTCAGCGAGCATTTTTGCTTCACGCTCCATTATCTCTTCGAATTGTCGTCTAACCTCATTAAGGTTTTCCGAAATCATCTTGTTTTCCGAACCGCTCTCCTTTGCCTCTTTGATAACTTCATGAACTATCTGTAAAAATCTGTTTATATAGTGACTGGCTACACCTATTTCATCGTGTGATTCGATCTTTAGCTGCCTTGTTAGATCACCTTCTCCGCTACTAAGCTCTTTTGTTGTTGTTGTTAGCTGGCCTATCGGCTTTAAAATAGATCTGGCGAGAATAGGCATGACAATTATAACGATACCTATCACTGCAATAAGAATAGCCGTAAGCTGTATTTGCATCTGTTCTCTTATTTCATTTGCCTTGGCACTGAGACTAGTAGAGAGTTTTTGAGTCAGATCTGTTATTCTACTGAGCTCCTTTATAATTTTTTCTCGCTCTTTATGAAGTCTTTTCAGGCTCTGGATATAACTTTTATACTCTTTTGAATATTTACTCAAAAGAGTCAATATGTTAGCCACAGTCTCTTTCTTTGCCGGATCTTTTCTGACTTTTCTTTTTAGATATGCGGTGTAGTTTATTAGTTCTTCAGTCTCCAATGCTATCTCTTTTTCTCCTCGGTCACTTATAAGCAACTGCTCATTAGCTTCCTTTATGCGGAGGTTTTTCAGCATGTCGCGAAGATTGTTTGCTGCAGAAGCCATAACGACACTGTTTCGAATCTTTTTGATTTCTGCATTGTTCTGTACCAGTTCTACAGTTCTTGTGTCTATGCTCTGGCTTAGTTCCTGGATTATTTTGCCTACTTCGAATGAGATCTTTTCCAAGCTTGCTTTCGCCCTTTTTTTCTCATTTGTTATATTTTTAAACCTACCAAGTTTCTCTTGTAGCGACTGAGCAACAGATACTATTTCTTCGGATACCTTTTTCATGCTTTTGTCGTCTAGGTCTTTTACAAGATTTTTCCCAATATTCTCTATGGTAGAGATATTATCCTTCACACTCTTCGTATTTCTTATCTCTTCATGCCATATGAGTCTATTGAGATCCTCCATACTGTTTCTTAGAGCATTATTGATCATTTCAGCCAGCTGCGCCTCTTTGTCGATGCTTTCCATATTTGAATTTTCATATTGGAAAATAGTGTAGAAAATCACCATAAGAAGGATGATGAAGGCAGTCAATCCGTAGATTTTATTTTTAATGGTAATATGTTTAAACATCTCAATCCGTTCCTGATTTTTTATTTCGGATCTTGCAGTGGCTCTAAAGAGTTAAAGAGTCGCTGCAAGATCCGAACCGGCATACTTTATGCCGGTCAAGTTTTAAAGATAGAGTCATTTTTGCACATCAATAGTCAGGTGCATATTTGGGTGTATAGCACACTCAACCTCTACTTTACCAGGGTTTTTCATTACTACGACAACATCCTGACCCGGTTTTTGCATACCTATGTCAAATTCATCAGACTCACTGTCGCTGAATGCATTGTGGGCAAAACCGTCATCATTTTTGAAGATTATTCTATCGCCTACTTTGGCTTTGATATAGTTGGGATGGAAAGTTTTATCTTTCTGAACCACTATATGGTCGGCACTATACGATACTGTTGCCAATATCGAGGCGGCTAGAATGAATATGATTTTTTTCATTTTGTTACTCCTTTTTATTGCGGGAATTTTGTTGGTATTTCAAGTTTCATCGGTTCGCCCTCAAGTGTAGCCAGGAAGTCAACAATTAGACGGATCTCTTCTTGAGTCAATCCTCTGTCTTCTATAAGAGGGGACAGATTTTTACTGTTGGGAAATCGCCCACCGTTACCGCAAACTGCCGTTGCCTCTTCAAGAGTCTTGATAGATCCGTCATGGAAATATGGAGCTGTTTTGGTTACATCTCTTAGCGTCGGAGTTTTGAAAGCATGAAACCATGAAGCCCTTTTTTTAAGCTTATAACGACCGATATCACTGTCTCCAAGTCCAAGGTTATGAAAGCTTCCGTCGGTAAAGTTGAATCCGTCATGGCAGTTATTACACTTCCCTTTGCCTGTAAAAAGTGCAAAACCTTTTTTTGCATTTTCACTAATTGCATTCTCGTCACCTTTTATATATCTGTCAAAAGGTGCTTCTGTAGAAACAACTGTACGTTCGAAAGTTGCTATGGCTTTAGCTATAGTATCTTTTGTAATTCCTTCACCGGGATAGGCCTTTTCGAAAAGCTCTTTGTACCCTTTTATTCCATTTAGGCGTTTGACCAGTTCATCAAGGTCCATATCCATCTCTACATCAGCCTGGATTGGGCCCAGTGCCTGTTCTTCAAGCGATTTTGCTCTGCCATCCCAAAACTGGTGGCGTTGGTATGCAGTATTTATGATTGTAGGTGAGTTTCTTGGCCCTTGACGCCCCTCTATACCAATTGCTTTAGGCTGTCCGTCACTCCAACCCAGTTCAGGATTGTGACATGTGGCGCATGAGACAGTATTGTCACGTGAAAGGCGAGTGTCAAAATAGAGAAACTTGCCAAGCGTAATTCGTTCCGGAGTAATTTGGTTGTCTTTCGGTGCAGGGACATTTTCCGGCCTTAGCCATTTGTTCATGTCTTCCTTTGCCACCGCTGACGTAGTTAGAATTGCAGCTACTACTCCTCCGGTCAAGATTGTGCCGAACCGGCTGAAATATTTCATATTTGCTCCTTGATGGTTGTATGTTTTCCAAATGATTACATTCGAAACAGTTCACAAAAATTTATGAACTTTCCTATTCTTCGAACGTATGATTAAGCATTGCGATGATAAAATCGTCCAAAAGAAAATCTAATAAAGGGGTGACATGAAAAAATATCTGACACTTTCTGTATGTGCAGCGATAGCGTGCGCAAGCGGGCTCTATGCCGACGGGACTTTGGCCGATGCGGTGAAAAACGGTTCTGTAAGCGGTAACATAAAATACTACTATATTAACACTCATAAAGAGAAAGCCGACAATACGAGCTCGACATCATTCGCAAACTCAATCGGAGGACAGCTCTCGTACAAGACCGGAAAGTGGATGGGACTTGACGCTACGGTTACATTTATGACTACGCAGCCTTTTTTGCTTCCAGACAACGTAGATACGTCGATAATAGGCCGCGATAACGCGATAATGGCGGGTGCAAGTGCTGGAGATCCGATCGGACAGGACGGCTTTTCGGTGCTTGGAGAGGCCTATCTTAGCTATAGCCGTGACAATTTCGACTTCTGGGGCGGACGAAAAGTGATCAAGACCCCTCTAATCAACGCAAAAGAGGTAAGAATGCTCCCCTCAGCCGTAAAAGGGGCGCATGCCAGCTTGAAGCTTGAAGATGGATTCAGGGTAGGAGTCGCCTATCTCGACGCTTTCAAACAGAGAACTTCGAGTGAATTCGTAAATATAGTAAAACATGCCCTCGGTGCGGACACAAAGGCGATCACCGGAAGTGAAAGCGGTGTTGTGATTCCTCTTTGTCTCTCCTGGAAAGGCGGCAAACACGCCGTTCGAGTGGTCGACTACTATTCGCCGGACTTCATCAACTCGATCTACGCAGACTGGAACTACCGCCACAAACAGAGCGATGAGCTTGCTTACGCTTTCGCACTTCAGACGATTGTTCAAGATTCGGTAGGGGATGCCGACGACAATCTCGCCCAGGCCACTTCCGTCACAGGCGGAAAATCGATCAAGTCGCGTGCCGTCGCTGCGAAACTCAATGTCAGTTATAGCGGCAGCAACTTTACGCTCGCCTACTCCAATGTATTCAGCGACGATGCTTCGCACGACTCTCTCGTGCTTCCCTGGGACGGTACGCCTCTTTATACGAACATGATTACCGCAAACAACCTTTTCCAGTCGAACTACGGCAAGGGCCTCGGAGCCGACTCTGCATATATAGGCGGAACAAGCGGTATCAAGATAGCCTATGGACAGGATTTCGGAAAGTTCGGTTTCAGCGGCTACAGTATGACCCTAAGCTCCGCATGGTTTGACAATGACAAGTTTGACAAGACTCAAAACGACCTGAATGCGGTTTTGGCGTACAAAAACGGCCCGGCATCCATCGCGCTCAAGGGAATCTGGGTAAGAAACAGCGCAACCGCCGAAGCAGACGGTACGGTATCACAGCTTCCGATACTGCATCAATACAGAATAATAGCCAATTACAAGTTCTGATTTGGCCGCCCCTTTGTCGGGGAGGCTTCCTATATCGGCTCGACCGGGTCGTCGAATCCGTCGAGTCTCACTTTCTCTTCGAGCAGAATTCTCTGGAAAATCTTCCGGTGCCCCGGAAGCTCCTCTCTGACCACATACAGCTCTCCGTAAACCTGCCCGGTTCTTAGGATATGCTCCTCGAGCTCAAGTTTTTCATCGTTGTAGTCGGCCTCCTCCGGTAAAACCAGATCACATAGAAAGTCGTAGCAGCTCTCTCTCAAAATATCGTATTGGTCATGCGATTCACTACAGTCGAGGTATCCGAGCTTTATGTTGTGAGGCGAAAACGCTCCTTCAGATTCACCGTTGAAATCCCAGTACGCTTCGCCTGTTTCTGTACGTACGAAGAAGATATCCCCGACCTTTGCACTCTCCAGAAGGGTCAGTTTTCTATCTACATCGATGTTTCGCAACGTTATATCGTCGAGCGATATCTCCCTCTCTTCGAGCCCGTCGACATCCAGTACCATCCTGACGGTTTCAGGATCGATAGCGGTCAGTTTCATAGATGAATCGAGCAGATCAAGTTCACCGCTTTCGATATAGCCGTTTACGGTATCGAAGAGCTCCTTGATACTCTCTTCGTCGAAGTCGGCGTCCGGATCTATCTCGAGACCCTCCATTTCGAGTCTGTTTAGCCTGTAAAACCCGATCTTTTTCCCTTCGCCTTCTATATGTAGTCTAAAAGCCATTTCAGCTCCTTTCGATATGGATATCTCTATATCGATTATATCGCACTTGTGAGTGAAGTTTTGTGACTTATGTCATAGATAAAACGGTTGGGGCCGGTTGAGGAAGTTCTTTCCCGCATATAGCGGGAAAAAGAGGTTTAGACGTTGAATCTAAAGTGCATCACATCGCCGTCTTTAACGACGTAATCTTTGCCCTCGAGGCGCATTTTGCCCGCCTCTTTGGCACCCTGTTCGCCTCCGTAGGCGATAAAGTCTTCATACGCGATCACTTCGGCTCTGATGAACCCCTTTTCGAAATCGTTGTGTATGACTCCGGCGGCCTTTGGAGCTTTCCAGCCCCTGTGGATTGTCCAGGCGCGTACCTCTTTGACTCCTGCCGTGAAGTAGCTGATGAGTCCGAGGCGATCGAAGGCGGTACGGATAATCTTGTCGAGTCCGGACTCTTCTATACCGAGCTCCTCCAGAAATTCCGCGGCCTCTTCTTCTTCGAGCTGCACGAGCTCCTCTTCGATCTTGGCGCAGAGTTTTATGACGTCGGCTCCCACCTCTGCGGCATGTTTTTTTACCGCTTCGACATATTCGTTATCTTCGAGGAGTCCGTCTTCGTCGACATTGGCACCGTAGATAACCGGCTTGTTCGATAGGAATCGAAGCTCCTTGTCGAGACGGACGAAATCTTCATCCTCTCTTTTTTCGAATGTGCTGACAGGCTTTATCTCTTCGAGGTGCGCCATCAGCTCGCGGGCGATTTCGAGCTGCGCTCTGATCTTTTTGTCACCGGTCTTGGCCTGACGGGAAAGACGGTCTATCTTCTTCTCCAGCTGCTGGATATCGGCAAATATCAACTCGCTTTCGATGATCTCTATATCTCTTAACGGATCTATGCTTCCTTCCACATGGGTGATGTTGCCGTCATCGAAACAGCGCACCATATGCAGGATCATTTCCGTTTCGCGTATGTTGCTCAGAAACTGGTTGCCGAGACCTTCTCCCTTGCTTGCTCCCTTGACGAGACCGGCAATATCTACGAAATCGATCGTGCTGTGCTGGATGCGTTCCGGATTTACGATCCTGGCCAGCTCTTCGAGCCTGCTATCCGGTACCGGTACCACGGCCTTGTTCGGTTCGATGGTGCAGAACGGGTAGTTGGCCGACTCTGCGTTCTGCGCTTTTGTAAGCGCATTGAAAGTTGTAGACTTGCCGACATTGGGCAGACCTACGATTCCTACGGGAAGACCCATATCTGTGACTCCTTGAGTGGGTTTGGACTCTCTCGTGCGAGGGGTATCTTAGAGGTTTTTCGGTTTGTGGGAGTATATCAAAGATAGCGTCGTAAAATCAACACGCCACTACCTGTAGTATAATCGCTCATATACAGAGTTTTATCAAAGTCAAAGCGGAGCGACTCAATGAAAAAAGAGCATAAACAAAAGATCGATCCAAAGAACCTGATGGCTGTGGAGCGGGCTACGACATCGCTGATAGGCACCTCTATATCTCTAATCGTTCTGGGGTTTGTCGTAGAGAAGTTCGAACTCTTTTTGAACATCATCTCTTTGGAACTCGAGGGTAGAGCCGATCATAAGATGCCGCAACTCGAGCATATCGATTTCTACAACTATATGGGTATAGCCATAGTCGGCGCCGGTATAGTTCTGGCCCTTTTTACATACAGGTACTATACAAGGTGGATCGAGCACCTGGAGCGGGGAGAGTTGGATACCGACAAAAAAATATATTTTCTACTATCGCTCTTCGTGGCTCTTGTCGGCTTTTTGCTTCTTGCGAGTATGGTGATGCTTTAAGCGGTTCGTTTGGATCACAGAGTCTGCAAAAAATGTTTCTGCATCTTTTTTTGCAGACTCTTCGCCGCCATTTCCAACGCTTTTGGACCGCTTTGCGCTGAGACCCCGCGAACATCGTAATGCTCGATAGCCAGAGGTTTTCGATACGGTTTGTGCAGGAGCAGACGCACTTTCGCTTCGAAAATATGTTTTTGGGCCTCTTTTTTATGTGCCAGCTTGCCCTCTATCGTGATGCATAGAGTTCTGCCGTCACTTTCTCTCTTTCCGGTATCAAGCAGGCTCTCTTTTTTGAGTAGCTCCGTCACCGCGTCGGCAAAGCGCTGCATTGCTGGAGTAGATGCCGGCTCTATCCGGAACCTGATCTCCTTTTTTAGCTTTTTGGCACTCTTTTTGAAGTAGGGGAGTGCATCTTCGACTCTCTTCGAGAGGTTCGAAGGAAGCGGAGTCAGAAAGTTTAGCAGAAGATAGTCCGGCAAGATGCTTTGCATTCTGTTTACAGACTCTTTGGCGACAATATATCTGGTGGAGGTATCTTTTTTCAAAGCCGCATGCCATCTCTCCTCTACCGCTACGAGTCTGGATATGACCGACTTTTTCAGAGGCTTTGCCAAATCCTTTCGATCGAGTGTCGCTCTTGCGGTTTTCATATTTTTGTCCGTTTCAATGATCTCGTATTCGGGATCGCTCGAATCTATAAGCGCAAATAGCCTGTTTCCGGAGCTTTTCATCTCGTTTTCGTCAAGATGCAGACCGGGATATTTCGAGTCGAGATAGGCTACGAACCGCTGCCAGCTCTTTTTTTTCATATTTGCCAAAGCGGCCGCTTTGGCTTTTTCCACACTCTTTTGGGTTCCATATCCGGACAGTTTCGAGTTGTCGTTTCTTGCAGGCTGCGATACTTTCGATTCAAGTGGGCTCATTTTCGCGGATGGAGTCTTTTGAAACAGATCTCCTTGTGTGTGGTTCGAGATTGTAGTCGATCCGCAGCCGGTAAACAGTGCAAGCACAATAGCGGTAAAGAGATTTCTTGTCGCAGCCATCTTCATCCTGAGAGTTTATGTATCTGATGTAATTATCGGCAATAGAGCTTTTTTTTTAGGCTCAATCTCTTTGGCGGGGGCAGTTTGGTAAAATAACCTTATTTATCATTGGAGTATATATGTCGGACGAATCCATTAGAATGGGACTTTTGGCGGCGGTGGCGATTATTATGGTTATCATTCTGAAGTTGCCCAAAAAAAAGAGTTGAGGCTATTTGTGGAGATGGCGGGATAAGTGTCCCGCCGAGTGTCACGCTTTGTCTCTTTCGGACTCTTTTACAATCTGTTCGAACCACTTGACAGTCATGCGCACACCCGCACCGCTCGCTCCTGCCGGATTGTATCCCCACGGCTTTTCAACATATGCTGGGCCGGCGATATCGAGGTGTAGCCATCTCTGTTTGTACTCCTCTTCGATAAAGTGGTCCAGAAATAGAGCAGCCGTGATAGCTCCACCGTATCGGCTGCTGCTGATGTTGCATACGTCGGCTATATCGCTTTTTATCAGCTTTTTCAGATAGCGGTTGAACTGTAGCGTTCCCGTTAGCTCTCCCGCGTTGGAGGCGGCCTTGGAGAAACTGTGCTTCAAAGCTCTGTCGTGCCCCATTATACCTGTGGTATATTCACCCAGAGCGACGACACAGGCTCCTGTCAGGGTGGCGAAGTCGAGCAGGTAGTCGGGGGCCACCTTCTCCTGGGCGTAACACAGGCAGTCGGCGAGGACGAGTCTTCCTTCGGCATCCGTATTGCGTACCTCAATAGTCTTGCCGTTTTTGGCCTTGAGTACATCGTCCGGCTTGTAGGCGTTGCCGCCTATCATATTCTCCGTAGCGCCTATGATGCCGTGAACCTCTACGGGAAGTTTCAGTTCGCTTACGGCTTTCAAGATGCCAAGTACCGCACAGGCTCCGGACTTGTCGGCCTTCATCGTCACCATATATTCGGCCGGTTTGAGACTCAATCCGCCGCTGTCGTAAGTGAGGCCTTTGCCTACCAGGGCTATTTTGTATTTTGGTTTTTTTGGCCTGTATGTCAAGTGTATCAGTCTTGGGGGGTGATCGCTTGCGCGACTTACCGCAAGAAACGCTCCCATGTTTTCGGCTTCGAGGCCCTTTTCATCGAGTATGACACACTCAAGACCGTTCTCCTCCGCAAGTGCCGACGCTTTGAGTGCGAGCATATCCGGGGTCATATCGTCGGGAGGAGTGTTGACGAGATTTCTTGTATAGTTGGTCGCCTGTGCAGTAGTGACCGCGGCGGCGATATAGCTTTGCGCTTTTTCAAAATCGATGCTTTTGCCTTTGAAATCCTCGTTGCAAATAGTGACCTTTTTTATAGGATGAGGAGCCTTTTCGCTTTTGTATGCGTCATATTCATAGTCGCCGAACACCATACCTTCGGCCATCGCCTTGACATTTTGAGCAGAACACTTGCCAAGGTAGAGGCCGCACTTGGCAGTTTTAGCATCGGTACTTCTCAATCTTCTTATCGCGGCGGCGAATGCACTTCTTATATCGTCGTGGTGCAGCGATTCGGCCCCTACATACAGACGCCGCTTTTCAGCGAGCAGGCATATCTCGTCCTGTTCACCCTTGAAGCCTGCAAGCTCCAGCAAGGATCTCTCCTCCTCGACCCACGGATGGCTCGTCTCTTTCTCTATTACACAGACGATCTCTATATCAGCCTCTACTTCAGCTACGGTTTTGTTTTGAATCTCTATTTGCACCTCTTCTCTCCTCTCTCGTTTTTAAAATATTGTTTTCTATTCGTTTAAATAGATAGGTTATGCCCAAAAGCAGCATACCGGCCATAGGCAGAGCGAGATACCAGTGCTCTTTCGCGATGTCAAGAACCATCAGAATCTGCTCACCGAATATATATGCCAGAACTATCGTTATCGCCGCCCAAACCTGTGCACTTACAAAGTTGATGAAAGCGAACTTTTTGGCACCGTATCTCGTCAGTCCTATACTCATAGGTATAATCGTTCTGAATCCGTACAGGTAGCGCTGGATGAAAATGATGGGCCAGCCGTACCTCTTTAGCAGCAGGTGCGCTATGGCGAATTTTCTTCTTTGTCTGTGAAGATATCTGTGTATGAATTTTTTGTTGTAGCGCCCTATGTAGAAGTAGATCTGGTCACCGACAAAGCCGCCGAGACCGGCGATGAATATCGCAAGCCCCATATTCATATGGCCGGTATGCACCATGGTACCGGCCATGACAAGGCCCAGCTCCCCCTCGAGCACGCTCCAGAAGAATAGTATGATATATCCATACTCTTTCAGGGCATCTATGAGAAACTGTTCCATTTCGCCTCTTTATTCGAAATCGAGCAGCTCTTTTGCCTGCACCATATCCTTGTCGCCACGTCCGGACAGGTTTACGACAATCAGAGAGTTTTTTATCTTTTCTGGATCCATCTTTTTCAGATACGCAATGGCGTGTGAACTTTCGAACGCAGGTATGATACCCTCTTTCCGGCTGAGCCACACAAACGCTTCGAGCGCCTCTTCGTCCGTTACGGAGTCGTATTCGGCGGCTCCAGTATCTTTCAGGTAGGCGTGTTCGGGTCCTATCCCGGGATAGTCGAGTCCTGCGGAGATGGAGTGTGCCTCGAGTATCTGTCCGTCTTCATCTTGAAGCAGATAGCTCATCTGTCCGTGCAGTACCCCTGGACTTCCCTTGGCCAGACTCGCTCCGTGCTTGTCCGTATCGAGTCCCAGACCCCCAGCCTCTATTCCGATACAAGTCGTCTCCGGCGAATCGAGGAAGTGTGCGAAGATGCCCATAGCGTTGCTTCCTCCGCCGATACATGCTATTACATAGTCGGGGAGTCTGTTTTGCAGTTTCAGTATCTGCGCTTTCGCTTCATATCCGATAATTGCCTGAAAATCACGTACCATCATGGGATACGGATGCGGTCCCGCAACGGTTCCTATGATATAGAACGTGTCCCTTGCATTCGTGACCCAGTGGCGGATCGCGTCGTTCATGGCATCTTTAAGAGTTTTGCTGCCGCTCTCTACGGCGTGTACCTTCGCTCCGAGCAGCTTCATACGAAAGACGTTGAGCTCCTGTCTTTCGACATCCTTGGCGCCCATGAATATTTCGCACTCCAGTCCAAGAAGAGCCGCGATGGTTGCCGTGGCCACTCCGTGCTGCCCGGCTCCGGTTTCGGCGATCACCCGTCTTTTTCCAAGACGCTTGGCTATGAGTCCCTGAATGATCGTGTTGTTTACCTTGTGCGCACCTGTGTGGTTGAGATCTTCACGTTTGAGGTATACCGTGGCGCCGATCTCGTCGGATATGTTTTTTGCATGGTAAAGAGGGCTCGGGCGTCCTACGTAGTGCTCGAGATAGTAGTGGGCCTCTTTCCAGAACGATTCGTCGAATCTGATTTTCGCATACGCCTCGTCGAGCTCTTCGAGTATCGGCATCAACGTTTCTGGAACGTATCGACCGCCGAAAATCCCGAAATGGCCCAGTTCGTCCGGATCGTACTTCAGAGGCTTGGGTATATACATCAGCGAACCTCCAGTACACTGTAGTGCGGGGCGATGCCTGAAAGTTTTTCCACGCCTCCAAGAAAAGCGAGGTTTATAACGAAACAGGCCTCCACGCACTCGCCTCCGGCGTCACGGATCAGCTTCGCCGCTGCCGCGGCTGTTCCGCCGGTAGCGATGAGATCGTCTATGAGCAGAACCTTCGCCCCCTTTTTGCCGCCGAAGGCGTCTATATGTATCTCGACTTCATCGAAACCGTACTCCAGTGCATACTTTTCCGCTATGGTAGCGGCCGGAAGCTTCCCTTTTTTACGGATGGGAACGAAGCCGATACCGAGTCTTGACGCCAGTGCCGCTCCGAATATAAATCCTCGACTCTCGATGCCCGCTACGAAATCGAGAGCCGCATCCTCGTATCTGGCCGCAAGATGATCCATGAGCATCTTGTAGGCATTCTTGTCGTTGAGCAGAGTCGTAATATCCTTGAAGATGATTCCCGGTTTAGGAAAGTCGGGTACATCCCTGATAGACTCCATAAGAAAGTTTTTTTCACTCTCTGTCAATATTTTCATCGATCAACCTTTGTTATCAGAGTAGAGCCTCTATACGCGACTCGAGATCTTTTATCCTGCTTCTAAGTTTTTCGTTTTCGATCCGGTATTGGCTGTTTCGCTGCTTGACTGTCTTTATCTCTCTTCTTAGCTTGATCATCTGCTCGTTGAGGATATCGATATTTCCAAGAGCTCTTTGAAGCTGTATCTGATACTTGCGAATCAGCACCTCCGCCTCTTTCAGAGTCAGCTTCATGACGTCGTTGTTCTTCTGCTCCTTGATGGTGAGGTTTTGGAAATAGAACATCTTTATAAGAAGCACCACCACCAAAACGAGCGAAACTGTGACGATGGACCACTCCAGAAACATCAGTGACTCTTTTGCAGCGCCATGATCTTTTCGACGCGCCCGGTATGTCGTCCGCCTTCGAACTCGGTGGAGCAGAAGGCATCTATCATCGACTCTATGACACCGGGACCGGAAACCCTCTCGCCGAAGCAGAGGATATTTGCGTCGTTGTGGGCTCTGGCCATCTGCGCAGTGTAGTAGTCGTGGCAGTGAGCCGCTCTGATTCCGTCAATCTTGTTCGCGGCTATGCTCATACCGATACCGGTTCCGCAAATGAGTATGCCGAACGATCCTTTCTCTTTCGCTACCGCCTTCGATACCTTTTCGGCATAATCCGGATAGTCGACTCTGTCGGCGCTTTGCGGACCCATATCGACCACTTCGTGACCTCTTGATTTCAGCATTTCGATGACCTGACCCTTGATCGTGTAGCCCGCATGATCACTGCCGATATAGAATTTCATCTGCAACCCCTTGCAAAGTTTTTTCAATTATACAAGATAGAGCCTCAAAAAAGGCTGTTGTGAAAGGCGGCAAATCCAAAGACTCTTTGCCGCGAGATGTTCGGTTTTAACGCAGCAGCAGATCTATCATCCACATCGCCGGCATGAAAAACCACTGGCTAAGAGGTGTGGCGATGACTATGATGAGCAGTATCATGCCTATCGGCTCGATTTTGTTCAAAAGATCGACGATACCCTGCCAGCGAAACTGCATGGATATGTATCTTAGAGCGTTTGCCCCGTCCAGAGGCGGAAACGGCCAGAGGTTGAAAACTCCGAGAACCACGTTGTAAATGACCGTGTACATGACGAAGTAGGCCAAAAATGCGCCAAACAAAGATGTGGGCTGATCGACGACTCCTATGAAGAGCGATGCGGCTACGGCCAGGGCGAAGTTGTATGTGACACCCGCAAGAGCCACTGCCACGGCTGCCATGTAGCCTCCGTTGTAGATTACCGTACGAATGTTTACCGGTACCGGTTTCGCCCACCCGAACAGAAACGGCGCACCGCTAATGTAAAGAAGAAGCGGAACGACAATCGTACCTATCGGGTCTACATGGACTATGGGATTGATGCTCAGTCTGCCGGCATCTTTGGCGGTGGAGTCTCCGAACCTGTATGCCGCATAGCCGTGCATTATCTCATGGCCGATGATGGCTACCATGAGGGAGAGTACGATCGCTGCGATCTTTATGATATCTATATCACTCGACATATCGCGGTACTTCTCTTTCCAGCGTCTCTACATCTCTTCCTATACGATCCCACCGAATGAGGTAGTTGTCATCCCAGCTGAAGTAGATGAACCATGGTTTTCCGACGATGAGCCTGTATGGAACGGTTCCCCAGAACCGGCTGTCGTTGGAGTGGTCCCTGTTGTCTCCGAGCATGAACCAGTGCCCCTCTTCGACCCTGACGGGTCCGAATTCGAATATCTCCATCGGCTGCATCCCGTCCATGACGACATCGGGATCGTTGTGGATTCCCGGAAATTCGTCGCGATAAGGATCTTTCACGAAGAGCATCCCCTCAATTTTTACGATCTTCTCCTGCGGATAGTTTGCCACTATGAAATCATCTCCTTCGTGTGGGTGGAGATAGAGAGATTTTTTGTGGATGAAAAGAATGTCGCCGCCGACTGCTACGCAGCGTTTTACATAGTGTATCTTTTCGTTTCTGGGGTATCGAAAGATTACAATATCGCCCCGTTTTGGCCCTTTCGCGTCGATTATATGACCGTCCCCGTCACTATCGAACCATACCGGAACCTCGATCCAGGGGATGTGCGGGACAGGGACTCCGTAAGCGAACTTTTTGACGAAGAGGTGGTCTCCGATCAGAAGCGTGTTTTTCATGGAGCCGCTCGGTATGACGAAAGCCTGCGCCACGAAAAATATCACCATCAAAACTATGATGACGGTTCCTGTCCAGGTATTTGAAAAGTTGTATAGTCTTACAATCCAGTGGGGCTTTTTTTCACTCGACTCTTCTTGAATCTGCTCGGGCCGGTTCTCGCTCATCGGACGCGCCTTTTCGCGGCTTTTATGGTGTTTGAAAGAAGCATGGCTATGGTCATCGGGCCGACACCGCCCGGAACCGGTGTGATGTAGCTGCATTTTGGAGCCACGGCTTCATAGTCGACATCTCCGGTGAGCGTTCCGTCTTCGAGGCGGTTTATACCTATATCGATTACCACGGCGCCATCTTTGACCATATCCTCGGTGATGAGTCCCGCCTTTCCGACGCCTACTACGAGGATATCCGCACGCCTCGTATGCGACGGAAGATCCTTCGTATATATATGGCAGATGTCGACAGTGGCGAAGGCGTTGAGCAACAGAGCCGCCATTGGTTTTCCCACTATGTTGCTGGCACCTACTATACAGGCATCTTTTCCCTTTGGATCGATGCCGTAAGCTTCGAGCATCTTCATTACACCCAGCGGAGTGCACGGAACAAATCCGTCGAGCCCGGTCATGAGGCGTCCGAAGTTGTACGGATGGAAACCGTCTACATCCTTGTTCGGATCTATCAGTTCCAGTATTCTTGTGGTATCTATATGCTTTGGAAGCGGAAGCTGAACCAAAATACCGTCTATATTCGGGTTTTTGTTCATCATCAGGATCGTCTCTTCGATTTCACCCTGGCTGATGGAAGAGGGCATTTCGTGAGTTATGGAGTATATACCGGCCTCTTTGCATGCCTTGGCCTTCATCTTCACATACGCATGACTGGCCGGATCGTCGCCTACCAGGATCACGGCAAGACCGGGCGTGACCCCTTTTTCGCTCTTTAGTGATTCTACCTCTTTGGCAACCTGGGAGCCTATTTCACCCGCCAGCCTTTTGCCGTCGATTATCTGCATATAGCTGTCCTTATGACAATATTGGATAGAATAATATCGAAATATTGATTAAAAGGCGGTAAGTGAAGTATCTACCGATTCTTCTTGCACCTATGCTCCTTTTGGCGGAGGAGTCTTTCATAACAGTCGGGGAGTATGGCCAGATGCTCTACAACAACCCGCGAGGCATAGGATGTATACACTGTCACGGAGAGAGCGGAGAGGGAGCTCTCATAGCGAGCTACAAAGAGGATGGCAAAAGGGTGGAGCTGAGGGGTCCCGATATCAGAAAGGTGACACTCAAAAGATTGAAGGCCACCCTGCCGAAACGTCATAGAGTGATGCCGACTTATTTTCTTACGGACAAGGAGATAAGGGCGATTTTCCACTATTTGCACCAGGGAGCGGAGTAGTCTATGGTTTTTGAAGATCTGTCAGAACTCGAAGAGATTGTAGAGAGAAACGATATAGAGGCTGTAGAGAGTCTCTATTCAAACAGAGTTCAGAGTGCAAGATACAGGCCGCCTTATATCCGCAGCGCTTTGATGCTTTCCGCCCACAGGCTAAGGCACCTGAACAGACTCGATCGGCTCGAGGCCGATATAGCGGTGCTAAACCTCGAGGATGGAGTGGCTCCTTCCAAAAAGGCGATCGCTCTTCGACTCGTCGCTCTCTTTTTGGCGGAGACAAAGAGTATGCGTTCGATGAGCGTAGTGAGGATAAATCCGCTCGAGGAGGGCGGCGCCGAAGAGATCGCCTATCTAAACGGTGTAGTGCCGGATGCGATCAGGATACCGAAAATAAAGAGTGCGGAGGATGTAAAAAAGGCGCTGGATCTGGTCGACAAGAGGATAAAGATTCACCTCTCCATAGAGACGAAAGAGGCATTCGAAGCTCTCGCATCGCTGCGAGTGGATGAGCGTGTTGAGGCTTACTATCTCGGAGTGCTCGACCTTTTGGCGTCGATGGGGCTTTCGCAACGTATCGTACAGCTGCACAATCCGACCATGCACTACATTTTGTCGAGATTTCTTCTCAAGTCCTCTACGCAGGGAGTTTTGCCGATCTCGTTCGTTTATCAGGATTATAAGGATATCGAGGGGTTTGAAAACTGGTCTCTGCTCGAAAGAAAGATGGGATACCACGCCAAGGGGTGTATCTCTCCGGCGCAGGTCGAGATAGCCAACAGGATTTTCTCTCCGGATGAAGAGGAGCTCGAGCGGGCAAGACGCATAGTGGAGCTGTTCGAGTCTGATCCAAACAACAGCGGTTTCGCTGATGAGGAGCTCGGTTTCGTGGACGAACCGATATACAAGAGTGCCAAGCAGATGCTTGAAAAGTTTTCGTAAATAAATGTATAATGACAAAGAAATTTAAAAATAAACCTGTATTATCAAAAGGAGCCGGGGCTCATGAAAAAATCGATAAATAGAAGCGTAGCGGTCGCCATTGCGGTGGCTCTTCTTTCGGGAGGGTGCGCTACCAAAAACGGTACTGCACCAAACGACGGAAACAATACAAAAACCGGTGTACTTATAGGGACACTCGTAGGTGCGGCACTCGGAGCGATTACCAGCAAGCATCACAAAGGCAAAAACGCCGCTATAGGTGCCGCGGTAGGTGCAGCCGCGGGAGGTGCCATAGGGTACAGTCTCGACAAACAGGCGCAGGAGGTGGCCGACTCGATGCAGACGAGAGTCAGCGGCGACGAAGCGGCGGCGGCCAGGTCGAACGATATAGTGGTGACGAAGGGAGACAACTATGTAAAGATCACCTTTAAAAGCAGGATGATGTTCGCCACCGACTCGTTCGTACCGACGCCGGAAGCGAAAGAGAAGATAGCGAAACTCGTCGATCTGTTGAAGAGTTATCCGGACACGATAGTGCAGGTAGTGGGACACACCGACAGCAGAGGAAGTTACGACTACAATCTCAAACTCTCGCAAAAGCGAGCCTTCAATGTCGCCAATATGCTCAAAGAGCTCGGCGTTTCCAATAAAATCTATGCAAGAGGATGCTCCTTTTCAAAACCACTGGTGCCAAACGATTCGCCTGAAAATATGGCTATAAACAGAAGAGTGGAGATATACCTCTATCCAAACGAAGAGAGTGTCATAGACGCCTGCTTGTAAAAAGGCCTCAATAGAGACGGTAATAGATGTAGAATCTGATTTTTGTAGTCTCCGTGGGGTGCGGATAATCTTTGTAGGCGGTTTTTATGGTATCCAGAGAGTTTTGGTCCAGAACTTCCACGCCCGATCCTTGTATCACTTTCAAATCCGTTATATCTCCGTTGGGGTGGAGGTAGAATTCGACAATATTCATACCGTCCTGATTGAGTCTGGCTGCGATATAAGGGTATCCTCTTACAGTCAGATAGTGCTGGGTAATTCCCTGAATACGGGATAAATTGTTTTTGATGAAGCGTTTTTGCTCCGGAGTGAAACGGTCGAACTCGTCTTTGTAGAGGGCTTTGAACTCTTCGTTGGATACGGCATCCGATATCTCGTCGATCGATGGAGAAGGCGGCGTCGGTACGGACGGTGTTCCGAGGGCTCCTGCGAGTCTGGAGAGAGCGGAAGAGGGCTTCGATTCTTTCGGAGCGGGGGGCTCTTTCACTCTTTTGGCCTCTTCTCTTTTCTCGCCGGTAGAGGGCTGCTTTCCGGTCGGTACGGTCGCAGAGGTTTTTTTATCGGTGCTTGGCGGTGACTTCTTTTGAGCTTTTTTTACAGGCTCTTTCTCGGTCTCTTTCTTGACCTCTTTCTTGGGAGTCGGCCTCTTTTTTTCGGCGGGTACGGGCTTTCTCTTTTGCGAAACGGACTTTTTCTTATCTGGCATTTGATTTTTTAAGGGCTGTGTCGCCTTCTTTGGAGCAGGCTGCGCTTTTTTTACCGGCTTTTTCAAAGAGGGAGCGGTAATGAAGTCCTGCAAGGAGAGCTCTACACGCTTTGCGGTGCTCGCTGTCTGCATTTTAAGTTTTCGCTCCTGCATGAAGTACCAGACGGTTGCTATGATGATCGCGTGAATGGCGATAGAGAGTAAAAGTGAAGCTGTTTTTCGGCGGTTCATCTCTCTCCATAATGATTTTGATTTGCAACCTGAACGGCAGATTGAGTCGAAATTATGGCATAACTTTGTTATCTTGCAGTGAACGTATAATTTCACCTTAACCCTCATTAGCCTATAATAGGCCGAAAATTTATTTGAGGATCGACTATGAAGCATACCAGAAGTATCGAGGCCTACGAAGAGGCGAAAAAGGTAATTCCAGGGGGAGTCGACTCTCCCGTTCGGGCGTTCGGCAGTGTAGGCGGGACCCCGCCCTTTATCGATTGCGGTGAAGGCGCCTATCTCGTCGATGTGGACGGAAACAGGTATATAGACTACGTTCAGAGTTGGGGACCTCTTATCTTTGGACATTGCGATCCGACCGTAGAGGCCGCCGTAATAGAGACGGCGAGAAAGGGGCTGAGTTTCGGTGCTCCGACCGTACTTGAAACGGAGCTTGCAGAAGAGATAGTCTCTTTGTTCGAATCCATTGAAAAGGTGCGCTTCGTAAACAGCGGTACCGAAGCGGTAATGAGCGCCATACGTCTTGCGAGGGGCTATACCGGAAAGGACGATATAGTCAAGTTCAAGGGATGCTATCACGGCCACAGCGATTCTCTGCTCGTTCAGGCCGGAAGCGGTGCGGTGACGTTCGGATCGCCCAATTCGCCCGGTGTTCCGGCTGACTTTGCCAAACATACTCTCCTTGCCGACTACAACGACATAAACAGTGTCAAAGCATGTTTCGAGGCAAGTAGCGAAATAGCCTGTGTTGTCATAGAGCCTATTGCCGGAAACATGGGGCTTGTACCGGCCGATGAGGAGTTCCTGAGAGAGCTTAGAGCGCTTTGTGACGAGCATGGTGCACTTCTGCTTTTCGATGAAGTCATGAGCGGTTTTAGGGCTTCGTTGACAGGAGCGCAGGGGCTGACCGACGTAAAACCGGATCTTGTGACACTTGGAAAGGTGATCGGAGGCGGAATGCCTGTGGGAGCGTTTGGAGGCAGAGCGGATATCATGGCAATGTTGAGTCCGGAAGGGCCGGTATATCAGGCGGGCACTCTAAGCGGCAACCCAGTCGCTATGGCTGCCGGACTCGCCCAGATCAGACAGCTGAAGGCTGATGTGGCGATCTACGATATTTTGCAGATGAGGGCGCAAAGACTCGTTGACGGATTGAAGTCCGCGGCGGATGCCAACGACATTCCGCTACAGGTCGATGTAAGAGGGAGCATGTTCGGCTTCTTCTTCAACGACAAACCGGTGAAGAATTTCGACGATGCCCTAAATAGCGATACGGATCGCTTCGCCAAGTTCCACAGGGCTATGCTCGATCGCGGATTCTACTTCGCGTGCAGCCAGTTCGAGACAGGCTTTATCTCTACCAAGATCAACGAAGCCATGATCGATGAGACGATAAGAAACGCTCACGAAGTGATGGGTGCTCTTTAATGGCCGAAGAGGAGAAGTCGAAAACGAAAAAGGTCGTAGAGGGGGCGTACGACCTATCTTTGGGGATTTCGATGGTCGTGGCCGTCGTCATCGGAGTCGGCCTCGGTATCGGTATGAAAAAGCTCTTCGGCTACGACTGGCTCTTTTGGCTCGGTGTGTTCTGGGGTGTCGCCGCGGCCGTTTTGAATGTCTACAAGGCTTATAAAAAGCAGATGAGATCTCTCGAAGAACTGAAAAACGACCCGAAATACAGAGACTATCGCAATATCGATGACGACCGGGATTCGTAATGTAGCGCTCTCTCTCGCGCTTGCTGCTCTTTTGGGCGGTATAGCGTCCATGTTTGCAGCAGGAGAGAGAGCGCTGGCAAATTTCGAAATCGGCTTTTTCAGTGCACTTTTCGTATTGATCGCCAGTAGCTTCGGTTATTGGCAGATGGTGCAAGGAAGCGGACAGAGCAGACCTCACTACGATCTTCCGGACGAGACGGAGCGCATAGATGACAGATTCGGACTATGGGAAGAGGATCCGCCGACAACGGATGAAGAGGATGTAAAAAAGCTTCTGCGGCAAGAGCGCAGCAGAATCAAAAAAGGGCGCAGGGATTTCAGGACTCTTCTTGAAACGTCAAAACCGGCTCTCTCTCTATACAGACTTGTCGCTTATGCCGTTTTGGTCTACGGAGTATATCGATTGATTTCAGACGACTCTTTTGAACCTATCTTCTATCTTGCGGGGGCCGGAGCCGCACCTTTTGTTACGGCTGTGACACTTTGGATTCAAAATCGCGGATAGCCACTCCGCTTCAATCCGAAATGAGCGGTGCTTCAAAAAGGATACGGTTCTCTTTTTTTACGATATAGCCGTTCAGTTTTCTGGCCAGCCTGCTTAGCTCCTTGATACTGCATGAGCTGTTTAGATCCCCTTTTACGGCTACCTGAAAAATCGGGTATCTTCTTTTTTCGAACTTCAGGGTCTCTCCGGTTTTCAGGCTCATCTTTATCTCTACCGGTTCAGTGTCGTGAAAACATGAAAATATATCCGTCATGAGTTTCACGAACTCTTCCGGGTGGATTTTCATCTCCGGAAAAGTCGGGTCGAAAGATGTGGTGAAACCGTGGTGTCTGCTGATGGAGCTTGTGCTTACCGCAAGATCTATTAGCGTGTAGATGTTGTGGCTGCTCATATCGTCGATATGCGGATTGCTGATCCTCTCAGGCGGCTTCTGGTAGAGGCGTATCGCTATCGTGTCGTTGTCTTCGTAACCGACCATGATTCCGAAAAATTCGTATCGTCCGTAGTTTAGATCCATCATGGTGGTTTTGAAGCCGTATGAGAGGTTTGCGTAGGCGACTGCGAGATCGAAAATCTCCTTGACGGTCGCTTCCGCCAGGAGAAACTGCGCCTCCTGGTTGAGTGTCTTGACCCTTCCGTTACTGTCGAAAAGGATCCATGGATTGTAGTCGTACTCGATCCACTTCTCTAAAAATTCCATCACTCTTCTATGTAGTTTTTCAGTTTACGTCCGACTTTCGGATGCTTGAGCTTCTTGATGGCGCTGCTTTCGATCTGGCGGACCCTCTCTCTTGTGACGTTTAGCTCTTTGCCGATCTCTTCGAGAGTCCTGTCGCTCTCATCTTTCATCAAGCCGAAACGCATACAGATGACCGCTTTCTCTCTCTCGTTGAGCTGGTCGAGAACGTCGTCTATCTGGTGTTTTAGATCCTCTTTCATGACCGAGTCTATCGGGCTTGCGGAGCTTTTGTCCTCTATGAAGTCACCGAAACGTCCATCCTCTTCACTACCGACTGGCGCTTCGAGACTGACCGGTTCTTTCGTGATCTTTATGACGTTTTTTACCTTGTCAACGCTTAGACCGACATCCTTGGCGATAGTTTCGACGTCCGGCTCTTTTCCTGTCTCTTGCAGATGTTTGCGCATGATCTTGTTGATACGGTTTATCGTCTCTATCATATGAATCGGAATACGGATCGTTCTGGCCTGATCCGCGATGGCACGACTGATGGCCTGACGTATCCACCATGTAGCGTAGGTGGAGAATTTGTATCCCTTTTTGTATTCAAACTTGTCTACCGCTTTCATTAGACCGATATTGCCCTCCTGGATAAGATCGAGGAAAGGAAGTCCGCGGTTTGTGTAGCGTTTTGCTATCGAGACGACGAGTCTGAGGTTCGATTTGGCCATTCTCGTTTTGGCCTCTTCGCTGATCTTCTTGCCGCGCTTGATCTGCTCCAGAATCTCCTGGAGCTTTTCCGGGTCGAGATTGAAGCTGTCCTTGCTCGCCTCTTTAGTCTGAAAGAGCTTTTTAATCTGAAGATATGTGCTCACCATCGTCGCTTCCGGAACGGCGGCCGCAATCTCTTCCTTGCTCATATTCACGATGTTTTCGAGAATCTTGCGGTGGTTTTCGCGAAGCTGTTCGTTGAAAAGCGGAAGACGGTACTCCAGGCGCTTGAGCTCCTTGTCGAAACCTTCGTCGCTTTTGAGTGCGGTCTCCATCGCCTTTACCAGCTCGTTTATGAGCTTGGAGGTTGGGCCAAGATCCAGCAGTCTCTCTTTTAGAACCTTCTTTTTGAAAGAGAGGACCAGCTCGTAATGGAACTTCTCCTCTTCGGAAGCGTCGTCGCCAGGCGCTTTTGCAAGGGTTTTCATCCAGTCCTTCTTGGCCTTTTCCAGTGCCTTGAAAGTCTCTACGACCTTCGCTACACGCTTATTGTCCTTGGAGGATTTTCTTGCGCTCTCGCTCTCTTCGTCGGACTCTTCGGAGTCGCTCTCTTCGAAGCTCTTGAAGAGCTCTTTTACGCGCCGCTCCCTGTTTATCAGCGGCTCTTTGTAGTCGAGTATGAAATCGATAAGGTAGGGTACGGAACATATGGCATCGAGTATGATATCTTCACCCATCTCGATCTTCTTGCTGATTTCGATCTCCTCCTCTTTGGTAAGAAGAGGGATCTGGCCCATCTCTCTTAGATACATTCTTACCGGCGAATCGCTTCTGGACCACTCAAGAAGCTCCTTTTCGCGTGTAAAGTCGAATTCGTCTTCGAGTGTCTCGTCGCTGAGCTTTTGTCTGTCCGACTCTCTTTTTTCGGCCTCTTCGATATTCAGAAGCATCGCCCTTTCACTTGAGGTGATGATCTTGATTCCATATTTTTTGGAGAGTTTCAGTATGTTTCTGGCCTGTGCCAAAGTCGGCTGTTTTTCAAAAATCTGGACAATTTTTTCGTAGGTGATATATTTTTCGTTTTTATGTTCTTCGAACAGTTTTTCAAGTGCTTGATTGAGCTCTTTGGCGGTCATAGTAGATAAGCTCCTTGCGTGAGAGTAAGGGGGATTCTATCCAAAAAAAGGTAAATTGTAAATAAATCTTCCTTCTGCAAAACTTCAAACATCGATAAAATCGGCCTTTTCAAGCCATAAGAGACGATTGTGGGATGCCGCTACGAGCCATATGAAGCTGCAGCGATCTTTCCGGATCGGCATTGACCGTGCAGGAAAGGATCGTATACAAAAAAGAAAGGGAACTGAATCGATGAAAAAGGGGGGACTTTTCAAAACATCTGTAAACCTGCCGGTCAATGCCACCGGAAATATTATCGGCATTCTGAAAAAATTGTTTAGCAGGCGGACGGAAAAAATTCGCTGAATTTGTTTTTCATACTGGAACGGTAATTGCTTCGACGTTTGAGAAGAATTTGAAACTCGAGGTACGACAGATGCAAAACGGTTTCTATACTGTAACCGGAGCCATGGTTACCCAATTCAACCGGCTCGATCAGATAAGCAACAATCTCGCCAACATGAATACGAACGGATACAAAGAGCAAAACCAGGTCATAGGCGACTTTATGCGGATATACCAGCAAAAGCGTGACGAACTACCGCTTCAGAACAATACGAAAGAGGCTGCAAAGTTCCTTAACCGCTCCATAAACAGAGTGCCGCATATCGTCTCGGAGTACAAGGATTTCACCATGGGTCCCATGGAGTCTACCGGCAACCCTTTGGATCTCGCTCTCGGCGAGAAGGATCTCTTTTTCGTCGTGGAAACTCCTGCCGGGGTGAGGCTTACAAGAGACGGAGCTTTCAAGCTCGACGAAGACGGCAGGATGGTTACAAGAGAGGGATATCCGGTTCTCTCGTCGGAATATTTCAAAAGCAGGCAGCCGATAACCGTTCCGGCAAACGCTTCCAATCTGAAAATCGACAAGAGCGGGAAGATCGAATATATGGACCAGACGGCTCCGGATACACCGGTCTATGTAGATCGCCTGATGGTCGTGAGGGTCGATGATCCGTCCGCCTTGAAGAGCGACGGCGACAATCTTTTCACCACCGAAGCGGGGCTTGAAGAGAGCGATCTTAACGTTGTTACGGCTACTTCGGCGGTGAAGCAGGGGATGATCGAAAGGAGCAATGTAAATCCGGTCAGGCAGATGACGGAGCTAATAGAGACGAATCGCCTCGTAGAGATGTATCAAAAGGCGATGAACGCACAGATGGATGATCTAAACAATGACGCCATAAACAAACTGGCTTCGACAAGAGCGTAGAGATCGTGAGGAGAGAAGGATGATAAGATCGCTATACACAGCGGCTACCGGGATGGTGGCGCAGCAGATACAGATAGATACGACATCGAACAATATAGCCAATGTCAATACGATAGGGTACAAGAAACAACGGGCCGAGTTTGCGGATCTTATGTACCAGACGATGGAGTATGCCGGTACATCTACGAGTGAACAGACCAAGTCGCCTACCGGTATATCGGTGGGGCTCGGGGTCCGTCCTACCGCCATCGCCAAGCAGTTTACACAGGGCAACTTCAAGGAGACCGGAAACAATCTCGATCTTGCCATTACTGGAAACGGATTTTTCAAAGTCCTTCTTCCGGACGGTACGCAGGCATATACGAGAAACGGCGCCTTCAAGCTCGACGCTACCGGTACCATCGTCAACTCCGACGGCTATGCGCTCTCTCCGGAAGTGGTGATTCCAGAAGATGCGGTCGCCATTTCGATCGGTGCGGACGGTACAGTATCCGTGCTTCAGGCAGGACAGCAGGAGGCCACAGATATCGCGCAGATACAGCTGACAAACTTCATAAATCCGGCCGGGCTGCACTCTCTCGGGGATAATCTCTATATAAATACATCCGCCTCCGGCGATCCTATCGAAGGTGTTCCGGGACTTGACGGTCTTGGACAGGTCAGACAGGGGTTCGTGGAGATGAGCAACGTTCAGCTCGTCGAAGAGATGACCGATCTCATTACCGGTCAGCGCGCTTACGAGGCCAACTCCAAAGCGATCACGACCAGCGACGAGATGTTGCAGATCGTCAACAATCTGAAAAGATAGATAGTCACCCGGCTATAAACTGCCGGTTGGCTTTATCGTCTGATTCCAAGCCTTATCGAGAGCCGCCGGGCGTAATCCTCGTCCGCCATATAGAAGTATTCGAGCTGAGTCTTTATGATCTCTTCGTCGACACCTCGCATCGAATAGGCGAGATTGCCGATCAGATCCTCCTTTTCGTTTTCAGGCATCACTCTGTAAAGTGCTCCAGCCTGGGCGAAATCGCTGTTTTCATCACTATCGTAACCGTATCTGTTTGCATCGCCGCAAACTCCAAGAGGGGGCTCTTTCGTTTCTGACGCTTCGGCCGGTTCCCCTGCGGAGTTGGGTTCGTAGTTGGGTCGATTGCCGCCGTTGTCGTCAAAGCGCATGAATCCGTTTCTGTATCCGTTTTCCACCTCGATCTTCGGTCGGTTGATCGGCAGCAGATTGTAGTTGACACCGAGTCTGTATCGCTGTGCATCGGGGTAGGAAAAGAGTCTGCCCTGAAGCATTTTATCCGGTGAAAAACCTATACCCGGCACCTTGTTTGTAGGGGAGAACGCCGACTGCTCCACCTCCGCAAAGTAGTTTTTCGGATTTCGGTCAAGCTCCAGTACTCCTACTTCGATGAGAGGATAGTCGCCGTGAGGCCAAACTTTGGTGACGTCGAACGGATTTATGCGATACCCTTCAGCCTCCGATTCAGGCATGATCTGTACATACATCTTCCATTTCGGAAAGTCGCCGTTTTCGATAGCTTCGAAGAGATCCTGCGTAGCATAGTCGGGATTCTCACCCGCCAGCCTCGTCGCTTCGTCGGCTCGCAGGTTTTTGATCCCCTGCATCGTCTTGAGATGAAACTTGACCCAGAAGCGCTCGCTCTTATCGTTTATGAAGCTGTACGTATGGCTTCCGTAGCCGTTCATGTGCCTGTATCCGTCCGGTGTGCCCCGGTTGCTGAAGAGTGTCGTGATCTGGTGCAGACTTTCAGGCGTTTTCGACCAGAAGTCCCATACCGTCTCGTTTGACTTGAGGTTCGAATCGGGAAGAGGCTTTTGTGTATGGATGAAGTCCGGAAACTTCATCGGATCGCGTATGAAAAATACGGGAGTGTTGTTGCCGACCAGATCCCAGTTGCCTTCATCCGTATAGAATTTTGTGGCAAATCCCCTTGGATCCCTGGCCGTATCTGCCGAGCCGCGCTCGCCTCCTACGGTGGAGAAGCGCGTGAAGGTTTCGGTCACTTTGCCTACTTCCGAGAAGATCGACGCCTTTGTGTAGGATGTAATGTCGTTTGTAACGGTAAAGGTACCGTGCGCTCCCGCACCTTTGGCGTGAACGATGCGCTCCGGGATCTCCTCCCTGTTGAAGTGGGCGAGCTTCTCCATAAGCTGGACATCCTGCATCAAAACCGGTCCGTTTTTGCCTGCTGTAAGGGAGTTCTGGTTGTCGTGTACCGCCTTGCCGTTATCCATTCTCAAAATCTTTTTTTTCATGAGTTTTTCCTTTTTCTGTATCTTCGAAGCCTTGCGGCAGCTTCAGGCAGCGGTCGATTCTGCCATGTCACTCCCACTTGTAGCTGGTCATTGGTGTATCTGTCCGGTTTGCCCACTCTTTCATGGAGGCGTCATAGAGTCTCGCTTTCGAAAACCGTAGAAGTCGATGGAGTACAAAATAGTTCATGGACGTCTCCAGACCGCCGGTGCAGTATGTGACGACCTCTTTTTCCGGATCGAGTCCAAGCCCGTCTACAAGCATACTCCTCAACTCTTCGACACTTTTCATCTCTGTGTTGTTGTTGAAGCTG
>Ga0256834_1000547_pt1 | contig 26833 bp, 23 predicted proteins | sample 4281140metaG_FD_190536 | JGI IMG/M metagenome (GOLD analysis project Ga0256834, IMG submission 190536) | Hydrothermal vent microbial communities from East Pacific Rise, Pacific Ocean - 4281-140 | ecosystem: Environmental > Aquatic > Marine > Hydrothermal vents | place: Pacific Ocean: East...
AGGCAAGGGGAGAGGGAAAGTGTTCTTTGCAAACAAAATAACTAAGCCGTCAAATCCTTAGGCGGAACAATCCCATTTATCAAACAAGCCGTGGTAACGGTATTCGCCAGCAAGCACGCAATAGTCATCGGTCCAACGCCACCTGGAACGGGAGTAATAGCACCAGCGATTTTAACCGCTCCCTCAAAATCAACATCACCAACAAGGCGGGTTTTGCCCTCTCCCTTTTCAGGTGCGTCAATGCGATTTATGCCTACATCAATCACAGTTGCGCCTTTTTTAACCCAGTCGCCCTTAACCATGTTTGCTCGTCCAACTGCGGCGATGACAATATCTGCTCGCCTCACTACGGCTGGCAAATCAACAGTGCGAGAATGTGCCATTGTAACGGTGCAATTCTCACGCAATAATAATTGCGCCATAGGCTTGCCGACAAGATTTGAGCGGCCAATAACCACTGCTTCCTTGCCCTCTAGCGAGCCATGCACATCTCGCAACATCATAAGGCAGCCAAGCGGTGTGCACGAAACAGGGCCAACCTGCCCTACCATAAGTTTGCCTGCATTGATTGGGTGAAACATATCAACGTCTTTATCAGGATTAAGTGCATTGATAATATTGCTGGCATTAATATGTTTTGGCACTGGCATTTGCACCAAAATTCCATGCACATCTGGGCGGATATTTAACTCATTTATCAGAGTAAGCAATTCTTGCTCGCTTACATTTTCAGGCAAATCATATTTGAATGAGTTCATGCCAACTTCAAGCGTTTGTTTGGCTTTATTACGCACATAGACTTGTGATGCTGGATCATAGCCAACAATAATCACCGCTAATCCCGGTGTGATATTGTGTTGGTTTTTTAAGCTCGTTACATGCTCGCTAATGCGCTCACGCAAATTTGCAGCATATGCCTTGCCATCAATAATATCTGCACTCATCTTTTGCTCCTAGATAGCCCTCTAATAAACAAGAGTGAATTTTAATTCCAGCTTTTTCTAGTGATTTTTTGATATTTATTGCTAAATCAAGAGCATTCTTATTGTCACCATGTAGGCAAATAGAGCTGGCTGTTGATTTAATAATAATGCCGTCTATCGTTCTAATCTCTCCTTTTTCAGCCAAGAGCAAACATTGCGCTACCACTTTATCTCTATCGTGCAGAACTGCCCCCTGTTTTGAGCGAGAAAGCAATAGGCCATCATTAGTATAGGCTCTATCAGCATAAGCTTCCCGAATTATCTTTTGCCCTAATTGTTTGGCAGCTTCTATTTGCGCACTATTATCTAGTGCTAAAATCGCAAGTCTTGAATTATGATTTTTGACAACTTGGAAAAGGCTGTTAGCTAAAGCAAAATCTCTTGCAGCCATATTTGCTAATGCGCCATGTAACTTGACATATTTTAGTTCAACATTTTCTTCATCAGCGATTTTTTGAATTAGTTTAAGCTGTTCTTTCACCTGCTGTTGCATTTGCTCAATCGGCAAATCAAGTTCTTTACGGCCAAAATTTTCTTTGTCAGCAAAACCCGGATGAGCTCCGCAAGTTACGCCTTTTTTTTTAGCAAGGCGCAAAGTTTTTCGTATAGTTGCCTCATCGCCAGCATGAGCGCTACAGGCAATGTTTGCGCTAGAAATAATGTCTAGTAGTTGTTCATCATTACCAGCCCCCTCACCTATATCTGCATTTAGATCTATTTGTTTCATTTATAAATTCCCTAAGATGACTGGCTTAAAATTGATTTCAGCATTGGGGCGTAGTTGCGAAAAAGCATTAATATCAGTGCTGATAATCGTACCAATTCGAGGATAACCACCTATTGTTTGATGGTCTCGCATTAAAACTATTGGTGTGCCATCGCCCAAAATTTGAATATCACCACAAATGAGTGGGTCGGACACTAAGGAGAGAATATTCTCATTGGTAAAAATATTATTCCTATCAAGCAAGCGCACCCCCATTCTATCGAGTTGCGAGCTGATAAAGAATGGCTTCGAAATAAATTCATTACGGACCTTTTGGCTAAATAAATCAGCATGAATTCCCCAAATAAAGCGAAAGCTCTTCTTTTCATAATTTAGGGTTGGTGGGTTTGATATATCCATATCTGAAGTAGGCAAAACAGCAATCTCATCACCCACTTTTAGCGCACGGCCATCTAAACCGCCCAAAGCTACTTTTATATTAGTTGCACGGCTACCCAATATTTCTTTTACACCTAGTTCGCCATTAAATCGAACATAACCATAATTGCCCCAAGCTCCCGGCTTTATTTCTATTTTTGCACCTTGTTTTAGATTATAAACCCTATTCCATTTTTTCTTTTGTCCATTAATGAAAAGAGTGAAATCTCCACCAGTAAAAGCCGCCCTAATAGTTTTCCCTTTAATGGTAAAATCTAATCCAGATTGAGTAAATTCAATGCCAGAACTTGCTTTTGTGCCAAGCAAATATGCTCCTAGTTCAAAAGCATTGCTATCCATTGCGCCTGACGCTGAAATGCCATATTGCAAACAGCCAAAACGCCCCTCATCTTGAATGGTGCTAAGCGGTGAAACACGGGTAAGGAGGATTGAATATCTCATTTTTCAATACTCACAAATTTGATTCTATCACCAGCATTGATTAGAATTGGCGGATTTTTATTTTCATCAAAATTGCTAAAATCACTATGTCCAATAATATGCCAACCTGTAGGAATTGGGCTCGAAGTAATCGCCGTTTGCCCTGCGGCAAAAATTACTGTGCCTTTTGGCACTTGTTTATGCAGTTTTTGGCGGCGATCAATAAAAAGCGATTTTTTGTGCATACCACAATAGATAAAACCGGGAGCAAAGCCCGTTGCTAAAACTCTTAGTGGTTTTTCATTATGAGTAGCGATAAATTGCTCAATGTTAAGAGAAAGAGAATTAGTTACATCTGCCAAATCTTTCCCGTCAAATATCATTTTTACCTTATGGGTTTTATAAATATTATTTTCTTTTCCTTGCGGCTCACAAAGCGCCAATCTTATCAATCCGCTTAGATTAAAAAAACTAATTTTTTGATTGTCATATTTTACCAAAACCGAAACCAGCGACGCAGTTACCTCTTTAATTTCAGCATGGTTTTGCCGTTTTAGAATGGCGGCAAATTCTATCGCTTTTTTATTAGCTTGTTCATCAAGTTGTTTAGCAAAACGAATTAAAATTGCACTTTCGCCTAGCGGAATTATTTGCGTTAAATTGTTCATAGATAAATAATGACACAACCAATAAATAGCTCAAAGTAAAATATGTTTTGATTTTTCAAATTTTTACTCTATGAGAGGAGGTGCGTTACAAAAGTAGCGCTAAATACGTTCTCAGGGCGGGGTGAAATTCCCCACCGGCGGTAAGAGAGTTTACTCTTGTAGCCCGCGAGCGCCAAAACTTTGTTTTGGGTCAGCAGATTTGGTGTGATTCCAAAGCCGACGGTTAAAGTCCGGATGAGAGAGAGCGGAAGATAGTTATACTGCACCTATAGGGCAAATGTCCTGTTGGTGTATGCGTATCTATATTCCTTTCACCCTGAGGCTTTTTTGGCTTATTAGAAAGGAATAAAAATGACCCAAATCGCCTCAAATATAAAATCAAAAACTAAACTCGTACCAATTTTAGGTGCACTTTTTATGGTATTAGCGGCTCTTGCTTTTGCAGGAGTTAATGCCATGAATGATATCTCGCAACAAAAAAATGGCGTATCGCCCGAAGCAGTGGCGTTTTTTCAATATTCGTTTGCGCTTATTTTTGCCCTACCTTGGATTTGGCGTGAGGGCAAAAAAGCGCTTAAGACAAATAAATTAAAATGGCACATTTTGCGTGTTGTGCTTTCAGCTATTGGCGTGCAGGCATTTGTATCGTCTTTTGCCATCATGCCATTCCCGCAAATTATCGCTCTAGTTATGGTGTCACCGTTTTTTGTATTGTTCGGCGCAGCAATTTTCTTAAAAGAGCATGTTAGCTTAAATCGAATATTTGCAGCTATTGTTGCTTTTTTAGGTGCGATGATAATTCTTCAACCATGGTCTGAAAGTTTTACCATTGCGGCATTACTGCCAATTTTAGCGGCAATAGTTTGGGCTGGCGCATCAATAATTACCAAATTTCTTACTATTGATGAAAAACCAGCAACTATCACAATATATTTGCTGTTGCTTCTAACTCCCATCAATTTAGCTTTTTATGTTGGCTCAGGATTTGCAATTCCTGCCGCTCCTGCATTTTCATTACTAATTGCTTTAGGGGTACTAACAGCGTTGGCGCAATATTTTATGACCAAAGCATATTCTTTAGCTGATGCTACATATTTACAACCATTTGACGATCTTAAATTACCAATAAATACATTATTATATTTGGTGGTGTTTGGTTTCGCACTTGGCTCTAGCTTTTGGCCCGGAGCGGCACTGATAATTAGCGCATCGCTATATATTGCGCTCATTGAAAATAGAAAAAAACAAAAATAATATATATTTTGGGGTGTCAAAACTTAAATTGACATCCCTTTATTTATTGTGGGCGTGGCGCTTCGCGAGAGCGAAACTCGAACAAGGATCTAAACATACCAGGAGCTAAAATAGATGCAGGGTTGATAATAAAATTTGGACTGTCGAGTTTTCCTCGTACCGCAAAAGTCACACCAATTAATCCCTCGCCTTCTCTGCCGCCAAGAATTACACCAAATAGAGGTAATTTTTGAAATATAGAATTCAACCCAAATAGCGGAATATATGTTCCATTTAGATCATATCGATTGTCTTTTGTGTAAATGAAGCCACGCAATGTGCCCCCCACTGTTCCACCATCTATCACACCATTAGTGATTTCAATGCGATCGGAGCGTCTAATAAATTCTACTTTTCCATAATTAAAGCTAATTGTGTTCGCTTGCGCATTTGCAGGGCGGCCTTCTCTATAGTTGCCAATTATTTGCTCAACCTTTGCCTCATCAACAAATGAAAAATCACTAAGAGCAAGAAGCCCGACATCCGTTTTACTACCTAGTTTTGTTCTTAATACTAAACTTCCCTTTCCTCCAACCATACGAGAATAAACGTTTAGGAACCTTAATAACGTACCTGCATCATTAAATGCTACGGACATTGTCCTCTCAGTATCGGACGAATTAGTGGATATAGACACTGAATTATTTTGTGCGAATTGTGCTTGTAAAGAAATATTTTTTACTTCATCTTCTTGCAAATCCATTTTGAGGTTAAAATTGCTAGCAATGGTTTTATAAAAGCCAATAGCCTGATTTAGACTGATATTAATTAATAGACGTCGACTATATTGCGTTGATCTAATGCCGCCTGCAGAAGGCCTATCCAATGAAAAAGCTCTCTTTAATATAGGTTTTAGATCCATTCTCTTGCCATTAATAACAAGTGAAAACCCGTTTCTTACAGGTTTGACTGTAAGGCTTGCATCATCGTTGGAATTTAATTTGAAAGTTGGAAAATGAGCAGATTTAAGTCTACTATTCTCAATTAACGCATTACCTTTTATCAGCACATCAGCAAATTTAATTGAAGCATCCGATATAATAAATTGATTATTATCTTGGCGAATAATTGCTAATAATTGTCCGTCAATATTTTTTGCTTTGCTAAGGCCAATATCTGCTACATTTATGTTTGCATTTTTAAGGTCAGCCGTGAGTTGTAAAGCTCCGTCCGCCAATATTTTAATGCCAAACCTTATTTTGCCATCCATAAAGTTTGATAGATCAAAGCCAAATTGCTTTAACTCACTTACGCTTAATTCATTTATTACTTGAATATCTGGGAATTCGCCTAAAATTCCGTCCAATTTGAATTGAGAGGGAAAGCCAGCAACATTTACATCACCATTTAGAGCATAGCCATTTTGATTAGCTGAGAACTTAAAGTCCCCCTCCTCAATATTATAACCAGCGATAGGTTTTTTAACTTTGAAATTAGTAACATTACCATTGCCAGCATAATCTACATTATCTATTTCATCTTTATCAAAGAGAATTGTTGCAACAATAGAGCTTTTTACATCGCCAACTAAATCATCAAGATTTAGGGGAAATTCCTCTTCATTTATTATATTTGGCAAATGAATTCGTGAAAATTCTAATAGTGAAGGAATTTCCCCTCTCACATCACCAGATAATTCATAAACTAGAGAATCTCTTGTGCCACTATCTAAAATAAATGAGCCATTTGAAATTTCAATTTGACCAGATTTAGTTTTAACCTCAGCTTCCTTCATATTAAAGGTAACTATATTATCTCGTACCGATAAATTAACATCGTCATGAAATTGAACTAACTCCATATTTTGCAATGGAATTAGAGAAACATTTTCTGCTGTCATATTAATAGAAACAGAGTTTTTGGGAAGCACTTCACTTTCGCCTTCAAATAAAATTGAGCCTGGTAGAAAATTAAATTTCATATTGGTGCTCTTTAGAGTTCCAGATTTAACATTTTTGACAAACCAATCACGAGCCTCGCCTGCAATAAAATATGGCCATAGTCTTTTTAAATCATCAACTGATGCCCCTTCGCCTCCGACTTCAAAATCCACCCCCAAGCCTTCCTTGAGTATATCAATGCGTCCTTTAACTCGAAATTCCACACCAGGTTTTGTTAGTAATAAATAATCAATGCCCGTTGCTCCATAAAGCGGTGCTGACCAGCCAATTAACGACATTTTATCAAATGGCGTTTGCGGAGCTAATAAATCATTAGGATAGATAGATAATCTTTGTGCCTCAACTGACATTCGCATTGTTGGGCCATATATTTCATCAATTCCAAGTATAAAATCGCCCTTAAAACTCCCTGAACTATTGCCAATCCGAATATTTGTTTGCCTTACTGAATATTTGGCAGCACTCGGATCCCAATCAATAATGATTTTTTTAGCTCGCAAAGGAAAATAATTTTTTTCAATACGTACACTTGCATCTATATTAGCAACCTCAAATATTGAATTAATCACGTTACCTGTTTTGCCATCAAAATTTACATCTAAACCTATGTCTCCTGCACCCTCAAGAGCAATAAAACTTTTTGCATCATCAAGGAAAGGCAATAGGGAGGCAAAGTCTATATTAATTATTTTTGCAAGCAATTTTATTGCACCATTATCAAGTTGGCGCTTAAAAGTGCCAGTAGTTTCTCTGCCCGCTAGACTAATTGAAAACTTCCCCTCAACCTCGCCTACTTCTTTTGTTCCAAAAACATCAATATTGATATTTGTGTACTGGCGTAAAAGACCATATACCGAATCGTGCATATCAAGACTGGCATTAATAATTCGCAGTTTTGATATTTTGTTGGAGGCAACAAGAGAAGCAAAAACCCTTAAGTTTTGCTCAGCAACTAGAAAATTATATATAGCAAGCTTGTTATCTGTTCGTAATTCCAACAGCTCGCCAGATATTTTTGAATTTTCTAGATCTAATCCTTGCGGGGTTATTCTTACGCTTGGATAAGAATTTTCACCTTCTAGAATATAAATTGCAGCCTCATCTCCACCTTCATCAATAATCTCAAACTCAGCTATTCGCGGCCCTAAAAGATCTTGGATTATTTTTAGATGCGGCTGTACAAGTGAAATATTTAAGCTGGGCTGACCAAATAATGATTTGATTGGAGAAAATCCAACATTGAGTGCCTTTAATTCAATCTTTGCTGCATTTTTTTTATCAATAATTATTGCAGGACTAAATTGCACAGATGGAAACATACCTCCCTCAAGAGCTAATGATATTTCACCCAATTCAACGTTGAAGTCACTTGGAATTGCCTTAAGTGCTGCATTTTGAATAGGAGTACGAATAAACTGTAAGGAAATAGGAGAGAATAACAAGAATATATAAATAGCAAAAACAACAAATGCTAAAAACCCAAACACCCATAAGAAAAAATGAAAAAAATACGAGCGCTTGCTTCTTTTAGAAATAGTATTTTTAACCTTGTTTGGTTTTTTATCTACTTCTGATGCATTCACTTTGAAAAACCTAGCTGGTCGATATTTCTTTAATTACTATCAAATTATTTTGATATTTAATGATCAAATTCCATCATCCCTTATACTACATGAATTTAAGAAATAAATCTTTTTGAATTCTTAGTTTATTAACCATAATATTTTATAAATGCTATAAGTAAATGCTTAGGAGTAATTTAGTTGCGAGTGGTTAAACGTGAAGTAGCATTTGGGTATCAAAGAACCTTTTTACCTTATGAAGAGCAAAGTAAATCTAGTAATAAATTATTCTATTTTGTGTTTGCATTATTGGTTTTAACTAATATCCTTACAATATTAGTACTAGTCTTTAGCCCAGATATTTCACGGCTTGTTAGTTCTCAAAATTCAAAAGCATTCGCAGCCTATGAAGACAGAATATCGCAATTAAGGGTAGAGGTTGATAGGCTTTATTCACGGCAATATTCACAAAGCGGAAGTTTGAACCTGCAACTGCTTAAACTAAAGCAAAGACAATCAGAATTAGCTGAAATTCAGCCCTATATTAAATCATTAACACAAAAGGCTAATGATTTAGGTGTATTAGTAGGAAGCACTGATATTAAGTCGCCTGTAATAGCGCCAAATCCTTCTCAAAACTTATTTATAGATAATATTGTAGTGGGCTCTATTGATGCGCAAGAAAGTAACAGCCGAGCACAAGTCATATCCTTAGATAAATCAATAACGCAATTAACGAACGAGAGCACTCAGGCTTTGAAAGCGCTAGCTGAAGTGGCAAATCAATCTTCCAATAAAATAATTACTGAATTAAAATCCATAGGATATACACCTGATTTATCCTTCTTTGATGAGAGCGCTATAGGAGGGCCATTCATTCCAAATATTATATCAAATAATGGATATAAAAATTCTTCTAATTTATTAAATATTGCTAATGATTTAGTTGGCTCTCTAGATCGTTTGAAAAGGGCAAAAAATACTATTCAAATATTGCCAATCTTAATGCCATTAAGTGGAAAATATAGACTAAGCTCGCCTTTTGGAAGCAGAACAGACCCATTTGGTAGGCAGAAAGCATTTCATTCAGGCATAGATTTTGCAGCACCAAAAGGCAGTATAGTTAGCAGTGCTGGTGCAGGCACCGTAATTCACGCTGGCCGCAAAGGTAACTATGGCATTGCAGTTGAAGTAAAGCATAGGAATGGGCTTATTACACGCTATGCTCATCTTTCGGCTACACTTGTTAAGGTCGGTCAATCGGTTGATTTAGGTGATCCAATTGCAAAAGTTGGCTCAACTGGGCGCAGTACTGGCCCTCATTTGCATTTTGAAATAAGAAGAGCAGACACAGCTATAGATCCTCAAAACTTTATAAATGTTGGCAAGAAACTATCAAATTATATCTAGAACTAACACTATTTATTGCTATTTCTCATGATTTGCGCCAACTCGCAATGCAAGCGCTCCTTGCATAAACCTATCTAAATCGCCATCCAAAACATCTGATGGTGAGGTGCTTTCAACTGAGGTTCTCAAATCTTTTACTAATTGATAGGGTTGAAGCACATAAGATCTTATTTGATGTCCCCAGCCAATTTCAGTTTTTGAGCTTGCCTGCTCCATTGCTTCTTCTTCACGCTTTTGTAATTCTGCTTCATATAATCGAGCTCGTAACATTGCCCAAGCACTAGCTTTATTTTTATGCTGAGAGCGATCATTTTGACATTGCACGACAATTCCAGTTGCTAAATGAGTAATGCGCACCGCACTATCAGTAGTATTGACATGCTGGCCACCAGCGCCAGAGGCTCGATAGGTATCAATTCGAACATCACTTTCTGATACATCTATTTCAATAGTTTCATCAACTACTGGATAGACCCAAACGCTAGAAAAACTAGTATGGCGTTTTGATTGACTATCAAAGGGTGAAATTCTTACTAATCGATGCACTCCGCTTTCAGTCTTTAGCCAACCATAAGCATTATGCCCCTTAATTAGAATTGTAACAGATTTTATCCCCGCCTCTTCGCCATAATGAACTTCAATATTTTCGACTTTCATTTTATTGCGTTCAGCCCAACGTGTGTACATGCGCAATAACATAGAGGCCCAGTCTTGACTTTCAGTGCCCCCTGCCCCCGAGTGAACTTCTAAATAACAATCATTTGCATCGGCCTCCCCGCAAAGCAAAGTTTCAACCTGCATACGTGAAGTTTTAATTGATAATTCTTTTAAGGCAGCTTCTGCCTCTAAAATAATTTGCTCGTCATTTTCTTCTTCACCAAGCTCAATAAGACCAATATTATCCTCTAATATAGTAGAAATATTTTTAATATTATTTATAGCATCTTCTAATTCTTGACGTTGACGCATTAGTATTTGTGCACTCTTAGGGTCGTCCCATAGATTAGAGCTCTCGGCTTGCCTGTTAAAATCTTCTAAACGATCTTTAGCATCTGCCCAGCCGACATGTTTTTTAAGTAAATTTAGAGCTTTACTTATTTCATCTGTTAATGTTTGGATTTCTACTCGCATGTGATTTTCTTTTGGCTAGATTAAAATAAATTAGACAATAAAATATTTATAGCAAAATATTTTATTGTCAGAAAAGCCCACCACGACCCTGATTTGCATCTCCTCCAGCCCCAGCTTCAATATTTAGAAAAGCCTCTGAATCCACCCCAATAACCGAAGTAATACTATTTGGGCCTGTTCCAGGTTTAAAAGACTCAAGAATAGCAGCTGAGCCTGCTATTGCCCGAATGCCAGTTGCTGGATCAATCCAAACTTGGTTCATTCCAGAAGGCATAATAAATGGTGTAGCTGGTTTTCCCTCTAATGCTGCGGCCATAAATTGTGTGAAAATTGGCGCAGCTAGCGTACCCCCCGTTGCCGCACGTCCCATCGAGCGTGGATTATCGTAGCCGACATAAACACCAACCGCAAGTTCTGGAGTATAACCAACAAACCAAGCATCTTTATAATCGCTTGATGTTCCTGTTTTTCCAGCAACTGGACGACCAAGTCTTTTTACATGAGTACCTGTTCCACTCTGTACAACGCCTTGTAACATAGATGTAATTTGATAGGCAGTCATTGGATCGAGTACTTGCTCACGATTATCAATGATAAGTGGCTCTGCTTGGTTTTTCCACTCAGTAGCCACGCACCCCTCACAGATTCTTTGATCATGGACATAAATAGTTTTGCCATATCTATCTTGAACTCTATCAATCAATGTAGGAATTATTTTTCTGCCGCCATTACCAATGGTTGCAAATGCTGCTGTCATTTTTATATCAGTGGTTTCACCAGATCCAAGCGCCATAGCTAGAACGGGTAATAAATCATCATATATACCAAAAAGTCGGGCATATTCAGATACTAATGGCATACCAATATCTTTTGCTAAACGCACCGTCATAACATTTCTTGAACGCTCAATTCCACGCCGCAAGGTTTGCGGGCCATAAAAACGTTCAGCATAGTTCTCTGGTTTCCAGATTGATCCGTCTGCATTAATAACTTCTAGCGGTGCATCAAGTACAACAGAAGCAGGAGTATAACCATTGTCAAGCGCTGCGGCATAAACTATTGGCTTAAAGGAAGATCCCGGTTGACGAACCGCTTGTGTAGCTCGGTTGAATTCAGATTTTGCAAATGAAAACCCACCAACCATTGCCAAGACACGACCTGTGCGAGGATCTAATGCAACAAGTGCGCCATCAATTTCTGGTACTTGGCGCAATGTATAAATATCAGGTTTATCTTTAATAGTTTCAACATAGATAACATCACCAATGTTAAGAATTTTTGAAAGAGATTTTTTAACCCATTTTGTTTCGGGCCCAGATAAAACTCCAACCACTCTCTCACTTGAAAGCGATCCATTAGCATTTTTAGTTGGACGAATGCCTATTTTTGCTTGATTAGTTTCCATCTCTAAGATCACGGCGAGTGTCCATTCTGGTACATCACTAAGGGGTTCAATCTTAGAAACAGCAATGCCCCAATCCTTAGAAATATCAATTGTTGCTTCAGGTTCACGAAAGCCTCTTTTTTGATCAAAAGAAATAAGACCGTCCATAAGCGCTCTGCGTGCAAATAATTGCAATCTGGGATCAAGAGTAGTCCTAACGCTTAATCCTCCGCCATAAAGCTGATCTTCACCATAAAGTTTTGCAAGCTCTCTACGGACTTCTTCAGTAAAATATTCAGATGAAAATTCTCTTGAACCTGCTGCGCGTGGCACAACATTAAGGTCATCATTTTTTGCGATTTCTGCTTGTTCCTTAGTTATGTAATTATTATCGGCCATGCGATTAATTACCCAGTTACGACGATTGATCGCAGCTTTTGGGTTTCTAAATGGTTGGTAATTACTAGGAGCTTTTGGAACACCCGCAAGATAGGCTATTTCAGAAATTGACAACTCATAAAGAGCTTTGTCAAAATAATTCAACGAAGCTGCCGCTATACCATAAGAATTAAAGCCAAAGAAAATTTCATTCAAATATAGTTCAATAATTTTATCTTTTGTAAAAGTGTCCTCCATTCGCAATGCAAGTATCATCTCTTTAATTTTGCGATCCCATGTTTGCTCATTAGTTAAAAGAAAATTCTTTGCAACTTGTTGCGTAATGGTAGAAGCTCCAACAAGACGAGCATTGCCGCCCTCAAGTCGATCCATAACATTATCTCTAATCGCTCGAATAATGCCGTCAATAGCTATGCCGCCATGAAGGTAAAAATTCTTATCCTCAGCTGATAAAAAGGCTTGAATAACCAAAGCAGGTATAGTTTCTACTGGCTGAAACAGCCGTCTTTCACGCGCATATTCTGCCAACAGTGCACCATTTGCTGCATGTACACGTGTTGTTATTGGTGGTTGATAATTTGCAAGTGCTTCATGGTCTGGCAAATCCTTTGAGATATTTACCACAAATAATATTACTGCACCCAAAATTATAATACCAATGAACAAACCAAAGCCAAATAGCCAGCCAAGCAATCGTAACATTTATTTATTCACCTTTTTAATTTAACCTTGAACTAAATCATTTTGAATAATTAGCATAAACTCAAAGATTGCGACATTACTTTATTTCATCAAAATATACCGCAACACCACGAGCTATCGAATTAGCAACTCTACCATTCCACTCACTAGTTGTTAGGTTCTCTACATCTTTCACGTTAGAAAGAAAACCCAATTCTATAAGAATTGAAGGGATATCTGGGGATTGTAATACAAAAAAATCAGCTTTTCTTATTGGGAAGCGTCGTAAACGCACGCTAGGCTTAAGTTGATCAACAATAGTACTGGCTACTCTAAAAGCCTGTTTGCGCATTTGACGACGCATTAAATCAACAAGAATTGAAACTGCTTGATCATCAATATTTGGAGGCGCTAGTCCTGCAATTATATCTACCCTATTTTCATTTTCTGCTAATATTTTATCTAATACATCAGTTGCCTCTTCATCAATCGTATATATGCTAGTTCCTCCGACATCTGCTTGCTCAAACGAGTCTGCATGGATTGAAATAAACAAATCCGCCTTATTTGTTCGAGCTAAAGCAAGGCGATCTGGGAGTGAAACAAAACTATCATTATTTCTAGTTAAGGCGACATCAAAACTACCAGCCTCAATAAGCAATTTTTGCAATAAAAGTGCAAAATTTAGAACAATCTCCTTTTCTTTATGGCCTGAGGTCCCTTGTGCTCCCGAATCAATTCCACCATGTCCGGGATCAATAATAATTAATGGCCTTGAAGTTATTTGAGAATTTAACGTACCCGGCGCATTAGAATTATCTGCTAACTTTGCTATTTCTTTTGCACGATTTTGAGAAAAAGCAATATCTTGTGCAACATTTGCTAAAAACCGTTCCTTTGATGCTGGAATTATATCTACAACTAACCTTGCAGGCTGATTGTCAAATGGGTCTAAAATATAGGCTTGTTGTACTTGCGCAAAATCTGACAAAACCAGCCAAGTTCTAATTCTATTATCATTTGTTGTTTCAAAATCTATAGATGATATCAACCCCTCACCTGTTGGCAAGATTGTATTTGTAAATTTAATATCAGTAGCTTTTACATCAATAGCAATTCGTAATGGCTCATTAAATGATGTTAGTGCGAAAACAGTCTTGGCACTTAAATCAAGTACGAGCCTTGCTCTTTGTTCTGTAGAAGACACTCTTGCTTCAATAAGCGATGGAAGAATTGCGTTATTTACGCCTTGCTCTGTTTGTTGAGCATTTAGGGGAGAACTCATAAACAGAAAAACTGCAAGAAACAGTAATATAGATTTTTTTAGATATTCCATAAATTACAACCAAATCAAAACATTATTATAATGATATCAGGTATTTTGATTCGAATAACTTAACAAATTAGATTTTTTATAATTATCTTAAAATCTTATGTTTCTTGCACTTATAGTTCTACTATACAAAGTGAAAAAGGCTATAAATTATATTTTTCTTGCCAAGTGTTGCGAACATGCCTACATGCTAGAAGTTAGGTAAGATTAAAACTGATCTTTTTGCGTTTTTTGATAGGATATCAAATTTTGCGCCATTAGAGACGAATTGGTAACATGGATTTGTTCCATAGAAACGTCAAGTTTTGGATTGTAATTACCTTTGAAAGTTTTTGATCCTTTAACGGATTAAGTGGCTTAGTTTTTAACGGCACAGTATCTTACAAGAATAACAGTGCTTACAAAAACATTAAGTCAAGGAAATAGGATTTACTTATGAATATAGGAGGAAATTTACATAGTTTATGGAATGTTTTTCATTTTAACTTTTTTTGTAAATTTTTATCCTTTTCCAACTCATTCGCTGGCGTTGTTAATAATAACGCCAAACTAAAAAATCATTTAGCCTCACTTGGAGCTAATTTGCTACGATTTACATTTAGCGGAAATAATTTTTCCAAAAAACTAAATGTTTGCATTATTAGGCAAGTTTTAGAACCAGGTAGGCATTTACGCTCGCAAGAGCATGGAGAATTATATTATTATGGCTACAAAGAGAATGTTGGTGGACGCTACTCACCAAGAAGAAACACGTATTGTTGTAACTGGAGGTAATCAACTTGAAGAATTTGATTTTGAATCTGCCTCAAAAGTCCAACTAAGAGGCAATATATATCTAGCAAAAGTAACAAGGGTAGAACCTTCGTTACAAGCTTGTTTTGTTGATTATGGCGGCAATCGTCATGGTTTTTTAGCCTTTTCAGAAATTCACCCAGATTATTATCAAATTCCTGTTGCTGATAAGGAAGCACTGCTTGCTGCTGAAAAACAACAAGCACTAGAAGCTGAACAAGAGAATCAAGACAGAGAAGAAGAGCTTGAGGAAAATAGTGAAGCGATACAAGATGATGCTCCCGATGGTGATGAAACGTCTGAAAACAATGAACTAGACGAGCAAGAAGGCCAAGAGAATGGTCAAGAAGAGAATGGTCAAGAAGACAATGATCAAGTTGTTGATCAATTAGGCGGAGATGATGCGTTAGAAGAAGAAGTTGAGCGCAAGAAACCTCGTGTTAAACGCTATAAAATTCAAGAAGTTATCAAACGTCGTCAAGTAATGTTAGTGCAGGTGGTAAAAGAGGAAAGAGGAAATAAGGGCGCAGCTCTTACCTCATATCTTTCGCTTGCTGGTAGATATTCAGTTCTAATGCCAAATACTGCACGTGGTGGTGGAATTTCACGCAAAATTACTAATTCCTCAGATCGTAAACGCCTTAAAGAAATTGCTGGTTCTTTAGCTGTTCCAGAAGGAATGGGCGTAATTTTACGTACCGCTGGTGCATCAAGAACTAAAGCTGAAGTAAAGAGGGATTTTGAATATTTAATGCGCCTTTGGGAAAGCGTAAGATCTCTAACTCTAACCTCAACCGCTCCTTGCTTAGTGTATGAGGAAGGATCACTGATTAAACGTACTATTCGAGATCTTTATTCAAAAGAAATTGATGAATTGCTGGTTTCTGGTGAGGAAGCTCACAAGGAGGCAACAGAATTTATGAAAATGATTATGCCTAGCCACGTAAAGAATGTACGTCTTTATAGAGGTGATAAGCCTATATTTTCTAAGTATAATGTAGAAACACAGCTAGATTCTATGTTTTCTCCACAAGTCACCCTGCCCTCTGGAGGTTATATTGTAATCAACCCAACTGAGGCGCTTGTCTCAATAGATGTTAATTCCGGCAAAGCTACAAAAGAGAGAAATATTGAGGCAACAGCCTTGCAAACTAATCTTGAGGCAGCGCACGAAATTGCAAGGCAATTACGTCTTAGAGATATGGCAGGACTAGTTGTTATTGATTTTATCGACATGATGGATAAGCGCTCTATTAGAAATGTCGAAAATAAAATGAAAGAATCATTGCGCAATGATAGGGCTAGAATTCAAATTGGGCGAATAAGCCTATTTGGATTGCTTGAGATGTCACGCCAGCGTATGAGATTTGGGGTTCTTGAAAGCTCAACCAATGTTTGCCCTACATGCGCAGGCGCTGGCATAGTCCGCTCGGTTGAAAGTTTGGCACTTATGATTGTGCGAGCGATTGAAGATTATGTGCAAAGAAAACCTAACAATTCTATTAATGTTAACGTGCCAACTGACGTTGCAAATTTCATATTAAATGCAAAACGAGAGGCGCTTAGCTCTTTAGAAAAAAAGAATAATATTTCTATTTCAGTTCTTGCAGATATTGCAATGGTAGGAAATAATTTTGAAATATCAAAGGGTGAAAAACGACAGATTGCCCCTCAAGCAGTTTCTCATATTAAAGTTGATAGTGCTGATATAGAAAAAATAGAAATTGAAGAAGGCGAAGAAGATAGTGCTAACAGCGAGAAACGCCCTCCTCGCAAACGTAAGCGTCGTGGATCTAGAAGACCACATGAAAATCATAGCACGCAAGAAAATAATGCTAAGCAAGAAAATCAAGATAAGCCAGAGGCCGATAATAAAACTAATAATGACAATGACTCAGCAAGCGAAATCGCCACAACAACGCAACCTAGTGAAAATGCAGAAGAACCACGCAAAACCCGCCGGCGTGGTAGACGTGGTGGGCGGCGCAATAACCAAGCCTCAAATGAACATTCATCTGATGAGAATAAACAAAGTACTAATTCAAATGCCAAGCCAGATGCCAAGCCAGAGGCTACTCCAAGCGATAACTTTAGCCAAGGAGAAGCCGTTTCGAGTGCAAAGGCTGAGCCAGCGAATGTTTCAAAAGATAAGAAAACAAAAACAAGCAAGCCAAAAGAGGTTAAGCCAAAGCCTAGCAAACAAAGCCCAAAACCCAGCAAACAAAACAATGTAGAGGAAGTTCAAAAAGACAAACCCTCAAAGAGCAAGGTCGAAAGTAAAGCTAAAAGCAAGGCCGCGATTAAAGCAGAAGATAAAAAGAAAGCAAAGCCAGTTAAAGGTAAAGCAAAACCTAATGCTGAAGAAATTATTGTAACCTCTTCTAAAAGCAAAGAGAAAACAGATAATAAGCAGCCTAAAAAAGGTGGCTGGTGGCAGCGCAATATCTTTGGTTAAGTGAAAACTAACTTATTTTATGGTCGGGTTAAATACTCGACCATTTTTTTAATCGCAATTTCAATATCACTTTGTTTTCCAGCGAATGAAATTCGCACATATTTTTTACCATTCGCTCTATCAAAATCTTCACCCGGAGTGAGAGCAACACCAATATCAGATAACATTTTCTTACAAAAAACCAGAGTGTCGTTGGTAAAAATAGAAAAATTAACATAGATATAAAAAGCACCTTGAGCTGGGTTAATAGCTCTTAGCCCCATTTCATTAAGGCCTTTTATTAAAATATCTCTATTACGCAAATATTGTGCCTTTTGCATATCACAATGCTCAAGGTCGCCAAGTGCAATAATCGCTGCTTTTTGGCTTAGGGTTGGGGCTGAAATATACATATTTTGTTGTAACATTTCGGCTTTTTTGACTAAATTTTTAGGCATAATCAACCAGCCTATTCTATAGCCAGTCATGCAAAAATATTTTGAAAAACTATTTACGACAATAGCGTCTTTGGTAAAATTTAGGGCAGATTTTGAAGGAGTGCCATATTCTAACCCATGATATATTTCATCGGAGATAAGAAGAATATTAAATTTCTTGCACACTAATATAATTTTTCCGAATTCTTCTTCGCTAATGCAAGCACCTGTAGGATTTGCAGGACTTGCAAATAACAATCCATCAAAGGGTTGTTTTTTATATGCTTGCTCAACATCTTTGGCACTTAGCCGCCAATGATTTTGTTCGCTTAGAGGGATTTGTGTTGTCTTAAAGCCCAGCGAATTAATAATATTTATATAGGCTGGGTATCCTGGGCTAGTCACTGCAATAGTTGCGCTTTTTTCAAACGCACTTAAAAGGGCAATATTAAAGCCTGCAGAAGATCCCATAGTAACGATAAAATTCTCTTTATTCACCACCACATCATATTTACCTAAATAATAGGCGGATAAAGCCTTCCTTAATTCTATCAAACCTTTTGCACTTGTATATTTTTGTGGGTGCTCTAAGTAAGATTTCAAGGCTTTTGCTATTTTTTTTGTTGGCTCACCCCCCGGCTCGCCAACCTCTAAATGATAGATTTTTTTGCCCTGTGCCTCAAGCTCAATGGCTTTTGCAAATATTTCTAATGCTAAAAATGGATTTAGTTCTAAGGAATTATTTTTCATTTTAGTGCCAAAATTGATAAATATTATAGGAAAATAAGCTGCAGAACATTTTTATATTCTTTTAATAGAAAATAAAATAAGATTGGGCTTCTTGTAATATTAATTATTTATAATTGATACTGATATTTTAATAGTTATAATGTTATTTTGAATATATATATTAAATTTGCTTTGGAGAAATTATGCAACGCTCAATTATTATACTTTATGGCGCAATGTTAGCACTTGCTATTGCTTTATTATTATTTGTAATTACTCGCCCTGAAGCCCCTTTAGATGAAGTTGGTGTTCGCTCTATTGTTAGTGAAATGATTGACGAGCGTGGTGAACAATCTTCAAATTCAAATATTGATAAAGAGCAATTAAATATTTTGATAGAGCAATATTTATTAAGCAATCCTCGTATTTTAGAAAGCATGTCAAGTGCATTACAAGCAGAAAACCGAAAGCTTGAAGGCGAGCGCACTGGTGAAGCTTTAATTGCTATGAAGGATTTAATTTATAATGATAAGGACAATATCGTTCTTGGCAATCCTGATGGCGATGTCGCATTAGTTGAGTTTTTTGATTATAATTGCCCCTATTGCAAGCAGGTTATGCCTCATATCCCAGAGCTATTAGACAACGACCCTAACTTAAAAATTATTATCAAGGAGTTCCCAATTCTAGGGCAAGATTCAGTTGATGTCGCACGCCTTTCTATTGCAGTTGATAGGCTTGGACATGATTATTGGGCATTTCATAAGGCTCTATTTACTGGACGAGAGCGTGTAACTATTGAAAAAGCACGAAAGGTTTCTCTTGAGATGAATATTAATTTCATAGAATTGGAGCTAGAAGCTAAGAGACCTGAAATTGATGAGATAATTAAAAAATCTTATACTATTGCAGAGGCTTTATCTATAAACGGAACTCCAGCCTTTATTATTGGTAATGAAATATTACCCGGTGCAGTTGATGTTGAAGAATTACGCTTTCGCATAGAAAATATGCGTGAATGTGGCAAAGCTAATTGTTAAAACATGGCTAGCTGTTAAGAATTGAATTGATTTAGTGCATATCTTTGCCTTTTTTAATCTTATAGTATAGACCTTCATAAAATTCTTTTCTTTTAGGTAAAAAAATGGCAAAAAAAATCCTTATATTAAATGGGCCAAATCTAAATATGCTTGGTACTCGTGAGCCAGAAACTTACGGATCGCAAACACTTGGTGAAGTAGAACAACTATGTATAAAAAGAGCTACGTCACTTGGCTTAGGTGTTGAATTTTTACAATCTAATAGCGAAGGCGAATTAGTTGATTATATACAAGGGGCTAAAGAAAAATTTGATGGGATTATAATAAATCCTGCCGCTTATTCTCATACATCTATCGCAATTCGTGATGCTTTAATATCGGTTGATCTCCCTATTATAGAAGTTCACATTTCAAATATTTTTAAGCGAGAAACCTTTAGGCATCATTCGTACGTGTCCCCTGTTGCGAATGGTATCATTTGTGGGCTGGGGACAAAAGGTTATTTACTTGCGCTAGAGGCGTTAGTTGAGCAATTATAACAAAAATTCTTAGGGTAATTTAAGGTATAAAAATGACAAAAGGATCAAAAGTGGATCAAGACTTAATCAAAGTAATAGCACAATTACTTAATGAGCAAGATTTAGCAGAAATTGAAATTGAGCGAGAAGAATTTCGTATTAGAGTAACACGCTCATTTGCAAATGAAGTTGTGCAAGTTGCAGCCCCGCAAATTGCGGCACCTGTTGCCTCCCAAGCAGCCCCGCAAGTAACAAGCGCATCAAAAATTGAGGTTGCACCTATTGCTGAAGATGATCTTTCAGCTAACCCAAATGCGCTACTATCACCAATGGTTGGAACTGCATATTTAGCTCCAGAACCCGGCGCAACATCTTTTGTTAAAGTTGGTATGAGTGTTAATGAGGGGCAAACATTACTAATTATTGAAGCTATGAAAACCATGAACCAAATTCCAGCGCATAAATCTGGTACAGTTAAAAGAATAGTTGTCGAAGATTCTCAACCTGTTGAGTTTGGTGAACCACTTATTGTTATTGAATAGGAGAAAAAAATGTTCTCCAAAGTACTAATCGCTAATCGCGGAGAAATAGCCTTAAGAATACTTAGAGCATGTAAAGAGCTTGGCATTCAGACAGTTGCAGTGCATTCAGTAGTTGATGCAGATGCAATGCATGTAAAACTTGCTGATGAGAGTGTATGTATCGGCCCAAATCCAGCTTCAGAAAGCTATCTAAATATCCCCTCAATTCTTGCTGCTTGTGAAATTACTGGCGCAGATGCAGTGCATCCAGGTTATGGATTTTTATCAGAAAACGCTCGCTTTGCTCAGATATTAGAAGAGCATAAAATTGCATTCATTGGCCCATCATCTGATCACATTTCAATTATGGGCGATAAGATTGAAGCTAAAAAAACCGCCCTAAAGCTTGGTATTCCCTGTGTTCCGGGATCGACGGGTGAAGTAAAAACTGAAAGCGAAGCCAAAAAAGTTGCTAAAGAAATTGGCTACCCAGTTCTTGTAAAAGCCGCATCTGGTGGCGGTGGACGTGGTATGAAGCTTGCCAAAGATGAAAGCGAAATGGGCATGGCTTTGTCAACTGCTCGTTCAGAAGCAAAAGCGGCTTTTGGTGATGATGCTGTTTATCTTGAAAAATATTTAGGCAAACCACGCCACATTGAAATTCAAGTTATTGGTGATGGGAAGGGTAATGGTATTCATTTAGGAACACGTGATTGCTCATTGCAACGCCGCCATCAAAAAGTATGGGAAGAAGCGGTTGCCTTTTGTCTTAGCGATAAACAAGCTAGTGATATTGGTGAAATTTGTGCAAAAGCTGTGCGCGATCTCAAATATTCTGGCGCTGGAACTTTTGAATTTCTATATGAAAATGACGAGTTTTACTTCATCGAAATGAATACTCGTATTCAAGTTGAACATCCAATATCAGAGCGCATCACTAATATTGATATTGTTTATGAGCAAATTCGTGTGGCTTTTGGCGACACCTTAGCCATAAAACAGAGCGACGTATCGTTTTGGGGGCATGCAATTGAAGTTCGTATTAATGCCGAAGACCCGCAAACATTTATGCCCTCCCCTGGATTAATTGAACATTATCACCCTGCTGGCGGTGTTGGTGTTAGGGTTGATGCAGCTGTTTATCAGGGCTATAGAATTCCGCCCTATTATGATAGTTTAATTGGCAAATTAATTGTGCATGGGAAAAACCGCCCCGAATGTTTAATGCGTTTGCGCCGAGCCTTAGATGAATTTGTGGTTTCTGGTGTAAAAACCACCCTACCCTTATTTCAGCGTCTAATTGAAGAACCTGATATTATTTCAGGCAATTATGATATTCACTGGTTAGAGAAGTTTTTAGCTAAAACTGAATAATCTTATGAAAAATGATGAAATATTTGATATTGAACTAACACCAGATTTAATAGTTCGAGCCTATATGGCTGGCATTTTTCCAATGTCCGAATCGGCTGATAATCCCGATATTTTTTGGGTATCACCTGAAATGAGAGGCATTATCCCTCTTGATGATTTTCATATTTCTAAATCTTTGCAAAAAGCCATTGCCAAGAATAATTTCAAAATCTTAATTGATAATAATTTCGAGGCAGTAATTAAAGCTTGCGCAACTTATGGCAGTGATAGAGATAGCACTTGGATAAACCAAACAATTATCGATCTTTATAGTGAATTATTTGAGCGCAAAATTTGTCACAGCGTTGAAGTTTACGAAGATGATAAATTAGTTGGCGGCCTATATGGGCTTTCTCTTGGATCAGCGTTTTTTGGCGAAAGCATGTTTCACAAAACTAGCAATGCTTCAAAAATTGCCCTCGCCTCTTTAGTTCATAGGCTAAAGCTCGGTGGATATAGTTTGCTTGATACGCAATTTATCACCCCACACCTTCACTCAATGGGCGGAAAAGAAATCACTCGAGAAGAATACGAAGAATTATTATCAAAAGCGCTCAAAACTAGTGGCGATTTTTATCGATTAGCTGAAGGAGGCACATCTTAAGATTGCATCCTAATTATATAAGAATAAAAGTGAAATAAAGCCAAAGCCGCCTTTGGTTTTATTTCTTCTTATTACTGAAGGCAAGTACACTGAGCAAAGCGAAGGACTTTCCTTCAAATTACATTTTATCGGTTTGTAGGAGGTGGCACATCGCTTGATATTTTACATTTCTCTAACCAAATATCATAAACAGCGTGATCAATAGCATTTAGTGCTGGACTATCGGCAAACATCCAACCTGTGAAAATACGAGTTATGTCTCCACGAAGATCCACTTGATCAACCTCAATAAAGGCAGTGGTTTGTTGTTCTTGCGCTGCGGAACGAGAGTGACAAGCACGCAAAGTTAGTTGTAATGCACCAAATTGTATGGTCTCACCAATATATACATCAAAACTAGTAAGGCGGCCTGTGATTTTATCTAAACCAGCAAAAGCTGCAACAGGATTGCTTATTGTTTCTGCAATGGCTGAACTAGACAGGATAAGCCAAATAAAAATTGAAGCGGTAATTGACGATATTTTTTTCATAAATATAATTTGCTTTTTTAAACTATTTTGGCTTCCAAGCATCATAATCAGAGCTTACAGATTGACGCTCACCAGATTTTAGTAAGCTTCCTTTGGGGCGATAGGCATCTTTTGTACCTGTCATGTTTGAGCGATGAGGCTTTTGCCAATCATAGGGCTGATAATCATCATCATCAGGTAAAATATCAACTCGATAATGTATCCAGCCGTGCCATCCAGGTTCAATCGCCGATGCTTCAACTGGGCCATTATATATTACCCAGCGTTTTTTGTTCTTTTTATGTATGTAATAGCGGTTGCCTGCCTCATCAGAGCCTACATATTTTCCATTAAGCCATGTCTGCAAGCGCATGCCCAATGTTTGTTTATGCCACCAGATAAATAATTCAGCGAATAATTGTTTCATTTAATTAGCCTCACATAGTTAAAAGCAAATAGAACTATATTGCCTGTAACATAGTGTTTGATAAAAGCACAACTTGAAACGATGAATTGCTGTATATTATTTCTATAATAATGAGATTTAGTGAAGAGGAGGTTTTGCTAGCACTTTTGCGCTATTTATCCTTGTAATAATTTATCTATATCACTTTGAATGGACATCATTTCAGCAAATTGACTTGCTTGATATTCTCTTGCGCTATCCATTTGCTTTTGGCGATCCTCTTCAACTGCCAGTCTTTCTTTTGTCCCATCAATTACATAGCAATTACCCTCAAGGCGTAATTGTCTATGTCCTGCAAGTATCCATTTAATTCTAGCTAAAATTGCAGCAGGTGAGATTGGTTTTGCGATTACTGCATGAGCGCCTAGCTTAATAGCTTTTTCAACCCAGCATTGGCGTGCTTCAGAAAGCATGATGATTATTGGCACAAGACACACAGGGTACATATTTTTATTGCGAATCATTTTTAAGAATGCTGCCCCATCAAAAGGTTTTACTTCCCATTCTAACAAAATAATATCAGGAGGATGTGATAATATTGAATTAGCCGCTCTTTCAGAATTATTATGCACCCTAATATCTCTAATAGCGCAACTTGCAAGAATGCCTCGCAATAAGCGTTGCATTTCGCTATTTGGCTCAATTACTAAAACTGAAAGGTCTTTTGCTTCTTTTGGTTTTTCCTGTGATTCTTGTGACATTTGTTTTTACGCTTTTACAGAACTCAAAAATATATTCAAAATAATGCACTTGACATAATAATAAAGATAGATAGCACGCACCCCATTAGGATTCGCACCAAAATACTTATTAATATTATTGCAAGTATCAGATGGCTTTAGCCAAAGAACTAAATAAAACCGTAGGTTTAGCTCAAAATCTAATTGTAAAAGATCAAAGTCAACATGTTCAAAAAAATAGGATTGTAAAAATTTCTATATAAATGAAAAAATAGTTTTCCCCAATCTTCACACTTTATACACTAGATTTAGTAATGGTGGGCACAAATAACACTAGAGGTAGATTTTTTTGATAAATATTGCAGTTGACCCAAAACTTAAAATCAGGCAAATATTTAATAGTTACGAAAAGCTATTTTCCTTTCAAGCGTTCAAGATGACGTGTTTTTTGCAAAAAGCGTGTTTCATGCAGCATAAGACGTGTTTCAAACATAATGAGTACTTCTGCCGATGGGTTTGCTGGCAAGGGCTTAATATTGTGCGCCTAAAGGATATTAAAAAATACGTGTTTTTCCTAAGGGGTAAGCCTAGGGTGAGATGTAAGATTGTTTTGAGTAATTATTTTTGGGGTACTTATTTATCTAGAAAATTGGCTTTTACGCAAGTTTTCTACTTCAAAAATATATCTAGTTGCCGTTCCTTGAAGTCTAACTCAACTATAGAGTTTGACTTAAGGTTTTTTGTTTTTGATATGAAATTGCCATTTTTTTGGCTTAAGGGTGTTAGATCACCTGATAATTTGGGGAATATGAATAATGCGCATTGAGCGTCACTTTACTAAGGTCAAGCAAACAGCTGCCATTAATGCAAGCAATATCGATAACGCCTATGATGGCATTGAATTTCGCAACACTTCTAGCGAAATACGTAATCCTGATGGCTCAATCGTATTCAAATTAGATGATATTTTGGTTCCCGCTAATTGGTCGCAAGTTGCCGCTGATATTATTGCGCAAAAATATTTTAGAAAAGCTGGCGTTCCAGCCGCTGTTAAAAAAATTGAAGAAAATGACGTACCCTCTTGGCTTTGGCGCTCTGTGCCTGACGAAGAAGCATTAGCAAAACTCCCAGAGAATGAGCGCTATGGCTCAGAAACAAAAGCCACACAAGTTTTTGATAGGCTTGTTGGTACTTGGACATATTGGGGCTTTAAGGGTGGCTATTTTAATGACGAGCAAGACGCTCGAGCGTTTTATGATGAATTGCGTTTTATGTTTGCCACCCAAAGAGTTGCGCCCAATTCCCCGCAATGGTTTAACACTGGCTTGCATTGGGCCTATGGCATTGATGGTCCAAGTCAGGGGCATTATTATGTTGATCCATTCACCAAAAAATTAGTACGCTCAAAATCTTCTTATGAACACCCACAACCACATGCATGTTTTATCCAATCAATAGATGATGATTTAGTTGGTGAAAACGGCATTATGGATCTTTGGGTTCGTGAGGCTCGCCTATTCAAATACGGCTCTGGTACTGGATCGAACTTCTCATCTTTACGTGGGTCTGGCGAAATGCTTTCAGGTGGCGGTAATTCGTCTGGTCTTATGTCTTTCCTTAAAATTGGCGATAGAGCGGCTGGTGCGATTAAATCTGGCGGCACAACTCGGCGTGCCGCAAAAATGGTGGTGGTTGATATTGATCACCCAGATATTGAAGAATTTATCAATTGGAAAGTTAAAGAAGAGCAAAAAGTTGCAGCGCTGGTTACCGGCTCAAAAATTGTTTCAAAACATCTAAGCGCCATTATGAAAGCATGTGTAAATTGCACTGGATCGGGCAATGATTGTTTTGATATTAAAAAGAACCCTGCCCTAAAACGAGAAGCATTAGCCGCCAAAAGATCGCTCGTTCCTGAAAATTATATTCAACGCGTTATTCAATTTGCTCAGCAAGGCTATAAACATATTGATTTCCCTGTCTATGATACTGATTGGGATAGCGAAGCATACCTTACTGTTTCGGGGCAAAACTCCAACAATTCCATAAGAGTAAGCGATGATTTTCTCAAGTCTGTTGAAGAAGATAAAGATTGGAATTTAATCGGTCGAGTTAAAGGCGATGTTATAAAAACCATTAAGGCTCGTGATCTTTGGGAATCTGTTGGCTATGCCGCTTGGGCATGTGCCGATCCGGGTATTCAATATCACACCACAATCAACGATTGGCACACCTGCCCACAAGCTGGTGATATTAACGCCTCTAATCCTTGTTCTGAATATATGTTTTTGGACGATACGGCGTGTAATTTGGCCTCAGTAAATCTTTTGCCATATCGTAATAAAGATGGCTCTTTTGAT
>Ga0256834_1000548_pt1 | contig 26806 bp, 22 predicted proteins | sample 4281140metaG_FD_190536 | JGI IMG/M metagenome (GOLD analysis project Ga0256834, IMG submission 190536) | Hydrothermal vent microbial communities from East Pacific Rise, Pacific Ocean - 4281-140 | ecosystem: Environmental > Aquatic > Marine > Hydrothermal vents | place: Pacific Ocean: East...
ATAATAATTTGTGGCCTAAAAAAGAATTTTTAGAACTAAATCAGGTTTTAATTACTCCACATATTTGAGCTATGACTAGAGAAGCTGAGGAAAAAATGCATTTTTTTAGAGAGTTGGTTTAGGAAAAATTTTGTGAAAATATTTTTTGATTTATTTTTATTTTTGGGTATAGTTTGAGTAGAAATTTTATAATCTAAAATAAATAAAGTTAAGCTTAAAAAATATTTATATACTGAAACTAAAATTAATTTAAAAAAAATGAAAAAAACTCTGATAATTCCATCAGCTTGAAAACCTCAAAATTCACTTTTTCCTTGAGTGTATGATTTGATGATTCCAATAAATGGTAAGCCTACAATAAATTACATTTTAGAAAATATTGAAAAATGGGATATTAATAAAGTAATAATTTTATTAAATGAAAATGATGAAAAAACAAAAAAATATTTAAATTTTTTTAAATATAAAAATATAGAACTTTTTATAGATAATGTTAAATCAAACTCATTATGAGAAACAATTTATTTATCTAAAAAATATATAAAAAATAATGAGAATATTATAATTCAATTATGAGATACTTTATTAAATAATATGTTAGATTTTGAAAAAAATTTTATTTTAGTTTCAGAGAAAAAAGTTTTAAATCCACAAAAATGGACTTTTATAAATAATAATTTTATATTTTTTGATAGACCTAAAAATTACATAAATGATACATTTGTAATCTCTTGAATTTATTACTTAAAAAATTCTAAAGATTTTTTTGATTTATTAAATAAAAATAATTATAATTTTTATTTTTCATTAGAAAAATACTTTTCTAGTATATCTAATAAAAAATTATTAAATATAAAAAAAGGATATTATGATTTATGACATTTAGATGAATATTATAAATCAAAAATAGATTTTTTAAGAATAAGAAATTTTAATTCTCTAGAATATGATGATTTTAAATGAATTATTACTAAAAAAAGTAATAATAAAGAAAAATTAAATTGGGAAATAAATTGGTTTAAAAATTTACCAAATGATTTAAAAAATTTTACTCCAAGATTAGTTGATTATAAAAAATGAGATAAAGTAGAATATTCTCTTGAATTTTATTGATATAGTTCATTAGCTGATATTTTTTTATATTCAAATTATAATAATGATTATTTAAAAAATATTTTATGAAGAATAATAAAATATTTAGAATATGTTAAAAAAAAATATAATGATAAAAATTTTTCTTTATCAAATTTCTATAATATTTATTTAGATAAAACTTATGAAAGATTAGATACAATTTTAGAGGATAAATTTTTAAATTCTATTTATAATAAAGAATTATTAATAATTAATTGAAAAAAATATAAAAATATAAATATTTTATTAAACAAAAAAAAATTAATACATATTATAAACAAAAAGATTTATAATAAAAGTGATTGTACAATAATTCATTGAGATTTATGTTTTTCAAATATATTATTTGATATACATAATGGAATATTTAAATTAATAGATCCAAGGTGAAATTTTTGAGACATTTGAATTTGGTGAGATATAAAATATGATTTAGCAAAAATGAGACATAGCATTCATTGAAAATATGAAAATATTATATCTGATTTATATAATTTAGATTATGATTTAGAAAAAAATATATTTAATTTTGAATATTTTAATTGAATTAATACAGAATTAGTAGATTTTTTTGATGAAGAACTAATTAAATTATGATATGATATGGAAACCATAAAACTTATTGAATGATTGTTATATTTAACTATGATTCCTTTACATAAGGATTCAAAAGAAAGGCAAATTATTATGTATTTAACAGCTATTATTTTATTTAATGAAATAAAAATATTATGAAATTAGTAATAGATTTAGATTGAACAATTTGCTCATTAAAAAAAGAATGAGAAGATTATTCAGAGGTTTTACCAAACTATAATGCTATTGAAAAAATAAAAATGTTGAAAGAAAAATGACATTATATTATCATTCAAACAGCAAGACATATGGAAACTTGTAATTCAAATGTTTGACTTGTTAATGCAAGAGTCTGAAAAAAAACATTAAATTGGCTTGAAAAATATAAAATCCCTTATGATGAAATATTTTTATGAAAACCTAACTGAGCAATTTATTTAGATGATAATGCAAAAACTTTTACAGGCTGGGATAATATAAAAGATATTGAAAATTATAATGAAAAACAAATAAATATTGTTATTCCAATGGCTGGTGCTGGAAGTAGATTTGTAAAAGAATGATATAAATTACCAAAGCCATTAATAGATATTAAATGAAAGACTATGCTTGAGTGGGCAGTTTCTTCATTTGAATTTTTAGAGAAAGATTATAATATAAATTATATTTTTGTAGTCTTAAAAGAGCATATTAAAAAATATAACATTGATAATTTTTTAAAAGAAAAATATAAAAATTGTAAAATAATCATTTTAGATGAAATTACAAGATGACAGGCTGAAACAGTATATAAAGCAAAAAAATATATAAATGACTATAATAAATTAATTATTTATAATGCAGATACTTATTCAAATTATAATTTAGAAGATTTTCCTATTAATAAATCAAATATTGATTGAATAATACCATGTTTTGAAGCAAGTGATTCTAGATATAGTTATGTAAAATTAGATAAATATTGATATGTTGAAGAGTTAGTAGAAAAAAAAGTAATTTCAAATAGTGCAACAAATGGACTGTATTATTTCAGAAGATGAAATGAATTTATAACTTTTGCTAAAAAAATGATAGAAAATAATGAACTATCTTGATGAGAGTTTTATGTTTGACCACTATATAATGATTTAATAAAAATTTGAAAAAGGATAGTTATTTCACCAATTAAAGAAAACTGGATTTTATGAACTCCAGAGGAGTTGGAATATTTTATAAATAATTATAAGTAAAATGAAAGAATATTGAAAAAGTTTAAATTGAATAAATAAACCTTTAGTTTCTACTATAAATTCTATAGAGTATAAATATTTATTAAAAAATTATAATTTTTTATTGAATACTGATAAAAATATAAAAATACTAGAAGTATGACCTTGAGTTTGATACTTCACACAATTTCTTATTAATAATGGTTATAAAAATATTGATTTAGTAGAATTAAGTAAAGATTTTTTTTATGAACAAAAAAAATCTTTTAATTCATATGAAAATATAAAATGTTATAATTTATCTATAATAGATTTTTTAAAGGAAAATAATAAAAAATATGACATTATAATTTCAAGACAAGTTGTAGAACATTTAAATGAAAAAGAACTATTAGAATATTTTAAACTTACTTCTTTAAAATTAAAAAAATGATGAAAAATCATATCTGAAACAATAAATTCTCAAAATTTTATTTATTCAAACTTTTTGAGATATATTGATATCACACACAAATTATCATTTTCATCTAATATGATAAAACAAATTTATAATTTAAATTATAATGAAAAAGACAATTGTATTATATTACCTATAAAACAATTAAATATATTGGATTTTATATTTAATAAATTTAGAAAATTTAAATTTGATGTAAAATTAAACTTACAGTCAACATGTAGGTTAGATAATAAAGTTAAAAAAAATAATATTTTTTGATTAATATTTTCACAAATTATAAGGGATTTTGCAATATTAACTTCTCAAGGATTATCAAAATTATATTTTTATAAAAGAGCTTATAAAAACATATGAACTGAATTTATTTTATTTATTTTTGAAAAATGAAAAAAATAGCATTGTTTGATGTATGTTTTACAATATATAACTGTAATACAACAGCAGAATTTTTTAAATTTATAAAAAACAAGTATAATATTAGATATTATTTATTTATTATTTTTAATAAATTATGCTTATTATTTAAATTATATAACTTTTTTGATAAAAGAAGATTTATTTTTTTAAAATGATTAAATAAAAAAGATTTGGAAATATATTTAAAAAAGTATTATAAAGATGTATTAATAAATAAAATAAATATAAAAATATTAGAAAAAATTAAATATTATAAAAAAAAGAATTTTGAAATATATTTAATATCTGCATCATTTGATCTAATAATTTCTAAAATTGCATCTGAATTAAATATAAAACATTTTTATTGAACAGAATTAATTATGAATAAGTGAATAATTAATTGATTAATATTAAATGACTTATTAATAAATGGTAAAAAAGAATTAATTTTAAATAATATAAAAGATATAAATTATGATAAATCAGTAGCATTTTCAGATTCAGAAAATGATTTATATCAATGGAGAAGTATTAAAAATAGATTTTTAGTAATTAATTGAAAAATTAAAATATATGAATAAAATATTTTATATACCAATGTATTATTGGTATAATTATAATTTAAAATGATTTAATAATTTATTAGGTTATATATTTACATTGCATTTGCCTATATTATCTTTTTTATTTATATTTTTAGATCTAACAAATATCTTATATTTCTTAATTTCATATATATTATCATTTTTAATATTCATTATCTTTTATGAATTTTTCTATATTCAAAATGATTATTTATCTAAAAATGAAATTAGCCCTACATATAGATATGATTTTTCTAAAATAAAAATACCTTGGTATAAAATTATATTAGTTAGGTTGTTATATATAATTTCAATTTATATAATATTATATTATCTAAACATAAATATATTTTCTCATATATTATATTTATTTATGATTGGTATATTTTTTTTAATACATAATTTTATTAAAGTAAAATTAAGATTTATTACATTTTTTATATTATTTTTTTTAAAGGTATGAATTTTTTTTCAATTTTTAATAAATATTCCTTTTTATTATTATTTTTGATATATTTTTTTAATTAGTTTATTTTGAACTATACCTTACTTTTATAAAAAAAATTTAAAATTATCTTTTCCAATTGATACAATAGTATTATATTTAATATTATTAGGATTATTATGATTATATAATTATATTATCTTTGATAATTTTTTACTTATATTCATTACATTTTTTCTTGTTATAATAAGAAAAATTAAATTAATTAATAAATTATAATATTTATGATACATTTTTACTTTAAAGATAAATTGATAAATGATTTTTTTTATAAAGATGTTTTTTGTGTTCCAGCTGAATTAAGTAAAAAGCTTAATAAAAAAGTAGAATTAAATTTTGTTTGAAAAGATGGAATAATAGAAAATCCATATATTAATAATAAAAGTATTATTATAAACATACATAAAAATTATATTTCTATGTTTTTATATTTTATTAAAAATATAAAAAATATAAGTATTTTATGATTATTTCATATATATAAACATTCAATCTTGTTTTCATATTTTTTAAAATTTTTTAATAAAAAATGAAAAATCTATATTAAATGAGATTTAAATAAAAATTCATTAAATAATTTATTAAATTTGAATAAAAAATATAAATTACTAATTTACTTTTTAAATAAAGTAGATATTATAAGTTTTGAAAATCAGATTTTTTATGATTTATTTATGGATTGAATTAAATTTAAGAATAAAGTTTTAGTTTTAAAAAATTCATTATATTTATGAAATAGTATAGAAAATAATTATTGTAAAAAAGAAAATATTATATTAGTTGTTTGAAGAATTTATTTTGAGGAATTAAAGAGATATACTTTTTTATTAAAATCCTTATTAAATATAAAAAAATCATTAAATTGATGGAAAATTATTTTTATTTGAAAAACATCTTGAATAATTAATTGAAAATTTTTAGATTTTAAAAAAGAAAATGCAAATTTAATAAATCAAGTTTTAGATAATAATATTGATATATCATTTTTATGACCTATTTATGAAAGAAAAAAACTTTATAATTATTTTAATAAATCTAAAATTTATTGTATATCATCATCATCAGAAGGTGATCCACTAGTACAATATGAAGCTATGTATTATTCAAATATAATGGTTTCAACTGATACTTGAACAATAACAGAAAACTACTGTAAAGAATGATTATTTATATCAAATATAAATAATCAAAAAGAATATGAAAATAACTTACTTAAAGCTATTAAATTAAGTAAATCTAAAAATATAAATAGAATATATAAAAAAATAAATAATCATTGTTTACAAAATTATACTTGGAGTAAAAACTTAAAATATCTTATTAAAGAACTTAAATGAAATTAACAATCTGAATACCAAATTTTAATTGATGAGAATTATTAAAAAATACTATATTAAGTATTGATAGTAATTTAATTTTAAATAAAAATGAATATGAGATACTTGTTATAGACAATTGTTCAACAGATAATTCTATAGATATTATTAAAGAATTGCAATTAAAAATAAAAAACATAAGATTAGTTCAAAATGATAAAAATTATTGAAGAATATGAAATTGGAATAGAGTATTAAAATCATCTAAATGAGATAGAATTTTATTTCTAATGGTTTGAGATAAATTATTAAAATTTGATTATGATAAATATTTTAAAAATTGAAATAATAATATATGTAAAGTATTTTCTTTTTATGAATGAAATTGAAATCTTATAAATAAACATCTAGCAAAAAAAATGGATGAAAACTTTAAATGTAAAACAATAATAAAAATATCATTAAAAACTTTATGAAATAATTATTGATTAGCAATTTTACAGTCACATTTTTTAGATAGAAACATTATAAATAAATATAACTTAGAATTTGATGAAAATCTACCTTTTTTAGCTGATATTAAATTTTTAAATGAATATATTTTAAATTTTAAAAATATAACTTTTCTAAATAAAGCAAATATTATATGGTGAATGTGATTATGAAAATTTACATTTAAAAATCAATTGGATATGTTTAGAGATTTTTTAATTTATTATCCTTTTGCTTTTAATAAATATTTGAATAAAAATATAAATTTATATAAATTTAAAATATATATAGTTTTACGTATGTTTTTCATATATTTAAATAACTATAGAATATGAAATAGTTGATTTTCTTTTAAAGAAATGATTTCTTTTATAAAAAAAGATATATGAAATTTATTTTTTATAGTATTTATTATCTTTGAACCATTGTACATTTTATATTTGTATATAAATATAAAAACTAATTTTAAATATGTAATCAAATTTTAAAATGTTAAAAATTCTAACAGTAGGTTATAATGAAGAAAAAAATTTAGAAAAATTATATTCTTCTATTTGAAAATTTAAAAATAAAATTGAGGTTGATGTTGAATTTTATTATGTTGATCAGGAAAGTGTTGATAATTCTTTAGATATTGCTAAAAAATATTGAGCTAAAACATTTACACATAAAAATAAATGATATGCTGATCCAGATAAAAAATGGTTAGTTGAAAATGTTTGTAATGAATGAGATTGGATTATTATAGCTGATGCAGATTTTTATTTTTCAGAAAAAATGATATTAGAAATAGACTATATTATAAATAAATCAAACTATGATACTATTTTACTTAAAATAGATATAATTTTTCTATGAATCAAGTGAATAAGTATAAAAGGAGCTATATTTTTTAAAAAATGAGCTGTTCAAATAACAGAAGATATACATAATTATTATAAAATAAAATCTAATAAAATATGAACAACAAAAGAATCTATAATATGTGATGACATTAAAGAGCATTGAAATGCCATAAGTGTTTGGTTAAAAAGGATTGACAAATATACTTCTATTGAAGTTAAAAATATTAATAAAAAACCAAAATATATAATCTTACTTTATTTATTTTTTTCTCCTATTATTTGGTTTTTTTGATATTGAATTATTCATAAACAATTTTTCAAATGAATACCATGAATTATAAATTCATTAATACAAGTAATATACAGAATATCTCTGTATTCAAAACTTTATGAAAAATATTATATAAAATAAAAATATGAAATTAACAATTTGAATACCAAATTATAATTGATGAATAAATTTAAAAAGAGCAATAAAAAGTTGTTTAAATACTAAATTATCTATCAAGGAATATGAAATACTTATTATTGATAATTGTTCAACAGATAATTCTATAAATATTATTGAAAATTTACAAAAAACAATAAAAAATATAACATTAATACAAAATAACAAAAATTATTGAAGAATTTGAAATTGGAATAGAATATTAGAATTATCTAATTGAGATTTCTTAATATTATTATTTTCTAATGATCAAATTAGTCTACAAAATAATATAAGTGAATTAATAGAAGTAATGAAAAATAAGAAAATAGCTATTTCTAAATCAAATAAAATAAATATTTGAAACAAAAATAATGATATATGAATAAATAAAATTATTAGTTTAAAACAATTTTTATTTTCAAATTTTAAATTTTTATCTTCTATTCCTTTTTGACCAATACAAACTTTTATTTTTAATAAAAATATTATATTAAAAAATAATATAGTTTTTAACTCACTTAATGAAATAACAGCTGATCATGAATTTTGATTAGATATATATAAGCATAATAAAAATATTAAAATATTAAAAACAACTTCTTTTAATATCATTTTTGATAATCTATTACTTAATAGAGTTCATAATAAATTATCTTATTTTGATATGCATTCATCAGAAATTAATCTTTTATTTAAAAAAGAAAATAATTTAATTTTTTTTAAAGAAAATAAATATGTAATTAAAAAATATTTAACAAGAATAAATTATATATGGTTTTTAAATAAAATATCTTTATGAAAAGTATTTAAAAATTTAAAAATAGATGATAAAAGTAGATTAAAACAATTTTATTTTAGTATTTCAGGGCTATCTAAAAAAGATTTTTTATTACTGGATTTTATATCTTTTTTTGACTTATTTTCTTTAATTTGATTTATTAAATTTATAAAAAATAAAAACAATTCTATTTAATATTCTTTTTTTCATCTATACTCAATTTTCTTAAACAAATAAATCACAAAACTACTTGGCAAGTATAACAAAAAATTTTCTAAAAACAAATAAATTTTATCACTAAATTTACTTTTTATTCAATATTTTTTAACTGCTCTTTTTTGAATAAAAATAGTATTTTTTATAGTTTGCTTCAATTTTTCACTTTTGGTTTGACCTTTTCTAATTCTTAATTTTACTAAAAAATCATTCAAATTTTTTATTTTATATCATTTTGAAAAAAATTTTAACCACAAATCATAATCTTCTCAATAGTTTAAATATTTATCATATCAATGAACCTTTAAAAAAATATCTTTTCTAAACATTGAAGAAGGCTGAGAAATAGGAGATTTTTTTAAAATTATTTTTTTTATATTATCACTATAAATTCTCTTTCAAATTTCTTTTCAATTTTCATTGATAATTAAATTATTTCAACTTACAACAGCATAATTTTTATTTTTTTCTAAAAATTGAAAACTTAATTTTAACCTATCTTTTAAAGAAATATCATCAGAATCTTGAGAAGCTATATAATTTGTATTAGATAATGAAATTAATTTATTCCTAGTAAAAGAAATTCACATATTTTTCTCATTTCTAAACAATTTTATTCTTTTATCTTTTTCAGCATATTTTTCACAAATTTTATAACTTTTATCAGTAGAACAATCATCAATAATAATAAATTCAAAATTTTTAAAACTTTGATTTAAAATACTTTCAATTGCTTTTCCTACATATTTTTTAGTATTATACACTGGCATTATAACTGAAAGTTTTATTTTCTCTTCCATAATTACTTATTATAAAATTTAAAACTATTCTCCAAACTTTCTTTCAAACTAATACCAGCTTTCCATCACAATTCTTTAAAAGCTTTTTCTGGATTACAATAAACTTCTGCCAAATCTCAAGCCCTTCTTTCAACTATTTTATAATCTATTTTTTTTAAAATAATTTTTTCTGTTTCTTTTATCATTTTCAAAACTGAAATTCACTTCCCTACTCATAAATTATAAGTTTCAAAAATTCATTCATTTTCTTTCTCCCTTGGGGGGAAAGATGCCTGAAAGGCAGATAGGGGGCTTATTTTTTCATAAGCCTTCAAATGTCCATCAATTAAATCAACAACATCAATATAATCTCTAACTCAAGTTCAATCAATAGTATCATAATCATTTCCAAAAACTTTTAATTCTTTCAATTTTCCTGTTGCTACTTTCATAATAAAAGGCAATAAATTATTTGGAATTCATTCAGGATTTTCTCAAATTTCTCAACTTTTGTGAGCTCAAATAGGATTAAAATATCTGAGATTTACAACTCTAAATCCTGAAAAATTAGCCAAATCTTCTAAAATATTCTCTATTAAAAATTTTGTTCTTCAATATGGATTAGAAGTATTTCAAGTTGTCATTGTTTCAACTAAAGGAGATGAATTTTCTGGAGCATAAACTGTTGCTGAACTAGAAAAAACTATATTTTTCACTCCAAATTTTTCCATTAATTCAAATAATTTCAAACTTCAAATAATATTATTATCAAAATACTGCAAAGGTTTTTCACAACTTTCTCAAACAGCTTTTAATCAAGCAAAATGAATCACTCAATCAAAGCTGTAATTTTCAAAAATTTCTTCCAATTTTTCTTTATCTCTCAAATCTACTTCAAAAAAATCAGGTTTATAGCCTAATATTTTTTCTATTCAATTTAATGTTTCTAAACTAGAATTACTCAAATTATCAACAATTACAGTTTTGTATCAAGCTTTTTCAAAAGCTATAACTCAATGAGAACCAATATAACCAGTTCAACCAGTTATTAAAATAATTTTTTTATTATTCATTTTTTTATAAATTATTACCTAAAAAATTTAGTCCAAATAAATCTAAAAGCAATACCAATAGCATTTCAATTTTTTTGTCCTTTTGACAAACTATACTCACTATATTTTATATCAACTGGAACTTCTTTAAAATTTAATTTATTTACATAAATACTTTCAACTAATTCAGATGCATATTCCATTCAATCCATAGAAATATTAATTTTTTCTAAAACATTAGATTTAAAAACTCTATATCAATTATGAGAATCTGTTAAATAAATTCTAGACAAAAAATATGTAAAAATTTTTCCTCAAAATAAAATCATTTTTCTAAAAAAAGGAACATTTGAATTTGTTTTTTTTATAAACCTCGAACCTAAAATAATATCTAAATCTTTATTTTTATCAAACTCTTCAAAAAACCTACTTAAATTATCTAAATTATGCTGAAGATCAGCATCAAAAGTTATAATATACTCTGTTTTTCAATATTTTTTTAAATATTCTAAACCTGTTTTTAAAGCAGCTCATCATCATCTATTTTTAAAATGATTTATTAAAATTATTTTTTCCTGAAAATTTTCTAAAATTTTTCTAGAATTATCTAAACTTCCATCATTTATAACCAAAATATTTTTATAACCTGAATCTAAAATTTCACTAATAACTTTTTTTAAAACTTTCTCTTCATTAAACACTCTAATCACAAAAACTTCTTTTCATTCAATAATTTTTTTAGGAGAATTTTCTATAGCTAATTCCCTAATTAATTCAGTAATACTGTCTTTATTTTCAACATGTTTTGAAAGTAAAAGTAAAACAAAATATAAAAGAAAAATTATTGCAACATAAACCAAAACATCAGCTCATCTAGCTATTCAAAAAATATTTCAAACACTATTTAGAGTATTTGGAAAAATTGTAAAAGTAAGTAAACCTCATCAAATTCCTAAAAAAACCAAAAAATGCAAAGCATTAAATTTTTGCTTTTTAGCTATATCTATTGCTAAAATTAAAATAATTATTCAAGCAATTATAAAGAAAAATTGTAATAAATTCATAATTTTTTTCTATTTTTAAAAAGATTTTTTAAACTCTATTTATTTTTCACTTTCAATCAAAATATCAAATTTTTTATTTTCTTTATCCCAATTAATTCATACTTTCACTATTTCTTTTCAATCTGTAAATTGTGGTAAATAAAGTTTATTTATTTGTTCTATTGCTTTTTTTGCATTTTCATTCACTTTTGCTTCAACAATATAATATTTATTATTTACTGGAATTACTAAATCTTTTCTTCATTTCAAGTTTTGAACTTCTGGATAATAATAAATATTATTTAATCTCAAAAACATTCATATAAAAGTTTTTAACCATCATTCTGGGTTTTTATTTATCCATTCATAAGCTGTTTCTCACATAAATTCATAAATCATTTTTTCAAAAGTTTTTTCTAATAATTCTTTATCTTCATTTATTATTCATTCATACAGTTCATTTGAAATATCTTCCATCAAAGAAAAATCATTATCAGGATTAGTAAAATTTATAAAAAAATCTAACATAACATTTTCAGTTTCCTTATTTGGAAAACCTAAACTATAAATATTATTTTCATATTTTTTTACTGTCAAATATCAAGCATTTGTGAATAATACAGCTACATTTACATTATTTAAATCTTCTAATTTAAAATGAATTTCTTTAAGTTTTAATCTACTAGATTTTATTTTTTCAACTAAATCAACTACATTTATTCTATTTCTTTTAACATAATTTAATATTGCACTAGGGATTCAAGTATCTGCCCAATAATAAGAAAATTCAAATTTTTTAAATAAATTATTTATATTCCAAGGATTAAAAAGAGTATCATCATCATTTCAAAAATTAAATCAATTATAATAATCTTTTATTTTTATTTTTACTTGCTTATCTGTTAAATTCTTTTTTTCTTTTAATATTTCTATTTCTTCTGCAAAATTATTTTTTACTTCTTCCCAAGTATATCACATTAAATCATATGTAAGTGGATTAAATGATAAATCTTCTAAGTTATTTAAAACTGAAAATACTGACATTTTTAGAACTTTTGTAAGTCAAGTTAGCATAAATATTTCTATTTTACTATCATTATCTTTTACTCAAGAATAAAAGCTAGTAAAAAATTTTCTCATTTTTTCTGCTTCTTTTATATTAGTCAAATTTACCAAAACTCATTTATCATATTCATCTACTATTACTGCTGACTTTTTACCTGTTTTTTCATAAATTTTTGTTAAAATAAATCATAAATTATATTCTCATCAAAAATCTTTTAATTTATATTCTTTTGTTTTTCAATTTTCATTAATAAAAATTTTCAAATTTCTGTCTATATATTCTTCCATATTTTGGTCTTCTGTATAACCTGCAAAACTCATATAAACTACTGGATTAGTTTCTTCCCAATCCCATTTATCATAAATGTAAAGATTTTTAAAAAGTTCTTTTTTTCATAAATATAAATATTTCATCATAGATAAAGTCAAACTTTTTCAAAATCTTCTTGGTCTACTTAGAAAGAAAAAAATATTTTCACTTTTTACCAAATCATAAACTTGTTTTGTTTTATCAACATAAAACATTTTTCTTTCTCTGAATTTTTTAAAATCTTGAGTTCAAGTTGTTATTAATTTTCACATAATTTTTTTATTAATTTTTTAAACTTTTTTTTATTATACAAATAATTCTATATAATCAAAATTTATTTTTCTTCTTCTAAAAAACCTTCTTTTTTTAATATAATAAAAATAGTATAAATTAGAAAAAAACCTATAAATAAATACCAAAATCCATAAAAAAATCATTTTTCTTTTTTTACTATTTTCTCATTATATCAAGCATTTACAGTTTTTATAAAAAATTCTTTTTCATTATTTTTTACTTTTTTTGTTCCCTTTTTTTTCTTTCTTTTTTTCTGTTTTTTTATTACAGAAATATTAATTTTTTCAGTTTTAATTATTTTTCATTCATATAAAATATCTAAAAAAACACTATAATTTCCTAATTTAAAATCCATAGATTTTGGATTTTTTTTCTTAATAATCACCTGATTAGGAAATTTCCAAACATATTTCAATCCTCTTATAGTCTTAAATTTTTCAAGTCATAAATTAATTTTACAAATTTCTTTTTTCACATAACAAACTATTTTTTTATTTTTTAGTATTTTACTTTTAGATTTTTTTCCTTGCAAAATAATTTTAAAATTTGTATTTTTAATTTTTTCTAATTTTTTTTCATAATTTTTAGTTTGTTTTTTATTTTTTTCTTTTAGAATTTTTTCTTTAGATTTTAAAACTTTTTCTTTTTTAATTTTTTTGTATTTTAATTTTTTTGCATTTTTTATTTTAATTTCTTTCAATTTCAATTTTTTTTGCTTTAATTTTTTTAATTTTAATTTTTTTATATTCCCTTTTGTAGCCCCTTTCTCCCCAAAAGGGAGAGAGGATACAGGAGAGAGGGGCTTCTTTTTTATAATATTCAAAACTAAAAAATCAGAAGCAATAATTTTTCATTTATATTTTGCTCTAACTATTATGAAATGTTTTCAAACTGGGAAAAAATGTGTTTTTGGATTTTTTCTATAAAAAGTTTTTTTATTTTTAAATCTCCACTCATACCTTACTTTTCTTAATTTTTGTAAATTTTCAAATTTTAATCAAAAATTTACTTTTTCTCCATTTTTTTTAGTAAAAATATTTATTTTTCATCTTTCCCATAAAATATTTTTTTTAAGTTTTCATTGCAAAAAAATATAAAATTCTCCATTTTTTCAATTTTTTTTTGCAGCCTCTTTCTCCCTATCAGGGAGAGAGAATTCAAGTGAGAGGGATTTTGTTAACTCTTTTGAAGATTTTTTATTTTTTTCTTTATTTTCAAAATACAAAAAACTTTCTTTAAAATTATTTTTATCAAATTCATCATAAACTTTTAATTTTATTTTAAAATTTCATTTTTGTTCAAAACTTACATAGCTTGGATTACATTTATTTTTATTTTCTGAATTTTTACTAATTCAATTTCAAAAATCCCAAACACATTTTTCTCTTTTATTTTCTTGTTTATATGTCAGATTTATACTACATTTTTTACTTTTACAAATTTTTTTTTCATCTAAACCAGATTGAATAATAATTTTTGGATTTGAAATATTTATTTTTTTTTCTGTAGCCCCTTTCTCCCCTCAAGGGAGAGAGGATTCAGGAGAGAGGGCTTTTTTTTCTTCTAAATTTTCTTTTTCATTAACCACAACTATCTTATTTTCAATAAAATTTTTTATATTATTTTTATCTATAATTTTAAAATTTACTTGCGTTTTTCATTCTCAAAAAATAATAGTATTTGGATTGCATTTTTCTATTTTTTCTTCTCAAAAAGTTATTTCACAAAAATAGTTTTTTTCTAAAAAACTTCATGAAAAACTTTTTTCTAAATTAAAATTTATTTTACAATCTTTCTTTTTTTTATCACAAAAAAATTCTTTTATTTCCCTTTTTGCAGCCTCTTTCTCCCTATCAGGGAGAGAGAATTCAAGTGAGAGGGATTTTTCTTCAAATTTAAAAAATTTTTTTTCCTCTAATTTTTCTAAATCTAAAATATAACTTGGTCTTTGAAATTCTAAAATAATTTTTGGTAATTTTATTTTTTCTTTTGTTTCTAAAAAATCAATTTTTCAACATTTTTCTATATAATCTTTTTCTAAAATATCTAAATCTCAATTATTTATTTCTCAAAAAATTTCTCAAATATTTTTTTCTTTTAAATATTTTTCACATTCTATTTTTTCTAAATTTTTATACTTAATATTTTTTTTATCAAAAACTTCTCCAATTTCTTCCAAAAATTTTTCATCAACCTCAATTTTTTTTTCATCAGTTTCAAAATTTTTTTCATTTTTTTTAGCAGAAGAATTATAAAAAATAATTTTTTCTCCTTTTTTACTTGTTTTATAAAAAATATTATCTTCTAAATTTCATAAATTATTATATAAAAAAATTTCTTCTGAAGAATTATTTAAAATAATTTTTGTTTCAGTTCTTAAAAAAATTTTTTCTTCTAAAATATTTAATTTTTCTTCATTTCCAAAAATGTATTTTTTTCATGATTTATCTTGTAAATACCAATTTTTCAAAAAAACTTCATTATTTCAAATATTTTTTAATTTCACATATTCCAAATTTTTATCATCAATAGTATTAGGAAAAATTTCTGAAATAACTATTTTTGCAAAAGAATTAGAAAAAGATAAAAAAAGAAAAAGAACTCAAAAAACTTGAAAAACAAGTTTTAAGATATTCTTTTTTATAAACATAATTATCTTTTTAGAAAAATATTAAAATTTTTTAAAAGTGAATCTTTCAAAATTATACTCCAAAACAAAAAAAATCAATAAAAAAGTTTTGACAAATAAAAAAAATCAGTATTATATTTTGACAAAAGAAAAAATAATTTAAAAAAATAATTATAAAAATTATGAAACTATCACAAAGTGCTGCAGATATATTAAATCCTGTAAATATTTTAACTAAAGATGAAAAATCTTTTGAACAAAATTATGAAAATATAAGAAAACAAGTTGAGGCTACTTTTGTTATATTAGAAACTCCTGAAATACAACAATTATCTATAATGAATGCTTTAAAAACATCTTTTGAAAAAAATTGTGAGTGAGGTGAGTGTACTAAAGTAACTGAATTAATATCTGAAAGAATAACTTGAATATTTGGTAAATTAAAAGATAAAGCTGCAAATAATTCAACTTATAGACCAGCTGATGAACAAGCTGCATAAAAAAACAAAAAAAAGTAAATTTTAAAAAGATTTACTTTTTTTGTTGAAATTTTATTTTTTTTAAGTAAAATTAAAAAAATTAATTATATAAAAAATACTATGAAAAAAATATTAACTTGAATGAAAGCAACTTGAGAAGGTTTGCATTTGTGAAATTATTTGTGAGGTTTAAAAAATTGTTTAGATTTTTCAAAATGACAAGATACTTATATCTTTTTGGCAAATTTGCATTCTTTAACATCTATAAAAGATGCTGAAACAATGAGAAAAAATAGAAAAGCAATGCTACTCGATTATTTTTCTTTAATTCCTGAAGATAGATTAGAAAATATTACTATTTATGAACAATCAAAAATAGATAGAATTAATGATATTACTTGGATTTTATCAAGTGTTACACCTTATTCTTTAATGCTTAGAGCTCATAGTTTCAAGGATTCAAAAAATAAAAATTCTGAAATAAATATGGCAGTTTTTAATTATCCAATGTTAATGACTTCCGATATTATTGCTTATGATATTGATATTGTTCCACTTTGAAAAGACCAAACTCAACACTTAGAATTTGCTCGTGATATAGCTGAAAATTTTCATAAAACTTATGATTGTGAAATTTTTAAAATGCCATACATTCATTGTGATGAAAAAGTTATGACAATTCCTTGACTTGATGGTAGAAAAATGAGTAAATCTTATGATAATGATATAAAAGTTTTTGAAAAAAAGGATATTTTAAAGAAAAAAGTTATGTCAATTGTAACTGGAAGTGAAACTCTTGAAGAAGCAAAAAATCCTGATAATTGTAATGTTTTTGCTTTAATAAAATTATTTGCTTCTAAAGAAAAACAAGATGAAATAGCTTTAAAATATAAAGCAGGAAATTATTGATATTGACATGCTAAATTAGAATTATTAGAAATTTTGGAAAATTTTATTGAACCTTTTAGAAAAAGAAGAAAATTTTTTGAAGAAAATTTTGATATAATAGAAAAAAAATTAGATGAATGAAATATTAAAATGAATAAATTAGCTAGTGAAAAATATGAAAAAATGATGAAAATAGTAGGTTTATAGTATAATTTTGTATATACTCTAATGTTTTTTAAGTCATTCCTAATCTTGCTTCTATTTCCATATCAACAAATTTTTTCTTTCTACCATATTTCATTCTAGAATATTGTTTAATTATTTCTCAAGCTTTTCTGGATTTATATTTATTATCCCAAATAGTTTTCATATCAAAAGGTCTACTTGAAGCATTATCAATATTTAATTTTATATAAGTTGTAAAATTTGCTATTCAAATAATATCTTGTTCAGATAAAATTGGAGCATATTCTTTAGCTAAATATTCAGCATCATCAGCACCAACTTTGAAAGATTGCATTGTTCAAACATTACCAAAAACAGCATCTTTTATACTTGGTTTATCTCATTTTTGAGAATTATTTCCTCAGATTTGTGCAATAAATTGGTGAGCCATAATTAATGCTAAACGATATTTTCTGGCCTCACTTAATATTTCCCCAAAAGTTTCTGTTGCAAAATTTTGAAATTCATCAACGTACATAAAAAATTCTTTTCTCTCTTCCTCAGGCATATCAGCTCTAGACATTGCAGCCATATTAACTTTTGAAACAAAAATCAATCATAAAAGTTGTGCATTTAATGCTCAGATTTTACCTTTAGAAAGATTTACAAGTAAAACTCTCTGATTATCCATTATTTCTCTTACATTAAAAGCAGATTTTGGTTGACCAATAATATTTCTAATAGTTGTATTTGTTATAAAAGGACCAAATTTTGAAGAAAAATAAGGTATCATTTCTTGTTTTTCTCTATCTCAAGTATTTGCATATTCATGCTCCCAAAAAGATTTTACTACAGGATTTTTCAAATTTCTTGTTCTATATTTCAAAAAAGCTTCATCAGTAAAAAGTCTAGGAACATCAATAATTGTTCATCATTCCTCTATATCTTCCATCAAAGTTAAGCAACCATTTCTAAAATAATGTTGTATTCTTGGCCCGAAAATTTCATCACCAAAAATTTTTATAAAAATTTCAGTAGCATCAAGTGCAGCTCTATCCATTTCTCTTGCTCTAGCATCTTTTTCAGTAGAAATTACTTCCAAAATATTTAATCACATTGGCATAGCATCATCAGAAGGATCAAAAATAACTATATCTTTTGCTCTATGTTTTGGTGCAAAACTCAAAACATCTTCAACCAAATCTCCATGAGGATCAATAACAGCTAATCATTCATTATTCCGAAGATCTTGACGAGCAAGATATCAAATAAATACAGACTTACCTCAACCAGATTTTCAAAGAACATAATGATGTCTTCATCTATCTTTTCTATCAAAATAAATAGGAGTTTTTTTACCTCTATATTCATTCCATCACATTAAAACTCAATCTTTATAAACAGGAAATCAACCAAGTTTTCTATGAACTTTTTTTATTTTAAGTATTTCTTTTCATGATTTATCCTTTTTTCCAGTTCTTACTTTTTCATCTAAAATAGTAGGTTCTTTAGGAATTTTCAAATTATGTGGACATGGTAATTTTTTATACTCAAGCCATTTTAAAATAGGAGACCTGTTATAATTTATATCAGGAAAATGATAAAGAGTAATTAGCTCATCAGCAGAAAAATAAGAGTTATCTTGCAGAAATCAATTTAGTTTAAAAACAAAAGAAAAATATCTAATAGGACTTACAATAAAAGCAAAAACATCTTCAACAAATTGAGGATTATCTAAAGAATTATTATATTCATCAGTAAAAATAGAAGCAGCAGCAACAACAGCATGAACTCAATTCTCAGCATTTTTTGGATTTTTTGAAGAAACAAAAACATTTATAGCAGAATAAAAAATAGGCTGAGCAGCACTTTCTCACATTATTTTTTGAGCTTCAGTTTCAGCTTGATTAAAAATTTTATAAGCATCTCATTCATTTGCTCAAGGAGCCATTTGATCTTGAGATTTAATAACAGCATCAGGACCTTGAAAAATCAAAACTATTGGATTAAAGAAAAATCAAAAAGGTTTCCAAAGCATTCTTAGTATTCATCATCTTGACTTCTTTTTATATTCTCATTTAGCAACTAATCTAGAAGCTTTTATTGCTTTTGTATTCCATTTTTCAGAAGCAGGAGCAATAGTTACTTGAAAAACAGCTTTATCAGCTTTATCTAAACTAGAAAATACATTTGTAAAATTGTTTAAAGGATCATCTTCTAAATATTTATAAGTTCTAATAGGAAAAACATCATCTTTATCTTTTGATAAGGAAGCTGCTCTTATTGTATATCATTTTGGTTTTAAATTTACATAATCTTTTTTGTCTACTTCTATTATTTCAGCATCATTATAAATACTGGTAATATGTTGAGCAACCAAATTTTTATAAGCTTTATAAGTTACAGCATAAAAAGTAATTTCTCCATCTTCATAAACCAATTCCATACTTATTTTTGCAAACCTAAAAACCCAGTCTTTTACAGATTCTTTGAATCAAGCTTCAGAAAGTTTGTGAATTGCCTTGTAAAACATTCACATCATTCACATTTTTTCTTTAAAATCTTTTTTTGTTTCTTGTTCTTTATCAAGTTTTGAATCTTTTTTTGGAAGAGTAATTTTTAAATAAACTAAATCTTTTGATTTATAAAGTTCAAATGTTAGTCTAATAAACTTTACAAATAAATATAATATAAAAAATATTAAAATAATATTTCATATAACAGATAAAAAAACAGTAAAAAAATCTTCTGCTTGTTTTATAAAAGTAGGAGTTTCTTTTTTTGTCTGAAAATTTGTTTTAGAAGTATTTGTTTTTTGTCAAGTAAGTCTTTCAATTTTTCATTCTTGAGCTAAACTGTTAGTTATAAAAAAACTAAAAAAAGCTAAAGAAATTAAAAGAATTTTTGTTAAAATTTTTTGCATAAAATAAGGCTAAATATTTATAATATTTTTATTATATATATTTTATAGTAAAATACAAAAAAAAGCAAAAAAAAATAATAATAACTTTAAAAAGTTAATATTATAAATTTTATAAATAGTTTTTATAAATGGTCGGAAATGTGAGACTTGAACTCACAACCCCACGCTCCCAAAGCGTGTGCGCTAGCCAATTGCGCCAATTTCCGAAAAAAAATTCTAGTTTTCCAGTAAAAATTTTTACTAATTACTAGAAATATTTTAATTTTAAAAATGGTGGGTATAGATGGAGTTGAACCATCGACCTCACGATTATCAGTCGTGCGCTCTAACCAACTGAGCTATACACCCTTAAAATGAATATTAAATAATTTCTTAATTCTTTTAAAAATTAAAAAATCTTCTTAATAAAATCATATTTTAAAAAGAAAATTAGATTTTACAATAAAATGGAGCGGGTAATGAGACTCGAACTCACAACCCTCTGCTTGGAAGGCAGATGCTCTAGCCAATTGAGCTATACCCGCATAAAGTTATTTTATTTGCAAAAGCTATCTTATTAATTTTTCTTATAAAGTCAAAATTTTTTTTTACTTTTTTAATTATATAAAATAAGAAAATAGAAATAACTTTTTTTGTTATTCCTATTTAAACAGTTTTTTATACAATATATTATTTTTTTTTGAAATTATTCAAAAAAACTATCAATTAATTTTCTAAAAGTGATTCTTAAAATTAATTCTTCATAATATTTATTTCCTTCTATATAAAGTTCTTTTAGTCTTTTTATAACATCAGGAGCATCAAATTTAGCAATTATTTTTTCTATTTCTTTTTCAATTTCTTCTTTTGTAACTTCTATTTTTACTATATCTTTTAAATTTGTCAAAATTAATTCTCACTGTAATCTTTTTTTAGCAATTGGAGAAACATGTTGTTCCAAATATTCTTCTTGAGATAAATTCAAAGATTTTATATAATCATCTACTTTTGCTCAACTTCCTGCTAAATTTTCTGATATTTCAGCAAAAACTTTTTGTACTTGATTTTCAAGTAATTTTGGTCAAATTTCAAAATCTGATATTTTTAATAATTTTTCTATTAGTTCTTCTTCTTCCTTCATTCTAGCATTTGCTTGCTTAGTTTCAAGAATTTCTTGTTTTACAAGTTTTTTAAATCATTCTAAATCTAAATCCTTTCATCTTAATTCTTTTATAAATTTTTTTGTAAATTCTGGTTTTATAGTTTCAAAAACTGAATTAATTATAATTTTAAATTTTACTTGTTTTCAAGCAAAATCAGGATTATGATAATCTTTTGGAAAAGTTATATTTTCCCCAAATTCTTCTCAAATTTTATGTCAAGCAATTGCTTCTTCAAAACCAGGAACAAGCATATTAGAACCTAAAATTAGTTCAAAATCTTTCATAGTAGTAGTATCCATCAATTTTCCTTCTTTATTATATCAGTCAGTATTTATTTTTACTTTATCTCAAATTTTTACAACATAATCTTTTTTTGTAACTTCTTCAAATTTAGCAAATCTATTTTGAATATCTTCAAGAGCTGTTTCAACTTCTTTTTCCTCAACAGAAACTTTTGCTTTTTTTAATTTAATTTTTTTATATTCATCACTTATTTTTACTTCTGGTAAAACCTCTATTTCAATTATAACTTTTAAAGGAATATTTGATTCAACTTTTTTAATTACAGCTTGAGCAACAGGTACAAGATTAGTTTTTCTAAGTGCTTCAGTATATAATTTATCTAAAGCAAATTCAACAGTCATAGAATTTATTTGTTCTTCTCAAAAATTTTTAATAAGAACTTCTTCAGGAATTTCAGCTCCTTTTCTAAAACCTTTTATATCAGCTCTTTCTCTAAGACTAGCAATAGCTTTGTTTCTAAATTTTGCTATTTTGCTAGCTTCTTCTTCTATTACTAATTCTATAATAGAATTTTTTAATTTTTTATGTTCTACTTTCATTTTTTTTTATTATTAATTTTTAAAATTATTTTTCATTTAAACTAGTCTTTTAGTGTTTCTTTAATTTCTACTTTTATTGGTTCTTCATTATATGTGTCAGACTCTGAATAATTTTCTGGTCAGAAAATAGTTAAAATTCCAACAGCAACTATAGAAGCTAATATACCAATTAAAGCCAAAAAAGCTAAAATTTTCATACCTGTTTTTTTCTTTTTCATAATATTTATTTAGTTAATATAATAAAAAATACTTATTGTAAATAATTACAATAAATATTTTCATCTTTTATATAATAAGAACTTTTTTAAAATTATCAAATAAAAAATCTGTTAATTTTTTTTAAGTACCTTTTTCTATTCATTCAGCATTTTTTAAATCTATATTATTTTTTGCATCTAAATCTTCTAATTTTTTTATTTTTTCTAATTCTTCTTTCATTTCACTTATTTTTTCATCTCATTTTTCATCTTGCTTTCACTTATTTTCTTTAATTAATTCCTTTATTCTTTCAGCTTTTTTAGATTGATTTGTTTCTTCTTCTATTTCATTTAATTTTTCTTTTGTAGCTCATTTTGTAGAATCTTTTTCTTCATTATAAAAAGGATTTTTTCAATCAATTAACCACATTATGTAAGCTAATTTTCATATTTTATTTTTAATTATTTGATTTACATCTTCTCATTCTAAAGGCTTTCTTCTAATTTTTTCTATATATTCATAGTAAAGGTCATTTTTTCTAAAAGTTTTTTTATTTAATTCATTTAATGTTCTTTCAATAGAAACAAATAATCATAATTTTTCATTTCAATTTCAAAAATTTACATAATTTTCTGACAATTTTTTTACTATTTCAGATTCTTCTTTTCATTTAACAAAATCAGGAAAACTTTTTATAAAATCATTACTATTTTTTCTTTTTATTTCTTCTATTTTGTTATTAATTCAATGAAATAATCATTCTATTTTTTGTCCAGATAATTCTCAAATATTTAATTTATTTATAACATAATCTATTTTAATTTCTCAAGTTTGTAATAATCATTCTAAAATTGGATAATCAGAATGTTCTTTTATTTGTTTTGATAATTCCTCAGGGAGATCTTTTAAAGTATTTTCTAATTCATTATTTTTGTCAATAATTTTAGTATTTTCTCAAATATTTTCAAAACTTGAAATTTCTTTTATTTCTCTTCAGATAATTAATGAAATTAATTCTTTTTTTTGTTTTTCATCTAAATTATTTCATAATTTAGTTTCAACTGCAACAATTACAGATAATTCTTCGGAAAAATTATTTGTAACTTCATATTTTTGTAAATATTTTTCAGTTTTATCTCTGAAATTTTTATTGTCCCTTAGGTTTTCATAAGTTAATTTTATAGATTTTTCTATATTTTTTCATTCTTCATTTCAATCAAATATTTTTTCTAGATTTTTTGCAGTATCAGTATCTAAAAAATCTTTTCAAAATTCTTCTAATCTTTCAGCAGTTTCTTTATTTTTTGTTCAAACCTCAGGTTCTTTTTCTAATTTTTGTCATTCATCTTTTTTAGTCATAATTTTTTTAAAATTAATAAATAATATTTATAAAAATATATTAACATAAGAATATATTTTTTACAAATTTTAGTTTTTATATTTAATTTTTCCCTAAAAATTAAACAAAAATGTTTTATTAAAGGTAAAAAATCCAGACTTCTTTTTAATCTATTTACATTAATTTTTCTATTTAATATTTTAAGTCTTATATGTCTCTTGGTTCTGATTTTTTATTATTCAAGTTATGTTTTGTATTTATTATTATATTTTTATTTTTAAAAAAGTCTAATAATTTTTTAATAAGTACCCTTTTTTAAAATTTTTTTATTTCATTCAAAAAATTCAAAGCTTCTATAGGAGTTAAATTATTTATATCTAAAGATTTTATTTTTTCTTCTATTTTTGATTTTTTTTCTATTATTTCAGGTTTTTGAAAATATTCTCAAATACTTAATTGATTTACTCAAGAATTTTTATGAGTTTTTTCTAATTTTTTTAGCATATTTTTTGATTCTTTTATTATTTCTTCTGATAATCAAGCTATTTTTGCAACTTCTATTCAGTATGATTTTTTTGCTCAACCTTCCAAAACTTTTCTTAAAAAGATTATTTTTCAATCATTTTCAGAAACTGCAACACAATAATTTGCTACTCAAGAAAGATTTTTTGATTCATCAATTAATTCATGATAATGTGTTGCAAAAAGTGTTTTTGCTTTTTTATTTTTTTCCAAATCTTTCAAAATTGCCCAAGCTAAACTCATTCAATCATAAGTTGAAGTTCATCTACCAATTTCATCAATAATTATAAAAGATTTTTTTGTAGAATTATTTAGAATATTAGCCATTTCTTGCATTTCTACCAAAAAAGTTGATTGTCCTAAAAATAAATTATCTCAAGCTCAAATTCTAGAAAATATTTTATCAGTTAAAGGAATTTTTGCCATTTTTGCGGGAATAAAACTACCAATATGAGCCATTAAAATAATTAAAGCATTTTGCCTTAAAAAAGTAGATTTTCATCACATATTTGGTCAAGTAATAGTGTGAATATATTTATTTTTATCTAGTTTTAAACTATTAGAAATAAAATCACTTTCTATTTGTTCAATTATTGGATGCCTTGCTGATACAATTTCTAAATCAAATTTTGTTGTAATTTCAGGTTTGCAATAATTATTTTTATAAGCAACTTTTGAAAAAGAAGTTATTAAATCAATTTCTGAAATATTTTTTGAAATATTTTTTATATTCATATAATTATTAGAAATTTTTCTTCTTATATTACAAAAAATTTCATATTCTCTAGAATTCATTTCAAATTCTCCCTCTAAAAGCATTTGTTCAAATTCTTTTAATTTAGAGCTTATAAATCTTCAAGCAGAAGCCAAAGTTTGTTTGTGAATAAAATCATCAGGAATTTTGGAAATATCTTTTTTTGCAACTTCTATAAAATATCATCAAATATTTGTATATTTTATTTTCAAATTACTTATTCCAGTTTGAGAAATAAGTTCATTTTGATAATTAGCAATAAAATCTTTTCAATTAATTATAACTTTTCTATATTCATCTATTTTTTCATCATATCAATCTTTTATAATATTTCCACCAGTAATATTTTGGTTAGGTTCATTTTGTATAGAATTATCTATAATATTTATTATATTTTTAATTTCTTCAATATTCATTTTTATTGTCTTTGAAATAAAATTTTTAAAAAGATTTTACTAAAAAAAATTATTTTTGCAATAAAAAGTTTTTTAAATTTTTTTTTGTAATTTTTTAAAAGTATTTCTTTTAGAAAATCACAATATGTTTTTTACTTGCTATGAAAAAAAACAAAATTAAATTGGAAAAATAAAAAAAACTATATATAATGATTTTTATAATATAAAAATTAATTTTTAAAATTATAATATGGATTTAAATATAGGTCTTTTAAGATTAGAAATAATAATACTTTTTTTGAGTTTATTATATTCTTTTTATTATTTTTTAGGAAATATTTTTTTTAGTTTTTTATGAATTAAAAATTTATTTTTTAAAAAATCAAGAGAAGCTAAAGCTGAGGTTCCAAAAATAATGAAAATAAAAACTGATGAAAATGAATATGCTGAAACTTATAAAAAAGATGATTTATCTTATGAAAATAAAATAAATATAAATGATTTATTAAAAAAAGCTAGGGTAAATATTGGAGTTTGAGAATATGAATTAGCAAAAAACTTTTTAATAGAATGACTTAGTATAGATAAATTCAATCAAGATTTAAATATTGAATTAGCAAAAATATATATTTATGAAAAAGAATTTACAAAAGCTGAATATATTTACAAAGATTTATTACTTGTTCATGATGATGATGTTTTGGTAATGAAAAAATTATGAGATTTGCTTTCGAATCAAGAAAAATATGATTTGGCTACAGAAATTTATAAGAAAGCTTATAAAATAGATAAAAATGATTCTGAAGTTATAAATATGCTTGCAAATCTTAGTTATGCTATAAAAGATTATATATGAGCTGAAATTTATTTAAAAGAATTTTTAAGAGAAAAACCAAAAGATTTAGAAAATTTGATTTTACTTTGAAATACTTATGAAAAGTTAGAAGATTATAAAGAAGCTTTGGAAATTTATAAAAAAGCTTTGATTTTGAAACCTTATGATAATTTTGATATAAAAGACAAAATTCATAAACTTGAAATTTA
>Ga0256834_1000549_pt1 | contig 26799 bp, 25 predicted proteins | sample 4281140metaG_FD_190536 | JGI IMG/M metagenome (GOLD analysis project Ga0256834, IMG submission 190536) | Hydrothermal vent microbial communities from East Pacific Rise, Pacific Ocean - 4281-140 | ecosystem: Environmental > Aquatic > Marine > Hydrothermal vents | place: Pacific Ocean: East...
TTTTTGCCGGCAAATCCCTAACTTTGCGGTGTTAAACCTGTGGTTTAACGGCATAAGCGTCCCGGTTTGGCGCCACACTTCTTTATCCGCCGGGGCGCTTTCTTTGTGAATCCGCCCGAAACTTCCCGGGAAAATTTCGTTTGTTTTCACGTAACAAATATAAAAAAAATTTGAATAAAAAAAACTTTTTTTGCTGAAAATCAACAAGTTACGCCGTTTCAAGCAGTTAAAAAAGAAAAAAGGCTTCTCAAAAAAAGCGTAAATTCTTCTAGCCGGGTGAAAATTTTTAGGGATTTTCGGTTTTTTCCACATCAAATCCGGTAAAATATAGCTCCAACCGCTTTAATCCTCCCCGATATTCACCGGCCGGAAAGTGTTCAAAAGATTAACCTGAAAATATCCGGCACCGTCGTTGTATGAATAAGAACCGTTTTGTGACTACACGCTATTCATCGATAATATTTGCAAATTACAAAATCAATTGACCATCAATAATAGCCGAATAAACGGAAAAATATCATCCGAAAGCATCGTATCCAAATGTTTTTCTTACATTTGATAGAAACAAATAAAATCGAACGAATATGAGATATCAACCTTTGCCGGCGGATTTATATATCCGCAACCGCCGAAAATTCATGAACAAGATGAAACCGGAGTCCTTGGCGGTATTTAATTCCAACGATATCTATCCCGTCAGTGCCGACAGTACATTACCTTTTCAACAACACCGCGATATATTTTATTTGACAGGTGTAGATCAGGAAGAAAGTATTTTATTGCTTTTCCCGGACGCACCGGATCCCAAGCATCGCGAAGTGTTGTTTGTCCGGGAAACCAACGAACATATCAAAATTTGGGAAGGCGAAAAACTCACCAAAGCAAAAGCCCGTGAACTTACCGGAATCGAAACCGTTTACTGGACGCATGAATTTGAAAAAATTTTCCGTGATTTGATGCGTCACGCCGACCGGATTTACCTCAATACCAACGAGCATTACCGCGCTTCGCACGAAGTGCAAACCCGTGAAGACCGCTTTATTCAATGGGTCAAAAAGGAATTTCCCGCCCACAAAACCGAACGAAGCCAACCCATCCTTCAACGCCTGCGCTCGGTGAAAGAACCCGAAGAAATCGAGCAAATCAAACGCGCTTGCGACATAACCGAAAAAGGTTTTAGGCGCGTGTTGAAAGTAATGCGTCCCGGAATGTATGAATACGAAATCGAAGCGGAATTCGCCCATGAATTTCTGCGGAACGGCTCCAAGGGCTTTGCCTACACGCCCATCATCGCTTCGGGCCCCAATGCCAACGTGCTTCACTACATCCAAAACGATCAAATCATCCGCGACGGCGACCTGGTCCTTATCGACGTAGGCGCCGAATACGGCAATTGGTCTTCGGACCTGACCCGGACCATTCCGGCCAACGGTAAGTTTACGCCCCGCCAACGCGAAGTCTATGACGCCGTGCTACGCGTCAAAAACGCCGCCGCCAAACTCCTCAAGCCCGGCATCACCATTCCCGATTACCACAAAAAAGTAGGAGAATACATGACCGAAGAACTCCTCAAACTCGGCTTAATCACCGAAGAAGACGTCAAGAACCAAAATCCCGATTGGCCGGCCTACAAAAAATATTTTATGCACGGCACTTCGCACCATTTGGGATTGGACACTCACGACTACGGCATCCCGGAAGAACCCGTCCAAGCCGGTATGGTCTTTACGGTGGAACCCGGCATCTACATTCCCGAAGAAGGGTTCGGCATTCGCCTCGAAGACGACTATGTGGTGCAACCCGAAGGCGAACCGCTCAACCTTATGGCTTCCATCCCCATTGAAGCGGACGAAATCGAAGAATTGATGCGGAAGAAATAAACTTTTCCCTTAAACGATCGAGCCGCCTCTTTTACGGGGCGGTTTTTTGGGGAGGGTGAATCCTAACGATAAATTGTTTTTTCATAAAAAAAACCGGATCATTAAAGTATTGAAATCCGGCGAAGGACCATTCGATTAGCAAAGCTTATGAAGGCTTATTTCGAGTAAATTTAAAAAATTTATCTCTAAAATGATTTATTTCCGGCACAGAGGTTTTTGGCCGGGTTTAACTGAAAATGTTTCCCGGATTTCGTTTAAAGTTTTTGACAATTTAGCGGATATTTTTCTCAATAATGAAGTGGACGCAACACAAACACAGATTGAAATTGCCCGAAAAATGATTATTTTGAAATAAAACGAAATATTTAACCGAACCTTGAAAAGCTGGTTCTATCCGCATGTTGTTTTCTTACAATCGGATTCTTTGAAAAAAATCCTATTGTAAGAAAAATTGAGCCATTACAATTTGTTCGGTTGCGCGTGCGATTATTAAAGTGCCGGATGATTCGGGCAATACAAAATCAGCTTAAAATCAGCCAAACCGCCCCTACAAAAGCAATCAAATACACCCCGATAATAACCTTCCAAAAGGGATGCGCCAGTTTCATTTCCATGAATTGAAAACTTACCAACCAAAATTTAACGGCCGATAATCCGAGAATTATACCTGTAAAACCCTTGATGCCATATAAATATGTTGATGCCAATGCAGATAACAAGGTCAAAACGTATAACCCGATAATCGCTTTACGATGTGTCATTTTCATAATCGTCATTTTTACAAGATTAAATAGAGCATCGGAAATAACAACAGCCAAATCAAATCCACCATGTGCCAAAAGTGTGCGCCCGCTTCCAAATCGGTTAATTGAAAGGCTTCGCCTTTGCGCTTGATTCCGGCATACATTCCTGCTAAAATGCCTAAACCGATTAATACATGAACCACGTGAAAACCGGTTAAAAGCCAATAAAAATTAAAAAAGGTGTCATAACCCAAAGTGAGTCCCGCTACCCATTTTTCATAATATTCCACACTCTTGAGCACAACGAACAAAAAACCGCCCAAGAGTGCCCAAGGGATTTGCTTGGCGGATTTTTTCCAACGGTTTTGCTTAGCCCAATGCACGCTCATAGCCATAAAATATCCGCTTGTGAGCAAGAAAACCGTATTCAACGCTCCGTAAAACGGATGCAACAACAATCGCGAACGATGATAGGAAGCCGGATCTTCGCGACTAACTACAGCCAAACCCACCAAGGCAGCACCGAAGGTGAGCAATTCCACCAGGATAATAATCCAAATCAAAATACCGCCGGGGGGATAATAAAAATTACGGTAATCGGGGGATGTGTTCATTTTCCGATGAAATTTTTGTTTTCAAGTTAGAAAACTCCCGAGAATTTCACGGTATCAAAAATTACATTATCCCATTCGTATTTTTTCAAATAATTCCACCATAGACTTTATTAATTCCACCGGTGTAGTGAGTATTTTGAAACGATTGACACCGAACATTTGCGGCAAATAATATTTGGCTTGCGCTTCAATAGCCAATGCATAGGAATGCACATTCATGCTTTTCAATTCACGCAGGGCTTGTTTCACGTCAGCGATTCCATAGCGGCCTTCGTAGCGGTCGTAATCATTAGGCTTGCCGTCGGAAAGTAAAATGAGCCATTTGTTACGGGCAGAACGATTAACCAATAAATTTCCCGCATGACGAATAGCCGTTCCGATCCGTGTATATCCGTGCGGTTGCATGGCACCAATCCTGAATTTGGCTTTGTCCCATGATTCGTCAAATGATTTCAATTCCACAAAATGGCTGAAATTCCGTGTTTTGGAATAAAATGCGCCAACGGAAAAATCCACACGATATTCGTTCAAAATCTCCCCGAATAGAATGGAAACTTGTTTCTCCACATCGATAATACGGTTACCGGCCGCATATCCGTCACTCGATAAGCTGGCATCCAGCAATAACAAGATCGCCATATCTTTCAAGCGTTTTTGCTTAGACAGATAAATTTTTTCCGACGGACTCCTGCCGGACAAAAAATCGGTCAAATAGTCGGTGACGGCATCCAAATCGAATTCGTCGCCGTCGGGTTGCCTGTATCGCTCCGTATAGCGATTATTGAGGTTGGCCAGTATTTTACGAAGGGATTCCAATGTGACCGCATGTTGTTTCAAGGTATTGCGATAGTAATTCACATCCGATTCATTCAACCGGCGAACATACAACTTGCACCAATCTTTTTTGTAAGCTTGCCGTTTGTAATCCCATTCATCATAGGTGAGTACGAATTCTTTCGCTTGGGTTTCGGCACTTTCGGCCACCGTAATGTTTTCCAGAAAATCCGATTGCAAAACGGCATGCGTTTCGTCATCCACACGAACCGTATGGCTCAATTGTAATTCTTCCAGTGCATCGGCATGTTCTTCCAGTTCGTCATCGCCGTCGAAATCATGCCAAACACCGCCGGTATGTTCTTCCAATGTTTCTATTTTCTCAAAATAATTATGAACCACTTGGTCTTCTTGCTGTTTCCGGTCTACCTGTTGCACTTTCATTTCTTCCACTGCTTTGGCTTTCAGCATGTTTTGTATTTCCGCATTAATGGCTGCCTTGATTTTTTCGTTAACGGAATTCCCGCTTACGGGTTCGCCTTCCGGTTGACTTTGCATCCATTTTCCGTATGCCCAGGAGTAATCGGTTTTTTCACCGGGCTTGGTCGTTTGTTTTAATCGTTCGATTAACAGGTCGTGAAAATCACGCATGGATGGAAAATCCCTAAACATGATTTCAAGGACTTCGGGCGCATGTTTCAAGGCATCCGCTCGGGCTTTTTCTGTTCCCGGAAATGCTTCTTCAGGCAAATAATGATGCTCCAAGCCGTATTGTATAGATAAATAAAGCGTGCGAAATAAATAATAACGGATATTGAAATCTTCTTCTTCGAAAATCAAAGCGTATTGCGGCAAGAAAAAATGATTGTTTTTATATCCGCCTTCGCGTTCGGCCGGATGGATATCGATGGCTTTTCCGGTGATAGCCCGTGCAATCACAGTCAATTTATCACGCAAATCATCCAGCTTGACCGCTTTTTGCAATGATTTTCGACGGCGTTTTTGTTTGTTTTTGGCATAAAAAGAAAAAATTTCAAAAAGAAATTCGTCGAAGCTCATGGCATCACATCATCAGGTTGATTAAATCCTGCAAAGATTCGATAATTTCCGGTTCGTCACTCAAGGGTTGCACTACCGCCACATGCATCGACAAACGCGGCGGCAAACCCGACCGTATTAATTTGGCCGCATCCACCAACAAACGGGTTGAAACGGTTTCGGTCAACCCCAATTCGGTTAAGTTGCGGATTTTATTAGCGGCTTTAATCATTTTTTTAGCCGTAGATTCATCGATACCGGTTTCGTTTATTAAAATTTCACGCTCGATTTCAGGTTTGGGGTAATTAAAATTCATCGCAACAAAACGTTGCTTGGTAGACGGTTTCAATTCCTTATAGCCGTGTTGGTAGCCGGGATTAAAGGAAGCGACCAGCATAAATTTGGGATGTGCCTTTACGGTTTCTCCCAATTTATCGATATAAAGTTCACGCCGGTGGTCGGTTAGCGGGTGGATGGCAACGATGACATCGGGGCGTGCTTCCGCCACTTCGTCCAAATACAATATCATTCCCTCTCGAACGGCTTTGGTCAAGGGACCGTCAATCCAAACCGTCTCGCTTCCTTTGATAATATATCGCCCGATTAAGTCCGTAGACGAGGTTTCTTCATGGCAAGCAACGGTTATTAAACCTGTATTCAAGCGGTGAGCCATATATTCGACAAAACGCGATTTACCCGTCCCGGTAGGTCCTTTTAATAAAACGGGAAGTTGATTTTCAAAAGCTTTTTCGAATATTTCAATCTCTTTCGCTATGGGACGATAATAGGGTGATTTAGCCATAAGCATTCAAAGATTTATGGTGATAAGCAAAAAAATCCGCCCGGTAACGGTTTTTTTCTCAAACCGTTACCGGGCGGATTCTTCGCCGTCAGGTTGTGGCCAAAGCTTCATCCTTGGGCAGACCGTAACGTATAAAATCAATCAAATAAATGGTAATTCCCGTGGAAAAAATAGTGGCACCGATAATCAAAACCCAGAAATGAGGATAAAGATATTTTTGCACATCTCCGAAATCATATCCCAATATACGTTCCAGGTAAACTTGGGTCACACCGGCTGCCGCCAATGCGGATACATGAATAGCCATACCCACATTGGTCAACCAAAACGCCATTCGACCGCTCGGGGTATCATAAAATTTCCTTCCCGTAAGATTGGGCATCGCATATGTCATAATAGCAAATACAATCATCGCATAAGCACCCCAGAAAGCCAAATGACCGTGCATGGCTGTTACTAAGGTGCCGTGCGTATAGAGATTGACTTGAGGCAGTGTGTGTGCCAATCCCAAAACACCGGCTCCCAAGAATGATGTAATGGCCGCTCCCAAAGTCCAATACAAAGCGATTTTATTGGGATGTTTTCTCTCACCCTTGCGATACATACTCACAGCCCATAATGTCATGGCCAAAAATGCCAAAGGCTCCAGCGCCGAGAATATTCCGCCTACAATCAACCAAATCTTATGAACACCTATGTAATAATAATGGTGTCCCGTTCCTAAAATACCGGATAAGAAAGTCAATCCGATCACCACATATAACCATTTCTCGATTACTTCGCGGTCAACACCGGTGAGTTTTATCAACAGGAAGGCCAAAATACCGCCCATAATCAATTCCCAAACGCCTTCCACCCAAAGATGAACAACCCACCAACGGAAGAAGGAATCCAAGGTCTGGCTATCGAACTGCAGCATTCCGGGCAAATACAGCAATGCGGCACCAACCAATCCGCCAACCAAAACGAATGATGTGGTCGTGCGGCGTTTCCCTTTGGCCATTGTTATAACCAAAATAGCCAAGAATAAAACAACGTCCAAAGCTACCAAATAATCCAATTCATGCGGAATTTCAAGAAACTTACGTCCTTCCCACCAATTGAAATGATATCCGGTGAGCGCTGCAACACCCACCACTGTTAAAGCAATCAATTGCAAATACGCCAACTTCGGACAGCAAAGTTCCGTTTCGGATTCTTCGGGAATAATATAATATGCCGCTCCCATGAAACCGGAAATCAACCATACCACCAAAGTGTTCAAATGAACGGTATGGGAAGTGTTGAACGGAATCCATTTATGCAATCCGTCATAGCCCAAATGGGCAAATCCCATAAAAAATCCGTAGGTTAATTGTATGACGAGCAAGAGCATGGATAATGCCCAAAACCAATACGCTACTTTTTGTGTTCTGTATTTCATAACGGTAAATTTTTGGGGGTTAATCTTTCATTCTGTTTTTGGCCAAAGGCGAAACGGTTCTGTCCACTTTTTCAAAACCGTTCAAATTCTTCCGGCCAATCCACTTAAAGAAAGCGATCATATCATTCGCTTCTTGCTCGCTCATCCCGTAGGCCACCATTTTGCGACCCTTCGGCTGCCAGGGTTGCTTGGACATGAGCACGCCCCGAACGTAATCTTCGCCTCGACGTTTGATTACATTCGTCAACTCCGGTGCATAATACGCACCTTCGCCCATGATCGTATGACAACCCATGCAGTTGTTTTTTTCCCAGATATGCTTTCCGCGGGCAGCCGCTTCCGGCATATCCGTGTTCACCTGCTTCAGCGAGAACACCGTCAACCCTATGAAAATAACAAAGGTGACGGCCGTTCCCACAAAAAAGAACAATTTTGCTTGACTCTTAGATAACATATGTCGGAATTTGGGGGTTATTTCCGTTGCTTATATTATCAAATTAAAGAAATATTTTTGATACAAACACTGATAATTATCAGTTTAATGAATATAAAACATATTAACTTTCCCAATCCCAGAAAAAAATATAAAATGTTTATAGGAATTTCGCTATGTAACCCGTTTTAATTCAAAAGAAAATTGTAACTTTATTTTTCAAATCATTATCATGCTACGATTTTTGTATCACAATTACCGATTTTATTTTATGGTGTTCTTTTCCTTTACGCTTTACGCCCAATACCCGGTTGATACCATCTATTTGTCCATAGCAACACCCTCCGCTTCGATGCCCGGTTTGAGACAAAGCCTCATCGACAATTCGGTTCCCGATCCCGTGCAAATCACCCGTATTACGGAATATAACGCACAATGGGATTGGTATCCCACTCACGAATACGCCAAAATTCAACCTTGGAATGCCAATGCCACCATTTATAAATTTTATTCCGTAGCCATCTACGACGCCCGGACCTTTCAATTGATTCGCACTTTGCCCGGCAGCGAAATTTATCCTTCTTATTGGTCCAACACCGATCCGGATATTTTATACGGTTTCAAAGAAAACGGCGATCTTAAAATCTATCACGTGCAGATGGACAGTGTAGAACTAATCGACCATATTTATTTCGATTCCGCCAATCATGTCGATTATGATATTTTCAAATTAGGCCCGGGGGAAGGCAATATCGACCGGTTCGATCGATTCGTCGCATTTGCCGCCAAAAAACAAACCGATCTTTATGTAATCGTTTACGATTTGCAAAACCGGCGAATCGTTACCACCAAACGATTCATCGACGCTTGGGGAAATAACAATTCCCCGCAATATATCGATTGGGTGTCGGTTTCGCAATCGGGGCAGTATGTAGGTATCATGTGGGACCATAACACCACCGACGAAACCCATCCGCACAACGGACACTACGGAGTGGAAATTTACGATTCGCAAAACATGCAATTTCTTCGCCGGATTGCAAGGTACGGTAATCACGGCGATTTCGGATACGACACCTCCGGACGCGAAGTATTCGTGCAGTTTTGGGGTGAAACGGGAACCCTCAATATGTATTATCTGGATTCGGGTGAGCGCATTGTCCTTTCTTCCCATCCCGATTTCGGCGGCGAAGGACATATCTCATGTCGCAATTTACAACGCCCCGGATACGCTTACGTAAGCCAAGACGATCGTAGCGGACAAATGGTGGCGGTACGCTTGGATACAACAGGGCGTTTTGAGCATTTCGGTCATCATTTCAGCTCGGCGGAAAATTATACCAAATCGCCCATGCCATGTCCCAGCCCCGACGGAACAAAAGTCATGTTTAAATCCGATTTCGGCCAAGCAAACGACCCCGATTTGGTTTATACATTCATCGCACAAAAGGCACCGGTCAACGCCGTTTCTTCCGCCCCCTTCCGGGGTTGGAAACTCTATCCCAATCCCGTTCGAAACATCTTGCATTTTAGTCTTCCCGTTCACCGCATCATCCTTTACGATTCCACCGGAAAACAAATCCTGAACATTTCTCTCGAAACAGTTACCTACGACATCGATTTGTCCATCCTGCCGCCCGGCACTTATTTTATTCGCACCGATTACGGAACCCGCCTTTTGATTAAGCGATAAAAATTCTTCGGAGCATTAAAAACACCTAAACGAATACCACGATTTACCGTTTATAACTCCCCGAAAACATCCATTGCATTGTGGGTGGTCAAACAAGCAATTTCGTCCGGTGTCGTGTGATATATTTCCGCCAATTTTTCAACGATATATTTCAAATAAGCCGGTTCGTTTCGTTTCCCCCTAAAAGGTGCCGGTGTCAACCAAGGCGCATCGGTTTCCACTACGATATTTTCTACGGGAATTCGCTCCAAAAAACGATCGATTTTTCCGTTTTTGAAAGTTACCACACCGCCAATCCCAAGCCACATGCCCAAATCCATGGCCTCAAGCGCTTGTTCGTAAGTACCCGTAAAACAGTGCAAAACCCCTTTGAGACGGCCGTCTTGCTCTTCTCGAATAATTTTTAAAGTCAAATCGAAAGCATCGCGTATATGAACACTCACTGGCAAGCCCGTTTCTTTGGCCCAATTCAATTGCTTCCGGAAAACCTTTTCTTGTTCTTTCACATAGGTCTTATCCCAATACAAATCCATTCCGATCTCCCCGATACCGTAATATTTTCCCCGTCCCAATTCTTTTTCAATCACTTGAAGTTGCCATTCATAATCTTCCTTCACCGAAGTCGGGTGTAACCCCATCATGGGAAACATCAGCTCGGGATATGCATCAACGGTTCTTTTTAAACGTGGAATACTTTCGTCGTCAATATTGGGTAAAAGAAATCTTTCCACGCCTTCGTCCAAGGCGCGTCGAACCACTTGTTCGCGATCTTCGTCGAATGCTTTCGTAAACAGGTGCGTATGCGTATCGATGATCATCACAATAACGGATTCTTTTTTTTCTTGGCTATAAAATTTTTTAAGTAAAACGGTTCGAAATAAGCCGTATCCTCAAATTTCTTTTGGCGGTATTTCTCAAAAACCGGAACGGTCATATTTCGTGCCGAAGGATAATATTGCCGGGTGAAAACCGCATTTGTATGATGCAAAATCTCTTGAAATTTCTTCGTAGCATCACCGGCAAAATACACTTTTCCTTTTGAAAGCCATTCCGAAAAAGAATTTTCATCCAAAATTTCCGCTTCCGCTTTACGCAAAAGATTAAAACGCACATCATAAACGGCCGTATATGCTTCCATACGACGCGCATCAATCATCGGAACGATAAAACCTTCTCTCGCTTCAACCCCCCGCCCCAAAATTTCCAAGCTGGAAACGGATATCAAAGGAATGTCCAAAGCGAAAGCCAAGCCTTTTGCCGCCGACACACCGATCCGAAGCCCCGTGTAGGAACCGGGACCCGAACCCACCGCCACCGCCGCCAATTGCCGGTAACCCCAAGCCGCTCTTCGCATCAATTCGTCGATCATACCGTGCAATCGCTCGGAATGAATATATCGTTCGCCCGCTTCATCGGCATAAGCTATAAGCTTTCCGGCTTCGGCAAGCGCAACCGAACAATTCCTCGTGGATGTTTCCAACATCAAAATTCGTTCACTCATCGGCTAAAATTTTTATCTGACGGTGCACAGGCGCATCAACGTTGTCAAAAACAGCTTGCTTGATTTGTTCATACCAAACTGGATTATTCAAAAAGTCAACACCGGTAACATCCAACATCAATACATTCAAATCCTTTTGAGATTTGATAAAACGCATATATGCCCCATGCACCTTGTTCAAATACTCCGGCTGAATGTTTTGCTCATAGTCACGACCGCGCTTCCGGATATTTCGTAATAAATCTTGGGTGGTTCGATACAAATAAATATATAAGGAAGGCTTTTTTAAATCCTTATACATAAAATTGAAAATCTTTCTGTATAATATAAATTCGTCTTCGGTCAAAGTTACGCCGGCGAAAATCAAAGATTTGATAACGTAGTAATCCGAAACGGTAAAAGATGAAAACAAATCGGGTTGTGAAAGTTCGTCGGAAAGTTGTTGATAACGATCAGCCAAAAAAGCCATTTCGAGCGGGAATGCATAACGCTTGGGATCTTCGTAAAATTTAGGCAAAAAAGGATTTTCCTCGAAACGTTCCGTAATTAATTTGGCACCGAATTCCTCCGCCAACATATTCGCCAAGGTGGTTTTCCCCGCTCCGATATTTCCCTCCACCACGATAAAATCATACGGAAATTCCTTGCCCCTTCCCGGAAATGAATATTTTTCCACGTTCAACTTATCTTCCGACAAAGATAATAATTCCGAAACGGTTTTATCCCAGCCGGGAACCCTAAAATCCGGTCGAATTTCATTCCACGGAACCAATACAAAATTTCGTTTATCCAACAAAGGGTGGGGAATTTGCAAATCCTTGTGCTGAAGAATCATCCGGTCATAAGCCAAAATATCAATGTCAATAGGCCGGTTTTCATAACGCGAGTTTCCTGCTCGTTTCCTTTTGTTTTCCGTCTCTATTTGATTTATTATCTTTAAAATTATTTCCGGTTTCTTTTCGGTTTCCAATTCGACAACCATGTTTAAAAAAGAATGACCATCGAATCCCCAAGCTTGGGTTTCATAAACCGAAGAACTTTTTATTAACCGGCCGACACGGTTTCGTAAGGCATGAACAACTTTTGAAAGTGTATTCAACCGGTCGCCTTCATTAGCTCCCAAGGAAAGAAAAATACGTACCATATTCAAATAAACTACGACACAAATATAGAAGAAATTTAGCCGGAAAAAGAATTTTTATGGGCACGTAAAATCCTGCTGAATCAACGCGATAATTTCTTCGTAATACGCACCGAACAATTGAATGTGTAATCCGGTGGCCATTGGTTTTCCTTAACTCCAATAATAACGGCTTATTGCGGCTCTCCAATCCCCAACCCTCCATGGCAAACGGTGCATCAAGCCATACTCCAAAATTTTTAACGATATCAATAGCTTCTTTTTTACGGACATTCCCTTTGACGCTGAGCAATCTTGTTAAACGACTGAAACTTTCCGAAGCTGAAGTAAATTCTCACAGGAGAATTCAAACTTTACATATTCGAATAAGTTTTCGTATTTTTGAAAAACAAATCCTAATCTTTATGAAAATTAGACATTTAGCATATCTTTCACTCGTCGGTTTATTGATGCTAACCGCCAACGCTTGCAAGAGCAGAAAAAAATTCAGCGAAAGTCAAAAACCGGTAACAGAAGTCAATCATCGAACCGAAGTAAATACCGTAAAATATATCGCACGTTTCAAAAAAATCGCCAAAGAAGAAATGAAGCAATACGGTATTCCAGCCAGTATAACGCTGGCTCAAGGCATTCTGGAATCTTCTTCCGGAACAAGCTGGCTGGCACGAACGGCCAACAACCATTTCGGAATCAAGTGCGGCGGAGAATGGTACGGACCGCATGTGCTCAAAACCGACGACCACGTGAACGAATGTTTCCGTAAATACAAAAATCCCGAACAATCCTTCCGCGACCATTCCGAATTCCTCGCCAAAAAACGTCGCTACGCTTTCCTCTTCCGACTGCCCCGAACCGACTATGAAGCATGGGCCAAAGGACTGAAATCCGCCGGATATGCTACCGACCCCAGTTATCCGCAAAAATTAATTTACCTCATCGAAAAATATAAACTCGACCAGTATGATAAAGAAGTATTGAACGAAATGAACATCAAACCCCGTGATGAAGAAACGACAGCGCAACACCAATCCAAAGGCAAAAAAATCATCTACGAAGTCAAAGCCGGTGAAACGTTATTTACCATTTCCAAAAAATTCAATATCCCCGTCAAAGACATCAAAGAACTCAATAATTTGGTGGACTTCGATATTTATGAAGGACAAATCCTCGTCCTGAAAGTGGACGAAGACCAAGAAACCGATATAACGGAAACCCCCGGCGATAATCAAGCCACCGATGAAGCGGAATCCGACCGAACCGAAAAGACTTCCGAAACGGAAGCTCAAAACAACCTTGAAACACCGCCGGTGAAACAAGAAGCCGTGGAAGCAGTCAATAATATCGCCCAAAATGTGCCCGAAAATACCCGGCAATCCGAACAAACCATCCCGTCGACGGATAGCGATAATTACATCGTTCATACGGTTCAACCGAAAGAAACACTTTATCGTATTTCGGCACAATACGGTGTAAGCATTGAAGATATTAAAAAAGTTAATGGATTGACAAGTAACAACCTACAAACCGGACAGCAGTTGAAAATTCCGGCAAAAATAAACGCTTCGGCTAACAACCCTGCCAAGCTTCAAGAAACAGAAAACCCGTCCATCCCCGAATATCATATCGTTCGGCCCGGCGAAACGCTTTATCGCATTCATGTGATGTATAAAGTAAGTATCAAAAAATTAAGAGAACTCAATGGACTGGAAAACAACACGATTCATGTCGGTCAAAAAATAAAATTACGTTAAATGAAAAAAATTTTTCTCGTGATGCTGGTCATGCCCGCTTTATTGTGGGCGCAAAAGAAGGAAGCCTTTAAAATCGTCAATGCCCGGGGGAAAAAAGTCTCTTACAAAAAATTAATTAAAAAAGCCGCCCAATCCGATGTGGTGTTTATCGGCGAATTGCATAATAATCCCATTGCGCATTGGTTTGAAATAGAAATAACCAAAGATTTATACGATTTAAAAAACGGAAAAATTATTCTTGGTGCCGAAATGTTTGAACGAGACAACCAAGATGCCGTCAATCGATATTTAACCGGAAAAATAGACCGGAAGGGCTTGGATACCTTGGCGCGATTGTGGCCCAACTTCAAAACCGATTATAAAATGCTTTTGGATTTCGCCAAAGAAAAAAAACTCCCTTTTATTGCTACCAATATACCACGACGATATGCATCAAAGGTCTACCATCACGGGCTTCAATCCCTTGACAGTTTAACGGATAAAGAAAAAAAATGGATTGCTCCCCTTCCGGTTGCTTATGATTCCACTTTGTCGCAATATGTGAAAATGCGCAATATGATGCCCGGCCACCAAGGTGCCAATTTACCCAAGGCCCAAGCCGTAAAAGACGCCACCATGGCTTATTCAATCGCGGAAAATATGAAACCCGGTTATACATTCATCCATTACAACGGCAGTTTCCACTCCGCCTTTCATCAAGGAATAATTTGGTATTTGAAAAAACGAAAACCGAAAGCTAAAATTTTGACCGTAGAAGTGGTTTCCCAAAAAGACATACGACATTTGGATAAAAAATACCTCAACACCGCCGATTTCATTATTATCGTGGATGAAGATATGCCGGGATCTTATTAATTTCTCTATGAAAATCGATTCAATTGCCGGCGAATAAAGCTTTTTCCGAATTTAACCCAAAGGCGGGTATTTGGCCGGCCGTGCTTCGGACATAATCACGTAGATTTTTTCCCAAATGTCTTCGGCCGAAGGTTTGCTGAAATAATCGCCGTCGGAAGCATAGGCCGGACGGTGTGCCTTGGCGGTGAGCGTCTGAGGTTGGCTGTCCAAGTAGAAATATCCGTTTTGTTCGTTGAGGATTTTATCCAAAATATAGCCGGCCGCTCCTCCGGGCACATCTTCGTCAATAATAAGCAAGCGCCCGGTTTTTTTTAGGCTTATTACAATATCGTGGTCCAAATCGAAAGGGGCCAAAGACTGCACATCGATTACTTCGGCATCCAAACCCAATTGTGATGCCATTTCCTCGGCCACTTGTTGCACAATTCGCAGCGTGGATCCGTAGGAGACCAAGGTGATGTCTTTGCCTTCGCGCAGAATTTCCACTTTACCCACCGGCACTTTGTATTCACCCAAATTGGAAGGCATTTTTTCTTTCAGACGGTATGCATTGAGCGGTTCAATAATAAAAGCCGGTTCGTCGCTTTCCAAAATCGTATTATACATGCCGGCGGCTTGGACGAAATTTCGCGGAACAAGGAAATTGATACCGCGTAGCAAATGTAGATACCCGCCCATTTCGGATCCGCTATGCCAAATTCCCTCGAGGCGATGCCCGCGCGTGCGCACAATCACCGGCGCTTTTTGACGGCCGAAACTGCGATAGTGAAGCGTCGCCAAATCGTCGCTCATGGTTTGCAAGGCGAATAATACATAATCCAAATATTGGATTTCTGCGATAGGTCGAAGTCCGCGCATAGCCAAACCTATTCCCTGTCCGATAATGGTGGTTTCGCGAATGCCCGTATCCGCCACGCGCAATTCACCGTATTTTTTCTGTAAGCCTTCCATCCCTTGATTCACATCTCCGATTTTCCCGGTGTCTTCTCCGAAAGCCAGTAGTTGAGGATATTTGGCAAAGAGTTTATCGAAATTATCGCGCAAAATGATTCTTCCGTCCACCAAAGGGGCGTCGTCGTCGAACTGCGGCGGAACGGGTTTTATTTTTCTTGCGGCTTTAGGGGTTTCGCTCCACAGGTATTTATCGTAGCGCTCCCGTTGTTTTTCGGTCCATTGTTTGCTCCAGCGAATGAGTTTTTCCTTAGCCGGGAAGTTTTCACCGGCCAGGAAAATCAAAGCCCGTCGCCATGCTCTTCCGATGTCGCGACGTATGGGTTCCTTGATACGTGCCAGTTCTGTAGCTAATTGTTCGATTTCTTTTTTGCGGCTGGCATGCGGGAGGATTTCGGCCAGGATTTGCAGCAATTCTTTCTTTTCGGCTTTCATGGGCGCCGTGTAGTTGTTCCATGCGGTTTTGGCGGCCTGTTTTACTTCTTTCTTGGCTTCCTGTTCGATACGGTCCAAGGTTTCGGCGTCGGCCAAATTATTGTCTAAAATCCATTGGCGCATTTTCGTCAAGCCGTCGTGTTGGCGTTCCCATTCCAAGCGTTCGGGCGATTTGTAACGTTCGTGTGAACCCGAAGTGGAATGTCCTTGCGGTTGTATCAATTCCACCACGTGGATGATTACCGGCATATGTTCGTTGCGGGCGATTTTTTCGGCTTTTTCATAAGCTTCGATGAGGGCGGGGTAGTCCCAACCTTTGACTTTAATAATTTCAAAACCTTCGCCTTTTTCATCGCGTTGAAAGCCTTTGAGGATTTCGGATAAATCCTGTTTGGTGGTTTGGTCCTTAGCGTGTACCGAAATGCCGTATTCGTCATCCCAAATGCTTATCACCATAGGCACTTGTAAAACGCCCGCCGCATTAATTGTCTCCCAGAAAAGTCCTTCGGAAGTGCTGGCATTACCGATTGTCCCCCAAGCGATTTCGTTGCCGTTGCGTGAAAATTTTGTCGAATAATCTTTTAATTCCTTAACAAAGCGATAGATTTTAGACGCTTGTGCCAAGCCTAACAAACGAGGCATTTGCCCCCCGGTGGGCGAGATGTCGGCACTGCTGTTTTTCAGGTTTACGATGTCCAGCCATTCTCCGTTTTCGTCCAGCAAAGGAGTGGCAAAGTGCGCATTCATTTGGCGGCCGGCGGAATGCGGTTCCGCTTCGTAATCGGGGTGGCCGTATACTTGCGCGAAAAATTGTTCCGGTGTCAAATGACCGATGGCCATCATAAAAGTTTGATCACGGTAATATCCCGATCGGAAATCTCCGGGCTTGAAAACTTTGGACCAAGCAATTTGAGGCAATTCCTTGCCGCCACCGAAAATACCGAACTTTCCGCGACCGGATAAAACCTCTTTTCGTCCGGCCAAGCTCAATTGCCTGCTTAAATGAGCCAGTTTATAATCGTCGAGGACTTGTTTTTTAAAATCATCCAAAGAAAGATTTTCGGTTTTATATGCATTATTTTCTTTCATAACATGCCATTTGTAGCAAATTTAATAAAAAACGCCGTATTGGGGGTTGTAATATCTACAGTCTTTCAGTAAAAAAACGGCAAGCCGGAATTGTGTCCACAGTTAAAGGTATTCGCTACCCGGTGCTTTTCAAAACTCCGAAACGAAAAATTTCACACCCGTCCCCGGTAAATCGGAATAGATAATTTCTCCATTCTCGATTTCGACTCCTTGTGCGGGATCATTGGCAATCAATAGGGGGCCGTCCAAGTCGGCAAAGCGGGAGAGGGGTAGTAATTGGGCGGCGGCGGAGATGCCGACGCTTGATTCGGTCATGCATCCGATCATGGTTAATTTTTTCTTCTTTATGGCTTGTTTGAGCATGTATTTTCCGGGAGTCAATCCGCCCGCTTTGGTTAATTTAACATTGATTCCGTGGAAGGCATCCAAACAATTCGCTAAGCCGGTTTCGGTGCGGCAGGATTCATCGGCGATTAAAGGCAAAGGACTTTTATTCTTAATTTTTTGCATGTCTTTCCATGCTTCCGCCGGCAGGGGTTGTTCGATGAATTCCACGTTCAAATCTTTGAAAATTCCGGCTAATCGAAGAGTTTTTTCGGGTGTCCAAGCTGCATTGGCATCCACACGAAAAGGTTTATCGGTTACTTCCCGCAGGGAGCGAATAATTTCTTCGTCATGATCCGTTCCCAATTTAATTTTATAAACCGGCCAAGGCATCTCCCGGATTTTCTCTTTCATAATTTCAATCTCGTCAATTCCAATCGTGTAGGAAGTGGGTGGGTTGTTCGTAATATCCGTTTGCCATAATCGATAAAGGGGTTGTCTTTTTAATTTTCCGTATAAATCCCAAGCCGCCTCGTCGAGGGCTGCCATAAGAAATCGAAAATTTCCGGTTTTTCGTTTGATTTGCGTCCAGAAATCTTCGGGGTTTTCAAGGGTATAATTTTCCAAAAAAGCTTTCAATTCTTCAAAGCCTTGCAGCAATTTTTTCACCGTCACGCCATAATAACGGTTGGCGGTTGCTTCGCCGTAGCCGGTGTGACCGTCTTGTGATAAAGCGACAATGAATGTTTCCTGAACGCTTCTTGTTTCACGCGAAATCCCGAAAGGACGCTTTAGTTTCAATTGCACATGTATTCCTTCTGCCCTCATTTAACTATTCTTTTGATAGCGGCGAGCGTATGTGTCAATATTTGTGTTTTCTCATTGAAAATGCCGTCGATATCCAATCTGTCAATACGGACTTTACCGTGTGCATGTATAATTTTTCCGTCGAACCAAACCAATCCCACATGGTGAATTTTTCCGGCAGGATTAACAAAAAAAGCCAAATCTCCGGGTTGTCTGTTTTCGAAGTCTATCAAACGTCCTTCTTTTGCTTGTTGCGAAGCATTTCGCGGCAAACGAGCCACACCGCTTATTCTAAACAACATTTGCGTAAATCCCGAGCAATCGATTCCGAAATGAGTCATACCGCCCCACAAATAAGGTGCATTCAAATAGGAAGCCGCCAATTGCATTAAAAAATCTATGGATTGCTCGCCGTCGACGGTTTCACCTTCTTCCAAGGAATATATTTCTTTATGAATCCCAAATACTTTGCGTGTTATATCGTAAGACGGCAAAAAAGCACCGGCAGTTAGGTGCATTAAACTGTTATCTGGAAGTCGTATGGAGGCGGTAGGGCTAACGATATAAACACCGTTTTTCCGGATTTTTTTATCAATTATCATGAATGATTTCCGGTCGATCCAGCCTTCATATCCGTCGAAATCGTTGCGGATTAGATACCATTGCTCCCGGTTGTTTAAAATTTCAAAAGTTTCACCGAATAACAATTGACTTTCCATTTCGGAGCGATCATCTGGTTTCGCTCTCAACGGAACAATTGCGTTGGTGACGATAGCTTTGGGGTGGTTCATGCAAGGATATTTCAATCTTCGTTTTCAATAATCATGGCGCTAGCTCCACCGCCACCGTTACAAATGCCTGCCGCACCATAGCGTCCGCCGTATTGCTTGAGGATGTTCACCAAAGCCATAATAATACGTGCTCCGCTCACACCCAGCGGGTGACCGAGCGAAACCGCGCCGCCGTGGATGTTGGTTTTATCATGCGGCAAATGCATCAGTTTTTCATTGACCAGCGCCACCACCGAAAAAGCTTCGTTAACTTCAAAAAAATCGATGTCGGAAATTGTCAATCCGGCTTTTTCTAAAGCTTTGGGAACGGCATGTGCCGGTGCTATGGGGAAATACTCCGGTTTGAGGGCGGCATCGGCATAAGAAACGATTTTAGCCAATGGTTGAATGCCCAAACTTTCCGCTTTCCGACGTGTGGAGATTACCAATGCGGCGCCTCCGTCGTTGATCGTGGAAGCGTTGGCGGCGGTTACGGTGCCGTCTTTGGTGAAAACAGGCCGAAGCGTTGGAATTTTTTCAAATTTGACGTTTTTATATTCTTCGTCTTCGTTAAAAATCACCGGGTCGCCTTTGCGTTGCGGAATCTCCACCGGCACCACTTCGTTCTTAATACGTCCTTCGGACCAAGCTTTGGCCGAGCGTTGATAGGATTCCATCGCGTAGGCATCTTGTTCTTCACGGCTGATATTGTATTCCTTCGCGATTTGATCGGCAAAAGTACCCATATGTTGCTTGGCATAGGCATCCGTCAGTCCGTCAAAAACCAAGCCGTCCGTTGCTTTTACATCGCCCAATTTTACGCTGTGACGCGCTTGCAAGTAATGTGGCGTCAACGACATATTTTCCATTCCGCCGGCCACCATTAATTCCGCATCACCGGCTTTTATGTTGTTTGCGGCAAGCATTACGGCTTTCATCCCCGAAGCACATACTTTGTTCACCGTGGTAGCGGGAACGGTTTCGGGAATGCCTGCATAGATGGCGGCTTGGCGCGCCGGCGCTTGACCGGCATTGGCTTGCAGAACCTGACCCATAAAAACTTCATCCACCATAGAGGCATCCAATTCGGCTTTAGATAATGCGCCTTTTATGGCAATCGAGCCTAGAACAGGTGCCGGTATGTTTTTTAGACTGCCCGAAAAACTTCCTATGGGGGTGCGGGCATAAGAAAGGATGACAATATCTGTAGGTTTCTTCATGACAGAATTTTTTTGATATGCTTCAAATATAATGTAAAAAAATGGATTCGGCGGCTGAAAAAATTAGAAAAGTTCTTGTTTCGACCTTCGTAAACCAACCAAAAACATTCTTATTCAATGCCGGCCTAAAATCACTTTAAAATCCATCGCGAAATCACCAATTTTTGAATCTCGGTGGTGCCTTCGCCAATAGTAGTCAATTTGGCATCGCGATAATATTTTTCCACGGGAAAATCCTTGGTGTAGCCGTATCCGCCGAAAATTTGCACGGCATCTTCGGCAATGCGCACGCTGATTTCGGAAGCATACATTTTGGCCATGGCGCCTTCTTTGGTGAGGCGTTTTCCCAAATCTTTGAGGTATGCGGCACGACGAATAAGCAATTCCGCCGCATCGATTTCCGTAGCCATATCGGCCAATTTGAAAGCGACGGCCTGAAATCTGCTGATGGGTTGACCGAATTGTTCCCGTTCCTTTGAATATTGCAAGGCGGCGAAGTATGCGCCTTTGGCTATGCCCAATGCATTGGCGCCTATGGAAATACGGCCGCCGTCCAGAATTTTAAGTGCTTGCTTAAAACCTTCTCCAACATTGCCCAAAACATGGGACGAAGGCACTTTGACGTTGTCAAATATCATTTCAGCGGTTTCCGAGGCTCGCATGCCCATTTTGTTTTCTTTTTTTCCGGCATAAAAACCCGGTGTTCCGCGTTCCACTACGAATGCCGTTGCGTTGTTTTTGGTATTTCTTTCGCCTGTGCGTGCCAAGACTACCGCCACTTCGGCGCTTTTGCCATGCGTAATAAAATTTTTGGCGCCATTGATAATCCAATAATCACCTTCTTTGCGTGCCGTTGTGCTCATGGCTCCCGCATCCGAGCCGGTATTGTGCTCCGTCAAACCCCATGCTCCAATCCATTCGCCAGAAGCCAACTTGGGCAACCATCGCATGCGCTGTTCTTCGTTCCCGAATTCATAGATATGATTGGTGCAAAGCGAATTATGTGCCGCCACGGACAAACCGATAGATGGATCCGCTTGCGACAATTCGTCCACCACCGTTACGTAATCCTGATAACTCAGTCCGCTGCCGCCGTATTTTTCGGGTATGGTCACGCCCATAAATCCCAATTCGCCTAATTTCTTAAACAGTTCGCGCGGAAAAATTTGCGCTTCATCCCATTCCATGTAATATGGTAAAATGTGTGTCTTGGCAAAATCTCTGACCGCTTGTGCGATATGCTGTTGCTCCTCCGTTGGTTCAAACTGCCACATAATCATTTATTTTAACGTCAAATATAGGACTATTCTCTTATATTTTTCAACGGGAAAACCGGGAATATTTTTTAAGTCTTCCAATTTTTTAAAATTTCCGTGAAGTTCTCTGTATTCTACGATTTTTTCCGCCAAATCGAAATCAATGTAGGGATTTTGCCGTAATTCTCTTATGGTTGCCCGGTTTATTGAAACTTTACCGTTTATGGGTTTAGGTGTTTTAATCTCAAAATATTTCCACAATTCATTATAAGTTTCCGGCGGCAAGGCATAGATATCCTTGAGTTGCTCTTTAATGCTGTATCCGCCCAATTTTTCCCTGTATCGAACTATCCGTTTTGATAATTTTTCACCGATTCCGTATACTTTTTTCAAATCCTCTTCCGTAGCGGAATTGATGTCTTTCTTAAGGGTGGGATATATTTTTTTTCTCGAAAAAACGGTTTTCTTAAAACCGCGTGGACGGCGAGTCGTGTCCCATGCATAGTCGGGAAATTGAATATAGGGTTTCAAAATCTCAAATAAGGAATCGGAAATGCCGGAAATCCTTTGAAATTCTTTTGCCGAATGAAAATATTTCCCCGATAATCGATATGCTTTAATTCGGCGGAATGCGCCGGTATCCATCCCTAGTCTATATGCGGTGTAATCGGTCAAATAATTGGGATTGAAAGGATAAATAACGGGTTGACTTTGTTTTCCGGCCGCTTTTCGAAGCGAATCGATTTTGTTAATAATCAATTGATCTTCAATGACCTGTGGATTTTTTGTTGTTTGTCTTAGGAAATAAAACCGGACCCACAATCCTGTTGTTATCAAAAATGCCAAAGCGATAAATCCGGCTTGTGTGCGCCTGTGCCAGGATTTAAAAAAATCTTTCATTGATTTATTTCCCCGAATCTTTGTTTCTGATAGCCTTCAAATAACGTTTCAGTTCGTGACGCACCTCCGGGGCCAATAAAATTACGCCGATAATATTCGGGAACACCATGGCAAAAATCATGGCATCGGAGAAATCGAGTACGGAACCGAGTTTGACGGAAGCACCTACTACAAGGAAAAACAAGAATAAGAATTTATAGGTTAAGTCGGCGGTTTTGCTACGTCCGAACAAGAATTTCCAACCTTGCAGTCCGTAATAGGACCACGAAAGCATGGTGGAAAAAGCAAACAAAATAACCGCTACCGTAAGAATAACGGAGAAATGCGGAATCACGGAATCAAAAGCTTGTGCCGTCAATTCCACGCCCTTTCCTTGCACCGAATCGTCTCCGTATTCAAACAAACCGTATTTCAAATTGGTAATCACCAATACAAGTGCCGTCATGGTGCAAATAACTACCGTATCGATAAATGGTTCCAGAAGCGCTACGATTCCTTCACTGGCGGGAAATTTGGTTTTTACGGCCGAGTGTGCAATGGCGGCCGAACCTACGCCTGCTTCGTTGGAAAAAGTTCCACGACGGAAACCTTGAATCATCACGCCGATAAATCCGCCCAATCCGGCCTGCGGCGAAAAGGCTTGCTCAAAAATAACGGAAAAGGCTTTGGGTATCAAGTGGTAGTGCATGACCAAAATCAACAATGCAGCTCCCACGTAAAGCACGGCCATGAAAGGCACGATTTTTTCCGCCACTTTTCCGATTCGCTTAATTCCACCGATAATTACAATTCCCACCAAGACGGCTAGTAAAATGCCGAATACGACACGCCAATCGTTATTTTGAATTCCGAAAAGTTCCATGAATTGCGCCGCCGCTTGATTGGCTTGAAACATATTGCCGCCCCCGAAAGATCCGCCCACCACCATCACGGCAAAAAAGATGGCAAGAAATTGTCCCAAAAGTTTCATGCCTTTTTTGCTCAGGCCTTTACGTAAATAATACATAGGGCCGCCGTAGACGGTTCCGTCGGGGCCGATATCGCGGTATTTGACGCCCAGTGTACATTCGGTGAATTTGGAAGCCATACCCAGTAATCCGGCTAAAATCATCCAAAAAGTGGCGCCCGGTCCGCCGATGGCAATAGCTACCGCCACGCCGGCTATATTTCCCAAGCCTACTGTCGCCGAAAGCGCCGCCGACAAAGCTTGAAAGTGCGAAACTTCTCCGTGGTGTTCTCCTTCCACTTTTATAGTTTCGGGAATGTCTTCGCCCGGATATTCCATCAACGGATCGTCTGCGGGAACGTAAGAATCATGAACATCTATGTCATCGTATTTTCCGGCTACCACTTTAAGCGAAGTTTTAAACAGTTTCCATTGCGGAAAACCGAAGTAAATCGTAAAAAACGTAGCACCTCCAATCAAGATTAGCAGCACCAAAGGAATTTGAACACTGTTTTCGTCCGTCCCGAACTTAATGGAATAAAAAATAATGCTCGACCACCAATCCGAAACCGGTTTAAAAGCTTGATCGATTTTTTCTGCCAATCCGGTTTTTTCTTCTTGCGCATAAACAAAAATACCTGTCATTACGAAGAACCAAGTCAAGACGGATTTTTTCATAAGAACCTGTTTTTATTTTAGCTTTTATTTTTCGTCCTTTTTACTGTCTGATTCTTGCGTTGATTGGTCGTTCAATGCATCAATCACTTGTTCGGTGATATCGTAGGTTTCTTTTCCGTATAACAAGTTATTCAATTCGTTTTTCGAGAAAATATAATCGTATCCGTGTGCTTTTCCGTAATCATTAAAGAAATTTTTAAGCGAATCCAAAACGGCTTTCAATTCCTTGTCCGCCTGTTGCTGCAATTCGCTTAATTCCCGCTGTTGGTTCATTTGAATGGCTTGCTGTTCGTAAGCCAATTTTTGATATTCCTTATCGGCGGCGGCTTTGGACATTTTTTGTGCCCGCTTGAGAAAATCCTGGTATTTCAATTGAAAAGCTTGTGCCAAGCTGTCGTATTTTTTACTCAAATCTTTTTGTTTTCGATCAAATTTATCTTGAGTGTCCTTTAATTTTTGATACGATTCCATCACTTTGACCATATCCACATAAGCGGTTTTGAACACTTTTTTATCGGAACAAGATATAAGCAGAAACGATATTAGGAATAAGGCTGAAAATTTTTTCATAGTTCTTTTGAATTTGTAAAATTTAATGACAAATGTAATAAAAAACCCGATAATGCCCGGATTTAGGGAATACGCAAATAAAATTTTGTCTGAGATTTTTTATGAAATTTGTGTTACACAAAAAAAACTTGTATTTTGCAGCATAATCACAAAGTATGAAACAGATGAAAAAAATTTTTCTTTTGCTTACGGCCGTTTTTGTTTTTACGACGATTCAATGTAAGAAAAAGGATAAAAAAGAACCTGAACCCGAGGTCGAGTTGCCTGTGGACGCTTCCCTAAACAAAATCGATATTCCTTCGTTGACAGCTGTCGGTAATCAGGTAACCGTCAAAGGCGTTATTCAGAATTTCGAAGAAGGTACCATCACTTCCATGGACATTGTTTGGCAGGAAGATAACGGAACGGAACACATCTACAATGTATCCGGATTGAATATCGGCCAATTGGGCGTTTACGAATTTACCCACCCCGATGTATATGTACCTTCCGTTTCCGGAATGCATACTATCAAAGTGAGCATTAGAAATATTAACGGACAACAGGACGACGCGCGCCCGGGGAATAATAGTTCTACTAAAGATATTCTTGTCGCTTCGCAGGGCGTTCGACGAACCGTCCTTTATGAAGAATTTACCAGTTCCACGTGTAGTCCTTGTGCTACTTTCAACGGCAATTATTTTAATCGCACTTTCTTGGACAATAATCGGGGAAAATATACCCTTATCAAATATCAAATGAATTGGCCGGGTAGCGGAGACCCTTATTATACGAACGAAGGTGGCGTGCGGCGACAGTACTATGGTGTCAACGGTGTTCCCACCCTCTATCTTGACGGTCAGGAAGGAACCGAATTCGATACCAATACCCTGCAAACTCTGTTAGATAACGAATATGCTACCATTGCTCCTTGCCGGCTGCAGGCATATTATACGATTGATAACAACAACAATGTCAAAATCAAAGTCACGGGAACAGTTTATTTAACCGGAAATTTCACAATCAGAGCGGCCGTAGTGGAAAAAACCACAACCCAAAATGCCGCCACCAACGGTGAAACCGAATTTTATAACGTTATGATGAAAATGGTGCCGAATGCCAGCGGAACCACTATTTCCGTTCAAGACGGAACACCCTTTGTCGAACGGATTCAAGCTTCTTTAAACGGCACCCATATCGAAGAATACAACGATTTGGCCGTGGTCGTATTCATTCAAGACGATCGAACCAAGATCGTTTATCAATCGACCTACGCCACGGAAGACGCATCTCAAATAGACTTTTAAGCTAAAAAATAACGGAATATGAAAAAATATTGGTTTTTAGGAGCGATGGCACTTATGTTGACCATTACTTCGTGCAAGAAAAAGGCAAAGAACAATGACAAAAACAATACTCCGGCCTTTGAGGTTTATAAAGACGGGACAAAAGTAAACAATAACGAAACTTTTGTATTCGACACCACAGGCACTGCAGCAACGCTCAATCTGGTAATTAAAAACACTTCTTCCGAAACGATTCACCTGAAAACACATTTGGTTAACGATTCGTCGGGGAATAATGGGAATTTTATGGAATTCTGCTTCGGCAATTGCTATCTTAATATGCAACCTAATGTTAGTTACCCCGTAGGGTCAACCTTGGATGTGACCGCCGGATCGAAAACCGCCGGCGATGCCGTTCATTTTATAAATCACTACGGAAGCGAGGTTTCTTATAGTATTGAAATTTATACCGTTGACGAAGCCGGAAATAAAATCGGCGATCCGTTTACTTTCATTTATAAGTATCAACCGTAACCGACAGCCGTATGGTGGGCTTTTATATCTAGTATCAGGATCGAAAGTTTGGCAAATGATAAATCAAGAATAGGAGCTAAGGGAAAGGTAAAAGTGCGGGAAACGGTTTTTAATGAACAATGAGCAATTAACAGCGAACAATTTTCCGGAGTGATTTAATGTAATTCGTGAAATTCGTGGCAAGAAAACAAACCACTAATTACACGAATAAACACGAATAAAAAAATTAGTGAAATTCGTGAAATTCGTGGCAAAAAATAAACCACGAATTGCACGAATTACACGGATTATCACGAATAAAAAAGGGAAACGGAAAACGAGACAAAGCGGCGAATCCAATATTCGATTCAACGATTCCACAATTCAACGGTTTAACAATTCCATCCCGCACCGGATTTTCCGGTTT
>Ga0256834_1000550_pt1 | contig 26786 bp, 56 predicted proteins | sample 4281140metaG_FD_190536 | JGI IMG/M metagenome (GOLD analysis project Ga0256834, IMG submission 190536) | Hydrothermal vent microbial communities from East Pacific Rise, Pacific Ocean - 4281-140 | ecosystem: Environmental > Aquatic > Marine > Hydrothermal vents | place: Pacific Ocean: East...
GAAAGGCGTTTGTGTTTTATGGAAGCGAGGGTTTTGTGCGTGAGAACAGAGATATGTTAATAACGCTGTTCAACTGGAATCTGTGGTGTAAGGATGTTGATTACAGTGATACTGAGATAGTTGACTTGGGTGAAGACTGGGACGAGTTTTTGGTTGATCATGTTGGGAAGTATAAACTAGTGACGTTGTTTTAATATTTATTTGTGGAGGTGGTTGTCGTGTCGTATGTGGAGGAGTTATGTGTTGTGGTAGTGGGGTGATAGTGTGGTAGATGTGTGGTTGAGGCATTTCAGGAAATGTGCGGAGTATGATGGGCTAATTAAGGATGGGAAGTTTTGTGGTGAAAGGGTTGATGAGATAGTTGGGGTGTATAAGGAGAAGGTTAGGTTGTGCTGTAGGATTATAAAGTGTCCTAGGATTGGGCTGGTTTTTCCGCCCGGGTCGTACAGGGTGGACAGGAAGGTTAGGTTGTGGGACAGAGAGGGTGATTTTGTTGTGAGGGGTTATTTTAGAAGTGACAGGTTGTTTGGGTATGTGTGGAGGGGGGAAGATGTTACTTTTGTTAGGAAAGAGTGTAAGTATGATTGCTATGCTGAGGTGTTGAATTATGTGATGGGGGATAATAAGGTTAAGGTGTTTGTTTTCAGTAATGTGCCTGTGGAGTGGGTTGTGACGTGTAATGGTAAGGTTGTTAAGAGATGTGTGAGTTACTGGCATCATACTATTGAGGTTGATAAAAAGTGTAAGAAGTATGGTATTTGGGTTGAAAATGGTGTTGGGGATAAGGTGTGGTGGGTGAGAGTAGTTAAACCGGGTGTTCAGGCTATTACTTATGGCTGTGTTAGGTGATTTTGTACATTTATAATTTATAAGCGGCTATGGGTTGAGAGGGGTTAAGAATTTTTTGGACGGTTACTAATTTTTTAAAGGGTACAAATTCGGCACAAAAGTACAGCGGTGATATCAACCACAATGATTAATAATGAATATAGATGGATTTACTGCATTTGGAAAACCGCTTATTTTTGCGATTGTGGGGCTGAGAGAATTTTATAAGGTTTAATATTTTTACAATTTTATAATTTGGTGGGTCTCATGGTGTATGCCAGGACAACTGATGTCCTAGACACACACCATGAGATGGGGTTAATTATAAAATTCGAATTATAAAAATTTATGAATTAAAATTTTGGGCTTTTGGGTGTATAGTATATACAGAGGGACACGAAAGGGTTAAGTAGTGATGGGGTGGAGATAGGATGGGTGGTAGGATGGAGGCTGAAGAACTCCTTAGTCCCGACAGGATAAGAGATGACGTGAAAAGGATATTTAATGCGGTTGTAGATAATTGCGGGGACGTTAGGCTGGTTGTTGAGTATATTCCGTTTGGTGGTGAGGCTGGTGGTGACACTACTGGGAGCGGAGATAGTGATGACAAGGTTGTCAGGGTGCTGACGGTTCCGCAGTTGAGTGGCGTGTGGCAGAAGGTGTTCGACTGGTTTATAGACCCGTGGAGGAAGTTTAAGTACATTAAAGCGTACATTGATAAGAATGATCTGTGGAAGTATATTAATGCGGACGATTGTGATACGAAGACGCAGGTGTGGATGGAGTTTGAGGACAGGTTGGTGCAGTGGGGTTACAATGAGGTAATGAATGCTGCACTTAAGTTGATTAAGAAGTACCATTTGGAAGGGGAGAAGGAAAAGAAGAAAGTTCCTAAGATTGTCAAGAAGCCGTTGCACAAGAATAAGCCGTTTGTTGGTGGTCTTGGTATTACTATAGCTGGAGAGATAATACTGTTCCTGCATCAGCATTTGCCGGCAGGGATTGCTACGATGCTATCAGGTGTTGTGGTAATGGTGCTGTCGTTGCTGGAGCACAAGAATCTGTATGAGATTAAGGAAGAGCTGGAGCGTGTGGAGTAAACACCGGAAAGATTTATAAATAATTTAGTTGTAGGTTTCAGTGAGTTGGGGTGGTTGTATGAAAATAGGTGGCGGAGTAATAGCCCAGATGATTGAAACGAAGAAGTATACCATTAAGGGAAACCCAGCGTATACACTGTGGGTCAGAGGTAAAAAGAAGTTTGGCAAGGTACCGGACGAGAAGATATTAGCGAAAACTCCGTATTTCTCCAAAGCGTGGGGTGGAAAGAGGCCAGCTATGGTTGAAGCGGTGGACATGATAGAGAAGTACATATGGAAGAAGTGTGGTGATATTTCGAACTACTACAAGTGGGACATAACCCATCTGTTCTGGCAGTACCTGAAGGACAAGTATGGTGGGGATACGTTCCCGCAGCTTCAGGCGATGGATGAGGGACAGATGAGGGCTGTGCTGGAGGATGCGTTTAAGTGGGCTGTTGTCCAGTGTGCAAAGGTTCACCAGCTTCCAACGTACGGTGGAGACGTGGATAGGATACTTAAGGAAATGAAGGGCGAGAAGGAGGCAATACTGCAGCTCAGAGAGGAGAGGAGACCTGTTATCAAGAAGCTGGCAGCGGCTGCGAAGGGTCTTATTCCGGTTGAGTAACTATATTTTTTTGAGGTGAGTTGAATGGAGCTGATAAGAGTAGGTGTGAATGAAGGGTTTGGTGAGGAAGCGAGGAAAGTGGTTACTGTTGGAGCAGGGATGGCTACTGGTTTCGCTATTTCGGAGTTTACCAGTGAGTTCATTGTTAAGAAGACTGGAGTTAGTGGAAGTGAGGCGACGATTGTTAAGGCGATGGGTAGGCTTGGGATTGCAGCGATATTTGCTGTGCTGTCATTTATGACTGGTGGACTTGTTAGTGTGCTGCTGTTCAGTGCCGCTGCTGGAAGCGTTGGTGGGATAATATATGACTTTGTTAGTCATTATATACTGAAGGGAAGTCCGGCCAGTGTTGCTGAGAGGATGGCGGTTGCCAGTGAGGTTACTGAGATTGTCAGGAGTTTCAGCGGTGGAGAGGGTGAGAAAAAGGAGATTAAAAATTATGTTGAGTGAGGTGGTGTGAATGGCCGATATGACTCTTATGGATATAAACAGTATTGTTGATGCTGAGAATGCGAACCCGCCTTCATTCAGTGAGACGGAGAAGATGGCCAGCCTCAGTGCGGAGGAAGTCGTTGCAATAAATAAGAGGATTGCAGAGGTTGCAGAGAATCCCGACGTGTTTGGTGTTCTGTGGAATGCGAGGCAGGCGATTTATAACGCTGTGAGGATTGTTAAGAAGAATGTACATCAGGACTTTAAAGGGTTTGAGGCAGAGGGTGACGAGCTGGATCTGATAATCATAAGACCGCAGGATGTTCTGAGAGATGGTACGGCCCTTGAGACGTTTACGACCAGTGTTAGTGCAACGGGTGTCTCTGACTTTGAGAGTGATACTGGTGGTGCTGAGGTTACGCTGAGTGAGGAGGAGGCTAGGGTTTACTGTGGTTGGATTGATCCGGTTGATTCGCCTAAGAGCATTGGAGTAATGATACAGAAGGGTAGGAGCCAGAGTTACATAATTCCGACCCCGTTCAAGATGTGCAAGGATTACCCGGTTATCCAGCATGTGCCTGTAATAATTAAGCCGAAGGACAGCTACAAGATACAGGTTAGGTACAATGCGATAGGAACTGATGCACTTGAGCCGGTCGGTGTGAGGATAGTGCAGGCGAAGTCCCTTAACCTGTAACCATTTTTTTAATTGGGGTGGTGGGTTATGATGTATATGTACAGGTACAGGAAGAGGCAGGTTAAGAAGGTTGCTGGTCCATCCAGTTATGCTACTGGCGGATTTGAGGTTGTGATGGGTAACCTTGAGGTTGTAGAGAATGCGATAGTTAAGTGCAATGGTGGATATATAGCGGAGGTTGGTGGGATAAGTGGTAACAAGGTTACCATCGTCGTGAAGAAGACGGTGGATGTTACTGGGAATGTTACGGCGACGCATGCGGCATGTGCTGCTACCAGTGCAGCGTATGCGAGTGCGACTAACCTGCTGAGTGCTAGCGGTAGTCTGGTTACAGAGGTTGCACCTGAGGTTGCTGCAGGTACTGATCTTAGTGGGGTGGAGTTTGTTATCGAGGCGGAGGGAGTGTGATGCCGGTTTACAGGATACCTGCAAAGGATGGAAAACCGGAGATTGAGCTGCCGGAGTTGATAGTGAAGAGGTGGACGATTTACGATGACTTCATAGAAGTAGAGTGTCAGGAGAACGAGAAGCTTAAGGAGTACAAGGTTTAATTTTTTTAGGGGTGATAAACATGCCGGAGTTTTACGATGGATTTCTGAGTAGCGGTCAGTATATATTCTTTAGGGGGAAGTGGACTGACAGTGTGAACAACACGCTGTTTAAGGTTGTGTTCTCGCAGAAGATACCGTACATATATCCTGTTGAGGTTGGAGCTGGAGAGTACGTTGATGTGGACTTCAAGGACAATGGACTGTTTCCTGAGAGTGAGGAGACTGCTTACGAGATTGGCATAGGGATGAAAGGTGATGCGCTGATTTATCCGATGATTCCGGTGAATAAGTATTACAATGCGCTGGAGAAGAGTGGATATGTACCTAATCTGGAGACTGGTGATAAGAAGTATGTCGGACCGTTTGACGAAAATGTACTTGGTATGAGCTTCAGGCTTAAGGAGTATACGCTGGCGGACTATAACGATATTGCGTACAGGGTGTATGGTGATAGTTACAGGGCAACGAAGGCTGTGCTGTACTTTCTGGTTAACAGGTTGCACATTGTTCAGCCAGATACTAGGGAGACTGAAAGGATAATAAGTAACTTAAGTGATTACGTTGCTAAGGGTGTTGTCAGGATTGTTAACAGTTATACTGAGGCGAGGTGGTAATAATGGTGTATCACGTTGTTAGTACTGCAAATGAGGATGAAGTCGCGTTAGAGAACCCGGGCAGGATGATTTTTGAGGTGGAGGGTGTCGTAATAAGTAACCCGGGGACTGCTGCTGCAACTGTTACGCTTAAGGATGTGGTTGGGAGTAACGAGGAGACGCTTATATCGCTCAGTGTTGCTGCTGGTGGTAAAGAGGAGCTGCCGAATCTCAGGGGATCCAAAGTGTATGGTAACCTTGTGGTAAATAGTAGTGCCGCTGGAGTGGAGGTGTACGTTGGTGTCAGGGAGGTCTAGCGATGGGTGCGATATGTGGTCTAGGGTTTTTTACAAATTTATCGACAAATGGAGAATGGCAAAGGCTTACGGAGGACAAGTGCAACCATGGTAAGGGTGAGTTTTTCGGTGGTATAAAGGTTACCAGTAAAGATGTTCAGTGGATTGGTCTGGTTGTTCAGTACAGGTGTGACTGGTTTTTGGGGTGTAAGGAGAACTTTGTTGTTGTGGATAATGATGGTAATCAGTATGATCTTGGTAGCTATGGTAGCAGTGGTACAAAGTGGATAGTTACTGATATGTTTCCTGCCCCGAAACCGGGAGAGAGCAAGGTGTACACGCTTAAGTCTTATGAAAACAATAGCTTGACTGATGAGGTTAAGTTTAGTGTTACTAATGTTGCTGGAGTGAGTAATGAGGGGAGTAAGGGTAGCAGTAGTGGGGGCAGTGGTGCTGTTCCTGTCAGGAAGATAGAGGAGATGGGTTTTGGTAATAATCTGCTGTTGTACGTGTTGCTTGGTCTGGCGATTGGGTACTTTGTAGCTGGGGGGAGGTAACATGGCAGAGCAGTTTGACATGCTTGATTACATAAAAACAGAGGGTGTTGCTAAGTATAAAGTAGATGGAAGTAGGATTGTGTGGACTTACGATTTAATGAAAAGTCAGAGCTGGCCGTTGCCTCCTGCATTTGACCTGACTGACTTTAGTGGTGAGTACGTGTGGTTTAATGCTGGTGGTACTGGAGGTGGACTTATTATAAACTGCGGTGGGTGGGGTAATTACACTAAGGACAGGTGTGTTAGGGGTAGTTTTAGTTATATTGACTTAAGTGGTAAGATAAAGAGAGTGGTTATTCCACCGAATCAGTATTATCCTGAGCTTGTTATAATGAGTATTGGTATGAGTGAGGGTAGTGAAGTGTGGATAAGCAGGTATGGGTGGCATGGGAAGGAGTATGAGGTTGGCGGAAAGCCGATGAAGCCGAATGGGTACGTTGTTCTAAGTGATCTGGAGTTGTGGCAGCAGGGTGATGGTGTTGGTGTAGATGTGTATTATCAGGGTAAGCTTGGTGGTGGTAGTGACCTGATAAATATTCTGGTTGATGGTAGGGTTGTCAGGACGATTAGTGTTAGTGTTGGTAACGAAACTAAAGTGTGGGAAGGTTACGTTGAGACAGGGTATGGAGTTCATGAAGTTTGTGCTGAGGTGTTGCATTACCCGAGTAAGGTTTGTAAGAAAATAGATGTTAGGAAGACTACAACTAAGGTTAGTCCGACTAATCCACCTGTTGGTCCTGTTAAGAAGGTTAGTGGTGGATTTAACTGGAGCAGTGTTGAAGTTCCTGTTGCGGTTTTGCTGGGTGTTGGTGCTGCTGTTATGTTAAAGAGGAGGAGGTGATATTTTGCCGTGTATAGAAGTAAAGGTGAGTAAGCCAGCTCAGCCATCTACACCGTCACAGCCGGGAGGGAATGTTAGTCACCCTAGTCAGCCGTCACAGCCGAGTAAGCCGGCTCAGAAGAAGAAAAGCAATGTACTGGTGTACGTGGGTGTGGGGGTTGCTCTGGCAGCAATTGCGTTTGCACTGCTAAGGAGGGCGTGATATGGATATAGTGGAGGCAAAGGAGGAGCTTGAGAAAAAGTTGATTGACAAGGAGGGAATTATTGGTGTCGGTGCTAATGCTGACAGGGGTTTCATTGTTGTTTATGTAGAGAATAAGAGCGATTGCATGGAGGTGCCGGAGGAGTTTGAGGGATACAGGGTGGAGTGCGTTCCAGTAGGAAAAACGGAGTTTGGTGGTTGAAATGGAGAAGCTGACGAAGAAATTGCTGGAGCTGGATGGGGTTGTAGGGGTGGGAAGAGGTAGTGTTGTTGTTTACGTTGAGGACGAAAAGTATGCTAATGCTGTTCCTAAATTTTTGAGTGTTGGTGGTAAGAAGGTTAGGGTTAAGGTGATGGTTGTTGGTAAGGTTAGGTTCTGTGATATGAGGAGAAGTGTTGTCAGGCCTATTGTTGGCGGAATAAGTATTGGTAGTAACTTGATTGATAATGCTGGGACGCTTGGTTTTGTGGATTTGGATGGGAGAATTGTTACGTGCACTCATGTTGTTGGGTTTAAGAATCTTGAGGGTGACTTTACTGATGATGCCGAAGTGTTACAGCCAGGTAAATATGATGGTGGTGGTGATGTTATAGGGAGCGTGGAGAAGATAAGCAGGTGGGTGTGGAATAGTGTTGATCACCCCGGTAAGGTTGATGCTGCTTTGTGCAGTTGTGAGGTAAGTAAGTATGAGATGGAAGTTTTGAGTGGAAGAAATACTGTGTATAAGCTTGTTGGTTGGGGTGAAGCTGGAGTAGGGGATGTTGTTAGGAAAAGTGGTAGGACCAGTGGTGTGACATGGCATAGAGTTGTTGATACAAATGCAACGCTTAAGGTGCATCTAGGGAACAAGTTTGCTGTATTTAAGGATGTTGTTATTGTGACTCCGCCTGTACTACCGGGTGATAGTGGTAGTGTGTTTGACAAGGATGGCGTCGCTGTTGGTATTGGGTTCGCAGGGAGCAGTAGAATAGGTGCATATGTTAAGATGTGCAACGTTGTGGAGGAGATTGGTGTAAATATAGAGCGTGTCGAGGGCAGGTCAGTTGAAAGAAAGAAAGGGTCGCTGGCGAAAGGTTTATTGGCGTCCATGTCACTATTTGGAATAGCTGGGGGGTTGTACTTTGCAGAAGGTAGTTTTAACAGGAAACCAGTCCTGTAAGGTTATAAGAAAAAGAGTTGCATGTAAGGGCGAGTGCGTTATAAAGGCTGTGGTTGTTAGTGATTGTCCGGGTAGCAGTTATGAGTTGCTGGTTAATGGGAAGAGGGTTGGAGGGCACGTGTTCAGGGATCCCGGTGTTGATGGTGTTGAGGTTGCTGTGAAGGGAAATAGGTTGGATATTGCACTTGAGCTTTACAAGGGTAATGGTGATACTAAGTTCGAGTATGTTTTAGATGTTAAGGGTGGAGTTGACGTTGATGACTTTGTGAGCGGTCTTATTGGGGTGATTGTTGATGCAGTTTGGAAGAAGATTTACGGGTGATAAGGTATTGATTAATACCAAAGGATACAGTACTAGGGGAAATGTGTATGAAGTAGTTGGTGATGTTAAAGATATTGACGAGAGTAGGTTTAATGAGGAGAATTTCGACAGGCTTGTTAAGAGTGTTCTGGTCAGGACGGGTGGGAAGATAAGGTATGTTGGGGTTGAGGGTGATAAGGCTAGAGTGCAGGTGGAAGGAAGCCCGTTCTGGTGGGAGGAGTTTATACCGGTGCTGGAGGAGTTTATGCCGTTGATTGGTATTGTTATGAGCGTCACTGCTGTTACGCTTATTGTTAAGGAAGCACCTGTTTGGCAGGTTGTTATGCTGATGATAGGGGTTGGGTTGCTTGTGTGGAGCTATAAGCAGGATGAAGAGGTTAGAAAGGTTGCTAGGGAGATTGGTAGGGAGGTAGGAAAATGGCTGTGATGATCGTTGATCTTAAGACGTTGTTGACAGTGTTGATAAGTAAGGGGATTGCGAAGTATGAGGCAGTTGGAAAGCAGATACCTGTACCACCTGGGTACACTATTAGGATAGTTGGTAAGGTGAATAGTACTAGTGTTGCGTTTGGTGTTATGTGTCATCTGGTTGTTGATACGGATCATGCTCTTTCCTTGAAGAGCTTAGTTGATAATAAGTTTGTTGCGGAGGATGATGACGTAGTTCAGCAGACATACCCAATACCTAGGATAATGTATGAATATGGTGCAATGGTCCCGGTCAGGGATAACACTACTCTTATATTGACTAACAAGACTGCTAATATTGTGTATGTTAATTACAGTTATGCTGATGTTACAATTCCGCAGGAGATGTATGATGGAATTATTAGAACGTATTTGGATGCTATACTGGAGGGGGTTGACAAATGGAGTGGAAGTGTAATAAATGCGGATGTAGAATTAAGATAGATACAAGGAAGAAGACAATAGACATAGTTCATGAATATGGTAGTGGTAAGTTTATCTGTGATGAGTGTATTAAGAAGATAAGAGAGGTGACTGGTGTTGATAGCACCTAAAACGCTCAGGGAGATAATTAGTGACTCTATTTATGACGCTGATAAGTACGATACTGTGGGTAATAAGAAGGTTGATATAGCTAATGCTGAGGTAGTAGTTCCTACACAGGTTGTTAGTAAGTACAAAACTGCTTTGACTTTGCTGGCCAGCGGAGCTAGAACGGCTAGTGGTACTGGAAGTGATGTAGATGTAACTCATGTAGATAGTGGCGATATACTGATAAATGTTACGGTTGTAAGTGGTACTACACCTGAGCTGGTTGTTGTAATTCAGGGACAGGATGAAACGACTGGAATATGGAAGAATCTGGTTGAGACTGATCCGATAACTGCAGTTGGACAGTACTGGATAGAGCTTGAGCCGATTAGGTTTAGAAAGATAAGGGTTAGTTATACTATAACTGGCACTACTCCATCATTTACATTCAGTGTTACAGGGCAGTTCATGTCGAGGTGATTTCTAGGTGATGTTATGAGATGGGGTGGTATGCACTTTGACAGCGGTGGAGTTAAGTTTGTGTATGATGAAAATATTGTAAAATATGGTTTGAACTACAGCTCTTTAGCTGTTGCTAAATTTGACGTTTGGAAACTGAATGGACAAAGCGGTAGACTGTGTCTGATATGGCCTGGCACTGACAATCAGATGCTGTGGCAAGAGTGGTGGAACGGGTACATATCAACAACTGTGTATGACACTGGTGATAGTACATGGAAGGAGATAGGTGTAGATATAGAATCTGTATATAATAAAATTATGATATACCACAGCTACTTCCATGATGATATAATGGGTATCGAAGTATATTACCCAAATGGTGTGCTGTATAGTAGAAAGGAATTATCAAATATTTTACATCCCTTGACTGGATCGAGTAACATGGTATGTGTAGGGTCGAATGCAGATAATGGTTATAAGATGTGCGGGGACATATACTCTGTAGCTATATTTGATAGAGTGTTAGATATATCTGATATACACAGTATTATACTTAATTGTAATTGTGAGGAAGTGTATGAACATGTAGATGGTTGCATCTTCGCTTGCATTTTTGACAGACTTAAATACGGTAAGCCTTATGACTTTATCAATGGTGTGTATGGCGAGCCTGTTGACCCGAACCACCCTCCGCGGTGGAATCTCATGCTAACAAGTGATGTGGGTCTGGAGGTGTTAGGATGAAGAGGAGTATAGGTAATTATGAGTGTGAGATAGAAGAGTACGATCCAGAGTATATTGTAGTTAAGTTCGAAGATGACGTGATGCATCAGCCACACCAGTTGATGGTTCCTAGGAGATGGAGTGACGAAGAGATTGCTGAATATATTCACAAGTATTTGTATGGTTATGACGAGGATGGTAGGCACTTTCCGGGTTACTTTGACATGTGGGGTGGTAAGAAATGAAGTATGACAATGGCTTGTATGTTCTTATAAATGCACTTAAGTCTGTTAATAAGGATAAGGTTATGAATGTAATTTCAGAGGATGACGTTGGTTTGGCGAAGGATAGTACGGTTACTAAGATAACTAATGCACTTGGTAGCATTGGTACTGATAACTTTCTGTCAATAATTAATGGCGATAACGTTGGATTGGCAAAAGATGCGACGTTATCAAAGATGCTTCCAGTTAAGATTGCTGAGAAGATATTTACATACAGCAATACAGGTACTGCAACAGTGTGGGAACCGGTGTTTGCCAGTGATGTTAGTATACCTGAGGATGGAGAGTATGGTATAGTTATTCTAACAAATTCTGCGGTTTATGTGAAAGTGAAGTTGACGATAGGAACGAATTCGTACGAGGGAGCGTTAAACGATGGAAATCAATTGACTGCTGGCACACTTAATGTGTTTTATGGTATGTTCAGCGGTGGTGATCTTGTTAACATTGAGCTTGGAATACCAGGAGGTGTGTCCTTTGATGGAGTCATCAGAATCTTTAAGAGATAAACTTGTTTCCCCGGTTATATTGGAAATAGCTAGGAGAGCTAAGGAGGTTGTGAGCAAGTGTCCAATTTGCGGGTATGATGAGCTCTGGTTGAAGGAGGTTAGGAGAGAGCCGCATCTTGACGGTGGTGGAGGTGCTAAGACTGGATTTAGCGTATTATATAAGTGCGGTAGATGTGCATATGTTAATACTACAAATAAAGTTGTTGTTGTGGTTGATGGGTTGTATACGTTTCCTAACTGTTCATATGAGCATTTTTGCATTGAACCTGTGGTGGTTAAGTTAGGTGGAGTGGTTGTTCCGTACAAAGGGTACAGTTACATTGGTAGGGAATTCTGGAATATACCTGACATAAGGATACCGGATATAAGTTGTTATTGTGGTGAGGATTTGGAAATAAAGAACGTTAACCCGTTCATAAGGAACGAATTTGGTGGGGAAACACAGTATAGATGTGACATTACGTGTAAGTGTAAAAGAGGACATGTTGTTGCATTTGGTGTACACATAAGTAAAAGCGACTTTGAGATACTGCAGGGGGTGAGATAATTAGGAAGAAAACCATGGTACCATTTCAGGGAGAGCTTGGTGAGAAGGATGTAATTAGTATAATAAACTCTCTAAAGAACGTAGCTAATGGTGTCGCTGGGTTGAACACTGCTGCACAGTTAAATCTTGCTCAGTTACCGCTTATACCATCGTCGCAACTTGGGTTTGGGTTTGCATGGGAGCAGGTAGCAAGAGTCTCGACACCACCTACAGCACCAGCCGCAACAGTTTCTATAACAAATCTCCCATCATCTGAAGTATATATGATATTAGTTCTAGCAGTAGGAGGAGATGACACAGCATTTCTTCAGATAAATGGCGACACTACTGGAACAGGTTATCAGTATCTCGGTTGGGTAAATAGTCAGGGAACTGTGTCTTCAAAAACGCAACCAGCAACATCTCCGATTCCTGGGTGCTATGTATCAGAACTGAGTGCTATCTCACTGGCAGTTATATACATATTCGCTTCTGCTGAGAATGGGCAAACAATCACACTCAGTTCAGGGTCTGCAACGGATGGTACTACCAATGTAATATCTAACGGGTGTGGTTTTTACAGCGCTACTGGAATTATATCAAGCATTGAGTTATTCACTGTAAGCGGATATGGTCAGGTGTGGGATGTCACAGTTTATATACCTAAGAGGTGATCGTTATGACAACAAAGAAAGTAATGTGCTGTGTGTATGATTGCAAGAAACATGAAATGAAAATAGTTGAGAAGGAGTTACAAGTGTACAGTATACCAGCGAAACCATCACCTGATGAAGTAAGAATTAAAAAGATATGTGACGTTATTCTTGAGATAGTCAATGCAATAAATAACCTGGCTAAGAAAGATGGTGTGAGTGTAAGTATTGATACAAAATTTGTCGAAGATTACATAAATAATTACAATAAAAAGTACGGTGGAGATATAGTTAAGGCGTTGAGAGATTTAGGGGGTGGTGTTTGATGATATGTATTGATTGGGATGTTGTTAAGTATTCGCTGGAAGTTAGAGCACATTGTGACGGCAGTAGAATTATAGCAACGTATAAAACTAACGACCCTAACCCGCCTGAGCTGGCGTTGTATGACAAGGTAGGTGAGTCAAAGTATTACTTTGCTGAGGAAAAGAAGAAGATAAGTACTGGAATTGGTACAGTTGGTTTTGAAGTTAAGGACACATATACGCCGAGAGTTTGCATAGCACCGTATAGGCATGACTACGAGACAGAAGACTATCTTAAGAGATATATGTGGTCGTACAGTAAGCTTAAGATTAATGATATACATGGAGAAAGCAGCATGGATGGTATAACGCTGAAGATTAGGGGAGTATGGTTGTCTTCTATGCTTGGTAGGCCAGCAATTAGTTTTAGTTACGCATTGGAGGGTGACAAAATTTCAAGAGCCGTGCTGAAGATATGTCAGGGTAATTACTGTGAAGAGTTACCAGTGTTCAGAAATGAAGGTGCGATAACAGTGATGATGATAAAGTCCCCGCTGTGTGTTGAGCTTGTGAATGTGTCTAAGGGAGGAAGTCTATTTGGTATATGGTGATGCAAATGGCGTACAACGTAATAGCAGATGTGTATTACAATGGAAGGGTTGTGTGTTCAGGAATATATCTAGCGATAGGGTTGCCGAGCGAGAAGGATGCAAAAGACTACGTTGAGAAGTTCAGAAATCTCAATGATTTCTTCAGAAAGTACATGAGATTTAGACTTCAGGAGGTGGACACAGATAACATAGTTACTGTGGGTATTGACTGGAACTTCGGCAAGTGCAACAGAACAGTTAGATGTAAGGCAGGTAATTACTCTATGACGATAAACGCGTGTTTGAATGACTATCAGCAGTTGAGCAAGTCGTGCTTTATCAGTGCACCTAGCAGACCTGAGCGACCAGTTAGGCTGTGTACTGCAAAAAGCAGGTGTTATGCTATACTTGTTATGATACCAAAGGAATACTCAAGTAACAGTGCACCTTACGAAACGTGGATAATGAGAGATAATGGTAGAATAGAGTACATTAGACCAACAGGGTGCGTTAATTATGCTGTTGTTCAGTTAAATGAGGGCGATTCTATCTATACGGTGTCGTGGAGCTACTACGTGCACCTGTTTTCATATCTTATTAACATATCTGGTGTTGGTGGGACTAAGAATGTAGAGTTAGTTGAAATAAAGAATGTAAGATACGATAATGGTAGAATATATGCAGAAGTGGAATCCAGTAAGGTAGTTAAAGTGTGTTTGTACAAGAGAGTTAACAGTAAGTGTCATCTTATTGATTATACTTGGGGTGGAAAGGGATCAACTGTTAGTTTTGGTGTGTATGGTGACGGATATTACTGTGTTAGTACATATAAGGGTAGTGTAGTTGACTGCAGGGAGGTGGAGTAAGTGGGGCTGTTTGTATATGTTCCCCTACCATCTGTACAGCCACCGTACGTTAACTGGGGTGGTGCATGCGGTGTTTACAGGGGGTTCGCTGTTTATGCTTATGATACCAGTAGAGTGAGACCGGGTGGAAGTGACAATCCCGGAGACAAGTATTATAAGTATTATCCGGCTGAAGGTGCAGTTGTCAAGGCTAGGTTTTATGATCCGCAGAGTGGTTGGAGCTATACAGTAACAAAGAAAATACCGACGTTTCAGCCAAAAGGTGAGGATATTGCTTGGGTTGAAGTTGGAACTACAATACCGTGTGATATATGCAAGGGAAGAAACAGTTTCTACGTTAGCGTTGACTTAACTGTGATATACAAGGGACAGGTGTGGAACAAGTCATATAAAGATTTGATATACGTCGTCTGTCCGAAAGAGTCACAGCCCAGCTCGTACGTTATAAAGATAAAGAGCAGTGACGCATTTATAGATGACGGTATGGTATGTGCTTACATGTGGCTTGAAGAGTGCATTGACCCGGAGTTTTCTGTGCCAGTTGGTCATTATGTGAATGGTAGATTAGTCAGCCAGAAAGTTGTTAGGCTATACAGAAACAGGAAGACAAAGGTGTGTTTCAGTGCGATGAATGGTAACAATGCTATAGCAGTAGTGAAGCCCGGAACTAATGTAGTTGGAAGTGACTACGCATGTGGAAAAGGTTGGGAGATAAGATTATAGCACTAATTGCGATAATTGGTATAATGTATATATTACTGCTGAGAAGGAGGAGGTGAAATGGACGGATGGGATGATCTCAGCAGTATTATTAAGGATAGTGAGGATAGTGAAAACAGGACGATTGCACTGTGTGTCTATACACTAAAACAGGACATAGAGGAGATTAAAAGCAAGATGGAGACATACAAATGGGTAATGTATATAATGGTGACTATGATGTTAATAATAATGGGCATGCTTGGTAAGATAATGGTACTGGTGAGGTGATAAAATGGATGAAAGGAAAGTGAAAATATTGCTGCTAACTTTGTCGGCAATAACGTCGTTAGCGACCACGCTGCTGACCCTCTATGACCTGACTAAAAAGCGTTAGATTTTTAAACCCCTTTATAGTCGTTATATTATGAATAACGATTATACGACTATTCGAGTTAGTCGGGAGACTAAAAGGAGGCTCGATGAGATTGGTAGGAAGGGTGAAACTTACGATGACATCATAAGGAGGCTGCTTGAATGTTCAGAGAAGATGATATTGCTGTAATACCATTCAGCCAGTTTCTGCTAGCAGAGCGTGAGCCAATCGATAGCATTGACATCATCAGCTTCAGAATGCCAGTAGAGCTGGTGAAATACACAAGGTACTTCCAAAACCAGTATAACAGCAGTTTTATGCAGAAATACCAGACAACGTTAACATTCAGTGAAATTATCAGATGTGCTATTTTATATGGCTATGATATGTGCAAATCTATTTTGAGTGATGTTTTTGAGGTTGATAGAATTATTGAAGGTGTTTTAAGGCCAACTGAGGATTACAGGGTGCTTAGTGAGATTGATGAATTCTACCATAAAATTTCTAGATATAACAAAGAGATACAAATGTGCTTTGGAAGTTGTAAGCGTAGGGTAAATGTGCGGAGTATGTATGATAGCCGGTATAAGGTTATAGAAGTTAGTGATAAGACGAACCTAAATTTCGGTGATAGCTGTAATGTCTTGGTTACATTAGCGTATGGATCGGAAGTTAAGTTTAAGACATATTACAACCTGATAAATGCGTTAAAAAGATATGCTGACGAAGTACTCTTTGAGTTTGAAGAAATGGTAACAAACCGGAGAATAGCTAGGTATCTAATTAGTGTTGAGGCAAAAAGTGATGTCGTGAAAGATATTATAGAACGACTTCAGGGGTGACAGGTATTATAACTATTTTCCCGTCTTCTTCTGTTATCTTACAGTGTTTGCCGAAATACTTCTCAAACTGTTCTGGCAGCCTGATCCTACCATCCTTGCTGATTCTCATATTTAAACCTTAAGCCCGTCAGTTTTTAAGCCTTTCGAAACCGAAAACTATTTATATCTGTAGGGCTGACAGTATGTTAGAGCACAGGGAGGTGAAGGATGGACGTAATAGAGCTGGCAGGAAAAGCGATAGTATATGGACTGAAGAAAATAGACGTTCCAAGAAACTTTGATGAACTGGGTGAAATGGTGGCAAAAGCAGTGCACAGTATTGACATACACAATCCACCAGTGGAGGGCATTGATAATCTGATATGGCTTGAACTGCCATTGGGAGTATATGCGTGGGAAAACTACAACATTGGTTTCAGCGAAGTGGTAAAAAGACTGGTAACAGCAGAGCTCATGACTGCCAAAGGAATGAATCTAATGGAGTTATACCACAATAGCATGAAGGACTTTGAGGAGTTTGCTGTGAAAAACGCTGCATACGACCACTTCAAGAGAGATATATGTACTGCAACAAACATAGCACACGGTTTCGCAAATTTAGTAGAGGATATACAAAAGGTTGTACAGGAAATCTTTGAGAAATACGGTGAACCAGTAATTGACATTCCTGAAGCAGTGTACAGTATGTTCATGCCAAGAATTGCAGAGATGGACCCGGAACTGGCGGCAGCTATATGGTACAGTTCCCAGAAGATACATCAAAAGGTATGGTGGGGCTGTTTGTTTTTAAAAATAGAAGCTGTGGAGTGGTTGAAGGTGTTGGCTGAGGAGTCAGATAAAATCAGTAAGGTAGGAGGTGAGTAGTTTGTTTAGGGAGGACCAGCTTTCGGAAAGTGTTAGGGAGAACTTTATAGGTGCGGTAGTTAGGGCGGAGTTTCCGTGCGAGTGCGAAATTTGTAGAAAGGGATACCAGAGATTGCAGGAGATGGGTAGAGACGTAAGGACACTTAAAAAGGTGCATGTCGTTATAAAGCCGTTAGAGAAGTACGACAAGCTTCAGCACACTTGGTACGGCGAGAGTAAGATTAAGTTCAGTGCGATGGGAGCGTTCACAATTGCACTCAACAGACTGCTGAAGTTTGTTCCAAAAAGCAATGACCCGACAGAGCAGTGGCTCGAAGTAAAAGCATTCCTTGAAGGTAACGTTTTTGAGTGGGCCAGTGTAAAGCCGGCTGAATGGGTGCTTGAAATGCTCACGAAGATATACCCAAACGAGGCTAAGAAGTTCAAGGACATCTTTGCATCCCTCCCTCAGGGAATCAGGGAGGCTAGGGAAATATGGATACCTATTAGGATCGTCAGTAAGGGGGAGCTTGAGCAGCTTGGAATTACTGACGTAAACGCTATAATCGAGGAAGCGAAGGAGGAGCTTGAGTACGAGGAGAGGGGAATTGACGAGGATACAATAAACGAAATAGCTAACATTGTCTAATTTTTTATTTTTTTGGTGATACACTATGAGGCTAAAAATGCTGATGGTGGGTCAGAGCGGAACGGGGAAGACACATCTTTGTGTAAATATAGGGAAAGCAGTTAAGACAGTAATACTTGACGTTGATGAGAAAGCCGACGTTGTAGTTAGCAAACTTGACGCTGAAGATACCGTAACTGTAGTGAGTGGTACACCGTTCACGACATTTATGGACTCACTGAAAAAGGCAATAAACAGTGATGCTGAGCTGATAGTTGTAGATTCGCTGACGGAGCTTAAGGACATTATAAAGAGATGGCTAAAGAACAAAATATTAGCTAGAGGTGAGTTTTACATTGGAGGAGTTGAAAGAAAAGAAACGACCAAGATAGACCCCGACACATTCTTGATAACATGGGAGCTTCACCCGGTTATATATGACAGGATAAGAGACATAATGAAGGCAATAAACAGTGCCGGTAAGTCATTCATATTCACGTACCACCCACCCACTGAAGCAGCCAGTAAGGGTGAAATAAAGATGCTACAGGAGCTCAAGAGAATATGCAACATGACAGTGTTCGTTGACAAGGACACAGTTAACATTAAAACGGATCTGTTCTGTGACAACACAGGTAACATGACATCTAATAGCTTTATCGAATACGTTAGAAATATAATAACAGCAAACAGCGTTAAGGAGGTGTGTGGTAGTGAGTAAAGTAATAATACCAGACCCATGTACAGTTGCCAGAAATATAGCAGAAAGCATACTGGGTGAGCCATTAAAGTGGAATGGAGATACAGCAGAGTCAACACGCACTGAAATTGTGGACGGAGTTAAGTACACCGGGAAAGCAAAGATTGAAGTTAAAAAAGTCGATACACCAAATGAACCCGGAACTATAAAAACAAGAGTGTGCGAGCTTACAATAGATGCAACTATGTACAGGGAAAATGAGTTATTTTACGAAACAGGATGTACAGTTCGTGTTTGGGTGAGAGGATGACAGTGAAAGTGAAATGTGAAAAATGCAATAACACATTAATCGAAATAGATGGTAAAGAGAAGAAACTGGCTGGAGGGGTAATTATTGAAGAAATCAATTACAAGGGCGAAATCGTGAGTAGGAATATAATTTGCAGGAACTGCGGAAATGTTCTGATGCCGAGGAGGTGATAAACGTGAACGCACTTCGTAAGCAAATTGATAAACTGTGGGATAAGTTAGATGAAGTTAAAACGTACGGCATGGATTCCCCAGAGCACGAGGAATACTTGGAGGAGCTGTACAACACAATCGAAATGCTAGCAAAGAAGCTGGAGGATATTGAAGAAGAAATTGAGAACATAAAAGACGACCTAATCGATCTGAAAATAGAACTTTAAAAATAGGGGAGTGAGCGGATATGGACAGGACCAAAGAGTACGTGTCACTGATGTTCAGTCGTCTGGAGGATATATGGGAGGACGACGATACCTCGATATCCAAAGATAGTAATGTGGACGTTAGGGTCTATTACTTCATGAGGGATACATGCGAAGTGCTAAGAGCAATTATAAAGAAAATAGACGAAATAGAGGAGAGGTTAGATGGACTTGAAGAAGAAGTTAGGAACATAGTATGTGAGCTTGCTGGGAAGGAGGTGAAAACTTGAGCGACTTGGAAACATGGAGAATAAAAGAGATAAAAGGCGATAGACAGTACCCAGTTATTGCACTAAGCAGGGAACTTAATATTCTTGGCTGGAAAAGAGGTGACAAGGTAAAAGTGGGTATAAGAAAAGGAAAAGGCGGAATGGAAATAGTGATAAGAAAAACCAGTGATTGACTATGGCTGAAAAAAGGTACGTTTTCTACATCAACCACGTAGCAATACTGGTTCCTTCCCATATTTTTAGTTATCCAAGGTACATGGCACTGAGATTACTTGAAAACATCTGCAGAGACTATTACAGATCAGTTGGAATGAACCCGTACAAACTGGCGGAAAAAATATACGTAATGTGGTTAACAGGGCACTATGACAGAGAGGTAAGAAGGTACATGTATTTAGTAGAGTTCTTCAGTAAGGTAGGGAAGGCTTACGATCCCTTCTTTGAAAGCAGGACATGGATATATACAGAGGGCGAAGTGAAGGACTGGAAAAGGCTGATTCAGTGGCTAAAGGAGGAAGCATGGTATCAGCTAATAACTGTTCCATCTGTAATAATAGCACTTAGGAAAGACGCGGCAGCGTACCTTGAAGGTTACGAAAACGGTGTACTAATAGAGTCTGAAGAGATGGAATTTGCAAAGATAGGGAAGCTGTACAGGTTCATGGTAAACAATAAATCAGACTACGTGTTCACCGACTCAAGAATAAAGTGCGACTTAAAGAGACTCGAAGAAAACATAAGACTCCTTACAATTAACGTAACAAAGAAGGAAATAATAAGACAACTGCTCCGGCACAACTGGGATTGGGTGGTTAGGACTCTATACAGGGTTTGGAAAGTAACATTAAATTGTGAAACAAACACACCTATGTGGTGGTGGGGTGAATGAAAGTAAAGTTAATATGTGAGCAGTGTAGGAAAATTAGTGAAGATCCGAAGGGTTGGTATGCTCCTGACTGGATGGGCTGGATGGAAGTCAGGGGAGAAGTGCTCAAGGTGGGAGTATGCCCGGAGTGCTTAAAAGGTGTATGACGTGCAAGCACTTCCACCCTATCGACGAAATAGATGGATACTGCGATGTAAGAAACGCAACACTCAACGGGAACAATACTGGATGCTTTAACTGGGAGGTGTAGATATGAAAACAGAAGTGGACGAAATGATTAAGTCAATAGACAACACTATGAAACTCTTGCAGAGCATACGTGACAACTTAGTAAGGTACAAGCATTTTAAGGATGAGTACAAATTAGCGGAAAAAATAGTTAGAGATAGGTTTCTATCCAGTCTTGTGTACTGTGCTAAAAAGGTGATAGACGATGAGCGATAGAGATATACTACTATACTTACTACTGGACGGAGTGAAAAAATACCTACTTGAGGAGGTGCACTAAAAATGAGACTTACAGTTGACTTGGATAGCTGGTGGTTTCAAGATTTGCAGAGGATGATAGCAATAGCGTACAATCTAGGACTAGGGTTTCCAGCAGAGCTAAAAAGAAGCCCTAGCAGGAAGGGTTATCATGCAACATGGTACAATGTTCCAGAGAACAAGGTGATTCAGTTCAGGGAGCTTTTGGGTGACGACGTCAGGAGAATAAAGAAAGATGTTGAGATGCACGAAAAGCCAAAACAAGTGTTATTTACTAAAAAGAAATATGTCATACTGAGGAGGTGACTTATATGAGTTGTATAAAAGAGAGGTTGGAGCGTATAGTAAAAATAGCGAGAATGATGGTGATTAGCGACAAGGATGTTATAAGAATAATACACGGATGCCTGAGAAACTACGATATGCTGTACAAGAACTTTTACGAACACGGAGATGTCGATGGATTTATGGACGCCGACTGTACAGACGGGGTAATAGATCATCTGTTTGACTTACCCGGCGTGCACTTTGCACCGAAAAACATGCGGTGGGGAAAGTACAGGTGCAACACTGGACATAAAGCCTATGAGTACATGCACATAATTACTACCGAACCATGCTTTTTAACTGACGAAATGTTCGATAAGTGGTGGTGGGTAGAAAACATATTAGATGCTGATGTAGTAGGTGATGACGATGATGGTGAAGTTTAGAATATATACATACGGATTGTTGAAGGACAATGTAGTAATAACAATATCTGGCAATAAGGATTTGGTAATGGAGCTGCTAAATGTATTACAGAATTATGCAAAGGAAAACAGCTTGAGGTTAGAGTGACAAGCATGAAGATATTATTGGTGGAGCCAGCACTTGGGTCAAAAATAGTGCCAATAGCTCTGCTGAAGTTTGCAGCATATCACAAAAAACAGGGTGACACAGTTAGACTAGTTAGGGTTGAAAAGGACGGATACCCCGATGTGGGACATTTTGATATTGCCTATGTTACTTCTTTGTTTACGTGGAAGTGGAAGGAGGTTTGGGAAGCGGTGAAGTATGCAAAAATACATGCAGACTATGTAAAGCTTGGAGGGATTTACGCAACGCTATTACCTGAACACGCAGAGCAGTCGGGAGCTGACGAAATAGTAAAAGGGTACATACCTGAAATGGAGGATATAAGACCAGCATATGAGCTAGTGCCGGAATGCGACTACAGTGTTGTTCAGTTAACTCGGGGATGTATAAGAAAATGCGACTTCTGTGCCGTATGGAGAATGGAAGGTAACCACGTAGTAGAAAGAGATCCCTCAGTAATACGAAAGCTGATACATCCACTACACCAGAAAATCATATTCAACGACAACAACATACTAGCGTCAAGGAACTGGGACAAGATATACCTTGAACTGAGAAGGCTCAACAAAAAAGTGGACTTCAATCAAGGATTAGACGCAAGACTGCTGAACGAAAAGAAAGCAAAGCAGGTATCAAAGCTCAGGCTAACGGCAGATAAACACATATCCGTTAGACTGGCATACGACAATGTACATTATAAAAAATACGCCGAAAGGGCTGCAAAACTGCTCAAGAACTGTGGAATCAACCCGAAGCGAATAATGTACTACTGCTTGTACAATTTCAATGATACTCCAGACGATTTCTATAGGAGAGTGACAGAAATACTTTCATGGGGCTGTGTTGCCTACCCTATGAGGTATCAGAGTATTCACCCACCGCACTGCTTTGAGTTCAACAGCTATGTTGGAAAACACTGGACAAAAGAAGACTTGGAGGCAGTAAAACAGTTCATCTTCAAGTTCGGGAGAGGTACAGCATTACCACCATCACTATATGAACATTTCGAAAGAGCGGGTGATTTCCAGTCAGCATTTTATGCAAAAACCATATCAAACGTGCATACATTATGTGAATATGGGGTGGTTGTATGAACGAAAAGAAGAAAGCCAGAATGGTATTTAAAAGGCTAAAAGCCGGTATAGTTAGTTGGGATGAGTTGAAAGAAGATGAGATAAAACTGTTGAAAAAATATTACCCATTTCTGTTCAGGAGGTGACAAAAATGGGGTGTTGTGGGTCTGTGGAAAAGATAGCCGACGACGAACCCGAATATATCGACTTAGGTTGTAGTATATCTGAAGAGATGAGTGAGGCATTGCACGAGTTCTTTAGTATAAAGGGAACAATCGACCCAAGGGGAATATTCGACAGGTACGAAGGTATAACAATGACAAAGTGCAAACTAAAAGAGCTATACGAATTTCTGAGAAATAAAGCACTCAAGTGTTTCAACGAAGAGGACTATGACAGGTGTGAAACATTCATTTACTACCTCAATGAAATTAAGAAAGCAGTAAACGAAGGAAAGTTTAGCATGGACGAAACAGTTTATGTATCTATAGAGTGTTAGGTGATATACATGTACAGGCAAAGTGCGATTCAGATAATGAAAATGCTGATAGAAAAGATGACTGGTAGAAAAATAGACTACAAAGTAAACAACACATCCCCAATGACGCTGGAAGGAAAAGTACTGGACAGCGTCGAAAATATTTACAGAGCCAGCATATTAACACTGATTAAAATAACTGGTGAGTTCAACAAAGCCGAAGCAGAAATAGATATGACATTACTTATCAACAAAATACAGTCAGAAAAGGTAAAAATAAAGTTGTCAGTTGAAAGGGTTGATGGAGAAGAGGGAGGTGATGAAGGTGCTGATAGGGTTCAGCGGAGCTAGCTGTAGTGGAAAGACGACAACTGTAAAAAGAGTTGCAGAGATGCTTGAGAACAAAGGATACAATGTAGGCATTGTTACAGAAGTTGCTAGAGACATATTTCCAAAATATGGATATAAAACACTAAAGGAGTTAAGAAGCAGCGAAAAAATTGTTGATTTCCAGAGAGAAGTAATGGAAACACAGATAGAAAGCGAGAAAAAGATGATGGAAAGGTACGAAATTGTCCTCACTGACAGAACAACCTACGACAACCTGATGTTCTCAATACCCATCATGTACATGTACCCTGACCGCATGAACGAAATGACTGAAGCGTTCAAACCTAACACCTACGACATCATATTTTTACTTGAACCGCTACCACCAAAAGACGACGGCTTTAGAACCCCTGACGCAAACTATCAGCAGTTTCAACACCTTATCTTAACTCAACTTTTACCAAAATATTACTTCGTCCCTGCAACTAACCTAACCACAAGAGCACTTGAATGTTACAAAGTCATCATAAACCAGATGTGTCCACTCCACAAAGCAGCATGCGACTGGTGTCTGTTCTACGACCCACATAAACGTACCTGTACATTCCCTAAAGATAAATATCCATAACCGAAAAATTTTTAAACTGTCATCCCTACTATTTTTTATGGATGATTGGGTAATTGAGCAGTTTGTTAATACTGTGCGTGAGAAAGTTGACCCCAATTTTGACTTAAGACCTGTACAGAAAAAATGCATTGAGAAAATAGTAAAGGCATTCAATGACGGATACAAAGTAGTTTTGCTGGATATGCCAACAGGAGGAGGCAAATCAATACTCAACTATGTCGTTGCTCTACACTTCAACACAGCATGGTACACTACTCCTCAAATAGTTCTACTGGACCAGCTAGAGAATGACAAATACATTAACGCTCACGGACTATTAAGTGTAATAAAGGGAAAAGACAACTACCCATGCCTCTTACTTAATGAAACACTTTCAGGTAACAAAACTACATTATTCACAGCCAGAAACGCACCCTGCTCCGTCAAAAAGTTCAACTGTCGCCTCAAAGAAAACTGCCCCTACTACCAGAAACGTGACGAAGCTATTGTTTCCAACTACACAGCTATGTCCTTTGCATTTATGATAAACACAGAGAAACATCCTGACTTCTCAGAACAGAGAGAATTACTTATAGTTGATGAAGGAGATGACATAGAAAACTGGATAGCCGACTACACAGAAATGAGATTCGTAACGACAGAAAGACTTAACACAATATACGACGTATTCGATTGGGCAAAAAGACAGTCAAGACGATTGGACGTTGAAATTGACAAACTGGAGAATTATGGCACATCACCACAGATAATAAAACGAATAAACGCCTTAAGAGAAAAGAAAAGAAAAATAGAAATACTGCTAGACAGCAATCCCGAAGATTTCACATTTGAACAAAGAGGTACACGACTACACATAAAAGCCGTGAACGTCGGAAGCATCCTGAAACGTGTTATATGGAACAGAGGCGACAAAATACTTATCACCAGCGGAACAATCATAAATGCAAAACTATTCTCAAAATACACAGGACTAACCAAATTAGGTGACATAAAATATATTAAAGTAGAACATCCATTCCCAGTTGACAACCGTCCTATTAAAATCATAAAATGCGGTAAAATGACCAAAAATGAAAGAGCAAACACCTATGACAAGCTTGTTAGTAAAATCGTCGAGCTGGTCCAGAAACATCAGGGAGAAAACGGTATTATACACGCTCACAGCTATGAAATAGCAACAGAAATTGCCAAAAGGCTAAAAGAAAAGGGTATAAACGTGATAACTCACGGTAGAGAAGACAGAAACGAAAAGTTCAACGAATGGATTGAAAAGGGAGGCGTCTTCATAAGTGTAGGTTTCGAGAGGGGAGTTGACTTAAAATACGACCTGTGTAGATTTCAGATTATAACTAAAATACCATACCCCAATGTTACGGATTTGAGAGTAAAGGAGATATGGCTTAAAAGAAAGGATTGGAAATGGGCGCGTTATCAAGCAATCAAAAACCTAGTGCAAATGTATGGCAGAGCTGTAAGAGCAGTTGACGACTATGCCGTAACATACATATTAGACAGTTCAGTAATAAACTTAATGCGTTATAAGAGCGAATTACCTGATTATTTCACCAGAGCAGTTCAGTATGAAACAGAGCATCCCGTCTTAACATTCTGACAAAAATCGAAAACTATAAATATCTGATGCGGTACACTACATAACGGAGGTGGAAAAGATGGAGATAGAGTTTGTGAAACCGGAACAGGTAATTGAGGTCAAAAAGGGTGGTGGTGGAAGAAGCAACTGGAACAATGACGAACTGAGAAACTACCTTATGAAAGTGCTTAACTACATAAGGAAACACAGAAAGCCAGTATATATACCGTTTGAGAAGGTAAAGGAATATTACACCGGCGACGGATTCAAGAACGAAAAGTATGAGTATGTCACGATTTACAGAAAGATAAGAGACGAACTTACAACTCTGGCAAAGTCAGAAAACATGAACATCAAGTACAAAACAGAAACAATAACCTTCAAAATCGGTGATGAAGTCAAAACCGGAAAGGCTCTTTACGTAGAACTCGCCTAAAAAATTTAAATTTTTATTTATTTAACTCCACAGCCTTCATTTTTTGCTTAACTTCCTGTCAGCCTGACAGAAAACCTTAAATAACATAACCACTATATGATATGTGGAGGTGGTAGTATGGTGTTGTTTAAGTATGGACAAACATGCCCTCACTGCTATGGGAAAAATACAAAATGCCCCGTATGCGGTGGTGTAGGTACATATCCCACCGACAAAATAGAGGCCAACTCAGTGGAACATGCAGCAAAGCTACTATCCAATGCTATGGAATATGGGACCCTAATAACACCTGACGGCAAAAAATACCACTTCCAGAGAAATATACTAGTTTGCCACGACTTCAACCGTCTTTACATCGTAGGGTACATAGACTTATTCAAAGAGGAATGGGGTATTCCCTACAAAAAAATACTCTGGTTTACCACCTATAAGGACACAAATGAAGGTGACTCCAATGAGCAAAAAACCGACTAAATACATCTACACCGGAACATTCGAGCCCGACAGGAAAATGATAAACCCGTATTACTACCTCCACAAAGAGCTCTTTGAAGATACGGAGGACGAAGGTGATAAAACCTAGGTACACCAAAAAACTTAAATAACAAAACAGGTACAGTAAGTATGGAGGTGATGAAGATGGAGGAAGTTGCCGTAAAGGTATATAGAAAACAGCTAGGTGGTAAGTGGATAAACACCACATCCTACAGTGACATAAAAAAGGCGTTTTACGCCTACAGCGATACTCTAATAAAGGAGCTCATTGAAAAGCACGCCAGAAACCTGAACCTTGATTTTGACGGTGAAATACTCAGCTCAGATAACACGGATATCTACGAATTCGCCAGCAGGATATTTCAGCTAATTGTCC